>JGI12635J15846_10000450_pt1 | contig 35131 bp, 24 predicted proteins | sample BlaSpr_A8_OM2_M2_FD_15846 | JGI IMG/M metagenome (IMG submission 15846)
TTTCGCGGCCGCCACAGGCGCGGGGCGAGGATGTGAACTCATCGATTCTGATTGCGGCGGAGAGTGAGGCGGCGTATCCCGGGTTGAAAGAGGCGGCGCAATACTTTGGTCCGGTGACAGAGGTGGCCCAGGCTCAGGGCTTCGAGGTGATCAATGAGCCTTACGAATTTGTCGTGGGAACCAAGGCCACGGCGCGGGGAGATTTTCAAAAAGATGTGGGCACGCGAGTGATGTGGCAGTCGACGCTGGTGATGCTGGCGCGCGGGTATGTGGTGTCGCTTACATTTATCGGTGGGACCGAAGACGAGGTGGAAGAGTTGATTGACGGGTTGAGTTTTAGCGCGGGGCCAAACCATAACGCCAAACCGTAATGATGGAAGGTATTGATCCCGCCGCATGAAGCTCAAATTGCCTGAAGGTTCGTTTAAAGCGTTTCTCTTTGACTGCGACGGCACGATTGCCGACTCGATGCCGTTGCATTACAAGGCGTGGAAGCAGGCGCTGGCAGAGTGGAATTGCGAACTTCATAAAGAGCTCTTCTACGCCTGGGGCGGCATGCCAGTCGTCGAGATCATATCCACGCTCAATAAAAAACATGGGCTGAGTATGCCGGTGGAGGCTGTGTCGTCGCGAAAAGAGCATCTTTATTTCGAATTGCTCAACGAGCTCAAGGCTGTGCCCGAGGTCCTGGAGCATATTCGAGCCGAGCACGGGCGGATTCCGTTCGCCGTGGTTTCGGGAAGCACAAGGGAATCGGTGACGGCATCTCTGGTTGCGCTCGGACTGCTCGATCGATTCGACACGATGGTCTGCGCGGGAGACTACAAGAAGAGCAAGCCTGATGCAGAAGCGTTTCTGCTCGCCGCCTCCAGGCTGGGAGTAGCGCCGGCAGAGTGTCTGGTATTCGAAGATACAGAGATGGGCATAGAGGCCGCAAGAGCGGCGGGGATGGCGTGGGTGAAAGTCCCTCTCCCGTGGGAGCGCGGATAATAGAGCGATCCTCCCCGACAGTCAGAAGCAGGTTCCTCGACTTACCGCCGCGGCCGCTCCGGGCAGCGCTCGGAATGACAGGTCTTGGCAGTGGGCCAGGAGAAAATCAGTCCAAGGGCTCGGGCTCCAGGGCGATGTTGGTTTCACCGGCTGCTTTCTTTGCGGCGTATTTTTTCATCCAAGCTTCCCAGCTCTTGCCGGCGGCGGTGTCGCGTCCAGTGAAGGCGAGGGCGGCGATGTCAGCGTAGGAGATGGAGATTTTTTCGTGGGCGCTTTTCGGCAAGAGCCGAACCACGGAATCTTTCAGTGTGGCGGCGGTACGGCGGTCGAATAGATAGCCTTCGATCTTGCTGCCGTCCTTGCCGGTGATGGTGACGTCGCCGCGGTAGTCAAAGGCTTTCTCAAGGGCGCCGCGGATTTCTTCTTCGCTGGCGAGTTGGGGGATCCAGCCTTCGAGATTCTCGTGGGCGGTGCCGGGTGCGACTTCGAGAGAGTCGGGATTCGTGGCCGCGTGCGGCACGGCTTGCGCGGCTTCGTGATCGACGTGGCCGGATTCTTTGCCTGTCATAGTTCTCGCGACTCCGAAGAATCAAACACAGAGGACGCAGAGGTCACAGAGGAAAATCTTTGGCGCTATGCACGAGTTTCCTGTAAAGAGTCGTTTGTGGGGGCGATCTGCACCAACGGATGTACCGGAGCTTGGGGTTCGTCCAACAAGCGAAGCGCTTCTTTATCGCGATAACCGGTGAACAGTGTCGCCTTTACCGTGGCCAGGAATCCGCTGAGCGAGCTGAAGGTGGCATTCACTGCGGAAGCTTCGTAGCCGCTGTGGACCATGCAATTGGCGCAGGCCGGATTGCCGGACTCGGTGCCGTAGTTGCTCCAGTTCGTGGTTGAAAGTAGTTCAGCGAAAGTTTCCGCGTAGCCATCCTGAAGCAGGTAGCAGGGCTTCTGCCAACCGAAAATATTGTACGTGGGCATGCCCCACGGGGTGCAGGGGTAAGTGCGCTTGCCCATCAGAAATTCCAAAAAAAGCGGCGAGAGATTGAAGCGCCAATTCTTCTTGCGATTCGACAAGATGGCACGGAACATTCGGCGAGTGCGGGCGCGGCCGAGGAAATGTTTTTGGTCCGGAGCTTTATCGTAAGAATAGCCGGGCGAGAGCATCATGCCTTCGAGACCGAGCTCCATCATGTCGTCGAAGAAGGCGCGAACGGATTTAGGATCGGCGCCATCGAACAAAGTGGTGTTGGTGGTGACGCGGAAGCCGCGGCTGAGGGCTTCTTTGATGGCGTCGACGGCGATGTCGTATCCGCCTTCGCGACAGACGGCTAAGTCGTGCTCCTCGCGCTGGCCATCGAGGTGAACGCTGAAGGTCAGATACTTGCTCGGCTTGAAGAGTTGAATCTTTTCCTTCAGCAGCAGGGCGTTGGTACAGAGATAAATATATTTCTTGCGCGCGACCAGGCCTTCGACGATCTCGCCGATCTGGGCGTGCATGAGCGGTTCGCCGCCAGGGATGGAGACCATGGGAGCGCCGCATTCGTCGACGGCGCGGAAACATTCTTCTGGAGTGAGGTCGGTTTTGAGAACGTGCGCGGGGTATTGAATCTTGCCGCATCCGGCGCAGGCGAGATTGCAGCGGAACAAGGGCTCGAGCATAAGCACGAGCGGGTACTGCTTGCGACCGGCGAGCTTTTGCCGAAACACATAGCTCGACACGGTCCACATCTGGGATACGGGGACAGCCATTATTGGTGGGTGGCTCCTAGCGCTAGTTTATCAGGATCAGGTGGTTAGATGGTGTAGAAGCGCGAGAAGGTGCCGGAAGACGAAACCTTTGGCCGCGCGAACCTTGCCTCCGGCGAGGGGTGCCAAAAGGGGTCAGTACGACCGGCTTTCGGTTGACGGCAAGGGACGTTTATCGACGCGGTTCGCCCGTGGATCGGGGGCTCCCGGAAGCCGTTTCCGTGGTATAATTGATCAGTCGCAAAACGAACGTAAGTACACGAAATTTCAATCACTTGAGGTCAGTTTCGCGGCCCTGGAACGGGCCAGTGTAAATGTGATTCTGCGAGTCGGTTTGAAGTCTCGACTGACCGAAGTTTGCGTCACAAATCGGGCATGCTCCACGGAGCTGAATGGCCACCAAAGAAATCAGTACTCCCATCGTCGAAACCAAAACAAAAAACGGAATCGTGACTCCGATCGCCGGAAATAATGGCGGCGGCAAGAACGACTATAACGCCGACTCGATCAAAGTGCTCGGCGGGATGGAAGCGGTGCGCAAGCGTCCCGCGATGTACATCGGATCGACCGGCGATCTGGGGCTGCACCACCTGGTGTATGAAGTGGTGGACAACTCAGTCGACGAAGCGCTGGCGGGTTTCGCGACCAGGATTGAAGTCACGATCCACATCGACAACAGCATCACCGTCACGGACGACGGGCGCGGTATTCCCGTGGATGACATGGTGATTGACGGTGAAAAAATTTCGGCGGCGCAAGTGGTGATGACCACGCTGCATGCCGGAGGAAAATTTGATTCGTCCACTTATAAGGTGTCGGGCGGATTGCACGGCGTGGGTGTTTCGTGCGTCAACGCGTTGAGCGAAGAACTTGAACTGGAAATCTGGCGCGATGGCGCGACCTGGGAGCAGACCTACTCCAAGGGCGAAGCCACCAGCAAGATGAAGAAGGCGGGAGCGGCCAAGCGGCGCGGGACGAAAGTGCACTTCCTGCCGGACAGAACTATTTTCACCGCGACGGAATACAACTACGATACTTTGGCGCAGCGGCTGCGCGAATTGGCGTTCTTGAATAAGGGCCTGCTGATCACGCTCACGGACGAGCGGGCGACGGATGCAAAGACCGGCGAGGCCAAACATTCAGAGTTCAAGTACAACGGCGGCATCGCGGAATTCATCAAGCATTTGAACCGCGGCAAGCAGGTGCTGCACGACAAGCCGATCTACATGGAAGCGGAGCGCAGCGGCGTGGCCATGGAGATTGGGCTGCAGTACAACGACGGTTATTCGGAGTCGGTGTTCAGCTTCGCAAATAATATCAACACGGTGGATGGCGGCACGCATCTTTCGGGCTTCCGCATGGCATTGACGCGGACGATTAATTATGCCGGACAGCAGATGGGGTTGTTCAAGGATGTAAAGGAAAATCTGACGGGCGACGATGTGCGCGAAGGTCTGGTGGCGGTGATCAGCGTGAAGCTGTCGCAGCCGCAGTTTGAAGGGCAGACCAAGGGCAAGCTGAATTCCGATATTGCCGGAATCGTGCAGGCGTTTATCAACGAGCGGCTGGGGGCGTTCTTCGAGCAGAACGCAACCGTGGCGCGGAAGATTATTAACAAGGCAGTGGACGCGGCGCGGGCGCGCGAGGCGGCGCGCAAGGCGCGCGATTTGACACGGCGTAAGGGAGCGCTCGATTCGGGTGGGCTGCCAGGCAAGCTGGCGGATTGTTCGGAGCGCGATCCGAACCGGTGCGAATTGTTTTTGGTTGAGGGCGAGTCGGCAGGGGGGACGGCGAAGCAGGGTCGGGACCGGCGCTTCCAGGCGATCCTTCCGCTCAAAGGAAAAATTCTCAACGTAGAAAAAGCCCGCTACGACAAGATGCTGGCGCACGAGGAAATTCGCGCCATGATCACCGCGCTGGGCACGGGCATTGCCAAGGACGATTTCGATCCGACGAAGGTGCGCTACGGCAAAATCATTTTGATGACCGACGCCGACGTGGACGGATCGCACATCCGCACCCTGCTGCTGACGTTTTTCTTCCGGCACATGCAGGAGCTGATCAAGCGCGGAAATGTTTTTATTGCGCAGCCGCCGCTGTATTCGATCAAGAAGGGCAAGTCGATTCAGTACATCAAGGACGACGATGCTTTCGACAAGGTGACGCTGAAGCGGGGGGCGGATGGGGTGACCGTGCGCTACGGCGAGGGCGCGGCCAAGCTGGAGGGCGCGAACCTGATGCGCTTTATGAGCGTGCTGAAGGAGTATCTCAACTTCTTCGACAAAGTAAACAAGCGGTTGCGCGACGAGAGCGTCACTGAGTTGCTGCCCAAGCTTGATTTCTCGAAGCATGCGGATTTCGAGGGCGACAAGAAGGCGCCACCTAAGAAGATTGAGAAGCTGGAAAAAGAATTGAAGAAGCTCGAGAAAGACCGCAAGTTCAAGAGTGTGGAAGCGGTGTTTGACGAAGAGCACAACCTGTGGGAAGTGAAGATCGTGAGTTCCCAAGGGTCAGAGCACGTGATTAACTGGGAGCTGGCGTCCAGCGCGGAGTGCCGGCAGCTGATTTCGAAGTTCAAGCAGATCGAGCCGTATCTGGAGCCGCCGTTTGTGGTGGAAGCGGTGGTCAAGGCTGGCGCGGCGAGCGGCATCGGCGACGAAGCTGGGGAAGAAGACGGCGCGGACGCGGCTGAGTCCGATGGAAAGGCGGAAAAGAAATCCGCCAAGGTTGCGCCGAAAACCCGCGCGGTGATCGAGCCGGTGGAGAAGGCGACGGCACGCGAGCTTTTCGAATATGTGAAGAAAGAAGGCAGCCGCGGCTACGACGTGCAACGCTACAAAGGTCTGGGTGAGATGACGGCTCCGCAGTTGTGGGAGACGACCATGGACCCGGAGCGGCGTACTTTGCTTTCGGTGAAGCTGGAGGACATTGCGGAGTGCGAGACGATCTTCACTACGCTGATGGGCGAGGACGTGGAAGCGCGGCGGAAGTTCATTGAAGAGAATGCGCTGGATGTGAAGAATCTGGATATTTAGCCTGCGCACCGCACGACGGAAAAGGCTGCGGGAAAAGTTGTTCTCGTGGCACGAACAACAACCACGGGGCCGAAGCCCGACAGATTCTCAACGGCTCGGAATCACGTAACCCGCGACCTCGACAACTCCCGCCGCTCTTGCTAAGCAGGTCCCAAGCCTCCTTGTACCATTCGCGCTCGTACCCCCCTCGTCCTCGGGGGCACGACCGGAAACCGCATGAGACTTTTTCTTGGGTCTCGGCCCAGCCGCACCGACGCCGGAATCAGATACCACACGTTCACTCACCCCGCAACACTCTCCAGCTTCATTGTTCTGTCCCTACGCGAGTTACTTCAGGCCTTCCACCAGATACAGATCCGCGAGCATGCGGTGATAGCCGAAGACGCAGGTCTTGGCGTCGGGGGTCATGTAGATGGGGCCGATGTTTTCGACACCTGCTGGATCGCCGGGCATAAGTTCTTTCCAGAGGGCACGCTGTCCGGTTTTCACGTCGAGGCGGTAGACGCGGGCGGGCAATTCGCCCGGCTGATAAATGTAGAGAGAACGGCCGTCGGCGGCCCAGGTGATGGGTTGTTCTCCTTGGTTGATGCCTCCGATGAGTTGAGGATCGCCGCCGGCGACGGGATATAAATATCCTCTCTGATCGGGGCCGATAGCGGCGATCTGCTGTGCGTCGGGAGAAAGCGCGAAGGCGGTGCCGTTGACGCCTTCTTGCGAGATCACCTGGCTTTTACCCGAGGCGAGATCATAGACATAGAAGCGAACTCCCTTGCCGGGCTCGTCGGCCGAGAACAGGATGCGTTTTCCGTCCGGAAACCAGTGCGCCCAACTGTGGTTGACGTTGTCTTTCGTGAGGTCTCTGGGCTCGCCGGCACCGGTCGGTAAGAGCCTGAACTGCGAGGGCGATTCCTGGGTCTGCGCGATTACCCATTTTGTGTCCGGCGACAGCGCTACGGCGCCGCCTTCGCCAAGCAGTACTGCGGGTGAGCCATCCGTCTTGCGAATGTAGACGGCGTAGGTCAAGCCGCCGGATTTGGAGTAATCCAGAGCGCCGCCACCGCCCTCTTCGTCGAACAGCAGGGTCTTGCCGTCGGCGGAGAGATCGGAAGGATAGGTGTAGTCGAGCCAGGAAAGCTCGTGCTGTTTGGGATCGCTGGCGAAAACTCCGAGCAATTCACGACGCCAGGTGGCGCGAACCAGGAGCACGCGTCCATCCTTGGCGATGTCGAGCAGCATGAGCGCTCCAGGCAGGCGTGCCACGATGCGCTGTTTGCCCTCAAGGGAGGTAGCGTAGAGAGTGCGATCCGTGCCAGATTTGCTGGCGGTGAACCAGATCTCTTTGCCGTCAGGAGACCAGGCCAGACCTTGAATGGTGAACCATTGGCTGGATAGAAATTTTTTGTTCCCTGCCAGGTCGACAATCGCGAGGGAACCGCTGTCGTCGCCCTGGAGGGGATGGTCGGCAAATGCGATCAGGTCGCCTTTGGGCGAGACGCGGGGATGGCCGATCCAGCCGCCGGTCTGATAGAGGGGCTTGCCGATGGGAAACTCGAGGCGATTGCGGCCGCCCATGTCGCGCACCACGGCCAGAGTGTTGCCATCCGGGGCCCAGTCGGCCCACTGGACCTGTTCGAGGATTTCGCGGGGAGCGCCTCCGGATAAGGGAGCGCGCGCCAGCGTGCCCATGCTGACCCAGGCACCGATGGCTTTGCTATTGAGAAGGACTGCCATCTCCGATGTGGAGGAGATCGACATCAATTGGGTGCGGCTGAGGCCCATGGAACGCGACTCGGGAGCTTCGGGACGCGCGGTGAAAACGTCGACCGGATTGCCCTGCCAGGCAGCGCTGTAAAGAATGGTTTGGCCGTCGGGGGCAAAGCGGGCGGAGCGGATACTGCCGCGGCGGAAGGTGAGTTGACGATAGATGGGAGGCTCGGTTGGGGCGGAGGCGAAGAACCGCTTGCCGGCGTAGACGCCCAGACCGGCGGCGATGAGCAGGCCAATGGCCAAGCTAAGCGCCGGGGTAGACTTTTTGCGCTGAACGGGCTCGGCTGCTGAAATAGTCACGCCTGTGGCAGATGAAGGTTGCGTGGTTTCAGCCACGACCGAGGTGCGCGACGAATCGATGGAACGTTTGAGGCGCTTGAGATCGGCACGCAGTTCGGCGGCGGTCTGACAGCGCATGTCACGATCTTTTTCGAGAGCCTTGCTGATAATTTCTTCGAGCTTGAGGGGAAGTTCGGGAACCAGACGAACCGCGGAGGTCGGTTGCCGATTGAGAATAGCCTCGGTGACCACGGCGGAGGTCTCGCCGCGAAAGGGCAGGATGCCGGTGGCCATTTCGTAGAGCACGACGCCAAAGGAGAAGAGATCGGTGCGTCCGTCGAGTTCTTTGCCGCGCAACTGTTCGGGAGACATGTAGGCCACCGTACCGACGGCGGTGCCGGGGCTGGTGAGATCCAAACTGCTGGCATCGGCCAGGGTTTGCGAGTCGCCACTGCTGGGACGCGCGGCGCGCGCAATTTTCGCCAGACCGAAATCGAGAATCTTGGCGTGGCCGCGATCGGTGACGAAGATGTTAGCGGGTTTGATGTCGCGATGGACGATTCCCTTGCTGTGCGCGGCGTCGAGCGCGTCAGCAACTTCGATGGCCAGGGTGAGCAGGCGCTCGAACTCCATCGGTTTGCCATTAATCAGGTGTTTCAGAGTCTCGCCGCTGAGACACTCCATCACGATGAAGAGATGTCCCTCGTGCTGGCCGATTTCGTGGATGGTGCAAATGTTGGGATGATTCAAAGAAGACGCGGCGCGCGCCTCACGGCGGAAGCGTTCGAGAGCTTGAGGATCCTGGGAAGAGTCGTCTGGAAGAAATTTTAGAGCGACAAAGCGGCCGAGTTGCGTGTCTTCCGCTTTATAGACAACTCCCATCCCCCCGCCACCTAGAAGTTCAAGGATGCGGTAGTGAGAGACGGTCTGGCCAATCATAGACGAGTGGGTCTTTCCGGCCTCAATGTCGAAATGCGAGTCGAGACATCTTAGGGGGAATTGGGCTTTGAGTCAATTTTCCGGGTGCACGAGTGCACGAGGAAGAGCTTGTAGGATGGGAACAAATCCGCTCGGCAGGGGCTCTATTCCAGGTAGACGTTGCACTTGGGATGGGTGAAAGGACGACGCCATGACGGTAACCTGGGGCTCGAAGTGGAGGTCGTACTGGATAAGCAGCAAGCTCCTGGAGGTGGGCTGGATGATTACGGCGGCAATCGTGGCAGTGTACGTAGGCGCGATTCTGCCGAATCAGGACGGACGTGGTGTCGCGAGTCAGCGAGGCACAGGCCTCGCGTCGGTCGCCGGCTGGAGCGGAGAACCAGTCATGCTGTGGAAGCAGTCTCGACTCATGAGCTACCTGGGAACGTCCGTGAAGCGCGCGATGGTAGGCGGTGTGGTGGGAGAAGTTCCTGGCGGAATTGCCGAAAGTAAGAATGGCGCCATGCAAGTGAGCGTGATGCATTCCGCCCCGGTCAGCGCGCCCTCGACTCCTGGCGAAACCGCATTGGACCGCAAGATGGTTCGCACCTGCCTACTGGAGATGATTGGGCAGAAGCCCGCTGAGGCGGCAGATAAGATTCGCGGCTTGGCGGAACGGCTCGGCGGATTTCTGGTGAGTTCTGCGGTTCGAGGCGGGCCAGATGCGGCCGGCAGTTCTTTAACCATTCGTGTTCCGGCAGCACGCTTCGAAGAGGTTCGGCAGGAGATTCGCAAGCTAGGATTGCGCATGGAGAGCGAGAGGATTGAAGCCCAGGATGTGACGCGTCAATATGTGGATGACGAAACGAATCTGAACCACTTACGAGCGGAGGAAGCGCAATATCTCGCAATCCTGAAGCAGGCGAAGACGGTGAAGGACATGCTGGAGGTGAGCGAAAAACTCGGCGACGTACGGGGGCAGATCGAACAGCAGCAGGCGGAGTTCAAAGCTCTTGCAAAACAGGTCGAGACCGTCGCAATCGAAATCTCTGTGCGACGGGAGGCGGTGGCACAGGTACCCGGATTGCAATGGAGTCCGCTGTTCCAGCTGAAGGTGGCGCTGCGCGACGGGCTCGACGCCTTGGCGGAGTACACATCAGCGATGACCGCATTTATTTTTTGTCTTCCGGCTGTACTGTTGTGGCTGGGCACAATTATGGGGGGAGCCGCGATGGGATGGAGAGTCTTGCGCTGGTCGGCGCGGATATGCCTCGCGTCGCCCAAGCCTCAAGCAGAACAGAATGTCTAAGGAGAGCTTAATTTAACTGGCAGGATGCGAGGCGGCAGCGATATCTTGCAGCAGGTCGGAGGCCTGCCAGTCGGCGCCGTGATACCACTTGAAAATCTTTCCGTCGGGAGAAATGACGGCGGTGCTGAGGGAGTGGGTGATCGTTCCACCATCTTGCTCGTAGGTCAGAGCGAAATAATTGGCGAATTCTGGTAACTCGGATTGCGGAATCGCGGAGAATTCCCAGTGGGAGAAAAGTGCAGGGTCTTTGCTTCCGGCGCAGGAGAAACCGTACGCCCGCAGAACCTTCGGCGTGTCGTGGGCGGGATCGAAGCTGATGCTGAGCAGATGAGTTTTGCCGTAGCGGGCAGGATCGGCGCGGACTTCGCGGTCGATCGAGGAAAATTCATGGCTGACGCGCGGGCAGAAATCGGGGAACGGGCAGCGGGTGTAGATGAGCGTGAGTAGCAGCGTCTGACCTTGATACTGACGCAGGGAGATGTTCCTGCCATTTTGATTGATCAGATTGAAGTCCGGCACTTCGTCGCCGGGAGCGGGGATGTGGATGCTCGCGGTGGGTTTTCCGGCAGGGGCCGGCGAGTGGGCCGTGACTTTGACATTTTCCAGCCAGTATTTATCGGAGTCGACGACCGCATCGGCGGTGATGGAATCGCCGGGCTGGAGTTGGTCGATCTGAGCAGGCGGCTTAAACGTGTAGCCCATAACCATTTCGTCCATGAAGCCGGCGACGGGTTCGTTGTCGATATTGGCGGTGCCGGCGTTTTTATCCACAGAGACGACTGTGCCTTTGAAGACATAGCGTTTGGCTGAGGACTGAGAGGCGGAGGACTCAGGCTGCGACTTTCCGCGGTTGCAAGCCACGGAAAAAGTTAACAACGCGCACAGGCCGAGCAGGAAAAGATGGCGATGCGAGGCAAATGCTAGGCGAAGTTTGTTGGTTATTTTCAGTGTCATTCTTCTTTGATTATCTCCGATTAAAGATCTTAATTCCGGGTCCTTATTCGTAGTACCAGCCCTGAATGTTTCACTCAGTAGTGGAAGCGATAGCGAAGTTCGACGTAGATTTCGCGCGGGTTGTTCCAGTGATATCCGCCGAAGGTGAGGCTGTTGTCATATTCGACGCGGCGGTTGGCGACATTCAGTGCGGTGAGGGATGCGGTAAAACGTTCGCCGAAATCCTTGCCGACCGAGAGATCGAAAGTTGTGTGCTGCGGCAGATAATTGCCTGGGTAGGGCGCGCCGGGGAAAGCATTGCTGAAGCCGGAACCGTAGTAGACGTTGGTGGAGATATACGCGTGCCGCGGGAGAGTGACGTCACCGCCTACGTTGAGCGTGTTGCGCTGGTCGTGATCGAGTGGAGTCAGGGTGGGAGGTAGCCCGGCCTCGATGAGACCACCGACGATCGAGCCCGCGCCTTCGGCGATCTGGTTGGAGTAGGCGAGGTGGAGTTGCCCGCGGTGGGCGAAACGAGGAGAACGGAGCGTCAGCTCCCATCCGCGAATGAGAGCGTGAGAAACCGCGATGGGAAAGAAGATGCTGGAAGCTCCGATGTTGTTGTGATCGAGGAAATTCTGGACGTCGGTTTTGAAGTTATCGGCGTCGAGAACCCATCCGCGGTAGGGGATGGTCACGCCGAACTGGTGTTCCTCGTCGCGCTCCCCGGGGAGTGTGCCGAATCCCAGGCCTTGCTGCCCGGTGTAATTAATGAGAGCCGGGCCGGAAACAGTCTCAATCGGGGGCGCCTGGTAGTAGTGCCCGTAGAAGGCGCGGAACGTCCAGCGAAGTGTAGGAAGGGTGACGGTCGCGCCGAAGCGAGGCTGGATGGCGGTCTCGTCGACCGGAGGCGCGCTCGCGGTGACGGCGAAATTGCTTTCGGAGAAGCGCGTGGGGCGCATGCCGGCGGAGAGCGTGATCCAGGGGAAAGGGGTGAATTTGTCGTCGATGTAGAAGGCTTCGAAATTGGCCGTGGGGTGTTCGCTGTCCTGGATGGTGGGGAATCCGCTGCCATCATTGAAGATCGCGCCGAAGAGCTGGTTATCGCTCTGGTAGAAGCTGATGAATCCAATTTGCAGATCGTTCTTTTTGTAGTTGGCGGCCGCGCTTGCCTGTCCTCCAACATAGGTCGAGCCGCGGTCTTCCGTGGTGGCGATGGGAATATCGTTGGGATTGCTTTCGTAGTTGCCGCGGTTGTAGTGATAAAAAGGCGAAACCGTGGTCAGGAGATGCGAATTGAAAGTGTGCAGCCAGGTGAAGAGGATGCCGGCATCGGACTCGTGTTCGCCGTCGCGCAACCCGATGCTGGGAGTGTATTGATCGCTCGCGGGATTGTTCTCAATGTCGTTGGGGAACGGATCGTAGGGGATCTGAAAATAATCGCGGCGAAGCGAGGTTACGAGGCGAAGTTGGTTGGAAGGATCCACATTGAAGATGAAAGATCCGAAACCGCCGACGCCGTTCACCGCGTCATGTACGACCTGGGGAACGGGTGGCTGCAAGCCGAGGTCGCTGCGGTTGCCGTTGACGCTGGCATAGTAGGCGAAGCGGTCGGTGTGACTGCCAAAGCTGAACGCATCGTTGGTTTGATAGAAATTGCCCGCGCTCAGAACGAGTTCGGCCTGGTTGTTGCGTTCGAATCCAGTGCGGGGGACGACGTTGAAGACTCCATAAGTGCGGTCGCCGAACTCAGCCCCATAGCTGCCGCGATTGACTTCCACATATTCCAAATCTTTAGGATCGAACTGCGGAGCCACGTTCTGAGCGATCGCGGTATTGATGACGGGAATGCCATCGAGAAGCCAAGTGGTCTGATGACCGCCGCGCATGTGGAGCATGTCATGAGTGACGTAGGCACCAGGAGTGTAGTCGGTAATCATGGCGAGACTGTTCGAGCGATCGGCGCCGGGAGTGTGCGCGATGTCGAGGCTATCGACGAGCGTGATGGGAGTGGCGCTGTCAGTGGCGACAACGGCTTGAGCCGCAGAGACTGTGACCTTCTCATGCGCCGAGGCCAGCTGTAACTGGAAGTGAGCGACCGGCACGGTTCCCGAGATGACCGTGACATCCTGCGCCGTCTGCTCAAAGCCCTGGGAGGCGATGCTGATCGTGTAGTCGCCGAGCGGCACGGCATTGATCTGGAACTCTCCGCTGGCATCCGTGATCGCGGTCTTGGCCCAGTCCGACGATTTCGCTTTTAGCATGACCATGGTGCCCTCAACCGGGCGATGCTGCGGGTCGTGCACAACGCCACGGACGGCGCCGTAGACGTTGGCGAAGGCAGCGATACTTGCAGAAAACAGCGCCAAGACCGTAAAAATCTTTTTGTAAGTCATGTTATCTCCACGGGGAACGGCGGCGGCGCCGGTCTTTGAAGCGGCGATCTCGACGGCGACGAGCAAGAGACACACGTTCCGCGATAAATTCGCGTAGCGTCGAGCAAAATGAAATTCAGGTCAACATGGAGACAGCTTCAGCGGACAGGCGGGGCTCGCGTGGATGGGAAACTGGCGGAGGCAGTGGCCGGGAGGTCCGGTTGAGATCCGGCGATGTGCCCGCTGATCGTTTCGAGAAAAAGGGATTTCGCTTGCGACTGAGGATGAGCCCATCGGGATGAGATGGTCGCGCGGAAGCAGACGCGATGACAACAACTGGCATCGCGGATGACCAACTCTCCGGATTCGGAGGCTAAATCGTGGCAGCGATGAACTCCCTTGCGAAGGCAGCAGGCATGCGGCGGTACAGCTACAGCGGCCAGCCCTAACGGGGCGAGGCTTCCCGCCAGCGCAAAGAACAGCAGTAGTCTGGCGGTCAGGCGTCGCATGATGGATTCTTGAAGCTTACCAACCTACAGGTGCAGAAAGCAATGATGAGAGCAGATATTCGATAAGCTCTTTTAGCTATGTGTACGAGAGCGAAGGAAGAACGGATTGGCTGAGTCTAATGCGCAAGGGCATACGCGCTGCCGTTGCTGTACGCGATAAGTAGATTCATCAGGACTGAAGATAAGGTCGTAATGCCAGCCGGAGGCCTTCTCACCCCAGAAGCCGGTGTGCCAGGAAAATATCTTTTTCCCGATGGCGCCAAACATGATGAGGATGAGACCAAAGGCTGCGAGTTGAGTGAGGGACTCCGAAAGCCACGCCCAGGCCTCCCGCGATTTCGGCGATGCCGAGAAAGGTAGTGAAAGGCACAGGCGTTTCGATACTTTTGGCGCGGGCCGTGGGAGCCTTGAGATCGCTATAGCCACTGGTGACGAAGACGAGGCCGATTATTAGGCGCAGAAGGAGTAGGCTGAGATCGGTGAAGCGCTCGAGTTGAGGAAACATGGCGGCTCTTCGATGTTTCGGTTCAGATTGGTCTTACGATCCACTACACAGCAGTTTTTCTGATCAGGCTTTGCCGTGAATCTTGGCCCACCACCAGCGCACTCCGACAAATAGGAATCGCCAGTCGCCAAAAAACTCGGGAGGTTTGCCCTCGAAGGCGTGGCCAATAAATTGGAAGATCCATCCCGCGACAAACAGTCCGGCCGCATAAGGCCACAAGCGATGCAGAAAAATGCTGCCAACAAAAATTGGAAGCGAGAACAGAATGGTCGGAATGCCTAGACTATGGCAGGCCCGATTTATGGGATGCTGGTGACTTGAAGCGTACTGCGCGATCCACTGCTCGCTGGTGCGGTTGCCTAACATGGCGAAGGAATCATACAACGCCGGCCAGATCTTTGCATGAATTCCCCAGGTTGAGGCGTCCGCTTGCTGCGTGGTAGCATCCTAGGGTTTTGGCGGGTGACGTTGGGCTGGCCTGTCTACTGCACTGATTCTCTATCTCGGCCTCTCCGTTCCCCACGCCTGCGAAGGAGCCTACTCGTGAAAGCCTATACCGGAGAAAATATTCGTAATGTTGCGATCGTGGGGCACGGGCATGCGGGGAAAACCTCGTTGCTCTCGGCCATGCTTTACACCGCGGGAGCTACGCCGCGGCTGGGCCGTGTGGATGAGGGCTCGGCGACGACGGATTACGACGAAGAAGAGATCGCCCGCAAGATGTCGATTGCAGCTTCCGCCGCTTATGTTGAGTGGGGCAAGACCAAGATCAACTTGATCGATACGCCGGGGTTCAACATGTTCGTCCACGAGGCGAGGATGGTGCTGCCGGTGGTGGATGCGGCGATCGTGGTGGTGGATGGCGTGGCCGGAGTCGAGGTGGTGACCCAGCGGGTATGGAAGGATTGCGAGGAGTACAAGACGCCGCGGCTGATCGTGGTGAACCGCATGGACCGCGACCGGGCAAGCGCGGAGCGCGTGCTGGAGTCTCTAATCAATGCGTTCGGGCGCAATGTAATTCCGATCGAACTGCCCATTGGCAGCGAGAAAAATTTGAGCGGAGTGGTCGACCTGGTCCGCATGAAGGCCTACACATATGAGCTTGGCGGGAACGGCAAGGGAAAAGAGACGGAGATTCCTGCCAGCATGCGGGCGCAGGTGCAGGAGTCTCACGAGCAATTGGTGGAACTGGTGGCCGAAGGCGACGACAAGCTGATGGAGGAGTTTTTTGAGAAGGGGACGATTCCGGAAGAAGATCTGATCCCGGCGCTGCACGTCGCGATTCGCGAGGATAAACTCTTTCCTGTGGTCTTCAGTTCGGGGCTGGGCAATATCGGCGCTGACCGGGTGATGGACTTTATTGTGGACTACACACCGGCCCCTTCCGAACACGAGTGGGTGCAGGGCGAAGCGGCAGGATCGGGCAATGGAGACGCGCCCAAGCGGCATGAGACGGATGCGGAACCGGTTTCGCTTTATGTGTTCAAGACGATATCGGACGCGTTTGCGGGAAGGATTTCGTACTTCAAAGTTTTTTCCGGAGTGTTGAAAAACGAAGCTACGGTGCAAAATTTCTCTCGCGGAGCGGCGGAGAAGCTCTCGCATATTTCCATCATGCAGGGGAAGACTGCGGTGCCGGTGACGGAACTGCATGCTGGAGACATTGGCGGGGTGGCGAAATTGAAAGATACGCTCACCGGGGACACACTGGGAGACAAGGCCGCGCCGATTCTGTATCCGCGAGTGAAGCTGCCGGAACCGGCGATTACCTTTGCCATTGAGCCGAAGAGCCGCGCGGATGAAGACAAGCTGGGACCGGGCATTCACAAACTGATGGAAGAAGATGCCATGCTGCGCTTCTTCCGCGATGCGCAGACGCAGGAGTTCCTGATTGCAGGCACGGGACAGCAGCATATTGAAGTGGTGGTAGCCAAGCTGAAGAAGCGGTATCACACGGAGGTAGTTTTGAAAGCGCCGAAGGTGCCGTATCGCGAGACCATACGCGGCAAAGCTGATGTGCAGGGACGACACAAGAAACAGACTGGCGGCCACGGGCAGTACGGCGATTGCAAAATCAAAATGGAGCCGATGGCGCGCGGCGGGCAGTTTGAATTCGTGAACGACATTTTTGGCGGCGCCATTCCGAAGAACTATATTCCGGCCATCGAAAAGGGAATCAAAGACGCTGCGAGCCGCGGATACCTGGCGGGATTTCCGGTGGTCGATTTCCGAGTAATTTTATACGACGGGTCGTATCACGATGTCGATTCGAATGACATGTCGTTCCAGATGGCGGGGCGCATCGCATTCAGAAAGGCCATGGAGCAGGCTAAGCCCACGATTCTGGAGCCGGTGATGCACGTCGAGATCACGGTGCCCGACGATTTTGCCGGATCGATCATGGGTGATTTGAACAGCCGGCGGGGACGCATCCAGGGCATGGACAACAAGGGCGGGAATACGATGGTGAAGGCTGAAGTGCCCATGGCCGAGATGCTGACCTATGGCGTGGACCTGACCTCAATGACGCAGGGCCGCGGCAGCTTCAACATGGAAATGCATCACTACGACACCGTGCCAGGACAATTGCAGGAGAAGATTATTGAGAAGGCGAAGGCGGAGCGGGGCGATGTGAAGGAAGGGGAAGAGTAGAGATCGATTGCGGGAATATTTGTCCGAGCATCAAAACTGAAGCGAGGTTACTGAAAAATGAAATTGATTCTGGTCCTTATCGGCTCTCTTTTTCTTGTAGCGCTGGGGGATGCTGCCGAAACACAAGTCTTCCCGACGTCGGCCGGGCCGGTCAAAATCACGCCTATTTATCATGCCTGTACGCTGATCGAGGCGGGAGGAAAGACGATCTACCTCGATCCCGCCAAGCCTGCAAAGCTTGCCGGGCTTCCGAAGGCAGACCTCATTCTGATTACCGACATTCATGGGGACCACATGGACCCCGATTCGATCACGGAAATCAGCAAGCCGGAGACCGAAATTCTGGCAGCGCCGGCGGTGGTGGCAACGGTCACGAGCGCCAAGCCCATTGCCAACGGTGAGGCGAAAACCTGGCAGGGATGGACGATTGAAGCGATTCCGGCATATAACCTGAAGCGCGGGCCCTCTCCGGGAAAGTTCTTTCACGACAAGGGACGCGGCAATGGCTATATCCTCACCTACGGCGGCAAGCGTTTCTACTTCTCGGGCGACACAGAAAACATTCCGGAGATGCGTGCGCTCAGGAATATTGATGTGGCCTTCGTGTGCATGAATCTGCCGTATACCATGCCACCAGAAGAAGCTGCGGAAGCGGTGAAGGCCTTTCATCCCAAGATCGTGATCCCATACCACTATCGCGGATCGGATCTCGCGGTATTTCAAAAAGCATTGGAAGGAACCGGGATAGAGGTGAGAGTGCTGGAGTGGTATCCGAAGTAGGGTCACCGGAGAATCAACAGTACGTCGCTTTTTTCCCGCCGGCCGGAACAAATCGTAGAGAAGGTGAAGGCAGTGCGGAGGGCGGGAAAGCCAACACCGAGATGTCAGCGAGCGCGAAGTCCGTGCTTTTGGCCAACAAAGGCTCCCCCGATGACTTACACAGGGCGTAGGTGAAACAGTCTCCTGAGTTTAATCCCGCTGGGCGGCCTTTCCCGTACCTGCGCCATGCGGAACGGGCCAGCTCGGCCTCGACGGAGACCATCTGAAGATGGTGCGCATGGCAAACAGATCGAATTCCCGGCCCGCGCCTCCGCCTCGTCGGCCTTCAATTACCATGCCGGTTTCGAGCACAGTCACGGCGGAAATCCGGCGAGTCTCCCAACGATGGCGGTGCGGAAATTCTCCCGTTCCGGCCCGGGGAAGAAGATAGCTGCTAGGGCCGAAGTATCGAAGTATCAATCACCATCGCCGACTCGCCTCAACGAGGAAGCCCATCTTCGTCATCGCCGATAATCTCGTCCGGTGTGCGGGAATCGAGATCGGGCATTGCGTCTACGCGCCGCAAGAGGTCATCGAGTTGCGTCGCGAGGGCTTGGCTCCGGCGATTGTACTGGAGCCGCTCCGAGCGCTCTTCCAACGCTCTCTGAAGGGCGCCAGTTAGGCTTTCCCCGGTCTTGGCTGCAATCTTGCGGGCCAGATGCTCTGTTTCTATGCTCTTGATACTAATAGCCATAGCGTAGAAGTTATTGCATTATAGAAGAAAGTATAGAAAGCTTCCGTTTGCTGCAGCTTGCAATCCCAGCGGCCGGTCAGGCCGGTCAGCCCAGGGGCGGCTATGCCTACATCGTTCGTGGTAACATCCGGCGAGTGGCTACAGCCAGAAATAACCCTAACTTGAATTACAACCCCGAGCGCCTAGTCTCAGCGGCGGCGGTGGAGGACGATTCTTCGTTTGAGTTGAAGCTTCGCCCGCAGCGGCTGGCCGAATTCATCGGGCAAAAAAAGGTCAAAGAAAATCTAGCGGTGGCGATTGAGGCGGCGCGGTCGCGTGGCGAGGCCATGGATCATGTGTTGCTGTACGGGCCTCCGGGATTAGGGAAGACGACGCTGGCCAACATTATTGCCAACGAACTGGGCGTACATTTTCAACCCACGGCGGCGCCGCTGCTGCAGATCAAGGGCGATCTGACGGCGATCGTCACCAACATGCAGGACAAGCAAGTCCTGTTCATCGATGAGATTCACCGGCTACAGCCGGTGCTGGAAGAGTTGCTCTATTCTGCGCTGGAGGATTACAAGCTCGACATTATTATTGGGCAAGGGCCCTCGGCGCGCACGCACACGCTGGAGGTGAAGCCGTTCACGTTTGTGGGCGCGACTACGCGGGCAGGATTGATTTCGGCGCCGCTGCGGTCGCGGTTTGGCATCGTGCTGCGGCTGGAGTTTTATGCCCCCAAAGATTTGCAAGTGATCGTGGAACGGTCGGCTGAGATTCTGGGAGTTGAAGTCGATGATGCGGGCGCCATCGAAATTGCCAGCCGGTCGCGGGGGACGCCGCGAATTGCGAACCGGTTGCTGCGCCGGGTGCGCGACTATGCCCAGGTGCGCGGGGCGGGCAAGATCGATTTACCCACGGCGCAGGCGGCCTTGCAGATGCTGGAAGTGGATAAATACGGCTTTGATGAAGTCGACCGCAAGTTGCTGCTTACGATTATCGAAAAATATCAGGGCGGGCCGGTTGGATTGAATACTCTGGCCGCAGTCCTCGCCGAAGAACCGGACGCGATTGAGGAGGTTTACGAACCGTTCCTCATGCAGATTGGATTTTTGAATCGCACTCCTCGCGGGCGAGTGGCAACACAGTTGGCCTACGAACACTTCAACATCACGCCCAACCGAAGGCAGAGTTCGTTGTTCTAGATACCCGGCTCTAAATATTCTTTGGTTCCCCTGCAGGACTTGTTCTAATTTTCTATTTCTACCCGGCATTTACGTGCCGGGTTAACCCATGCCGCCCCTTCGGGGCTGGAATTTGGTGCTTCCGTTCCACCAAAAATCGCTTATTTAAGATGGCTTCTAGATAGTCCGCAGCCGAGTTATTTTTCCCGATCGCTTGTTGATCGTGAGCGCGGGAGCCTATTTCGGCATGTGGCCTCTCCACGCCTGTGGCCGCCGAACCGCCATTTTCGGAGTTCGTTACAAACATTCGTTTTTTGTTTTGTCAGGCCGAATATGGTGTATCTTCCTCAATTCCCAGTGGGGAGCGGGAGGATTGAGTCTGGCTTCGGGGCGGCGTCCAGAAACCATGCATTCTGTGCGATTGGCAATGTTTACCGCCTTGTTGATGTTCGGATTTGTGTCCGAGTCCTCGGCCACTCCTCTGCTACAGGCCGCGGCAACTCGAGACGTAGTCTCTGCTGTACAGGGCGCCTCTTCCCCTAGTCAAAGTTCCGCTCCACAGAATCCGCAGAACCCTCCGCCGCCCCCAGAAACAAATCCCACGCCTCCGGGAGAAAGGCCTGCGCCTTCCGGACAAATTCCCACGCCAGCGGCGCAGTTGCCAGAGCCAGCCATCAAGAATCCGGAGATTCGGCCTGCACCGACGCCGAAACTCGCTCCTCCGTCTCTCATGATTCCCCGTTTAGCCCGAGCGCCCGTACTCGAAGATTTTCTCGCGATGGAGCCGCAGGGGGAGGCGGCGCTGCAAATGGCGAAGGTCACCGGTTTCGTGCAACGAAATCCGCACGATGGCGAGAAGGTTACCGAGCCGACTGCCGCGTATCTCGGATACGATCAAAAAAACCTCTACGTCGTATTCGTGTGCTTCGATGATCCGAGAAAAGTGCGGGCGAGAATGTCCAGCCGCGAAGATATTTATGACGATGACCAAGTCGAAATTATGCTGGACACGTTTCACGACCGCCGGCGCGCCTATGCCTTCCAGACCACTCCACTCGGCGTGCAATGGGACGCGATCTGGAGCGAGGCCACGCGGGATGAGGTCAGCGGAAATTTCGACACGTCGTTCGATACGGTGTGGGATTCTCAAGGGAAAGTCACCAGCCAGGGCTTCGTAGTGTTGATGGCGATTCCGTTTAAGAGCCTGCGTTTTCCTTCGACCAAAGACCAGGCGTGGGGAATCATTCTTTACCGTGGAATCGTTCGCAAGAACGAAGACGCATTCTGGCCGCAGATTTCTTACAAGGTGGCGGGCCGGCTGGGACAGGCTGCAACGCTATATGGCCTGGAAGGAATTTCGCCTGGCCGCAGCATCGAGCTGATTCCTTACGGAATCATGCGCGGCTTTCGCGCGCTTGATCAGCGCGATCCCTACAATCCGTATTTTCAAAATGCGGTGGCGCAGGGGCAGACGGGGATGGATGCCAAGTTCGTGATCCGCGACCATTTTGTGTTGGACATGACGGCGAATCCCGATTTCAGCCAGGTGGAGTCGGAAGATCCGCAGATTACGGTCAACCAGCGCTTCGAAGTGTATTTTCCGGAAAAGCGTCCGTTCTTTCTGGAGAACGAAGATTATTTCCGCACGCCGTTCGATTTGTTTTTCACGCGCAACATTCAGGATCCTTCCGCCGGGATCCGGCTCACGGGAAAAGAAGGACCGTATTCCGTCGGCCTGATGGCTACTGATGACCGCGGTCCGGGGCTGGCGGTGCCCAGTTTCTGCCCACCTACGTCTCCGATTTGTTCCGACAGTCTCTCCGGCATTCGTTCCTACTTCACCATCGCCCGGGTGAGTCGCGACATCTTCAAGCAATCGAGTGTAGGCGCGATTTATACCGACTGGGAGTGTCCCGCCACCGGTGAGTTTAACCGGGTCGGTGGAGTGGACACGCGGCTGAAGTTCAATGCCAACTGGACTTTGGAAGGGCAGGCCGTGGTGAGTTCGAGCAACCTGCAGGGCCTCAACACGAGTGATCTGGAAAGCACCTGCGAGTATGGTCTTTTTCCCTTCAGCTCGGGCAATACTGGCCACCAGAACTACTATGCTGGTCCTGCGGACAAGCTCGATCTGAAGCGCGATGGACTGCACTTTTCCTACGAAGGAATTTACGACGATATCAGCCCGGGATTCGTAACCGTCCCCGGCTTCGTGAACCGCGTGGATATTCGCGAGCTCGATCAGACTGTGAACTACCGGTTTCGTCCAAAGAAAGGTTGGATCGTAGACTGGGGTCCTTCGCTGAACCAGCACTATACCTTCGATCACGAAGGCAACCGCCTCGACACCGATTATGACCCCTACCTTGCAATCCAGGGGCGCGGCCAGACGTTCATCTATTTGTTTCCGTATGAAGAACTAAGAGAGAGACTGCGGCCGCAGGACTTCTGCTTCCTCGGCTTCTCTTGCCAGCCTATGATCCCCAACCAGGATTACCACGAACACAGCAGTGGCGCCTCAGTACTGACCAGCGTTTTGCCTAAGGTGACCCTGGGCGCGAGTTATCACTGGGGAGACGGCGCAAATTTCGTCGCGTCCCCCGGCGCTCCGCCGCCGCTCAACATGCCATTCCTCGCTCACCAGGATACGGCTACGGGAACGTTGACGCTCCGTCCTATGAAGCCTTTGAAGATTGAAAATACTTATCTATTCGAACGTTTGCAGGCCAGGGATGGCACATATCTTCTTGCCCGTTCACAAATTCCTGGCGTGGGTAAGGGCATCTTTAACGATCACATTGTGCGCAGCCAATGGAATTGGCAGTTTACTCCGCAGTTATCGCTGCGCCTGATTCTGCAATACAACGCATTGCTGGCCAATACGCCAGGCAACACGATTTACCCCTATACCTCCCTGCCAACGGAGAAGGAATTCAACGCCGATTTCCTGCTCACGTATCTTGTACATCCGGGGACGGCAATTTACCTCGGCTACAACAGCGACCTGCAGAACCTGAACCACAGCCTGGAACTGGATCCCGCAGGTCTGGCGGGACGATACACGGCAAAGGGTTACATCAATGACAGCCGGCAATTGTTTTTGAAAGTTTCGTATCAGTTCCGGTTTTAAGCAGCGTTCGGCCATTAGCCTTCGGCAATCCGTTTGAGGCAGACGGGCGTCACTGCTGCGTTGGCGGATAGCTCACGGGCGGCTGATGGGGCTGATGGGGAGCTTGGTTTGCTGAATCCCCCCCCATTCCGGTAGAATCTAATGGTTCGTATCGAGGTCTAAACCCCATGAAAGCAGCCATTCATCCCGCTTATAACGAAATTCGCGTGCATTGCGCATGCGGCAATGCCTTTGTTACCCGCTCCACTCATAAGGGCGATATCAGCGTTGAAATTTGCTCCGCATGCCATCCGTTTTTCACTGGCAAGCAAAAGCTGATGGATACCGCGGGCCGGGTCGAACGCTTCCGTCGCAAGTATGCAAAGAATACTCCGGAACCTGCCAAGCCCGCGGCATCGAAGAACTAACGTTTTTACCAAAGGCTTTTAATCCAGCCCTCGCCAAGCGGTGAGGGCTTTTGCTTGGAGCTCCAAAGTAGAATAGAACAGTGAAGAAGTTCTGGGACAACTCGAACGGCACCGGATCGTGCGGGGCGGACACTCTTGTCTGTCAGGCAGCGCCGTTGAAGCTGGTCCCCGAGAGCCTCAAGATCGGATCCGTTCGGATTGCTCCTGCCACGGTGCTCGCGCCCATGGCGGGTGTGACGGACACCGTCTTCCGCCGCTTCATCCGCAACCTGGGCGGATGCGGGCTGATCATGACTGAGTTCACCTCGGCCGACGGCGTGCTCCGCAAGAAGGACCAGAAAGCCAAGCGCTATCTTCATTTCTACGAAGACGAACATCCCATCTCGGCGCAGCTTTTTGGCAGCGATCCGCTCGTGATGGCGGAAGCGGCGCGCATAGTCGAAGGCCTTGGCTTTGATCTTGTCGATTTGAACCTGGGCTGCCCGGCAAAGAAAGTTGTGAAGTGCAACGGAGGCTCAGGCCTGCTGCGCGATTTGCCGGCCATTGGCCGCATCTTCGAAGGCGTGCGCGCGGCAGTGACAATTCCTTTCACCGTGAAGTTTCGCGCCGGATGGAGCGATGACGAAATCGTCTGCGTAGAACTGGCTCGGATGGCGGAATCCTGTGGGTTGGCGGCCGTTGCGCTTCATGCTCGAACTCGGGAGCAGGGCTACAGCGGCCAGGCCCGCTGGGAGTGGATTGCCGCGGTAAAAGATGCGGTGAAGATTCCTGTGATCGGCAACGGCGATATCCGCAGCCCTGAAGATGCATGCGCCATGGTCACGCAAACTGGATGCGATGCTGTAATGATTGGGCGCAGCGCGCCGTCGAATCCGTGGATCTTCCGGCAGATTCAGCAGTATTGCGCGGGGATGGGCAACGCCCATGGAGCAGCGGACGCCCCTTCGGCAGGCTCAGGGCAGGCTTTGGTCCGACAGCCAGCAGCGAGTGTTGGCCCCCCGGACGAAGGCGTCCGGGGCTGCGTGAATTACGACGAGCCCACCGAAGCCGACCGCTACCGGATGATCCGTACCTACTTCCAGATGCTGATCGACGAAGAACTCCCTGACGCCGTCGGCAAGATGAAGCAGTTTGCATCGTGGTTTACCCACGGTGTCCCGGGCGGCGCGGGGCTGCGCAAGGCGATCTACGAATCCAAGAGCGCGATGGAGATTCTGGGAAGGGTGGAGGAATTCTTTGAAGCGAGATTGTGTGGCGCGGGCCCTCTTGCGGTTCGTTCGCACTACCCAATCACTGCAGTTACTCCGTAGCGCCGCCGTAGCGGAGCGAAGCCCTACACAGCGTAGCGCAGCGGAGGCGGCGCCTCATCGAACCGCGCCCTTCTGATCTGGGGCGCTCTTTCATAATGCATTGGCCTTGGCACGACGCCTGGCCCTTTTCTTCTGTTCTCGCTCCCATTGCCGTGGGTGTGCGCTGTGCAGATGTTCGTCCCACTCCTTCAGGAGCGCAGTCTTCGTCTCCCCCACAGCGCTCTGCCACTCCTTCAAGATCGGGTCCTCCCAATCCTTGAAGGTCGCCCGTTTCGGTTGAGGAACTTTTGCCTTGAGCTTCGTCTCGCAAAGCGAACAAAAGAATTCTTGTCCTTTGATGGAACGCAAGCGAGGAGTGGGCATGAGCCTCATTTTCACATAATCCTCAGTTGGTGAAACATCCCGATAGCGCGTTTTGACCCTTGACCGAAGATCGGGCCGATTCTCGGTGAGCGTAATCGCCTTACAGTTACTCAGGCCGAGAGGTTTGGGAGAGTAAATTTCCACAGCAATGTGATCTCAACCGGTCTGTGAAAATCTGCGCCTTGGGGGATGGGGTGCAGGGGAAGGGGGGCAACGCGTGCATCCCGAGAGTTGGAATAGGATCCCCCCTTCCCCTGCATCGGCAATGTAGAAGCATTGCATGCTTGGATTGGAGTGCTCGGTCTTAGGGATGTCGAGTTTATGTTGGAACCGAATGTGGAAATGATTGCGGATGAACTTTTCTGCCGGATGCCGAACAATGGCAGCCAGCGGAGGCGTCCCGCCGCTACGAGTTGTAATCGCCAAACACACGATGTTTTTAAACAGAGTCTCGAGCGGCGGGACGTGCTTTGCTTCCACAACGAATACTCAGATGAGGTCGAATAGGACTCTACTGTAAGGGTTTCGCGGGAGCAAGGCCAGCCTCGGCACGATGTGAATCGACAAGGAGGAGGGAAGGCACCATGTCAGAAAACAGCACCACCCATCCGGAGCCTGAGTTTGTAGCGTTCGTGGGCATCGATTGGGCAGATCAGAAGCATGCGTGGTGTTGGCAGAGGGCGGGCGCGACGCAGCGTGAACATGGAGAAGTGGAGCACACGCCGGAAATGGTGGAGGCGTGGGTGAGCCAACTGGCTCAACGATTCGGCCCTGGGCCAATCGCGGTGGCGGTGGAGCAAGTGAAGGGAGCACTGGTGTTTATGCTCAGCAAGTATGAGTGCATACATCTGTTTCCCGTACCTTCCACCATGTCCGCCAGCCTGCGGAAGTCGCTGTACCCGTCCGGATGCAAGGACGATCCGCGGGACGCCGAGCTGCTACTGGATCTGTTGGTGCAGCATCGGAAGAAGCTACGCCGTTTGACGCCGGATAACGAAGTGACCCGCCGGATCCAGAATCTGGTGGAAGAGCGCCGCACCTTGGTGGATGAGAAAACGACGCAGCTGAATCGTTTAACGGGATATTTGAAGGTGTATTTTCCGCAGATGTTGGGGTGGTTTGAAAAGCTGGACACGAAGTTGGTGTGTGACTTGTTGGAGCGTTGGCCTTCGCTGGAGGAGTTGCAAAAGGTACCGCCCGCAGAGCTACGGAAGTTCTTCCGTCAACGTCGAGGCCGGCATCAAGAACTCACCGAGTGGCGGCTGGAGGTCATCGGCCAGGCCATGTCGGCCATTCGGGATCGAGCCGTGCTGGAGGCGAAACGGGCGATGGTGCAAGTGAGCGCACAACTGCTGCGCACGTTGCTCGAGGGGATCGCGAATCTGGACAGCAAGATCGAGGAGGCAGCGAGCGCACATCCGGATTTTTTCATTTTTGAGTCGCTGCCCGGAGCGGGCAGCGCGTTGGCGCCGCGCTTGTTGGCGGCGTTTGGCTCCCAACGCGATCGCTATGGCAGCGCCGAGGAGGTACAGAAGCATAGTGGGATCGCACCGGTGATGGAGAAGAGCGGAAAGAAGAAGTGGGTTCATTTCCGTTGGGCCTGCCCGAAGTTTCTGCGGCAAAGTTTTCACGAATGGGCGGGACACTCGATCTCACAGTCGACGTGGGCACGCGCCTACTACCAGCAACAGCGAGGCCGAGGCAAAGACCACCACGCGGCGGTACGCGCCTTGGCCTTCAAATGGATTCGCATCCTATTTCGATGCTGGCAAGATCGCGTAGCTTATGACGAGAACAAGTATCTGGCGGCACTGGCCAGGCGCGGCTCGCCGCTGAGCTCTGTCCTCACAGTTACTGCGGCCACCTTGTGAAATAGTTGTGGATTCTTATGTGAGAACTTAATTCGGCGACATAAAAAACTATTGACAAAGTTACTCAGATGTCTGATTACAACAGCTACGATTCTCCCTTGATCTGAAAACCTAGAAGTGATAGGATCCCGACACTTTCACCCTGTCCCGTCCGATTCCGTTCCTGAGGCTGTCCATGAAGAACCGCTCGGCATTCGTGCGCGGTCTTACAGCTAGCCTGTTTGCGAGGCCCGCGCGGGCGCAATCCGCCGCGTTCCTGCCAGACTTCCAACGTTATCATCTCGAGCCCGCGACCGGCGCTACGTACCCAGCTCGCAAACCTAGGAATCATTGCTGTACTTGAGGAGAGCATCCATGCAACCAACTCGATTGAGTCGAACGCTGATTGTCTGCTCTGCGGTGGTGGTCGTCGCCATCTGCCAGACTGCCGTGGCTGGTACCCTTTGCGTCAATCCAGCCGGTTCCCATAACTGTTTCAAGACCATCCAAGCCGCCGTCAACCAGGCCTCGGTCAACGATCTCATCCAGGTTGAAGCTGGTACCTACAACGAAGAAGTGACTATTGGTCTTCCTGTGGCGATTACCGGTGCGGGTCCCAGCGCCTCGATTATTAATGCCACCGGTCTCGCGCATGGCATCTTCGTGGATGGTTTCGATCATCCCGGCCTAAGGCAGGTCACCATTACCGGCCTTACGGTAAAGAACGCAGACTTTGAGGGCATTTTGGTGGTGAGCGCTTCGGATGTCACTATCCAAGACAACAGCGTGATTGACAATGATGCCACCCCGGGCTTGAGCTTCACCGGGGCGGCAACCGGGTGCCCCGGCCAGCCCGGTAATGGCGTTTATGAGGATGATGAAACCGGGGACTGCGGCGGCGCTGTTCATTTGATCGGGACAGCCAACTCAATCATTTCCGGCAACCTCATCACTGGCAATGCCGATGGCGTGCTGATCAGCGACGAGACCGCTGAAAGCCATGACAACCTGCTCATCCACAATACAATCACGAACAACCCGTTGGAGTGCGGCATCGTGCTTGCTTCCCATCCGCCGTCGGGCATGACCTCGCCACCTTACGCTCCGCACCATGGGGTGGACCACAACACCGTGGCTGAGAACGTTTCTAGCGGCAACGGCGTGAAAGTCGGAGGTTCGGGGGCGGGCCTGTTTTCCGATGGCATGGGCCGCGGCCGCGTGTCAGACAATGTGATCATTGGGAACACGCTCAATCATAATGGACTGGGAGGCGTCGCCCTGCACACGCATGTGGGACCGGCGTTTGGGCTACCCGCCGACGACATGAGTGGGAACAAAATCATCCTTAATACGATTGCCGGAAATCTCGCCGACAATGCCGACACCGCGACCCCCGGCCGTGTGGGCATCAATATCAATAGCGGCGATGGCGGTTCCCCGGTTCGTGGCACCGTCATTTCCCAGAACGTAATCAGCGACGAGGATATCGACATAGCGGTCAATACTTCTGCCGAAGTGGACGTGCATCTGAACTCTTTGCTGGGAAGCGGCATTGGAGTGGGGGACGTTTGTGCACTCGACGGTTCCACTGTGTGCACCGGCACAATCGATGCGACCGAGAATTATTGGGGATGTCCTGCCGGTCCGGGTGAGCATGGATGCACGACCATCAGCGCTGCCAGGATTCTATGGATTCCCTGGCTGCAGAAACCTGTCGGTAGCCATTAAGGCTCTCGGCTCCCGCACCACGGAGTCCTCACGTTTAAACAGCCGCTTTTGCAGCGCAGCTCCCGCTCTCGCGGGAGCTGCGACTAAACCCTCCGAAGTCTCGCTGTATTGATGTAACATCGCCGTTACACTCACCGATCCCTGCAGGGGGGTCTGAGCCTATCGCTGATTTCGCCAATCATTCAGTCTTCAACTTAAACACCGATTGAGCGCACGCCGGCCCGGGCTTAGGATGTGGGAATACGCTGGTGTTCGGAGAAGAGATGGGACTCGCCCAAAATGTAGCGGTCGCTTTCGCGCTGTGGTTTTCTTTTGTTCCAGGAGTATTCGCGCAGGGTGCTCCCGTGTCAGCCAATATCGCTGCCGGCCGGCCGTGCATGGTGGTCAATCCGACATACCCTTCTGCGGTGACCCCCAAGAAGGTTGAGGACACTGTCCTTCTGAACGTGCGAATCAGCAAATCCGGGGTTGTGCACGATATGAACCTGGTCAGCGGCCCCCCAATTCTGGCGGCGGCTGCAATTAAAGCCGTGAAACGGTGGAAGTATAAACCGGCCTACTGGGTGACTGGTCCTCCCAGTGAGCGGCAAACGTTCCTGTCGGTTACGCTGATGAAAGGCGCTGCACCTAAAGTTGAAGAGATAGCATTAGGTGTTTCGAGTTGTATCCCCGCCCCCACGCGTGTCCGCATTTCGCAAGCTATCATGGCGAATCGTTTGCTCAGTAGGGTTGAGCCAGTCTATCCGCCTGAGGCGTACACCGAGCATATTGCGGGTGTCGTCATTGTGCACGTAGTGATAGACAAGAACGGCGGAGTGTTGAATGTGGATTACGTGAGCGGGCCGCTCGCGCAGGTTCCCGCGGCCATTGAGGCGGTCAAGCAATGGAAGTACCAGCCATACCTGCTAAACGGAGAAGCCATCGAAGTCGAGTCCACGGTTGAGATAAGTTTCACCCTGTGAATTGTCTCCTCACGGACCAATATCTGTCCAGAACCTCAGTTGTTGAAATATCGCGATATCACTCAATGACCTCGGAGAGGGGTTTTGAGCGATAACGCGTGTTCTCGACAGTTACAGGATTAGACCGCCGCGCTCATGGCAAAAACAAGCGTAAAAACTGCCCAAGCGGCTCCCAAGAGCCAGAGCCGCGAACCCCAAATTCCAGCGATGATGCTGAGAGTCACACAGGCTGCTACCCACAACAAGAATGCTCCCGGCGAATAGTGCCAAGGGAAGAGAAAGGGGGGCACGAAAGCGAACGTTTTATAAGGGAAGCTAATCGACAACAAGCAAGCCGTGGACATAACGATGCTCACACTCCCGAGAGTGCGGGGTCCGATATCCGTCTCGCAGTTATTCTGTCCACGGAAACCATTTTGCGTCCTTCGTCGTGAGGTGTCACGTAACGCACGTAACCCGCGGTTGGCGTAACATCTCTATTTCACTCATCGTCCTCATGGCAGAGGTTTTGAGTGTACCGGCCCGTGAGCCGCCACCACAAATCCGAACCTGCGCCACCCTTTTTCTGACTTCGGCCACCATAACCAACAAGCCACAGATGCCAGAATGCCGTGTGGCACAAGAACGAGGACTTCAACCACTCCGGCCAGTCAGAAAAGTTCGTCACGTTGCGAGATTGTAACGCGACCCTTCATCAACTGGCGAAATATCGCCGTTACGCTCACCGTGGTCAAAACGCGCTGAGGCCTGATTTCGTCAACTGACGATAGAATTTATTACAAAGGTGGCCACGATGGTCGAACATGGAGCGGATTTTGTGCCCGCTGATTTCCATTGCGACGTCTTCCGGAACTCCGGCGCGGATTCACATCGCGAACGGACTCTTGCTCGAAACCACAGTTGTGGTCGAGGCGGCTTTGTTCACGGTCTGCGTTATCGAGCCGCTGCTGCCCGTGTAATCGCCGTTGCCTGAATAGCTGGCTTTGATGGTGTCCGTGCCCGCCGTCAGCGATGTAGTGGTACACGCCGCAGTGCGCGACGAAGTCACCATCACCGCCGAGCAGCCGGAGATGGTCGTACCATTCGAGGTGAACGTCACCGTCCCGGTTGGGACCGGGGGGCCTGCCGGCGCCACCGTCGCCGTGAACGTCACCGATCCGCCCACCGTGGACGGATTCTTGCTCGAGACCACGGTTGTGGTCGAGGCGGCTTTGTTCACAGTGATGGAGGCAGTTCCCTTCGAGGCCGCGTCATTGGCGCCGTCTCCGCTGAAACACGCTTCCACGCTTTTGGTTCCGACTCCGTCCAGTTCACTGCCCTTGACGCCTGACAACGACGCGGTAGAGTGGCAACTTGTGGTACATCCGCTTGCCGGCTTCAATGCGGAGGTGCCCAACGGTGTGCCGCTGCACGCGGTTCCGGAATAAAAGGTGACAGTCCCGAGGGGCGGCGCCAGGCTGCCCCGGCCGGTTGCAGTTACCGTCGCCGCTACCGTGGTTGTACCCGTAACCGTAATGGACGTTGGACTGGCGGCCAGCGTGGTGGCACTGACAAACGTGGTGGTGACGGTCTTCCAGCCATTCACCAGGTTGGCAATGTTGGCGCTGCCGAGACCGGTCGCGCTGTTGTAGCCTGCACTTTGCGGAAAGGCGGGATCAAACACAGAGGTCGAAAGGGAGAGCAATCCGACCTCATCACCTGCGGTGCCGGTAAAGCATTTGGTCGTGCCCGTGGCACAAGGCTGATCATTGTTGTCCTGGATGCAATTCGTATTATTCGCGCCGACACAGGTGCTCGTGTGCACCACCGGCGTCCGGTTCAACTCGTGGAAAATGCAATTGGGAGCAACCGAGCTATAGGTGCTGATGGCGAGAGGGTTTGATTCACACGTGTACACACTGGGCTTAGTGGTTGAAGTGTTCTCAGCGGTCGTGGTCCCATACTCGTTGCGGGCAAGGGCATAAAACGTATAGTTTGCCTGTCCCTGGCGCGTGAGCTCAGCAGGACTGCCTGATGGGTTGGCCTGATTGATGAGCCCGATGATGCCAGTGAGCATGGGAGCGACAAAAGAAGTGCCGCCCGCCGACAATGCGGCCGCGTCCGAGCCAACTGCATAATCGCACGAACCTATATTGGAATCGCAAAAGACCAGCAGATGATTCCAGAACCCGCCGTCAGAGGCAAAGAACGACAGGTCGGGCAGATTCCGGAAAGACTTAGACGTGAAATTGCTGCCTAGGCCAACGCCGTACGCGCTCTGCCAGGTCGGCAGGGCGTAAATCGTGCTGATGCCTCCGCCACCGCCGTCCAATGTCAGACCTATTCCGTCAACGTTACACAACTCTGCCGGCGTTACCCCAACAAATGCTGCCGCTACGGTGCTGCCGCAGGTGTTGTTCCACGACTTCTCCGGCATGTAGGAAAGCGCCGATCCATAGGGCGCGGTGTCATTGCTATTCCAGTATGGAGTGGGAATAGTTCCGCCATTTTCGTAGACATCCGAGAAATCAGTCCCGCCTGCCGAAACATTGTAAGGAGTCGAGGTCAATCCGCTGACCGAAATACCGGTCTCCCCGATGCCCGATGCGTCGCCGCGATCGCAGGTGTCATCGCCGCTGTCGCCGGCAGCGACGACCGGGGTTTGCCCTTCTGCGACCGCTTGTTCCCACAGGGTCTTGTAAAAACTGTTCGTCTCGAAACCAGTCGAGTTGGTCACCAATTGGGCCTCGCAAACCCCGTAGCTGACGCTGATCGCCGAAACGGAGCTGGCCAGATGATCGACAACGTAGGTACCGGCAAGATCGACCCCGGAGGTGGTCGAGGTATTGGCGCAAGCAACAAAGTCAATGATTGCGGCCGGCGCTGTCGTCCCGACCCACTCCGCATCCAAGGAAGCTTCAGCCTGGGCGTCGCCCCCCAACGCCCCTGGATTGTTGCAATAGCCGCTGATGCCGAACATCCAGTTGACCCCGCCATGAGTGCTGTTGGGAGTAGCTGGATACGCGGGGAGTCCAAATTGAGATCGAAACGTGGTAACGTCCGTCTTTTGGATGTCGGTGGGTTCGATCACCGCCAGTGTCTGTCCCGCGCCATTGATCGGTTTCGCTGCCTTCAGCAGGGGATCCTCATTGTAGATCGTGTAAAAATCCTGCGGGCCAACGGCCAGAAACTCGGTGCCATCGGCGGCGAAAGTGAGCAGGGGACTGCCGCTAGACTCATGACCGTTCTCTCCCATATGCTGCCACAAATGTGTTTTTGCATCTCGACGGATTGGACCGTCCACATGCACCATAGGCTTGGGAAAGAAATCGTGAAGGGAACGAAAGCCCGCAATTACGGGTGCGAGGGCTGCCGGTACGTCAGGCGAACTCATATTGGCAATGTGTTGCCGGCCATTCACATTGAGCTTGTGAATCTCGGTATGAAACGCGTTCCGCACTTGTCCGGCAGTTCCGCTGAAAATGATTGACGTCCTGCCCGCCGAAACCGTATCCACCCTGAAGCCGTGAGCTTCGAGCCACGTGGTCACGGCGGAAATGTCTGCCTCCGCTATCCCATAGCAGGCGCCGAATTGTTCTGCACTGAGCCATTGGTGAAACTGTGGTGAGCGGCTATTGTGCATCTGGTCGATATGCGTCATCAGAGCCAGTTCCTGCTCGGTGCTGCGCTGGAGCATTAGGATGATGTGCTCCATCGGCAGGCTGTCATCGACGCTGCCACGGTCGAACTCTGCGCGAGCAAGCGGGTGGACGCCGCCCTTGAGCAGAGTCCGCACGTCATCATTCACGTTTTCGGTGACGCGGGGAATTGCCAAGGACGAGCAATCGGCTGTCGCGACGCTGCCGGCAACCATGGGAATGCTGAAGAACGCGAAAGAGAACAGAAGGGCTACTTTCGTCATTGAAGGCCAGTTCCGTGTGTTTTGCATTAGGGATTATTCCTCACTTCTCAGATCTGCGATTGAATTCCTGGGGGGGGTGCTCCAGGTAGAATCCTCGGTCAGGTACAGGTTCTGGGCCAAGGCACGCGCAGAACTGTTTCCGGCCCTCAAGATTGGTGTAAAGAAAAGCGGGACCAACTATATACCAGGTTCGACTGCTTGCGTTAGTGGGAAAGCACATCTTCCAGGAAAGACGGCTATTTCATTTCGGATACCCACTCATTGACCCAGCCGGGGTTACCCAATTCTCAACGAAGTGAAATTGATTTAACTTGTAACCGTGCGGTTACGAGTGTAAACGCCGGTTCCCAACAGTGATCCAGCCCGTACAATGGTGTTGACGCTGCGAAACTGTGGTTGTCTTCCCACGGGATATGAACACATCCATCGAGCGCGCCAACTTTCCGCCAGATCTGCCGTTAACGAAAGCATCGTTCTACTCCGCAGGTAGTTCATTAGGCAGCATCAGCATAGGAACACGTAGCGGTTACGAATACGTCACCTTCGATTACGACTCTCAAAGTGGCGACATGTCTCACACGGAGACTGTGGTCGCAATCAAGACCAACTCACCAAAAATCCCTGATACGAACCTCTCACGCGCATCGGGCCTGCAACTAGAGAGAGTGGGTGAATGGATATTTGCGTTCGAGGCACGACGCATCGTCAGCCATAGCACAATTCCAAAAGTCGTCGACGACATTGTCGATCTGCTCGAATACGCGAAGGGTTTTTCGCAGAACACCTGATTTTGGCAGGCCAACCGACGATAAATCGCCGTTACACTCATTGTCAGGTCAATGAGCGCTATCGTCTGATTTCATAAACCGTTATAGGTCGTCCTCGTCATCCCATTCGTACCCACATGAGTTGCACGCACAGATTCTCGCGTGGACGGCAATGGGATCGCTCAGCGAAGATGCAGTGTTAGCCAATGGCTTGTCGAGTTCACGGCACGTCACATCCGTGGAGTAGCACTTTAGGCAGCGCAGTTTTTGGTTTGCTTCGTCATCCTTCTCGGTCGTGTCCGGGAATCTCTGTTGTGCGACTGCCGTTGCCGCTTCGCTTTCGAGCGGATCACGCGGTATATCTCTGAAGGGAGTGAAAGCCCCAGTTCCTTCACTTCCCCTTCATCATGACCGAGCCAGTGCGCAACTTCGTGCCAAACGACTTGTTTCACTTCGGCTGGCAGATTTCCCTTTGAACACCGCAGAATCGGACCTCGAAAAACGAATATCAACTCGGGAGAAGTCTCACCAAATTGTGTTGGCGTTTGGCCCTGCTTACTCCGCTGTAGCATCCCAACAGTTCAGTGCCCGGGGGCCAATCGCTGCGCTTCGACATCCTCTCGAACATCTCCACGGGCGGCTCATCGGCTACCTGAATACCGGGAAAATCTGGCAGGTTTCTGATCTTCTCGGGCATTGTGCCGTATGCCCACTGGACGATATTCTCGAAGCTGGTTGTATTGGAGGGTTCAGTCATGGCGTACTTGCTGTCGGTCTTAATTGTATGCGCGCAAATTGGTTCGCTCCTCTCGAAGGCAATCGAAGTCGGTTGTTTCTCAGCAACGAAAAGCACAGTTTCCTAGGAATTTCTCTGTGGGCAGCAGGGCAGCACCACCCCTTTGAAGGGGGGTGAGCGCACTGGCTTGATTACAACAATCACGGAACCGAGGAGCNGAGTGGCAGTTTGATTTTGAGGTCAGCACGCCACTGACCCTCACGAAGCTCAATTGCCT
>JGI12635J15846_10000451_pt1 | contig 35088 bp, 34 predicted proteins | sample BlaSpr_A8_OM2_M2_FD_15846 | JGI IMG/M metagenome (IMG submission 15846)
GCCACATCATCCTCGAGCTGGATCCACCCTACGAGACGAGGACGGTTGAGAAGCTGCTGGCCGCCCGGTAGGTGGAGTTCGCTAGACGGCGTCGCCCGCAAAACACGGCCAGCCCTCGGACCATCCGAACTGCCCTACGGATCGGGGTGTCGTGCAGCCCTCGGTCCTTATCATGTTGAAGAAACCATTGTCAAATGTGCCGGCTAACTCTTGAAGTTACCTAGCTAGATGCGAGCGCGGGTGCACTCGGCTTGGTCTTATCGAGGTATCGACACAATTACTCTTGAGAACCCCGCGATTCGACTCGACGTCCTCACCGGACTGGGTGCGAAGATTTACAACCTAATAGACCTCCCGAGTGGCCGGAATCTGTTGTGGCACAATCCGCGTCTTCTCCCGACACCAGCGCCGTTCGGCGGCAATTTCGACGATTGGTGGGCAGGAGGCTGGGACGAAGCTTTCCCAAACGCAGCCGCAGGGCTGTGGAATGGAAACCCTCAGCCGTTTCTGGGCGAGCTTTGGACGCGTCGGTGGGAATCAGAGGTTGTGGAAGACGGACCTGATGCTGTTGTCCATTTATGGGTCGAAGGGATCATCACGCCCGCCCGGGTAGATAAATGGATCCGACTCGATCGTTCCGAACCCGTGATCAGGTTCCTACACCGAATCACCAACATTGGGTACGAGACCCTTGATTTCATGTGGGGTGTTCACCCCGCCCTTGACGTGGCGCCTGGGTCGCGGATCGACCTCCCGGCCAGGAAAGTGACAGTGGACGAATCGCGAGACGGCAAACTGGGCATGCCCGGCGTTACGTATGACTGGCCGATGGTCCTTGACGCGCAGGGTCAGGCCGTTGACCTTCGTATGGTTCAAGCGCCCGAGGAGCGGACATACGGACTGCTGTACGCGCACGAACTTACCGATGGCTGGCTTGCAGTCTCTGACGCCAACGCCGGTCCGAGCCTAGCGATCGTGTTTCCGAAGAGCGTTTTGCAGTCAGTCTGGCTTTGGCTCGTCTACGGAGGGTGGCGCGGCTTTCATCACGTAGTCGTCGAACCCTGGACCAGTTACCCGAGCCGGACAACGGAGGCCGCAGAAGCTGGGAGACTCCGCAGTCTCGCTCCTGGTGAAATCCTCGAGGGCGCCATAACGGCCGTCGTGTACAGGGGCCTGACAGAGGTCACGTCGGTGTCGGCGGATGGTCACGTTATCGGATCGCTCGCGGCGCCAAACTGATGGGCCAGCTCTCTGGGCGAGTGGCACTTATTACAGGTGCCGGATCAGGTGTGGGAGAGGCCACAGCTCGAGTGTTCTCTATGGAGGGAGCTCGCGTGGCGGTCCTAGACGTGATCGGAGACAGGTCGACCGCGGTATCGGAGTCTATCAAGCGCGAAACCGGCGATGCATTCGCAATTGCTGCAAATGTGGCTGACGCAGCCGATATGGAACGTGCGGTCGAGACCGTAATCCACCGTTGGGGACACTTGGACGTTCTCGTGAACAACGCGGGGATCCAGATACTAGGGCCCTTCCATACTCAAACCGAGTCAGACTTCGACCAGCTAATCGCCGTTAACTTGAAAGGCGTGATGCTTGGGTGCCGGTACGCCCTTCCGACTATGCTCGAGCACAAGAAAGGAGTCATCCTGTCGACCAGTTCGGTGCTGGGCCTGGTTGGCGATCCAAGTCTGGCGGCCTATGGGGCGACAAAAGGCGGCATCATCGCGCTGACCAAGGCGCTTGCGGTCGCCTACGGGCCCCTCGGGGTTCGTGTCAACTGCGTATGCCCCGGCGACGTAAACACCCCACTGGTTAAAGAATTCTTCGATTACCAGCCAGATCCCGAGGCTGCACGACAAGAAGTCGCCAAACACTATCCACTCCGCCGAATCGCCGAGCCGCATGAAATCGCAAACGTACTCGCATTTCTCGCATCCGATAAGGCTTCGTTCATCAGTGGCAGTCACGTAATCGTCGATGGCGGCCTACTCGCCGAGGTTTATTAGTGGCTGCGGCTTACGATGACGCGATGACATGTTCCTTGGCTTTCGTCCGGCCGTTTCGACTTTGATGACTCGAGCGCGGAGTTGTTAACTTGGACTGCGTCAGGCGCACCGAATCGAAACCGTGGGGGCAGTCCTAGGGCCGCATGAACGAGCCCTATTCGAGTCGTTGCAATCGTGCCCTCGACGCGGTTCGGAAAGCCGGTGCCAGTGCACTGCTTGTGTCCGACCCAGCCACTGTTTGTTGGCTCACAGGCAAAGAAGTGGACGTGGAACTCAGTCTGGCTCCTTGGAGCCTGGGTACGCACATTCTTTTGACGGACGATGTTGGCGCGGTAATCCTACCGGCCGAAGATAGTTCTGGCTGGAGCTCCGATTGGACGCTGTATCCGTACGAGGCCTTCACAACTGCACCTCGGTTCCAACCACTTGCGCATTTGCTCGCGGCGTTTCAACAAGCGTCGGATAACGCTGGCCTTGCAAATGCTCCAATTGGCATCGAGGGGAGCGCGTTGCCTGCGGCAGTTCTTTCGGTTTTTGACCCCAGGCCTACCGTTGATGTGTCGGCCACGCTTCGACTGATTCGTGCTGTAAAAGACAGTGCTGAACTCCTGTTGATCCGGCAAGCCGTCGAACTCGTGAACGTCGGCCAGCGAGTCTTCCGTGAAGCTCTTGTCCCCGGCGTCCGGGAAATAGATCTGTGGTCGCTCGTCCATTCCGCGATCGAGCGGGCGGCAGGTCATCGTGTTACCGCGATGAGCGACGTGCTTTTCGGGGAGCGATGCATGCTCAGCGGCGGTCCACCTACTGATTCCGTCCTCCATCGGGACGAACTGGGTATGCTCGATCTGGTTCCCCGCTTGAATGGGTACTGGGCTGATTCGTGCGTGACCATCTGTGCCGGCGATCCCTCAGCGACTATGCGTCGCGCCCATGATGCTTCGCGACGGGCGCTGGAGACCGGCATTCGCCTCGCGCGGCCAGGAACGACGGCCGGTGCACTGGACGCAGGGGTCCGACAGGTAATGGGCGAACAGGGTTACGAATATTGGCACCATACAGGCCACGGTCTCGGTGTCACTTATCACGAGGAGCCGAGAATCGTGCCTGAGTCGACGACCGTGCTTCAGGAAGGGATGGTGATTGCTCTGGAACCAGGATCGTATGTGGACGGAGTGGGCCTAAGACTGGAGCATCTGATCGTCGTTGGACCGCACGGCGGCGAGATACTGACTGATTATCCATTAGATCTGACTTGAGAGTGCAACCGCGGCTTGCGTCGCGCGGCCCAAATGAGTATCTGATCGGCGTCCCTGGATCGCGTCACAAACTCGGAACGCCTGCCCTCATCCTAGATCTCGACCGACTGGACGCCAACATCGCATCGATGGCCGCCTTCGCAAAGGCCCACGGTTATGCGCTGCGCCCGCCGGCAAAGATACATAAATCCGTGGAAATTGCGCGGCTCCAGATTGCCGCCGGCGCCATCGGCCAGTGCTGCGCCACGATTGCGGAAGCCGAAGCGATGGTCAAGGGCGGGATCCCAGGTGTAATGCTGTTCTCGCCTGTCGTTGCGGAACCGAAACTTGATCGGCTTTCTGCAATGAATGCCACGGTGGATGATCTAATCGTCGTGACGGACAGTCTCGAAAACATTGCTCAGCTGAAAGCAGCTGCGAAACGATCGGGCCGTGTACTAAAGGTAATGATCGACTTTGAGGTCGGCGGCGGACGGACAGGCGTCGTCGATGAGTCGCAGGCCGTCGCGCTCGCCCTACGCGTTGAGCAGACGGAAGGACTGCAGTACGTCGGCGTGCAAGGTTACGTCGGTAACCATCAGGCGATCGCCAACTACGACGAGCGACGAATTGCCTCCCACAACTACCTTGCACCGCTGGTCCATCTCGTTGAAAGACTCTCAGCCGAAGGCCTGAAACCTCCGATCGTTTCTGGTGGCGGTACTGGTACGCACGAGATCGACGCCGACCTGGCAGTGTTCACCGAGATACAGACCGGAACGTACATCTTCATGGATGCGTACTACCGCAGAGCTGTCCTCAGACGTAATGACCCTCACCCATTCCAACCATCGCTTTTTGTTCGCACCTCAGTCATCAGTGCGGCTCAGCCGGGGTTCGTAATTACGGACGCTGGAGGGAAGGAGGTCGATGGCACGTTTGGGGTGCTCGCACCCGAGATCTACGATGGTGCCCCGCCGGACGCGCTCTATTCAATCGTGGGCGACGATATGGGTCGCGTGGACTTCGCTATGGAGGGGCAGCAGCTTCCAGTCGGCGCAGTCCTAAACGTATTGCCTCCACACTGCTACCAGACATTGATTTTGCACCCCGCATACCATTGCGTTCGGGGCGACGACCTGGTCGATATCTGGCCTATAGACGCATTAGAAAACTGGTGAATACGTGCTTTGAAGACCTCGACGATGCTCCTGATCCCAATGGACGGAGAGCGTCCGCGAGGTTCTGAGCACCAGCTGGAGTTACGAACTCGCCGAACTACTCGCCCTTAAGCAATCGCGCTGCAAACCGATCGTAGCAATCCAGGAATCGCTCGATGTCTTCGAGGTTGTTGAAGCCGTGCGGATCGACTCGAATTGCATGAGGTATCACGCCAATGTCCACGCCTTCATTTCGGCAGATTCCGAACAATTCGTCGGGGCGAGAGCAGTTGCAAACGATGACTCCGGCGCGCGATCCAGGATCAGTAGGAGTCACGACATCGGCGCCGCGCTCACCAAGTCCTCCAATACATCGAGTGACCAACCGTTCAACGTGGGCGGCAATCTGGTGTGTACCTACGCTCTGTATTAGATCGATGCCCGCTCTGGAAGCAGCAAGCGCTGGCAGAGCCGGCAGACCCAACTCGTAGCGCCTAGCCTCTGAGCTCACGGGAGGAAGTCTGTCTACCGACCAGCCACCCGCGTCGACGTCTAGGCCTACATAACCGACATCCAACACTGGCGCGTCCTTCAGTAGTTCGCGCGCAACGAACAGGTAGCCTATGCCCGGGGGCCCAAGAAGCCACTTCATACCCGTTGTCACTAAAACATCGATTCCTTCTCCCCGAACGTCGATCGGCAGGACCCCTGTCGACTGAGCCGCATCCACCATCAATACAGCCCCGTGAGCGTGCGCCAAGCGTCCGAGCTCCAGAAGGTTGTGTCTCTTACCCGAAAAAGGCGCCACATGTGAGACGCATACGGCGACCGTTTCATTGTCTACGTATCGTGCGAACGCATTCGCAGCATATTCCACACCGACCGGCGACACATGTCGCACCTCAACCTGGCTGTGGGCGCGCCACGGATAGTTGCTCGATGGATATGTGGAGTCGTCAATAACAACATTGCCTTTTGGCCTGGCTTCGAGAATCCTCACTGCGAGATTGGCGGCGCGTGAAGTATTGTCTGTTAGAGCTATTTCAGAGGAATCTGCTCCGATCAGATTCGCGAATGCACCTCGAAGCTGATCCATCTCACCGAACATGGCCTGGTTTGTGTATAGGGAGTTGGGGTCGCGCGACCACGCCTCCGACCATCTGTCCCACGCAGCCCGCACCGGAGTCGCCGCTGGCGCGAGGGCTCCCGAGAATAGATATGCGCGGGTGGTGAGAACGGGGAACTGACTCCGGAAACGGGCCAGGGTAACCTCGGACTGACTCACCGCGTCGTCCCGCAACGCTAACCTCTCGTCGAAACGAGATATTCAGTCAGTGACATTGGATTCAAACACAACTAGATTTCGAATCGCGTTTCCCGCGATAGCTGATCTGACGGCATCATTGATGTCGGCGAAAGAGAATCGCTCGCTTACCAACTCGTCGAGTCTAATCCGACCCTGCCGATATAGCTCGACAAGATATGGAATGTCGACCTGCAGTCTTGAGGATCCCATTGAGCTGCCGACGATCCGACGGTCGCCGCTGAAGTATCGCAAGTCGATAGCAGCTGGACTCCCTGCTGTGGGCAGCGCGCAAACAACGACCGTGCCGCCGCGACGAGTCGATTCACACGCCAGATTTACGACCTCCTGCTTACCCACGGTGATGAATGCATAGTCGACTCCACGGCCTGCGGTCAGCATCCGAATCATCGACCCGCCGTCCAACTCGCGAGGGTGCACCGCATGAGTCGCGCCAAAAAGATTCGCCGCGTGCAACTTGTGGACCATTGGATCGGACGCAATGATCATTGTTGCCCCCGCCAGACGCGCGCCCTGAATGACGTTGAGTCCTACACCGCCGGCCCCGAGGACTAACACACTGCTCCCGGGTTTCACTTTTGCGGTGTTGACGACTGCTCCAATCCCTGTAATAACGCCGCACCCCAGCACGGCCGCGGCCTCCAACGGCAGGTCATCGGAAATACCCACCAGCTGGGATTGATCGACGATGACCAGCTCAGCGAACGCACCGACGTGCAGTCCCGCCCAAACCCGCGTGCCGTCGGCTGCATGTAGTCTCCCCTGCACATCCATCGCCCATTCAGCCGAGCAGAGATTGCCGGCGCCCGAAAGACACTCTTTGCAGCGTCCGCAGGAGCGGAGTAGCGAGATGACCACCCTTGCATTCGGCTGTAAAGCCGTTACTGCNTCCCCTACTGCCTCTACAACCCCGGAGGCCTCGTGGCCCATTACGACAGGTAGACCGACGTCGATCTCGCCTCGAAGAGCGTGCATGTCGGTGCCACAAATTGCGGTGGAGTGGAGGCGCACCAAGACCTCGGTACCACGCGGCCAATCGAAAGAGATGTCCTGAAGAACCAGTGGCTCGCCGTATGTCCAACACACGGCGGCCCTCGCCGTTAGGGACCTCAATGGTGTGGCCCACGTCCGAGAGCGTGGCTTGTCGGAACAGCCAGCCGGCTGCCTAGAATGGAAATGTGGATTTGGGCCTTCAAGGCAAGGTTGCCCTGGTTACGGGTGCCACTCGAGGCATCGGCTTGGGGATCTCCCAAGCGCTGGCAAAGGAAGGCGCCCGGGTTGCGGTAGTCGCCAGAACACTTGGAGACGTTCAGCGGGTCGCCCAAACGATCGGAGGAATGGGAGTAGCTGCTGACATCACCACGGAGCACGGATGTCGTGACGTCCATCATCGTGTGGTCGAGCGTCTAGGTCCAGTCGAAATCTTGATAAACAATCTTGGCCTGCGAGGGCCGCGCACATGGGCCGAAACCGAGGTCGACGACATCATCCACGTTGCGAGGGGAAACCTGTTTCCTGCCGCCGCGCTGACCGACCTGGTAATGCCTGGAATGTTTGAAGCCGGGTGGGGCCGCATCATTGTCGTAGCCTCAATTTTCGGGCTCGAGAGCGGAGGCGCCCCCGCGTATTCAGTTGCCAAGGCGGCCGAAATCGAGTGGATGAAAACGATGGCGTCAAGGGTCTCAGGCTCGGGAGTAACCATTAATGCCATTGCGCCGGGGGCTATACTCTTCGAAGGCGGCAGTTGGCATCGTCGGATGATCGACGATCCGGTCGCGATCGATAAGTTTGTGGAGTCTGAGCTCCCCGCGAAGCGCTTTGGCTCGGTTACGGAAGTAGCGTCAGTCGTGACGTTCATTGTTTCGGCGCCGGCCAGCGGTCTAAACGGATCGTGCTGGGTCGTCGACGGCGCCCAATCGAGAGCAGTTCACCTGGTGTAGATTGCGTCCCTTCCTAGGCGAGCTGTCCGGCGCCAGGTCAGGGGAGGATTGCGGTGGCCTCAATTTCCACCAACAAGTCCGGCGCCAACAAACCCGAGACCTCAACGAAGGTTGAAGCTGGCCGAAGCTCCCGAAATATCTCGTTGTGAGCTCGCCCTACAGCCTCCCAATCGGCCACACGAACGAGAAACACTCGCGTTCTTATTACGTCCGCGAACGTTGCGCCGCAAGCCTCGAGCGCCCGACCGATAGTGTTGAGGATGTCTTTAGCTTGCAAATACGGGTCGTTGCCCCCCGCCGGCTCGTGCCCAACTCGGTTTGCCGTGGTGCCCGAGACTTCAATAAAGTTGCCAATCTTGCATGCCCGCGAGTAGCCGACAACCTCTTCATACGGGGGACGGTTTGCAGGGACCAGTTGTCGCGCCATCACTCTCCTTCTTTGCTCTCAGCTCTGGTAGCAGCCTTGCCCAACCACTTTCGTTCGCTGCCGGGGGGCGCGTAAATCCAAAGCACCAGGAGTGGGTTGCCTGCATGAGCTTGAGTGGTGTGGCGTGAGAAGCTCGGAGCCAGCACAATTGAGCCTGGACGCACCTCGTGCGATTGGCCATCAATCACGATCTCGCCCTGACCAGCAAGAACGATCGCCAACTCCTCAGCCTCGTGATCGTGCTCAATCGTTCTGACGCCAGCGGGAAGTCCACTGACCCCAACTGCTAACCTCGAGGCGTTCCTCAATTCAGGGGTAGCCAGCACCCCGAGCACGCGATTCTCGACCCATCGACATTGTCCGACTGAGCTCCCGGTCTGGAGGGTGGACGATAGCTGAGAGATCAGGTCCGCGAATGACCATTCCTTCGCAAGTTCCGGATCGTTCCTGGAAACCATTCCAGCACAGTATCGATCATCGAGGCAGGCGAGTCAACCAGGAGATTGTGTGTTGACCGCCAGGGATCGGGCAAGTTAGGATACCTCAAAATTCTGGAATCCTTGCCGGAACGGTCTGGGCATGCGCGTGGCTCAAGACTGATGTGAGCCAGTCTCGCAATGGAGTAATGACATTGGCAAATTCCACTCGGAGACAGTCTGGGTGCCGCGGACCCCGGGGCAGTAGATAAGGCGTGCCACAAGCCAAGCGATCGCGTCGTCGTTCGCCGAGCGCAGCAGTCCCGACCGCAGGTCAGCGCTACGGGATGCGCGAGGTCGCCGACCTCGCCGGAGTAGCGGTGTCTTCCGTTTCGCGAGTGGTATCGGGCCACCCCGACGTGAGCCCGAAGATGCGCACACGTGTTCTGGAAGCAGTTGACACCCTCAGGTATCAACCTCACTTCCTGGCGCAGAGTCTGCGACGGGGAGAGACGTTCACGGTTGGATTCATCGCCGGAGACTTTTCGAATCCTCTGATCGCCGAGATCGCATCGGGAATCCAGTCTGTTCTGCATTCACAGGGGTATTCGATGTTAGTGATGAATTCTGGCGGGGATTCTCACCAAGAGGCTAGCAACATTGAGTTTTTGAGTCATCGGCGTGTGGACGGAATGATTATTTCGCTTTCCAACGAACGGAAGCGGGAAACGATCGAGGCTGTTCAGAGTGTGACTGTGCCGATCGTGGCAGTAGATCGAGATCTTCCACCGCGATTGCGCGCCAGCGCGGTCATCTCGGATCATCGGGTTGGGGTACTGGCGGCGGCCAGCGATCTCATTCTGTTGGGTCACTCGCGAATTGCAATCATTACTGGTCCGCTAGACGTGAGGCCTGCGCGGGAACGTGTGGCCGGCGTTCGCCAGGCAGTGGCCGCAGCTGGAAGGCAGATAGAGGTCGATTATCGGGCTCACTCGTTCTCGACCGAATATGGTGAGGCGGCCACCGATGAGCTGATGGATCAGATCAACCCGCCGACGGCGATCATTGCGGGAGGCAACCAGATTCTTGTTGGGTGCCTTCGTGCCCTTCATCGACGGGGCATACGTGTCGGGCGGGACGTATCGGTGATTACGTGCGATGAAGTGCCTCTGGCGGAACTCTTCGAACCGCCAATTGCGGCGGTCATCCGCGACAATATCGCGATGGGCCGAGCTGCGGCCGGGCTTTTGTTAGAGCGACTCCGCGGTTCGAGCGAGCCGAAGCAGGTTGTGATTCCCACGACCTACGTCCGGAGACCATCAGTGCAAGCAATTACCGCGCAAGAGCAAGACTCCGCCCGACCGCGAGGCCGCCGAGTTACACGACCCTAATACATCAGAAGACCGCCGCTTACGTTAATAGTGGCGCCCGAAACGAACGACGCTTGTGTGCTGGCCAGAAACAAGATGACGCTCGCGATCTCCTCCGGTTCCGCAATTCGCCCGAGCGGCGTGCTCCTGACCAGGTCCTGCATGGTCTCCTTCGAAAAGTCGTCGCCCGTGACCATGGGTGTTCTGACGAGACCTGGCGCCACCGAGTTCACTGTTATCCCCGCCGAGCCATACGTTCTGGCAAGGCCTCTGGTGAGCGAAACGATCCCTCCCTTTGACGCGGCATAGACAAGGGAACCACCGAAGCCTCCGGACCACCAGGCCTGAGAAGACAAAGTGACAATGCGTCCGCCGCGCCCTTGGTTTCGCATCTGCTCGGCTGCCGCCCTGCATAAGAAGAACGACGCCTTCAAATTAGTGTCGAGCTGAACGTCCCAGTCTTCCTCGGTGACCTGAGAGAGGGTATAGCGGCGACGGATCACGCCGGCAATGTGCGCCAGCACGTCTACAGAACCGAATTGGTCGGTCGCGGTTTCAACTACCCTTTCGCCTGCTCCTGATTGAGTTAGGTCAATGGCAAGGCCATGATGGCCACCCTGGAGCGCCTCGATCGTTTGATCCAGTTTGGTCGAATCCTTATCAACAGCAAGAACCTTGGCGCCTGCGCGGGCAAACGCCTGCGCGGCCGCGCGCCCAATACCCCCAGCCGCACCAGTTACAATCGCGACTTTGCCCTGGAGGCCGAGATCCATTCCGATGGGACCAATGCTCAAGGCGGCCCTTCCTGATTGTCGACAGTCATGATGTATGCAATCTCCTCGCCAACGCGAACTTCAGCACCTGCCTCGTGAACGATGGCGACGAGGGTTCCCGATTGAATTGCCTCGATATCTACAGTGGCTTTGTCGCCTTCAACTTCAAGCAGAACTTCCCCGCGCTGGACCATTTCACCCGGGCTCTTTCGCCAACCGACAATTCGTCCAGCTGACATGTCGTATCCGAGCTTCGGCATCAATACGGGGACTCGCATTTAAGGGTTGAGGCTCGGTTAAGGCGCGTCGCCGACTGGCGTCGATCGCCGGCTCACGACGTAAGGCTCGAGGTACGACCAGTCAATCTCAATCCCGAAGCCAGGGCCGTCCGGCAATCGATAAAGACCGTCAGCTATATCTGGCCGATTGACTTGAACGTTCCAAAGAAGCGGATCGCGCTCTTCGTCGAAACACTCCACGTAGGTGCCATCCACGACAGTCGCGAGCAACTGTCCGGCGATTTGAGACTCCTCGTGGTGCCCGATGGCAACCCCAAAGGCGACAGCAAGGCCGACAGCCTTCTTCCAGATCGTCGGCCCACCTGACCACGACGCGTCGAAGTTGGAGACGTCAATCGCCCCATCGACGATCAGATCGCGAAGGCCCGCCAAGGTTGTTTCACTCTGGCCGGCGACGATCGGGATTCCGGTCTGGAGGCGAACATCCCGCATCCAGCGCCGATCGTTTGTCCATCGGCACGGCTCCTCGAACCACCGGAGACCTAGGTCAGCCGCATGTCTGCCGAACTCGACCGCCTCCGCGCGCGTGTAACCCTGGTTCGCGTCCACCATCAGGGCGAAGTTGCCGTCGACTGCCGCGCAAGCAGCACGCACTCTCTTCGCGTCCTCTGCAGGGCTCAAGCCACCCACTTTGAATTTGCAGCCTGCAAATCCCATAGACACGTACTTCTGCATCAACTCTCGAATTTCTCCGAGGTCCAGGTGGTAGTACCCACCGATCACGCTGACAGGAATAGCGTCGCGACAGGAACCCCACAGTCGATGGATTGGCGAGTTGTACGACCGCGCAAAAACGTCCCAGACTGCCGTGTCTATGCAGGCTATGGCCTGAAGCGCCAAGCCGCGGTCACGAAGAATGTTGTTGGTAGCGGGCTCCATTGCCTGCCAACACCCTTCAGGGTCAGCCGCAGACCGACCCCCCAGCAGCGGCGCCAGTTCGTCATGGATAATCGCCAGGATCCGATCTTGGTCTGTGTCGGCATCACCGTTAAAGACTTCACTCGTGACACCCGAGTGCGTTTTGAGACGAGTCACAATCGTGCATCTGTTGTCCATGTGATAAGCGCTGCCGGAGTAACGCCGTGCAAGAGGAACACGCACAGCAACTGTCTCGATCTCTCGAATGGTTAGATCGGCAGCCGACCGAGCCGAACCGATCTCAGTCCTGAGCCTCGATGCGGTCTTCATTTTCCTTTCTTCGCCGCGAGAGTGATCGCGTCAACGATCCTTTGAGTGCTGGGAATCTGCAAGGCTTCTAATGGCGGGCTGAATGCGATGGGGGCGGGCAGCTGACTCACCGCAATTGGTGGGTGCGCAAATGCAACGCCATTTTGCGTGAGCTTCGATATCAAAAGCGCACCCCAGCCACCACCGTGCGGTTCCTCCTCCGCCACGACAAGCCGGCCCGTGCGCAGCACGCTGTCGCGGACCGTGGGAATATCCATCGGCGTAATCCACTGAAGGTCGATCACCTCAACATCGATGCCGGATGTCTGAGCAAGTTGTTCGGCAGCCTCGAGCCCTCGCTGCACCATCAACATGGTGCCGACAAGAGTGGCATCCGACCCTCTCCTTAACACGGTTGCGCCTCCGATGGTCAGTTCTACCCCTGGGGCGCGGAATACGGGTCCGCTTTGCGAATACAACCCTCGATGCTCGATACAAAGGATGGGGTCATCACTACGGATCGCCGCCCTTAGGTTTCGATAGGCCGCGGCAGGACTACTGTGGGTTACGACCTTCAGACCATCGACGCTGATGTACCACGACTCCGCCGTTGCAGAATGCTGGCTCCCGAATCCGGCAGCCCCTCCAATGGACCTGACTGTCAGCGGGACCGTGAACTGGCCGCCTGACATGAATCGAAATTTAGGAATCTCGTTGATCATCGCGTCGGCGCCAGTGGCCAAGAAATCGCTAAACATGATTTCGACAACTGGTCTGAGGCCTGTGGCTGCCATCCCGAGAGCCACCCCAAGGAACGCGTTTTCGCAGATAGGGGTGTCGATGACTCTGGACTGTCCGAATTGCTCAATCAGGCCTTCGCTGGTCTTGAACACACCTCCCGGAAACCCGACGTCCTCGCCCATCAGGACGACCGTCTCATCCATGCTCATCTCGTCCTGCATGGCAGCCGTGATCGCCTGCCGATAGGTCATGGTTACAGTGCCCGGCCCCTGTACCTCCGCGTGGGCCTTAGCTAGCAACGACATTTCTGTACACCTCTTCCAAATCTGGATAGGGGTCGCTCTGTGCTGTAGCTGCAGCCTCATCGACCGCGTGCTGGACTTCCTGTTCCATTTGGGCAAAAGCCCGAGGAGTTGTGGCGCCCTGGTGCTGCAACCACTCGTTCAGCAACTTGATTGGATCACGACCTTTCCAGGTTTCGAGTTCCCCCGCAGGCCGGTATTTGGCGGGGTCAGAGCGCGAGTGACCGCTGAAGCGATAGGTCTTCATCTCCAGCAACGTGGGACCGTGCCCCGCCCTCGCGCGTTCGACCGCTCGCGCTGCCGCCACGTTCACAGCCGCGACATCCATGCCATCGACGATTTCTGACTGCATGCCGTAACTGCCGGCCCTTGACGCAAGATCATTGACTGGAGTCGTCAGTCCGATTGGGGAATATTCACCGTATAGGTTGTTTTCGCACACAAACACGATGGGAGCCTTCCACACTGCAGCCATGTTCAGCGACTCATGAAAAGTGCCAATATTTGTCGCTCCATCTCCGAAGAAGGTCACGGCCACCCGTCCTGAGCCTTGAAACTTCGCGCTCATTGCGGCTCCCAGCGCAACCGGTAGACCGGCTCCGACGATCGCGAACGCCCCAAGAAGGCCCCTTTCCCGGTCCGCAAAATGCATCGATCCGCCTAGGCCCCGACAAAGCCCCGTAGATCTACCCATCAGCTCCGCGAAGGCGGACCGTATTGGTACACCGAGCGCCAAGGCCTGACCATGACCTCGATACGTGACAGTGGCGTAATCGCCTGGGCGCATCGCGCTGACGACTCCGACACTGACCGCCTCTTGGCCCTGGCAAAGATGAGTCGTTCCAGGAATTACGCCTTGCAGGAACAGCTCCTGAACCTTCTGTTCGAAGGCACGGATCTCTACCATTCGACGAAGCCAACCCACGCGCTGGTCAGTAGTTTGGCCGCTGGAACTGTTCTGCACCATCTTTTTGCTCGAGTGGCGTCTTAATTGGCTCGGCATGGAGCTGGCCTCTTGCCTATCGCCGAAAGCTGGAAACGTTTGCTGCAATCATACATGCCTCTCAGTTCATGGTCAACGCTGAGCGCAAGGGAACTATGGAATCGGCCCGGCGAGGGCATGCCGCCTCCAGCTCATTGGCCGAGGTCATCGATTCGCCGAACGCGGATCGAAGGCGTCGCGCATTGCGTTGCCAAGCATGTTGGCCGACAACACTGACAACAAAATCGCTGCGCCGGGAAGAATCACGAGAAGAGGCGAGTGATACAGAAAGTCTTCGCGCTGTGCATTTGTGAGCATGTCGCCCCATGACGCATCGGGAGGCTGGATGCCTACGCCGATGAAGTCGAGCCCAGCCTCGACCAGAACAATCTGCCCAACTCCGAGCGACGCGGCCACGATGATAACCGGGAGCACATTCGGCAGCAAGTGGCGAAACATTAATCGCCAGTCGCTTGCGCCTAAGGAGTGTGCCGCCAAAACAAAGTCACGATCCCGGAGACTTAAGACTTCGTTTCTGACGAGGCGCGCCACCCAGCCCCAAGAGACTGAAGCGATCACCACAGCCAGGGATATGGGATTATGTCGGATGATGAACCAGGGATGCCCTGGATCCAAACCTATGGGTATCGGCAGCAAGCTGGAAACCAGAATGAACAAGAAGATCGGTGGGATTGCGAGAAGCATATCCACCGCTCGCATGAGAATCTCATCGATAATGCCGCGGTAGTATCCAGCGAACATGCCGACCGTGGTTCCAATTGTTATGAAGAGCGTTACCGACAGAAGGGCCACGCCGAGGGAAATTCGACCGCCCCACACCAACCTGGTCAATGTATCGCGCCCCAGCTCGTCAGTGCCAAGCCAGTGCGCAGTACTTGCCCGGCCGAAGATATCCGTTAGATCCTGACTGTTGGGGTCATAATGCGTAACGAGAGCCGAGATCGCCGGCGCAGCTAATGACAGGGCTCCAAGCACCGCGAGGATTACCGCGAAGGTCATTCCAAAGCGATCGCGCCGCAGCCGCGTCCACGATTGCTTCCAGTAGCCTTCCGATGGTCCCTCCAGGACTCCAGCGGTCTGCCCTCCTGTAACAACCTCCTGGGTAATGAGATTCGACGTGCTCATGTCTTGTACTTGACTCGCGGGTCGAGAATCGCCAGCAACACATCCGCGACCAGGTTTCCCATGACGACGAAGATAGAAACGAACGTCGTAATGCCAAGGACGGTTGTGAAGTCATATTCAAACGCCTTCTGGAGCGCCAAGTTACCCACGCCGGGCCATCCGAACACCACTTCGACAAGTGCCGCCCCGCTGAACAACCCTGGAAGCTCTAGCCCAACGAGCGTGACGAGTGGAACAATGGCGTTGCGGAGGGCGTGGATGAAAACTACCCTCCGCTCACGCAAACCCTTTGCACGCGCCGTCTTGACGTACTCCTGTGACAGCGCTTCCAACATCGACGACCTAGTGAATCGGGACCATATAGCAACGTAATAGAAGGTGAGCACTGTGGCGGGCATCGCTAGATGGGCGAGCCGGTCAAGCGGATCCCCGCCGCCGATTGGGGATTGAGCTCCTGATGAGGGCAAGCCCCCATAACCGATTGAATGAAGCCAAATCGACAATACAAGGATCAGGAGCAAACCGATCCAGAATGACGGCATGCTGATCCCAGCCACTGACATCAGAGTGATTACCCTGTCTAGTAGACTTCCAACGCGCAAGGCGCCGGCAGATCCGAGTGGCACCGCGATTAATAAGGCCAGAAGAATCGACGTCGACACCAATTCGAGCGTGTTCGGCAACCGAGCCAGGATCTCCGATGTGACCGACGTGCCGTCGATCAATGAGTGCCCGAAATCACCGTGTAGCAGTCCGGTAATCCAAATGAAGTACTGGACAGGGAGAGGCTGATCCAACCCCAGGTTGTGCCGGATGCGTTCCACGTCTTGAGGGGTCATGTCCGGGTTCAGCGTCAAGCCCGGAACGAAGCTGCCCGCTACCGCATGTAGGAGCAGGAACGTAATCAGAGTCACCCCAAATGCGACTGGAATGCTCGACGCGACGCGTCGCGCGACGTAGCGAATCAGCAAGCGAGACTCGCGTCAATTATCGCGCGAGGCAGGATGGACCACATGCCAATGATTCTGATCGGGTGCCCGGGCCGCGCGGCATGCATCGCCATCGACAGATCGCGATGTGCCGCCGCCCTAACCGACATCCGCACGGGCTCCGCCAAGTATTAAGGTCAGCTGTCTGAGGGTGCAGACAACAACGCCGCGCTACTTTCCGTCAGTCACCCAAACCTTGTTGATCCATGGCATGCCGGTATCAAAGGAGTTGTAGAGGCTGAATTGGGCGCCTTTCACGCGCTTATTCGAGGCCCAGACCGCATCCCGACTCAGCAACGAAATGATCCAGCACTCATCGGCCATCAGGTTCTGAATCTGATCCCAAATCGGCTTTGCTTTGGTCTTGTCAAGGGTCGAGGCTGCCTGAGCCATAAGTTGGTCGAGTTGTGTGCTGATGATCTGTTCGCCGTCGATTCCGCCTGGGCCTGTGTTTCTTGAGTCGACATAGATGCGAATGTCCGGAACGACGGCGTTTGGGCCGAAGTCGATAACCATCATGGCCCAGTTGCGATCATTCAACAACTGGTTTACCGTGAAGTTGACATCGCCGAGCTTTAGGGTGACGTCGCAGCCAATCGCGCTCCAATACTGTTGGCAGATTTGCGCGGCCAGGGCGAACTCCGGCAGGTTGTAACCGACCATTGTCCACGCCAAAGGCACCCCATTCTTCGACCGCTTCCCGCTCGAGTCCTTGGTCCAGCCGGCGCCGTCAAGCAATGACTCGGCCTTTGCCTTGTCATACGTGTACTTAGGCACAACGTTTTCGTTGTACGCCCACGATCCTACAAGGACGATGCCATTGGGGACTACCGCATGGCCGGAGAAGACAGGCTTGACCATTGCCGCTCGGTCAACGGCGTACGCAAGTGCCTGTCGGACAGTCTTATCGCCGAACAGCTGGTAACTAGGCCTCTTAGGATCTAAGTTCATCAGAATGTTGGTGATATCGTTGTGGCCTTTAAAGGTAATCAGGTCTATCGACGACACCGTTGACAGGCGGTCATATGATGGCAAATCGACCACGCCGTAATCGACTTCACCTGTCTGAAGCAAATCGGCGAGGTTCTGATTGGCAGAAAGCTGCTTGTATACCCAGTGGTCGATATTTGGGGCGCCGCGGTAGTACTTCTTGTTGGCGTTGAGAACTATCTGACTGCCTTTGTCCCAGTGGTCGAACGTGAATGCACCGCAGGTTACCGTCGGGGCCGTCGCGAAGCTCGTGGTGTTCAGATCGGTGCCGCTGAGGCTACCCAGTATGTGCTGTGGTGCGACAAGCCGGTTCCCAATGAGCGCGAAGTTCGAATCCAGATTCTTCGAGGTGAACTGAACGGTGTAGTCATCCAGAGCAACTACTTTGGCGAGGTAGCCATTGTTGTTCCTTGATGGTGCGTTCCAACCGTTGTAAGTCGGATCAATGTCCAGGTTGTACGAAAAGACAACGTCGTGTGCAGTAACGGGCTGGCCATCACTCCACTTCGCGTCTTTTCTCATTTTGAACGTAGCCGTGAGCCCGTCAGATGAGAAAGTCGCCGGTGATTCAGCGAGCTGCAGAACGATGTCAGCGTTTGTTCCGATGGCTATCAGGCCGTCGAAGAGCATGCTCTGGACTATCCACTCGGCATTTAGGGATGGGCGCTGCTGAGGTATCAGCTCGTGGACATCAGAAATATTACCGTAGGTCACATGGCCGCCCTTCACGACCGTAGTTCCCGTCGTACTCGGTGAACCCGAAGCACATGCGGCGAGGAAATCAGCGACCGCGCCCGACACGGCCACGCCGCCGAGCACTAGGCCGGAGCGAAGCAAGAAGTGGCGCCTGGTCGTGGGATTTGACCAGTCTCGAAGAGCAGCGAGCAAATCCGCATCCGATACCTGATCTGTAGTCGCCATGACAACCTCCCTAGGAGTTCACCGGCTCTCTATTTGGAACGTCTCGGAATTCGCCGACTCGGGCTTGCCAATCGAGGCAAGCTACTCTTTGACCCGCGCGCCCCAAATCGAGACCCACGGATCCACTCTGGAATGCATTCCAGCGCAGTTGCTGGAAACCATTCCAGCGCAGTAGCCTACAGCCGATGGCCGTGGGTGTCAACGGTGAACTTAGGTGAGCGGGCAGGGGCGCCGGGCGGTGCGTCGATCTGCGATTGGCGGATGTAGTCGGCATGAAGCGCATCGTCGAACCGCTCGCCTGCCTCGGAGTCAGCAGCTGAGACTAAACTCGGAGCCCAGCCCCCCGATGGAAACAATTGCGCTTCGGACCAATCCCCTCAAGGGCCGGGCCCTGTATTCGCAGCCGGTGACTCCAGGCTGGCGGCCCCAGCAGGAGTGCAGTTAGATTGGCTGCCCCATTGCTCGAGGTAGAGGGACTCCGAACCACGTTCGGATCGAGAGAAGGGACCGTAACGGCCGTTGATGGTGTGTCTTTCCAGGTCGAACAAGGAGAGACGCTTGGCATCGTCGGTGAGTCTGGCAGCGGTAAGTCGGTAACAGCCCTCAGCATCATCGGCCTACAGCGCCCCGGCCGGATCGTCGGCGGCAGAGTTCTGTTCAAAGGTCGGGACCTCGTCAAGTTGTCTCGCGACGAATTGCGAGAGGTTCGAGGCCGCGAAATAGCCATGATCTTTCAGGATCCAATGGTTTCGCTTAATCCGGTGTTTTCGGTTGGCTGGCAGGTAGCTGAGCCACTGCGCTTGCACCGCAAACTGTCGCGGCGATCGGCGTTTGCCCGTGCCATAGAGATGCTTGGCAAGGTCGGCATACCGTCGGCCGCCAGGCGTGCACGCGACTATCCGTATACCTTTTCAGGCGGCATGCGCCAGCGGGCGATGATCGGTATGGGACTAGGAAACGAACCTCAGCTACTCATCGCCGACGAACCGACGACCGCTCTTGACGTCACGATACAGGCTCAAATCCTGGATCTTCTCAAGAAGCTGAGCCAAGACTTTGGCACCGCGACCATTCTTATCACACACAACCTTGGGGTGGTGGCCGGCATGTGTGACCGGGTCATCGTGATGTATGCCGGCAGAGTGGTCGAGTCAGGCCCGACGATAGATGTATTTAAGAATCCAAAGCACCCTTACACGCGCGGCCTGCTCGGCTCCATTCCCCGCCTCGACGCCAAGCGCGGCGAACCGCTTCAGGCAATCGAGGGCACGCCGCCTAACTTGGCAAGGCTGCCCGCTGGATGTGCCTTTCATCCACGATGTCCTTTCCGAGTGGAGCGCTGTTCCACTGACACCCCAACATTGGACGCTCTCGGATCTGGCCGGCTGGCTGCTTGTTGGGTCACTCAGAGCGGGATCGATTTGGATGGTAACTAGTCCGCGAACAGACGACGGCGGGATTGTCTCCAAGAGCGAGCCAATCCTCTCAGTCCGAGACCTGAAGGTGTGGTTTCCAGTTGCGACCGGGATATTGGGGCGTGGACGAGAATACGTGCGGGCAGTCGACGGAGTTGACCTGGACATTGGCGTCGGAGAAACGCTCGGCCTAGTCGGCGAGTCCGGATGCGGAAAGTCAACCTTGGGCCGCGCAGTCATCCGTCTCACGGAAACCGTCTCAGGGACAATACATTTTCGTGGCTCGGATATCACCCATGTGGGAGGTCAGCAGCTGCGCCGCCTCAGAAGGGAAATGGCCATGGTATTTCAGGATCCGTATGCATCCCTAAATCCGCGTCAAACCGTCGGCGATGTCATCGGCGAGCCGATCGACATTCATCATCTGGCGAAGGGACGGGCGCGCCAAGACCGGATATACGAACTGCTAAACATAGTCGGGCTTAGCCCGCGCCACGCCGAGCGATATCCGAGTGAGTTTTCGGGTGGTCAGCGGCAGCGAATCGGCATCGCCCGTGCCCTGGCGCTCGAGCCGAGCTTGATTATTTGTGACGAACCGGTCTCTGCCCTCGATGTGTCGATTCAAGCACAGATCATTAACCTGCTAGACAAACTTCAGCACACCTACAAGTTGACCTATCTGTTCATCGCGCACGACCTTTCGGTCGTCAAGCACATCTCCGACCGAATCGCAGTCATGTATCTCGGGAAGATCGTGGAAACAGCGGATGGGGAGACGCTGTACCGCGAGGCTCATCACCCGTATACGGCGTCATTGGTCTCGGCGATTCCAATTCCAGACCCAGAGCTCGAGCGCACTCGCGAGCGCACGATCCTCAAGGGCGACATCGCTTCACCAATCAATCCACCCTCCGGCTGCCGTTTCCGAACACGATGCCCACGCGCTCAGAACGATTGTGCGGAGATCGAGCCAACTCTGTCGCCCTTCGGACCAAATCACTGGGCGGCCTGTATTCACCCGCTATAGGCTTCTCCTCACCGCGTGACGCTTCGGTTGCTCAGCTCGATGCGTCCTCTGGCGCCCCGAAAGCCGTATAACCCCCGTCCACAACCAGCACCTGGCCCGTGACATACGCGGCAAGGGGTGAGGCCAGGAACAAAACTGCATTGGCTATCTCGCCGGGGGATCCTAGCCTCCCCATGGGCACGCGGTGGCGGATTCGCTGCTCATCAAGCGCACCTGATTTAATGTATTGGTCCACCATGTCGGTTCGCACATAACCAGGACAGATCGCATTGACGCGGATTCCCCGACCAGCCCACTCTACTGCCAGTCCACGTGTCAGGCCAATGATGGCGGTCTTTGTGGTCGTGTAGACCAATCGCCTCGGCATTGCAATTAACGCGGCAATGCTGGCCACGTTCACGATGCAGCCGGACCCGTTCGCGAGCATTATGTTGGCGACGGCCCGTGACATGAACATCGCACCATGGAGATTTACATCGAAGACACGGTGCCAATCGCGATCGTCAATGGATTCGGCGTCCGCGTGGAGCTGTATCCCCGCGTTATTGACGAGGATGTTGATATTCCCAGCCCGCTCATAAACTTCTGCGACCGCCCCCCGACAGAGGCCAGAATCGGAGACATCACATCCGACCGCTAAATGCCCGGTCCCTGGCAGCTCGTTTGCGGCTCGGCTTGCTTCTTTGGCGTCCAAATCCAGGATGGCCACTCGAGCTCCGCACTGAGCAAACGCCTCGGCTGTCGCTAGTCCGATCCCACGGGCGCCACCAGTGACGAGCGCCACTTGCTTGTCGAGAATTGGTCCAACGTTACGTGCCATCTGAATACTCCAGATCGAAATACGGACTGCCAGCAGAATCGTTGGAGCCGGAGCTACTCAGAGCTCTAGCGTCGAGCGTCGGTTGACTTGAGGCCCTCAAACAGGGTACGATTCCAGAAACCATTCCAGCAAGCACTCCGGCGCGGATGGTTCCCAGCCGTATTGACTCGTCCACTCGTTCGTAGACAAGAGGTTGGCGCAGTCTCCTACGCCTTGTGCATGAAATCGGAGACCACCCTATTTGACTGAACTGCGTGCCGGCAGCGCGACGATTCCAATCAAGCCACCCCTTGGCCTACCACTGGTTGGGTTCGTGCGGCGGTATCAAACCGCGAACAAGTATGGCGCTGATCTGGAAACGTCGGCTCTCGTGCTTGACGATGGAGGCTCCCGTGTAGCAATCGTCGGCGTCGACACACTTGGAATTCAATCACCCGACGTTGATGTCCTTCGGCGGAGGATCGCGAAGTCGATAGATGCCCACATTGACGGAGTGCTCCTCAATTGGAACCACACTCACAGTGCGCCTCCGGGCACGAGACCGCTGGCTTTACTGGGAATCGGCGGGGATGTTGGTGACACGGTGCCGGGCCCCCTCGACGAGTACATCAGACACATGCACGAATGCGTGGTTGAGGTGGCAAGGGTTGCGGCCAGCCGGCTGGAACGTGCCGCCGTCACCTGGGGAGTCGGAGCGGCAAACCTAGCGGTCAACCGACGTGAAATCACGCCGTCGGGTCGAGTGATCATTGGCTGGCGACCGGATGGTCTGGTCGACAACTCGGTCACTGTCCTGCAAGCCAGACGCGCAGACGCTTCGGTAATTGCTACAGCGGTGAACTATGGATGCCATCCGGTGGCCCTTGGCGCCGATGCCCTCGAGTACTCATCCGATTTTCCGGGACACATGCGGGAATACATTCGGGACTGGGCCGGCGGCGACGTCATCTTTCTACAGGGGGCGGCCGGCAACGTGATCCCGCGCGTGGGATTCGGCACGGATAAGGAGGCCGCGTCGTGCGGGAGACGTCTGGCCCTCGAGGCGTTGCATGCGGTCGCAGACCGAACGGCTGGACAGCCGCGTTGGACCCGAGGAAAAGATGGTTCGGCCACCCCATACTCCGTTTACCGCGTCGAATACGACCTCGCTGCCCAGACTCAGTTGAGGGCGTCGGCTGCCGAGGTTCGCTTTCCCCTTCTGCCCTTGCCATCGCTCGAGGCGGCTGCAGAGAACTTGAGTGAGATGGAAAGCGCATACCAGTCAGCGGTCGAAGCTCTCGCCGATCGCGGAGAACTAAACATCCGGCGCTTTCACTTGATCTGGGCCCGGCGGACTGAGGCCGCAATTCGCGATGGCACAGCACCCAACGACGTTGGGGGGCGCATTCACGCGATTCGCATCGGAGGCGGTGCGATCGTAACCGGACCAGGCGAAATATTCACCGAGATAGGACTAGCGATCAAAGAGAGATCGCCCGCGCTGCCAACCATGTATCTGGGTTACACAAATGGCGCTGTCTCGTACTTCCCGACTGCTGCGGCGTACCCGGAAGGCGGCTACGAGCCCGAGTTCGGCAACCGCACTTATGGATTGCCCGCGCCCGTAGCCCCTGTCTGCGAGGAGTTGCTCGTATCCCGATCGTTACAGCTCCTTAGAGGCTTGTTCCCGGATCGCCCGGCGGCGACAGCACCTGGCTTTCAAGCAACTGGATCGATTCCGTCGATACCTCCGGAGCGGTCGCCCGAACCACCCAGCCTGAACAGTAACTTGGAGGAGAGATCACGGTGACAACTTCGCTGCGTGACTTTGCAATGGTTCCCCGAATCGCTGAGGCGCGACTCTCACCGGATGCCAAGCGAATTGCGTACACGGTCGTGACCATCGACCTGGAGGCTGATCGCCGATCGTCGAGCATTTGGAGCGTCGATGTGGGACAGGCCGAGACACCCCACCAGGTACTGGGCGACGCCTTCGAAGATGCACAGTTGGCGCGCTGGGCACCCGACGGCCGGCGCATCGCATTCGCCGCGCACGAAGGGTCAATCGGTTGGTCCATATGGTTGTCATCGCCGGAAGGCACCGACCGGGAGTTACTGGCACGGTGCGGTCAGGAAGCCGTTGAGGATCTTGAATGGTCTCCGGATGGTGAATCACTTTGCTTCACTGCGCGAATCAATGATCCGGTAACAATGTTCAACGGCAAGAGGAAGGTTGTCCCGGTTTCACATGCACGGACCACCCTCGATGCATTCGGCGTGACCGTAGGTCGGCGTCGACATCTATTTGTGATAGACGCTAACCGGCCTACAGGCCCCCGCCAACTGACTTTCGGTGACTTCGAGGACGAGGGGATTGCCTGGTCGCCAGATTCCAAGCGAATTGCTTTCATCTCGGCTCGGGGCGAAACGTGGGACCTACAACTGTGGACCGATGTATATACGGTGGAGCTGTCCAGCGGTCATGTCACCGAAATTCGCAGCAACCGCGACCTTCATACAACATGGTCCTTCGGTAACAGTCATCTAGCTCCAACTTGGAGCGCAGATGGCACGAAGCTCGCTCGAGTCGTAACGATCGACCAAGCTCAGCCACACAGGCACGGCCAGATTGCGGTTATGAGATCAGATGGATCCAAGGACGAAATCCTTACCGAGGCACTGGACCGCAACATTCGCGGCTATGGGTCTGGCCGCGCGCTTCAATGGGTGCAGGACTGGATCTACTTCCTGGTCGATGATGGTGGCGCCGACCATATCTATCGAGTTCGAAGCGGTGGAAAGCCGGAAGCAGTACTCGTGGGTGATCGTCAGGTCCGCTCATTCGACTTGGTTGGCGGGACATTCGCTGTCGTCACGACCGATGCCAGTCACCCAAACAGCCTTGTTGTGGTGCAGAACGGTTCCGAGCACACTGTCGTTGAGACAGGGAGCGGCGTCCAGATGCAGGCCCCGATTCGTTTCATGGCACCAAATGCACACGGCGATCAAGTCGAAGCATGGATACTGCCCCCGGTAGATCGCCAACCTGGTTCCCAATACCCCACGATTCTTCACATCCACGGCGGACCCAACTACCAGGACGGGTACCGCTATTCACCCGAAAAACAAGCGTATGCCGCTGCAGGTTATGCCGTCATATATAGCAATCCACGTGGGTCCACGGGATACGACGAGAAGTGGGCTCGCGTGGTGCGGGGAACTAAAGCCGCCACCGACCCCGGACTTGGCTTCGGCGACCCTGCGTTCGAAGACGTAATGGCCGTCGTCGACGAGGCGACGAAGCGATTCGATTTCGTTGACCGTGATCGCCTCGGCGTTACAGGGACATCCTATGGCGGCTTCATGACCGCTTGGACGCTCGGATCAACGGATCGATTCAAGGCCGGTGTATGCGTCAATTCAAGCACCAACCTCGCGACAATCATCTGGCGGGGCGATGCGGTTGTGCCATGGTTGAGCGGACAGTTAGGCGTAGATGTGTTGGCCGACGCCGCAGAGGCTTACGCGAATTCCCCAATGTCGAGAGCCGAAGGCATCAGAACGCCTCTACTGATCATGCATGCCGAACAGGACTACGGCTGCCCAATCGGGCAGAGTATTCAGCTGTTCACATTTCTTCGTTTTCGACGGCGCACGGTCGAGATGGTGAGGTTCCCCGATGCGAGCCATGTTTTGGCATCGCCGTTTCAGCTGCGCGAGCGTTTGCGTCTTACGTTGGAATGGTTTGACCGGCACGTGCGGAACTCGGCGACATCTAAGGTCGGCCAGCAGGGAGCTACGGTTTGAATGGTGTAGAAGCCGCGGTTCCGCTGCCTGACGGGTTGGCCGATGGGCCACTGTCTTTAGCTGCCATCCAAGATCCTTACGCCTACTTCAATGCGCTTCGTGCAAGCGAGGCAGTGCACTGGGAGGAGTCCGTCGGGGCTTGGCTTGTGACTCGTTACGATGACGTCGTCGCCCTGGCGAGAGACGCCGTGACATTCTCAAGCTCCACCCTCGGCGCAGACCTTGCAGCGTCTCCGCCTATTCTTGCTGGACATGTGACTCACTACGAACAGGTTCGCGCGATCCTTTCCCAACAATTGATTCGATTTGATCCGCCGGCGCATTCCGCAATGAGACTTACCATGCATCGGCATTTCACGCCACCAAGGGCCGAGGCCATCCGGCGATCAGTGCGCCAAATCGTTGTAAGGCAGTTAAACGAGTCCATGGCCCGACGTCAAATGGACGTTATCAACGAACTCGCCCTTCCACTCCCATTGGCGATTATTGGTGAGCTCCTCGGGATCCCGGAAGCAGATCGAGAGTACGTGGGCAGTCTGAACGATGCCATTCTTCGCTTCCGAGACCAGGCGCCAGATCGAATGGCTTCCATTACAGCGGACGTTGGGCGTCTGGTTGACTATTTCGACAAGCTCATCAAGGAACGTCGGAACGCTCCGAGGACAGACCTGATGACTGTCCTGCTTGAAGCGGAGAGAGATGGGACCTTTACGCACGAGCAAGTAGTTGCAAACGCCATCTTCATGTTGGATGCCGGCCATTCGACAACGATCAGCATGATCACGAACGGTCTGCTGCTATTTCTGCGCTTTCCAGATCAATGGCGGATTCTGCTAGCAGAGCCCGATAGCCGCGTGAAAACAGCGGTTGATGAAATCCTCCGATTCGAACCGCCCCTCAAGACTTTCGATCGTGTGTTGACAACGAGCCAGACACTGCACGGCAAGCAGATGTTGGCGGGCCAGCGGGTGCGTTACGTGATCGCTGCGGCGAATCGGGATCCTAGACGATTCGAGCACCCAGATGTGTTTGACGTCATGCGGTCTCCGAACCCGCACCTGGCATTCGGAACTGGGTTCCACCATTGCCTCGGTAGTCACCTGGCGCGGATGGAGGCACAAGAAGTCCTGATGGCTGTCGCCGAGTTGATTCCAAATTACCGCCTTGTCGGCAACCTGTCCGAAATCGAATATCGACCGAGCCTCACAGTTCGCCAGGCGACGAAAGTTGTCATCGCCTGGTGAACGCGGCTGAGTCCCTGAGCAACGAATTCGGCGATAGCCCCAGCTCCCCGCTAGGGAACGCGTTCGAGGAGAGCGGCTTACTCAGGATGGCGGCGAGGGGCTATCAAGAGGCATGCCCATGTTCGCCATCAATTTCGCCGCTTCGCCGCGCTGCGGAGCTCCGCCCCATCCCGTAGACGTTCGCGTCATCATTTCAAATGGCCCTGACGGCCACCGAAAGCAATCACGCATTATCGCGTCGACCTGCTCGCGCGACGCGATGCTTTCACTCACGACTCTGTGAGCTTCCCGGACCATGGCGAAGAAGACGCGAGACGAGACATACCCCCACGCAAGAGGTTGGTCGCGAATGACCTCTGGATTCTTGCCACATTTCCGCGCCAGCGCGACAATCGTATCGATGGTTGTCGGCGATGCCAGCGGGTGCACGACAATCTCCGCGAGAGGCATCACTGGAGCTGGCGACGCCCAATGCCACACGATCACTCGATCCGGCCTCTCGGTGGCGGCTGCGATGGGCGCAACTGGAAAGCCTGAGCTGTTGGTGGCAAGAATTGCTCTTATGGGCGCCAGTTTGTCAATCCACTTGAAAGTCTCGATCTTGGTCGCAAAGTTCTCAGGAACCGCCTCAATAATGAGATCAGCGTCGTCGCATACCACGGCTCGGTCAGTTGTCGTGGACAATCTCGCCAGCGCTCCCTCGGCGTCGCTGGAGGACACCTTGCCGATCTCGACCGCCCTCTTGAGACCATAACGATCATGTTCAATGCGAGCCAGAGCGCGGGAACATGCCTCTTGGTCAATGTCATACAGGACCACCTCACAGCCCCCGAGCGCAAGAACCTGGGCGATTCCACCACCCATTACGCCCGCGCCCACGACACCGCACCGTTTGACTTGCATGTGGCCTCCTTATCTAGGCGGGCTGACGACAGCAAATACTGGCACTGGGTATTTGTGGTCGCGCTGCTGCCAGCGCAATACGACTTCGTCCCCAATCTTGCAGTCGACAGAGTCAACGTTCCCCATGAGATAGGGGCCTTCATTCAATTCAACGATCGCGACCACATAGGGAGGTTCGAACCCAGTCACGAGAGGCACCCTCACAACGGTCTTGCTATAAATCCGGCCTCGGCCCGCAACCGTCACCCAGTCAAGTCCCTCTGCGTCACATTGAAGGCAGAACGGCCGGGGATAGAATTGATGGTGTCCACAGCGTCCACAACGCTGGACGCGGAGCTCACCTCTTTCCGCAGCCTCCCAGAACGGCGCTGTTGTGGGATCCATCACAGTTAGTCCCTTGCCAGAACGACGGTGGCAGATGTTGACAGAACACCTCCGATGCCGTGCGCTACCGCGATCTTGGCATCGGGAACCTGCCTGGCACCTGCTTCTCCACGCAATTGCCGCACAGCCTCGACCAACAGCAGCAGGCCGAGTGCACCGGGATGACAATAGGAAAGGCCGCCCCCCGACGTCATCGAGGGCAGTTTTCCTCCGGGTCGAAGGGCACCGCTCTTAGCAAACTCTCCAGCGCCCCCGCGTTCACAGAAGCCGAGATCCTCGAGATGGAGAAGCACAGCGATTGTGAAGCAGTCGTAAGGCTCGAAAACATCGACATCGGACGGCGCAATGCCAGCCATCGCGAAGGCGTGTCGACCGGCCGCGGCTCCTGGTGTAGACGTGAGGTCCCTGCTTTGCGCGATGTTCCAGGCGCGCTGTGATTCGCCGACGCCGATCACTCGGATCGCTCGTTTTGCCGCATTTCTAGCATGATCCTTGCCGGCTATCACGATCGCGCCGCCGCCATCCGTTCGCAGACAGCAGTCCAACTTGCGAAGGGGGTCGCACATCATGGGCGTGGCCAGGACATCAGCGACTGTCAGCGGCTCGCGAGCCCAAGCTTTCGGATTCAGAGCAGCCCAAGCTCGCGCAGCGACCGCGACTTCGGCCAGTTGCTCTGGTGTAGTGCCGTACTCGTGCATGTGCCTGGCAGCAGCCAGGGCGTAATGGCCGATCGGAGCCGGCAAACCGTACGGCAATTCGAATTGACCCATCAGGCTCTGGTCGTCCTCTGTCAAAGCCATTGGGCGGCTCTTGCGGCTGCGCTGACGAGACGCATATGTGATCAAAGCAACGTCGCAATGACCTGAGTGGACGGCCAGCATGGCGTGATGCACGAAAGCCTCGAATGCGGCCCCACCCAGATCCGATGAGTCTGAGTAACGCGGTTCGATGCCGAGGTATTCACCCACCTGGACAGAGCCCTCTTGGCCCATGTAATTGACGAACAGCCCGTCCACGTCCTTCAGCGTTAACCCGGCTTCGGCCAACGCCTCGCGCGATGCCAATGCGGCCATAGATAGCTCCGACTGATTCTCCACCCGACCTAGCGCCGACTCTGCAGCGCCCACGATGTAGACCTCTGGCGCACTTGACCCAGCCAATTTGCTTAGCGACCTCTCCCGTTCAATTCAATGCCGATCGCTCCGCGGCCAGCATCGACCGACGGATCTTTCCGGACTCATCCCTGGGTAGGTGCTCGACCAGCTCGAACGACTTGGGCACCTTGTAGGGAGTTAATCGTTCGCGACAGAACGCTTGCAACTCGGCTGGCGACGGACATGCCAGCCAGTTCTTCGGCTCCACGATGGCGTGAACTCGACGGCCCCACTCGTCGTCTCGCACACCGACGACCACGGCATCGGCGACGCCAGGGTGCGCCGTTATGACAGCCTCGACTTCGGCGGGAAATATATTGGCGCCTCCTGAAACGATCATGTCGAGTCGGCGGTCAGCGATATACAGGTAGCCCTCGTCGTCTAGCCATCCCAGGTCCCCGACGCTGACCAGGCCGTCCGGGGCAACCTTCGGTGCTGGTGCGCCGATGTAGCGAAACGTCGGCGCATCGTAATCGTGCGGGCGCATGAATATCTCGCCAATTTGACCAGCGGGCAATTTGCACAGGGAGTCATCCAAGATTTGAATCTCAGTCTGATATGCCCTACCCACGGTGGGGATGTGCCTGAGCCATTCATCGCCTCTCACCACAGTCAACCCCATTCCTTCTGTCGAACCGTATCCTTCGATCAGGTGTGTCGGCCCCACGAAGTCAATCCACCTGCGCTTTAGCCACGGTGCACACGATCCGCCCGAGTGGAACAGGAGTTCAATGCTGCTAAGGCTTTCGACCTCAACCCCCTCCTGCGAAGCGATTCGGTGCATCATCGTCGGAACCAGGAATGCAAACTGAACGCGATATCGCTCGACCAGGTCAATCCAGCGACGGGCGTCGAAGCGATCGCATAGCACCACGTGATGCTTATCGAATAGACCCCAATGGCACCAAGAAAATGGCGCAGTGTGATACAGCGGCCCGCTCACGAGTTGAACCCAATTTGGCTTGAGCCCGATTGCCCGTCCCAGTAGACCGCCACCATCACCCGGCGCCCGCACCCACGGGTTCGGATCAAGAATTATCTTGGGTGTCCCGGTTGAGCCACCCGAGCCCATGGCCTTCGCCGGCCAGGCGCCAGGGTCAGGAAGTGGATCGGTTGAGAATCGCGCTGCAGATGGCAGGTCAGACGGTCTGACGACAGCAAAGCCAGGGCCATCCCACTCAGCAATTACCGCGGAAGGCTTGGCGACTTCGAGCACAGCCTTTCGTTCTGGGCCCGGCATACGGCCACTTAGCGGAAGCACGCATGCGCCAATCTTCCACGCTGCAATGGTTAGCGCGATGTGGTCCGGGGAGTTCGGCAAACCAATGACGACAAAAGAGCCTGCAGACACCCCGTTGTCGAGCAGGAATCGCGCCAGCTGACTCGAGTGTTGGTCGAGTCTGCGCCATGTCCATACATCCTCATGTGACCCGCCGACGAAAGTTAGCGCCACTCTCGAAGGGTCCTCGGCCGCAGTCATGGAACAACGCACCCCAAATGAATAGGCGGCCGCATGGTTGGTAGTGGAGCTCATGGCGAAAGCTGCTGAACCTAAAGCTCGTGGAGCCCCCCGACCTGGCGGAGAGTCCGCGTGAGACCTGGCCGCAACTCCTGACGCTGATTTTCCAAATACTCCTCCGCAGGCTGAAGACAATCGCCATGGCTCGAGGCTTGACTTGCACACCGACCCACATCGTCAATGTCCAATGGCGTCGTACGACGGTGATACTAGCAAGACCGGTCGCTCGCCGCAAACGTTTCCAGGAATGCCGAGGCAGACTCAGTTAATCGCTGACAGATCCGAGGAGACCTACGCGGCCATGAACCTGCCGAGAGCGAGAGTCATAGCCCCGCGGGCAGACTCCCCGTAAACGACGCCATCCGCTCGACTGCTTCAAGCGAGTACCGGAGACCGATCGCAAGCGCAGCCTCGTCGATGGTGAACCGCGGGTGGTGGAGCGGAAAGTCGGCGCCGGCAGCCGCGTTGCCGCTTCCGATGAACGCGAATACACTCGGCATCGTCTGGCTGTAGTAGGCGAAGTCTTCGCCACCCATGATCGGTGGCACGCGAACGACGTTCTCCCGACCTACAGTCGCGGCGGCAGCCGGAATGAGGTGCTCGACGAGCACGCTGTTGTTCTTAAGAATCGGATTGCCTCGTTCATAAAGCACCTCAGCCCGCCCGCCGTGGGAAGCGGCGTGTCCTTCGGTGATACGAGTGAGCTCGGACTGGAGCATGTCGCGAACCTTCTCCGACAACGCTCGAGTCGTACCTGATATCTCGACCCGACCGGGGATCACGTTGAACGCGTTGCCTGCGTGGAAAGATCCGACGCTAACGACGGCAGGCTCGAGCGGATCGACGCGCCGGCTGACAAGCGTCTGCAGCTCACCGACAAGAGACGCCGCGACGACGATGGGGTCGACTGTCTGATGCGGAAAAGCACCGTGGCCGCCAGACCCCATGACCGCTATCTCGAACCTGTCGACGCTCGCCATGACCGGACCTTCTCGCAGGGATATCTTGCCCACGTCGATGCCGCTCATAAGGTGCAGACCCAAAATCGCATCCACGTCGCGGACAACGCCGCACTCGATGAAGTGCTTCGCGCCGCTCGCGAGAACCTCCTCAGCCGGTTGAAAGAGGAGCCGAACCTCGCCGTGAATCTCCGGCGCTACTTGCGCGAGCACTTTGGCGACCCCGAGTAGGATCGCGGTGTGACCGTCGTGACCGCAGGCGTGCATCACACCCGGCCTGGTCGACGCGAAATCAAACCGATTCTCCTCGGTGATGGGAAGGGCATCGATATCGCAGCGGACGGCGATGGTGGGGCCAGGCTTCGTGCCCTTGATGTGAGCAACGACGCCCGTTTGCAGCGGACGCTCGAGAGGGATGTTCCAGGCGGTCAGGAGCTCACTGATCAATGTTGTTGTTTGATGCTCTTCGAAGCTGAGCTCGGGATTGGCGTGTAGGTGGCGGCGCCATGCCCTCAGGTTGTCGACCAACTCGTCGTCAACTCTTTCGGACCAGTCCACGCAAGCAGATTATCTTGAGGTGCTGCCGAACAGTGTCAACCACGCGTCCGTGACTGGCCTCCGGCGAGCCAGGTCGAAGCGGTCGCGCGGTTAGATGCTCCCGCGTTCTCAACCTTAAGCTTCGCAGTGTGGTGAGCGGACCTGCGGCCAGCCGAGAGCCACTACGGCCTCCGACCTGGGCAGAACCGACGCTTCTAGACGTGTTCGCCGCGGCGGGGCGCATCCGACCCTTCCTCCCCCCCACACCGCTCCGCCACTCCGGGGCGCTGAGCGACATGATCGGTGCGGAGATCTATCTCAAATACGACCACCACCTTCCGACTGGAGCCTTCAAGGTGCGCGGCGGTGTGAACCTGGTTTCTCAACTAACCGAAGGCGAGCGACGTGCCGGCGTAATCGCCGCTTCAACCGGCAATCACGGCCAATCCGTAGCTTTCGCCGCCAAGCTCTTTGGCGTTCAGGCAATCATCTGCGCTCCACAAAAGTCCAATGCCGCCAAAGTCGACGCGATGAGAGAGCTTGGCGCGACGGTAAGACTGGTAGGCGTCGACTTCGACGAGGCGCGCCTAGCCTGCGAAGAGCTCGCGGTCACTAACGGTTATCGGTACATTCACTCCGGTAACGAGCCGATGCTTATTGCTGGTGTCGGCACGCACACACTAGAAATCCTTGCCGACCAACCTCAAATCGACGTGATCATCGTCCCGGTCGGTGGGGGAAGCGGCGCCGCGGGAGCTTGCATCACAGCAAAGACCCTCAATCCGAACATTGCGGTGATCGGCGTTCAAGCCGAGAAGGCTCCGTCCGCCTATCTCTCATGGAAGGCCGGTAAGCCAGTCGACGCAACGACAACCACATGGGCAGAAGGCCTCGCCACGAGGACCCCGTTCGAGTTGCCGCAGCGAATCCTGCGCAGGCTGTTGGATGACTTCGTCCTTGTCAGCGAGGAAGCCATCTCAGACGGAGTCCGTACCCTACTCAGCCGGAACCGGCTTTTGGTGGAGGGAGCCGGCGCTGCAACTCTGGCAGCGGCCCTCCAACTGAAGGAGCGCTTAGCTGGTCGTAAGGTTGCGCTCATACTGACCGGCGGCAATGTCTCGAGCGCCCAACTCAAGTCACTGCTCGACAATGACAACCGCTGACGATCCTCAGCGTTGTACTGAAACGGAAGAGCACACGCCGAAGGCGACATCTCTCGGCCGTACGTATAAGCCTGTCCACTCGGCCACCGACCTCAATACTCCGAACCGATTGGCTTGGTGGGATTAATACCGTCCACTAGAGCTAGCGCCGCGGGTGTCACGCCACGCCAGCAAGGCGCGCACCGGGTCCGTGTCACGCGGGCCGTTCATGTGGTAGATAAAGACAGTCGCGCCGGCGGTTGCGTACTCATCTAATCGGGTGCGATCGCCAGCCTCCTCGAGTTGCACAGTGACAGTTCGCTCAATTTCTGTTGGGTCGCGGCCGATCGCGGCGCACCAGTCGTCGAGTGCGGCATTCTTGCGGAACCACCACTCGATGGGGCCAGAAGTGTGCCAGAGGTCCGCGAACCGAGCGACGATTCGCAACGTGGTTTTTTCGCCAGCGCCGCCGATCAGGATTGGAACTCTCCCCCGCACCGGTGGTGGATTGTCTTTGGCCCAGCGCTCGTTGATGATCTCGAGACCTTTCTCAAGATCTTGCAGTCGTGAGCTGACGCTGCCGAACTCGTAACCGTACTCGGCATAGTCGCGCTCAAACCATCCAGCACCGACTCCAAGGATCAGGCGTCCCCCCATGATGCGGTCGAGCGTTCTTGCCATGGCCGAGAGGAGGGCAGGATTTCGGTACCCGATAGACGTGACGAGAGTGCCTGCGTGTGCCCGTTGCAACTGCGAGCCCAAGACTGCCAGCGTTGTCCAGGCCTCAAAGTGCGTCCCACTCGGATCGCCATCGAGAGGGAAGAAGTGATCCCAGTTGAAGATCACGTCTACCCCTAATGATTCGGATTGTAACCACCAGTTCCGATACACCTCGAATGAGACGTGCTGCGGTGCGAGATGGACCCCGATCCTGATCGGCCTGCGAGTCACGAAGGACGCTCCGCATATGGTCGGCGGACACTTCCGGACGAAGGTTGATCCCACGGTCGCACGATTGTTGGAAGGTTCACTTTCACTCGGCGCATGACTTTCGACTAGTCGGGCCCTACACCCGACTCCCGGCGTGTAAGCAACGTGCTGCCCCGGGTTCTCGCACCGTGGTTCAGCAGCCCACTGAGCCAACCGCGAGGGTACCGAATCAGCATGGTCAACGGCTCGTCGAGACTGTGAGTCGTGAGCTGAGTCGCGTCTTGGAGGACACCATCATGTCGATCACAGAGTTCCAAGGCCGCCGCTACTCGGCCGGTTTCTGATGGTAATACAGTGTCACTGGGAGAGGTACGATTCGAGCTCGTGCCCGAGGTTGCGAAAAGGCGGGCGCGCTCGGGCGCGGGCCTGGAGTAGTGCATGCGTTCCTGGTCACAACACCACCGACGCGCATCCGGTGGCTTGAGCAACCGGCTTGCGCCAGCGAAATTCAAGCTAGAACGTCGAGTAAGGCTTGTTTGGCTGACCCCACCAAGACTGAATCGTGTACGTCCATTACACCGGACCACTCGGCTGGCCCTCCTCCTCCAGACGTGGAAGCTCAGCGGTAGGTCGCCTCGATCCATTCTTCGATCAGCGCAAGTGGCGCGACTTCACGCAGGGGCGTTACCTCGCTCGGAGGAATAGTGGTGTCTGAAGTCACGACAGCAACAAGTCGAAGTTCGTCTAAGACCGCTATGAGCTGGCCGCCGTAGCCAAGTGCAAAATATGCCTCGTGGCTCGCCAAAGTCGTGCGCCACCACTGATAGCCATACCCCTCCTTGTAGAACCGAACACTTGCAGGCCACGGACCCAACTGCCAGTCATCGCGAATTGCGGTCTGGGTGACATCTGCCTGGGCAGCCGTCGACAAGTCGACCCACTCCGCAGGAACCAGGGATTCAGCGCCCCACGTCCCTTTCATGAGGAACAGGAGTCCGAACTTGGCCATGTCACGAGGAGTGAGATGTAATGCGTCCCCGCCGATCGTCATGCCGCTTGGCTCGGCTGTCCACCAAT
>JGI12635J15846_10000453_pt1 | contig 34979 bp, 30 predicted proteins | sample BlaSpr_A8_OM2_M2_FD_15846 | JGI IMG/M metagenome (IMG submission 15846)
CGTACGTGGCGCTTTTGTCATCCGCGACGGCGGCCGGGTTGACAATTTGCGAATCTTGCTGCTAGATGATGTTATGACGTCGGGAGCGACGCTAGACGCATGTTCTCGTGCGTTGCGCGAAGCAGGCGCCAAATCGGTTGCCGGGCTGACGATCGCCCGGGCCGTGAGGCGGGGAATCCCGGTCAGAGAAAGTTTTTAGCCTGAAGGGCGCGCGATGAGCGCAAGACGACCAGAGGCGGTCGATCCCCGGGGGCGATACGTCCCCGAAGCGGGCGGCGTGCTTGTGCCCGGCGCTTCGGGGAATGCTGGAGCCCGCCATGTCCTCAGCCTCACTCCCCGGCGAGCTTCCTTGATGCAGGAACCAGTACTGGTTCTGAACGCTACCTACGAACCTATTAATGTGACTGCGGTGCGCCGCGCGATGGTGCTGCTGCTGAAGGGCGTGGCCCAGGCGGAGGAAGTGCACAACGCGGAGGTGCATTCCTCGGCGCATGCCCACAAGGTGCCTTCGGTGATCCGGCTGCTGGCGTACCGGCATATTCCGCAGCAGAGCCGGGCGCTTTCGCGGAAAAACATATTGTTGCGGGACCGGAATACGTGCCAGTTCTGCGGGAAGATATTTCCTAGCTCAGAATTGACGCTGGACCACGTGATGCCGCGCTCGCGGGGCGGGCGCTCAAGTTGGGAGAACCTGGTGGCTTGCTGCTACCGGTGCAACAACGACAAGGGCGACCGGACGCCGGAGGAGGCGGGGCTGAAACTGGCTCGCAAACCGCGGCCGTTTACGCTGCATACCTCGCGGCAATTGATGAGATTGATTGGCCATCGCGATGAGCGGTGGCGTAAGTATCTGTTTTATTAAAACTTACGGCCCTCCGCAAAAAAAATCTCAGGTGGAGTAACTTTTAAGAAACCTTTTCCCCTGAGGCGCATCTAACTTTATAACAACCACTTCGAGGACACACCCCGGGGAGCTTGAGAGCCACACACGTGGAGATCAGGCTCCTCTCCTATTTTCAGCCACTCATTATTGGGAATGGACCAGACGAAATATTACTGGCTCACGAATTTGCTTCGCGACTGGATTTCGGAAAACTTTCCAGAGCAGATTCTTCGTCGGGAAATTCCGGGAATACCTGGTAGAGCTGCGTGACCTTCAGAATTTCTTCCACTTTCGGCGCGAGACCCACGACTTTCATTGCGCCGCCCTTTTTGATCACCGCCAGGTAGTTGCGAACGAGTTCGCCGATTCCGGAGCTATCCAGATAATCGAGTCCCTTCAGATTCAGAACGATGTTGTTGTCGCCCTGACGCAGCAGGCGTTGAATCGCATCGCGAAACGCCTGGCCTTCGAAAGAGGTGAGGCGGCCGCTGACGTCCATGAGCGTCACTTTGTCGGCTTGCCGGATTTCAATTGTGAAACTCAAGGTCGTGTCCTTGTACGAAAGAGGCCATGATTCTACATTGAATCGCGAGGAAGGCAAGAGGCGAACAAGCGTTTACGCATGAATTCTTATTGACGAAACATTACGCGCAAGCCGTGCCGCCAGTTTTCGGCGAGGCCCACGCGAATGATCTCCATATCGCGAGAAAGGTAGCGCTGAAGGATATCCGTGGTGGGATGAAAGCGCAGTGCAGGGGCGATGAGATAGACGAGCGGCGGGGCGGGCTGAAGTTCGAGTCCCGGGAAATAGCCGTAGCGTGCGAAGTCTCCTTGCAATTGATGCCAGCGAATTCGCGACCAATAGGCGGCGGCCTGGAAGGGGAGATCGACATTCTCCGTGGCTTTCAATTCCAGAATAGCGAGCCGGCCGCTGCGAGTGACGCACAATAAATCCAGGATGCCATGTTGCCCGGCGACTTGAGCAAACACCTGTTCGTAGACATGGTCGGGATCGAGGGCGATATCGATGCGGGTGACATCCTGGCAGACGAGGGTTTGCATCCAGCGCTCTGCCTGGGCGCGGTAAAGGGCGTGGCGGACGTTGCCGGCGAGAGGGTTGCGGAAATTCTGCAGGTTGGCAATCAGTTGTTTCAGGGCCGGTTCATTTTTCGGCCGGAGTTCTTCCCACGTGGAATCGCTGCCAAAGTAGATTTTGTTATCCTGCCAGCGTGCGAAGGCGAGGCCGCGAAAACGCAAGACCACTTCCTGGCTGTGCGGGGAAGCGTGGGCACGAACGGAATCGGGGCTGAGGGAGATTAGTGGGGCCAGGGCCGGGGACGCGCGGTCGAACAGGAGTTGCGTTTCGCGGCGGGGCACCAGCCAGGAAGCCACGTTGCCGCTGGCGCCGGGCTCTACGCGTTCCAGAGTTTCCCGGCGCGGATCGAGTTCGTAGACTTCGACCGCAAGGCGTTCATCGAGCGCACGGAGACGGTTCGCGAGGATCGCGGATTTTCCCTTGGGAAGGATCAATCGCAAGGTGGCGAGGGCGGCGCGCTTGGCGGATTGGCGCGATTTTTCGAGCCAAAGCAATCCGTAGGTGAGGCTGCTCTCGAGCGCGTCCTGGGATTCGCCTTCGGGGACCGCGAGGAAGGCGGCTTGAGCGGAGCCTCGGTGGAGGATTCCGCGGGTGTAGATTTTGGAAAGGGAGTGCTCCAGATCCTGGGCGACGCAGATTTTCTCGAGGGTTTCGTCGGGGAATTGTTCGGCCAGGATGCGGCGCAACTGCTCGCAGTAGGCTTCGCGTGAGAGGTCCCGCGGGCCGGGGGCACGCTCGAGGCGGACGATTTCCATGCGCTCGGGCTTGACGCGGCCGAAGCGCTCGACGGCAAGGGCCAGGCGATCCTGGGAATTGTCGGTGATGGCCACTACGCGACGCGTGACGTTGCAGTTATCCGACCAGAGGTGAAGCAGCGGTTTTTCCGAGTTTCCCCGGACTTCCCAGGAGAGCGGCGATGCGGAGGTGACGCGGCTGCCGTTTTCGCGGATTTCGATCGTTCCTGGGACGAGGATATCCTGGAGGCTCGCGCGCAAGTCTTCGGCCAGATTCATGGCGACAGTCTAATATAACGATGCCGTTACGTAGCAACTATTTTACGGCTGCGAACTGTAAATAAGTGACCTGCACGGAAGGCTGCTGCCGATTCCAACTGGAGGGGATACGATCGAAAGAGATCGAAAAGGTGCGTTTCTGCCCGGGTCCCAGCGCCGCCGGGGGAGTTCCGAGGACGCCGCGGGTTTCGCGGAGAACGACCTGGTGCAGGTCGTCGAAAAATTCGACGGTGACGGTCAAGCCTGCGACGGTCTGCTGGCCGGCATTCACGGCTTCGGCGTCGAGGATAGTGACTTCCTGGTGGATGAAATTCTCTGCGCGGCTTAAAGCAATGTTTTCGATCTGGACGCTTTTTGCGTAGGCTTGCTCCGGCTGGCTCATCTGGGGACGAAGATTTCCGTTCGCGTCATGCGAGTGCTGGCCTTCCGGGGTCTTGAAAACGAACCAGAACGCGAAGGCAATTGCCGTCAATATCAGCGGGCCGAGAATGAGCTTTACCGGCGATTGCTTTTTTTGTTCCGGCTCTGGCGGGTTGTGGAGTATTTCCTGCATGGAAGTTCCTTACCATAGGGCTCTTGATCCGAAAAAAAATTAACGTCCGACTTGCAACCGCAGGACCAGTGGCTCCGGCAATTTTGCGGCGCGCATGCGTTGCTGGACGCCGGTGATGTCGTAGGGAACACGCCAGAACTCGACCGTGTGGTTTTCGAGATCGGCGATGGCGAAACCGGCGCGGGGGTCGGTATCGCGCGGCTGCCCGATGGAACCTGGGTTCAGCAGGTAGCGTTTCGAGTCTTCCAGGCGCAACGCACAACGCGTCTCGTTACTCCGCGGGTGCAGGGACAATACTTCCAGTTCGGGATCGGCGTAGGAAAATCCGCCCTGATGATGGGTGTGGCCAAAGAAGGTGACCTGGCTGGTGGAATCCAACAGGCCTTCGAGGGCTTGCGAAGGTGTGAAGACGTATTCATCTTCGTCCTGAAAGGCGCCATGTACCAAAACGACTCCCTCGGCTTCGAGCGGGCCCTGAGGCAGGGCGGCGAGCCAGTCCAGATTTTCATTGGAGAGTTGGGAACGCGTCCAGTTTACAGCAGCCTTCGCCGCCGGGTTAAAGTCGTCGGTTGGCATGAGCTCGGCAACCGCCTTATCGTGATTGCCCCGGATTGTTACAGCGCCGAGTTCGCGGATGCGGGAGGTGACTTCGTTGGGATCGGGTCCATAGCCGACGACATCGCCGAGGCAAACCAAGCGCTGCCAGCTCCCCTCCGCGGCGGTGAGAGAGGCTTCCAGAGCTGACAGATTTGCATGGATATCCGTAAGGACTAAAAGTCGCATCCCGGGGTTCCGGACCTTTCAAGAGTATAGATGAAGGCAAGAGAAGGTGCACATGGCAAAGTACTTGATTCCCTGGCCCCGGGGGGCGCCTTACAGGATGCAAAAATGTAACAAAAAAACTGATGAAAGCCACGAAACATTCGCCTAGTAGGTTTCGTCTATACCAGTGCAGCCGGGTTTCAGGCTGTTCGGGATGGATAGAGTTTAAAAACGAAACCCCGCGGTGGCAGCCGCGGGGCAAGTGACACGCAGTCTTTCCGGCTCTTGGACCAGGAAGAAGAGGTGCCTTCATCGAGAGGCTACTCTTCGTCTGTCTGTGTGTCAATACTCTCTCTTCTTCGGACAAGTCTCGGTTGACTCGCTCCGTCGAAAGGAAAGACACACATGAAAAGCAATACGTTGGTTCGCAGTCTGGCTCTCGCCGCCGCCCTGGCAATCACGGTTCCCGTGTTCGCCAAACCGGTAGAAAAGGCTCTTGCAGTTCCACACCCGGTAAAGTTTGGCAATGTGGATGTGAAGGCCGGTGATTACCGCGCGATGATCGACGACAATCACCTGACACTTCTCAACGGCAAGAAAGTGATCGCGGAATCCGCCGGACGCTGGGAAGAGCGCAGCCAGAAGTCACCCTACACGGTCATCGTGTCCAATGGCGAAGGCAGAGTGCTTGAACTTCGCTTCGAAGGCAAAGCACAAGTATTTATTCTCTCCGAGTAAGGGGAGCGCCCGTGAACTTTCCTGACCCGATGCGAGGGGAGCTGTCTGCTATGGCAGCTTCCCTCCTCGTTCTCCTTTCGGGGGAACTTTTGAAGTGGCAGTTCCCGGCGCTTGCTGCCGGGGAGAAATTGGCCTCTCTTGCAGGCACACTACGTGTGATGATCCCGCATTCCGCCTTTGCCTTGATCCGCCGCTAGCGGATCAACATGCAATCCCCATAACTATAAAAACGGTAACGCTCGCTCACCGCGTGGCGGTAGGCCTTCAGGATATTCTCGCGTCCCGCAAACGCGGAAACCAGCGCCAGCAGCGTGGATTTCGGCAGATGGAAATTTGTCAGCAACTTGTCCACAACGTGGAAGTGCCGGCCGGGAAGAAGGAAGATTTCCGCTTCGGCACGACCGGCGGCGATCAAGTCTCCTTTTCCAGCGACGGCAGCACGGGCTGCGGCATCTTCGAGGCTGCGCACCACGGTTGTCCCCACAGCGAGGACCGGACGTGATTTGGATTTTGCGTGGCGAATCTTTTCCGCAACTTCCAGCGTGATCTCGTAGGCTTCCGCATGAATTTTGTGCTCTTCGAGGGTTTCGGTGTGCACGGGTTGGAATGTGCCGAGACCGACGTCAAGCGTTACCTCGCAGAGTTCGCAGCCCTTTGCTTTGAGTTTGTCGAGAATTTCCGGCGTGAAGTGCAGTCCGGCCGTGGGGGCCGCGACGGCGCCGGGACGCCGCGCGTATACGGTTTGGTAGCGTTGCCGGTCTGCTGCCTCATCGGGGCGATCGATGTACGGCGGAAGAGGCATGTGGCCGAGATGCTCCAAGTTGTCCTCGACGGAGAGCGCGTTCTGCGAAGTGAAACGGACGGTGCGAATTCCCGATTCTCCGCGTGACAAGATTTCGCCTTCGAGTTCATCTTCGCCGAATCGGACGCGCTCGCCGACTTGCATTTTCTTGCCAGGCCGGACCAGGGTTTCCCAAACATCCCCTTCCAGTTTTCGCGTGAGAAATACCTCGACGTTTCCCGACAAGTGTTCGCCGGCTGTTTTGCGAGAGGGTTTTTGAGAGTGAATGCCAGCTCTCCTGCCAAACAGTCGCGCCGGAATGACGCGCGCGTTGTTGAAGACGACCAATTCGTTACCAGTGACGAAGTTGGGCAGCGTCGAGAACTGTGCGTCTTCCAGGCAACCGGTCGCGCGGTCGACAACTAACAAGCGGGAGGCATCGCGGCGGTCCAGCGGGCGCTGGGCGATCAGGCCGGGCGGAAGGTCNTAGTCGAAGTCGTCNACACGCATGGGGCTTAACTATAGCAAGATCGGAAGGATGGCAAGAAATTGAGGTTTGTAGCAGGGGGAAAGTCGANNNGGGTGCGAAGAAGTGGGCCNCTTAAATATAACAAANTAAATGACNTAATGGNTCCATACTTGACCCAAGAAAATACTTGACANNANNAGACTAAGATTATATGNTTTTCTAAANATAACTCATGGGGGACACAACAATGAGAACTGCAATCAGCCGTTTTGAACCCTTTCGGACTCACTCGCTCCAGGAGCAGCTCAATCGCCTCTTCAACGAGGCGTTCGATCGCTCCTCGGACGATTCCAGCATCACTACCTGGGCGCCTGCGGTGGACATTTTCGAGACCGAGCACGAACTGGTGGTGAAGGCGGATCTTCCGGACATCAAGCCGGAAGAGCTGGACATCAGAGTGGAGAACAACATCCTGACGATTCGCGGTGAACGGAAGTTTGAGAAGAAAGTGAACGAGGCCAATTACCTGCGCGTGGAGCGTTCGTATGGCGCGTTCAGCCGGAGCTTCTCGCTGGCCAACACCGTGAACAGCGAGGCGATCAAGGCCGAGTATAAGAACGGGGTGTTGACGCTGACGATTCCCAAGCGGGAAGAAGCCAAGCCGAAGCAGATCAAGGTGAACGTGGAAGCTCCGGCGGTGGCGGCGGCGGCAGGCAGGTAATTTGAAAAGACCCAGCACGGCGTATACCGCCGTGAGTTAGCATACGGGGCTGGCCGCCAAGCCAGCCCGTTTTCTTGAAAGAACGAGCAAGTGAGGAATTTATGTTGCGTTTCGACAAAATGACCGTGAAGGCCCAGGAGGCCGTTCAGGAATCTCAGGAGATCGCGGCGCGCCACGAGAATCAGGCGATCGAGCCGTTGCATCTTTTGGTTGCGCTGGTGGAGCAGAAGGACGGCGTTGTGCCGCCGCTGCTGGCACGCCTGGGCATCCGCAATGAACTGCTGATGCAGGATGTGAACCGGGAGATCAGCCGGCTGCCGAAGGTGCAGGGATTTGGACAACATCACATGAGCCGGGCGTTGAACGACATTCTTGAGCGCTCATTCGACGAGGCGACGAAGTTCAAGGACGACTACGTCTCGACGGAACATTTGTTCCTGGCGATCGCCGCGGCGGACAAGGACCCGGCAGGAAAATTGCTGAAAAAGCATGGCGCTTCGCATGAAGCCATTCTTCAAGCGCTCGCGGGAGTGCGGGGCAGCCAGCGCGTGACGTCGCAGAATCCGGAAACAACATACGCGTCGCTGGAAAAGTATGCGCGCGACCTGACGGATTTGGCGCGGCGCTCGAAGCTGGATCCGGTGATTGGCCGCGACGAAGAGATTCGGCGTGTGATGCAGATACTGGCGCGGCGCACGAAGAACAATCCCGTATTGATCGGGGAACCCGGCGTTGGTAAGACGGCAATCGTCGAGGGCCTCGCGCAACGCATTGTGTCCGGAGATGTTCCAGACGTTTTGAAGACGAAGAAGCTGGTGGCGCTGGACCTGGCGGCGCTGGTGGCGGGAGCGAAGTTTCGCGGAGAGTTTGAAGACCGCCTGAAAGCGTTGCTGAAGGAAGTTTCGGAAGCCGAAGGGCAGATCATTCTGTTCATCGATGAATTGCATACGCTGGTCGGCGCGGGCGCGGCGGAAGGCGCGATGGATGCCTCCAACATGCTGAAGCCGGCGCTGGCGCGCGGCGAGTTGCGGGCCATCGGCGCAACGACGCTGAATGAATACAAGAAGTACATCGAAAAAGATCCAGCGTTGGAGCGGCGGTTCCAGCCGGTGCTGGTTTCGGAGCCGACCGTGGAGGATACGATTGCGATTCTGCGCGGCCTGAAAGAGCGGTATGAAGTGCATCACGGCGTGCGCATCAAGGACGCCGCGATACTTGCGGCGGCGACGCTGTCGCACCGCTACATTTCCGACCGTTTCCTACCGGACAAGGCCATTGACCTGATCGACGAGGCAGCGGCGAGCCTGCGCATGCAGATCGATTCCCTGCCGACGGAAATCGATGAAATCGAGCGGCGCATCATGCAGCTGGAAATCGAGCGGCAGGCGCTGCTGAAGGAAACGGATGCGCACTCGGTGGAGCGGCGCGCGCAAATTGAAAAGGAACTGGGGAAGCTCAAGGAAGATTCGAGCGGCCGCAAAGCGCGCTGGCAGGCGGAAAAGGAAGCCATTGGCAAAATCCGCAAGCTGAAAGAACAGATTGAGCAGTTGAAGGCGGAGGCGGAACGCTACGAGCGGGCGGGCGAGTTGGCCAAGGTGGCGGAAATACGCTACGGGAAAATTGCACAAGCAGAACGCGAGCTGAATGCCGCTCAGGAGCGGTTTGCGACGGTGCAGAAAGACGCTCCGATGCTGAAGGAAGAGGTCGATGAAGAGGACATCGCGAAACTTGTGAGCAAGTGGACGGGGATTCCCGTTGGACGTTTGCTGGAAGGCGAAGCGCAGAAGCTGGTGCACATGGAAGAGCGGCTGCGGCAGCGGGTGGTTGGCCAGGATGACGCGCTTGGGCGCGTGGCGAATGCGGTGCGCCGCAGCCGTGCCGGGCTTTCGGATGCCAAACGACCCATCGGCTCGTTCATTTTTCTTGGGCCGACGGGCGTGGGCAAGACCGAACTGGCGCGGGCCCTCGCCGAATTTTTGTTTGACGATGAGAAGCTGATGATCCGGATTGATATGTCCGAATACATGGAGAAGCACACTGTCTCGCGGTTGATCGGCGCGCCTCCGGGGTATATCGGCTACGAAGAGGGCGGGCAACTGACGGAGCAGGTGCGGCGGCATCCGTACTCCGTGATTCTGTTCGATGAGATTGAAAAAGCACATCCGGACGTGTTCAACGTGCTTTTGCAGATTCTGGAGGACGGACGGCTGACGGACGGGAAGGGCCGCACGGTGGATTTCCGGAACACGGTGCTGGTGATGACCAGCAACGTGGGATCGACGGCGATTTTTGAGTTGTCGGAAAAGGATCCCGAGCGGGCGCGCAAGGAAGCGATGGACGCGCTGCGCGCGGCGTTCCGGCCGGAGTTCATCAACCGGATTGACGAGATCGTGATTTTCAATCCACTCGGAAAAGAGCAACTGGCGCGGATCGTCGGGCTGTTGCTGAAGAGCGTGGAAAAGCTGCTGGCGGAACGGCAGATTACGCTGGAGATCAGTCCGGCGGCGACCGAAGTTCTTTTGCGCGAGGGGTACGATCCCGCGTATGGGGCGCGGCCGCTGCGACGGACGATCCAGCGGCTGATTCAGGATCCGCTGGCGATGCAAATCCTGGAAGGGAAAGTGTTGCCGGGGGACCGCGTGCGCGTCGACCGCGACGGCCAGAAAGAGGCGATGCGATTCGAGCGCGTGGCAGCGAAGCAACCGGCGGCGGCGGCAGCCAAGAAATAGAGCAATGATTGGAAGGCGAGCGCCGGGTCAGGTGTTTTGACGCTTCAGGCGCCTGTTTCCAGATTGAAATTTCGCGCGTGTTGATGCGTATTCATAGAGGAAGGCTAAATACATGAAAGTCTTGCGCACCGGTGCGATTCTGATTTTGCTGAGCGTGGTGCTCGTGCTGGCGGGCGGCGCGATCGGCGGGCGCGGCGGCATGCAAATCGCGCTGGGGATAGCTGTGGTGTTAAATTTTGCGTCGTACTTTTTCTCGGACAAAATCGCGCTGGCTTCGAGCGGCGCGCAGCCTGTTTCACGCGAACAATTGCCGCGATTGTATGACGTGATGGAGCGGCTGGCCGCCAAAGCCAGCATTCCGGTTCCGAAGCTCTACGTTGTTCCGGACGCGGCGCCGAACGCCTTTGCCACCGGCCGCAACCCAAATCACGCTTCGGTGGCTGTGACGCAGGGGTTGCTGGAAATTATGAATGACGATGAACTCGAAGGCGTCATCGCGCATGAGCTTTCTCACGTTCGAAACTACGACATCCTCACAACTTCGATTGCCGCGACAATCGCGGGTGCAATCACGTACATGGCGCAGATGGGAAAATGGGCGATGATTTTTGGCGGGTTTGGCAGGGACCGGGAGGACGACCGCGGAGGCGGCGGGCTCTCCGCCCTCTTGATGATTTTTCTGGCGCCGTTTGCGGCGCTGCTCCTGCAGCTCTTTTTGTCGCGCACGCGCGAATATGCCGCGGATGAAACCGGTGCGCGGATGGTGGGACAGCCTTACGGACTGATCAGCGCCCTCGAAAAGCTTGGCACGTACAACCGGCGGATCCCAACCACGGCGATTTCACCGACCACCTCTTCGCTATGCATCGTAAAACCGATGTTTGGAGGCGACACGCTCTCTTCGCTGTTCAGCACCCACCCGCCGCTGGAAGATCGCATCGCAGTGCTGAAGCAGATGGTTAATACACCCTTGCGGTAGCCGACGTAGCCAATGATTGGACATGAAGCATCCAAAGCGGGGTAAAGATTTCCCGAACGGCTCTGGACACCCGAGGCCTTAGAAAGGCTTGAATTCCATTAAACTATTAAAAATAAAATACTTAGTGAAGGGCAAGTGCGAACGGCAGGTTTGGCGAGGAAGGTGCAGTGCTAGTGATACCAGTCCGGGGGGACTGTGGTGGAAACTGGGGGATATTGTATGAGTTGTCGAGACACTATTCATTTGATTTGTATGTACTTAGAGGGGAAACTCTCCCCAAGCGTGCAGGGCGAAATTGAGCACCATTTGCAGGATTGCTCGGATTGCCGCCTGGTCCTGGACGCCGCGACAACCACGCTGGATCGCTATTTTGGCCTGCCGAAGTCGGTTTCTGATTCCCAGGCCGCTTGAGCTGAAACAGCAAGTCTTTATATTTTATAGATTTATGGGCAGGAAAGGCGATGACCTTCCTGCCCAATTTTATTTTGACCTGAGGCGGAAATGCGGGCTTTACCTGATTGACACTTCTGTAAAATTTGCGCTCGCCTTGCTGAACCTGTAATCTTTACTGGTACTAGAACTTTTTGAGTTGGACCTGCCGCGCTCCCCCTAGGTCTCTAACCCATTATCATCCTGTGGCTTATGGACCGTCTCGGCGGGGGACGAACTTTGGTTGTGGGAGTGCCCATCTCCTAAGCAAGCGGCGAGTTCGCCGATAAAAGGAGACGACGTACATGAGCGAATTTCAGGAAACTACGACGCAGGCAGCGACGCCCCGGTGGGTAGGCCTGGCCATTGCGGCATTGGGAGCGACTTCCCTACTTGGCATTGGAATAGGCTGGAGCGCCCTGAATCAGGGGAAAACGACTGAGCAGAGTGTGCAGGCCTCGATCAAGCAGCAGAACGACGCGCTGCTGCAGCGCCTTGCAAAGAGCGACGACGAGAACCAGCAACTTCAAAGCGACTTGAAAGTCGTGACGAATAAGTTGAATGTGACGCAGGAAGAGCTCGACCGGGCGCGCAAGCAGACGAAGGCCTCGGTTGTGGTTTACAACAAAAAGCTTTCCGAGGTGAACACGCAACTCGGCACGAAGGCGAACATTGAGGATGTGAACAAGCTGAGCGGCGACGTTTCGGGCGTGAAGAACGACCTCGACGAAGCCAAGGGCAAGCTGGATCGCGCCACGGGCGACATGGGCGTGATGAGCGGACTCATCGCACGCAACCACGACGACCTGGATGAACTGAAGCGCCGCGGGGACCGCAACTATTTCGAATTTACCATTCAGCGCGCCAAGACCCCGCAGCACGTTGGGCCGGTTGCCATCGCGCTGAACAAGACCGACCAGAAAAAGTCGAAGTACACGATCACGGTTCTGGCCGATGACAAGTCCATCGAGAAGAAGGACAGAACAGCGGGCGAGCCCGTGCAGTTTTATGTGAAGGGCACGGGACGCACCTCGCCATTTGAAATCGTGGTGTTCGACGTGAACAAGAACCAGATCACCGGCTACTTGTCAACGCCGAAGTCCGCTGGCGCGGCGACCGCCGCAACGAATACCTCAGGACAATAAGTTTCTGCCTTTTGGGCAACTTTAGTTCCTTGAGAGCACGGCGAAAGGGAGGATCGAGAGAGTCCTCCCTTTTTGCTTTTCAGGGAGCCAGGGTTACGTCCAATCCCGGGTCTGGACACGTGCTTGAGAGTTGTGACACCCTTAAAGGCGCCCTGACGGGGACGAAAAGGAAGTTGAATTTCAGGAGGGGAATAAACATGAAAGTTAAATTCGCAGCAGGTTTAGCACTCACTCTTTGTACAGCAGTCCTCACTTTGGGAGCCGACGGAAGCTGGACGGGATACATTTCCGACAGCGTCTGCGGCGCCAAGGGGGCAAACGATAAGCACGCCGCTTGCGCGACGAAATGCGTGAAGGAAAAGGACGCAAAGTATGTCTTCGTCAACGACACCGACCACAAGGTCTACGCCATTGATGCACAGGACAAGGTTGCGGCCCATGCCGGGCATCACGTCACCGTGAAGGGCAGCGTGGATGGGGACAACCTGAAGCTGGCCAGCCTGGAAATGGCCAAGTAAGAGTCGGAACATTTCAAGAAGTAGTGAGGGGCAGGACTAGCGTCCTGCCCTTCTTTTTTTGTGTGCACACGGTGGATCTTTCTCGACTACTTAGGCCTGCGAGTCCTCCAAGTTGAGGTCCTTCGGCTATCCTCATCGGACAGCGTCAGGATGACACTCTCCAACCAGCCGGGGAGTTAGTGAACTTCCCGCGGACGCGACCCACTCAGCCCGTAATAGGCGATATAGAGGTAGCAGAGTATGGGGAGGATGAAGGCGTGGTGCAGGCCGACGGCGGGCATGTCTGCCAGAGCGCCAAACATAAGCGGGATGATCGCGCCTCCCACAATAGCCATGATGAGAAGGCCGGAGCCATCACCGGTGAGCGGCCCCAGATTGGCAATGCCGAGCGTAAAGATGCTGGGGAACATGATGGAATTGAAGAAGCCCACGAGGATGATGCTGGCCATGGCGGCATGCCCGTTGGTAAGCATCGAGGTCAGCACAAGGGCGGTCGCGCAGAAGGCAGCAATGCCCAGCACGGTTCCGGCTTTGATCTTTTGCAGGATCGCGGAACCGATGAATCGCCCGATCATGGCACCGCCCCAGTAATAAGAGACAAGCTTTGCGCCCTGCACCTGTGGAAGATTTCCAATCTCGCGCAACTGAAAATACTTGATGAGGAAAGTGCCGATGGCGACTTCCGCGCCGACATAGACAAAAATCCCAACGACACCAAGCACCAGGTGGCGATATTTCCACAAGCTGACGCCGTGGGTGTTGCCCTTCTTCTGCGCCTCTGGGATTGAAGGTAAATGGAGAAAGTAGATGACCACGGCGATAGCAACGAGTAGCAGGCCGATGAACAGGTACGGCGTCTTGACCGAGGAGGCTTGTTCCACTTTGTAAGCCTGGAGCGCTGGCGCGGATAGCAACTTGAGTTCAGCGCTGCTCTTTGCGGTGGCCGTCAGGATAAAAATGCCGCCGATCCAAGGGCCGATCGTTGTGCCGAGGGAATTGAATGCCTGGGTGAGGTTCAAGCGGCTCGAGGCTGTTTTTGGGGGGCCGAGAACGGCCACATAAGGATTGGCGGCGACCTGGAGCACGGTGATGCCCGCGGCCAAAACCATCAGCGCGCCAAGGAATAGCGCGAACGAGGCTGCGCTGGCGGCCGGGATAAACAGGAACGCCCCGATCCCCGTCGTCAGCAGACCAACGATGATGGAAGTCTTGTAGCTGGTGTTGTCGATCAGCTTCGCGGCAGGGATGGAAAAAATGAAGTATGCAAAAAAGAAGGCGACTTGAACCAGACTTGTCTGCTTGTAACTGAGATTGAAAATGGACTGCAGGTGAGGGGAGACAATATCGTTCAGCACGGTGACGAACCCCCACATGAAAAAGAGGGAGGTCAGGGTGATCAATGCTCCGGTCTGAGTCTTTTGTGCTCCATTTACATCGGACAGCGGCCGTGCGGTGGTATTTTCCATTTTATGGCTTCTCAATTCTCCGGGTCGTAGCCTCAAACCAAACGCCGTGATAGTGCCACAGTGCGCGCCGGGGGAGAAATCGTTTGTGAGGGGATTTTCCTAGGGGCAAACGGCGAGGGCTGAGCGAAACGAAGAAGCGGCCACCTAAAGGTGGCCGCTACGGGGTGATTGTGAACGTGGCTCGAAATTTGGGTTAGTGCTGCTCGTAGACGAGCACCTGCATGGCGCCATTTTCAGCGGTGGGGACGTAGAGGCGTTTTGTTTTGTGATCGTAGCCGGCTGTTTTCGCACCCTTCACCGTGACGAGTTCCTGGGCGAGCGAGTATTTGTCGGGCGAATCCTGATGGAAGATGAAGACTTTGCCGTCGCCGGTGGAGAGATAGATCAGCTTGGTGGATGAATCGAAGACGTCCGCATCCACTTTCTCGCCGATGGGGGCGGTGAAGACCACCTTGCCCGTTTCGGAATTGAGCACCCCGAGGTGCTTGCTGCGGCATCCGACGAAGAGGCGGTGGGCTTCGACGTCCATCGCCAGCGCGGTGGGAGTTCCGCAAGGGGCCAGCGGCCAGCGATCTTTCACTTTGAGCGTCTTGACGTCAATGTGGAGCGTCTCGTTTTTTTCTTCCAGGTTGACGTAGAAATTGCCTTTACCGTCGGAGGCGCCGTATTCGGGGCCACCGCCGAGATCGATGGTTCCGGCCAGCGAGCCGTCGGCGGCGTTGAGGACGCTGATGCTGTCGCTTTCACCGTTCATTACGTAAAGGCGCTTGGTGAGCGGCTCGTAGACGATGGCGTCGGGCTTTTTGCCCACTTTAATTTCGGGAAAGGTCTTCAACGTTTTCAAATCGAAGGGAATGACGGCATCCGCTTTGCCGGCAGTAATGTATCCGCGGCCGAATTCGGAAGCGATGGCGACACCGTGGGCTCCCGGGGTGTTTGGAATGGTGCCTACGAGTGCCAGGGAATCGGCGTCCATCACGTCCACTTGCGTGGCGTGGGTGATGTAGACGCGGCGGGCGGCCTCGTCGACGATCACGTAATCCCAGCCGCCGGTGCCGGGGACCGCGACTTTCTTCAAGAGTTCATAATTCGTCGCCGCGCTCGCAAGCGAGCCGAGCAGCGTTGCGCCTACTAAGAACAGCATGACCAATCGTTTCATTGTTTTCTCCTTGAGCAACTGTTTTACCTGTTGGCGGATAAACGCAGGCTAAATCGTTCCTGAATTTTCGTACAGGTTGGTTTTGTGAAACATTTTTTGCAACCGCGCAACTTGATACGGAAAACGTCTCTGCCAGGCATTGCGCTTCTTTAGCTTTCCACAGCTTGTTTTGCACGGCCGAAGCGGAGGCGATCCAGGTAGTAGTGAATTGCTGGAGTGAAGACCAGGGAAAGAACGATGGAGCTGAGCAGGCCGCCGATTACGGCTATGGCCAGGGGCTGCAGCATTTGGGAGCCCGCGCCGATGGCCAGAGCGAGGGGGAGCATGCCTGCGATCGTGGCTAGAGCCGTCATGGCGATTGGGCGGAGGCGGCGACGGCCGGCCTGGATCATGGCTTCTTCGGGGGTGAAGCCGAGTTGACGGAATCGCTGGTCGGCGTCGAGAAGCAGAATGCCGTTTTTCGCGACGATGCCGATGACCATGATCATGCCCATGAAGGAGGCTACGTTGAATGTGGTGGCGGTCACGAGCAGAGCGAGAAATCCGCCGAACGTCGACAATACGGCGGAGGCCAGGATGGCGAGCGGGGCGGAGAAGGTGCGGAATTCGAAGAGCAGAACAACGAACACGAGGACCAGCGCGAGCAGGAAGACCATCAGGAGATCGTGGAAGGATTTTTGCTGCTCTTCGTAGAGGCCGCCGTATTCGACGCGGATAGAGGAGGGCAAGTGCATGTCCGCGACGGTCTTTTGGATCGATGCCATCCCCGTGCCCAAGTCCACGCCTTCAAACCGGCCCGTCACCTGAACCAAGCGTTGCAGGTTTTCACGGCGGATTTCCGTCTGGCCAGGATCGGAGGTGATGGTTGCGAGGCTGCCGAGGGTAGCTGTCTTTCCGGTGGCGCTGGTCAGGAGCGTGTTTCCCATGCGGTCTAGGGAGGCACGGCTCTGTTCGGGGAAGCGAACGCGAATCGTGTACAGGCGATCGTTCAAAACGACCGGAGTGGCGGCGGGTTCGCCTTCGAGAACCGCAGCGGCATCAATGGCTACTTCGTCGAGGGCGAAGCCCGAGCGTGCAGCGACGGCCGGATTCACCTGATAGGTTACGGCGGGCCCGCTGATGGAATTTTCGATGCCGTCGAGAACGTCAACCACGTGGGGAATTTTCTGGATGGCTTCGGCAACTTTTGGCGCCGTTGTGTTTAACAATTTGCCATCCTGAGAGAACAGCTTGATGACCACAGGTTCGGGCTGGCTGGTCAGGTCGCCGATCATGTCCTGGAGGACCTGGACGAATTCGACGTCGGCGGCGGGCTCGGTCTTTTTAATTTCCGCGCGGATGTCGGAGATGATCTCGTCGATGCCGCGCTTGCGGTCGCGCTTCAGCTTGACGGTGAAATCGCCGCGGTTTGCTTCGGTGACCGCGGCCAAGCCGAGCTGCATACCGGTTCGGCGTGAAGTGTTTTCGACTTCGGGCTGGGAGCGAACAATCTCTTCCATGTGGAGCAGGATGCGGTTCGATTCAGCGAGCGAGCTGCCCGGCGGGGTGTAGTAGTCGAGGATGAAGCCGCCTTCATCCATTGCCGGGAGAAGGTCGGAGCCGAGGGAGTTGTAGCAGACGTAGGAAAGGACGACGATCACGACGGAAGAGACCAGCAAAACCACTGGTTTTCGCAGGATGCTTTGCATCGCGCGGCCGTAGAAATTTACGATGCGGCCGAAGAAACCGGAGAGGTGAGCCTCTTCGGCTGCCAACAAAGCCGCCGCATCATGTTCGCCTTGTGGAGAGCCACTCGGGGCCACGGTGTCTTTTCGGCGCACAAAGTACTGGCTTAGAGTCGGTGTCCACGTCAGAGCGAGCAAGAGTGAACTGAGCAACGAGACCGTCATGGTGATGGCGAGGGCGCGAAAAAAACTTCCGGTGACGCCGGTGACGGAGATTAAGGGCAGAAAGACGACGATGGGGGTAATCGTGGAGCCGACGAGGGGGACGGTGATTTCGCTTAGGGCGCTCTGGATGGCTTGAAAGCGCGACTCGCCCGCATCGCGGTGGAGCACAATGTTTTCGAGGACCACGATGGCATCGTCGATTACCAGGCCGACGGCGGCGGCGAGACCGCCCAGCGTCATCAAGTTGAAACTTTGCCCGGTCATCCACAGGACGATGAGAGTGAGCGCCAGCGTTACCGGAATCACTAACGCCGCGACGAAAGACGAGCCCCAATCTTGCAAGAACAGAACGAGGATTGCGGCGGAAAGAATAATGCCGAGTAAAACGGCGTCGCGGACGCTCGAGATGGATTCCTGGACGATCGTGGATTGATCGTAAAAAACTTCCAGATGCACGCCTGGGGGCAGAGTCGGTTGCAATTCCGCGATCTTGGCGTGCACAAACTTGGCCACGTCCAGCGTGTTGCTGTCGGGCTGCCGGTTTACGCTGAGGAGCACGGCGGGCTTTCCGTTTGCCGTGACGATGGTGTAGACGGGAGCTTCCGACGGGCCAACCTTGGCGATATCGCCGATCCGGATCGGGATTCCGCCCGCCGAAGTCTTTACGACGATCTGCGCAATTTCTTCCGGCGTGCGGACTTGACCGCTGACGAGTCCCAAGACCAACTGGTGCTCGTGTTCGAGCAAGCCGGGGGAATCGATGAGGTTTGTTTTTCGAATGGCGTCCAGAATGTCGGCGACTGTGACTCCCGCGGCGTGCAAGCGCGCGGGATCCGGAGTGACCTGAAATTCCGGAACGCGGCCCCCCTGCACCAGAACGAAGGCCACGCCATCGAGGCGATTGATGCGCGGCTTCAGCTCGTAGGTGGCGATTTCCCAGAGCTTGCTTTGGGGAATGGTGTCGGAGGTGAGGCTGTAGCCGAGAATCGGAAACGTGGCGAAGGTGAGGCGGTGGGTTTCGATTTTCGCGCCGGTGGGAAGTTCAGGCTGGAGGCGGGCGACAACCGCATCCACACGCTGGAGCGTGAGGACCATGTCGGACTTCCAGTCAAAAAACAGGTCCACTTCGGCGGAGCCACGGCTGGTGATGGATTGGACTTTGCTGAGGCCGGGAACACTGTTCACGGCTTCTTCGATCGGCTTGGTGACCGTGACGAGCATCTGATCGATCGGCATAACGCCGTTATCAACGCCAATCACGATGCGGGGAAAATCCGTGCTTGGAAAAACCGCCACGGGAATTTTGAATGTGAGGAAGATTCCGACGAGCGCAAGGCCGATCAGCAGGAACAAAATGGGGCTGGAAAGTTTCTTGAACCAGGGTTGTTCCGTGGCGTCTTGCGCCCGGGCGTTATTATTTGTCTGGGAATCTCCGGAGCCGAGAGCCATGCGGCGCTACTCCTTGCCCTTCGCCGGCTTCGATGCCGCGCCGGATTTTTCGTCGTCGGCCTTGTCCTTGCCGCCCTTTTCGTCGGCTGCGCCAGCGCCCTTTTCGGGTTCTGGCGCCGGGGTGGCTTCGATTTTAATTTGTGTGCCGTCCGGCAGGGCGTAGCCGCCGACGGTGATTACCGAGTCGTTTTCTTTAACGCCCGATTCGATCTGCGCCAGGTCTTTGCTTTTGATTCCGACTTTTACTTTGGTGAGATGCGCTTTTTTGTCGGAGCCGGCGAGCATGACGAAGTCCCCGGCTTCTTCGGATTTGTACACGGCGGAGGCGGGAATCACCAGCGCCTCTTCCTCGCTTTTCGCAATCACGTTGACGCGCGCATTCATCCCGGGCTTCAGGGCCGGATTCGGTTTCGTGGATTCGACCCAGACTTCGATGGTGGTGCTGCCGGGATCGAGCGCGGGGCTGACGAGAGTGACTTTTGCTTTGATAGGTTCGTCGAGGCCGGGCAGCTCGATTTCGGCTTTGTTGCCGACTTTCAGGAGCACGGCTTCAGTCTGCGAAATGTGGGCTTTCGCGATCAGCTTCGACGTGTTCATCACCGTCAGAAGAGGCTGGTTTGCGGTTGCAAGCTCGCCCTGATATTGCGGGCGGTCGGTCACTACGCCATCGATCGGGCTGCGAATTTCCGAGTAGCTCAATTGCGCCTTGGCGTTCAGGTATTTTCCCTGCGCCGCGGAGAGCTGGCCGCCAGCCGATTTCAGGGCTTGCTGCTTGCCGATACGCTGGAGGTCTGCGAGTTGCTTTTGTGCCTGCTCATTGGCGCTGCGCGCCTGGGCGAGCGCGACTTCCGCGAGGTCGAAATCGCGGCGGGGAAGCGCGCCCTGTTCATACAATTGCTTTCGCGCGTCATAGACTTTTTGTTGCGCGTCGAACGCCAATTTTGCGGCATGGGCATCGAGTTCGGCTTTCTGAATCTGCTGCGGGAGGCTGGCGCCGGTTGTTGTGGCGTAACTAGCTTCGGCCTGTTCGAATTCGCCCTTGCTTTGTTCGGCCGCGCCTGTAAGATCCTGGTTTTCGAGCAGCGCGAGCAACTGACCTTGCTTCACCCTGGTGCCGCGCTGGACATAAAACTTCGCGATGGTGGAGGTGATTTTTGGGGTGAGGATCGCCTGTTGCAGCGGGTAGACGACCGCGTCGGAGGATACTTCCAGTTCGATGGGGCCGCGTTTCGCGGGAGTGACCTGGACGGCGACGAGGGGCGTGGGTTCCTTCTCCGCCGAGGTGCATCCGTGCAGGAAAATTGCGCCCGCGAGGAGCAGGACGCTCTTGGAAAGAAAGCTCAGTTTCATTCGGCTAAATTTTGGTTCACTGTAGTTCATGGAGTTGTCAGCACCCCTGTCAAAGTCTGAAGATTTGCGAGAGCGACGCGATACCGAACGGCCCCGTCCTGGTATGCGGCACTTGCTTGCGCGAAGGTGGTCTGCGCGTCCACAACTTCCAGCACCGTGGCTTCGCCACCCTGATAACGCATCGTGGTGAGGCGCAAGCTTTCCTCGGAGAGTGCAGCGGAGCGTTGCAGGCCGGCCAGTTCGTTCAGGGCGGTTTCCGCTTCGGAATAGAGCGAGCGCATTTCCGCGAGCAATTTTCGCTGCGCGAAGGAAAGTTCGCGCTTGGCCTGGTCGCGCTGCAGCTCGGCTTGGCGGACGCGGCTTTGTGTGGCGCCCCAATTCCAGATCGGAAGATTTAGCGAAGCGATGGCGGAGGAGCCAAGATTAGAAATCTTGGTTCTATCGGGAGAGGCAGCGAATCCGTTCACCGCGTATTGCGGCGCGTCAATCCCATAAAAATAATCGAGGCTGATTACGGGGAGATATCCCGCTCGGGCGGCACTCACGTCGTGTTTGGCGGCTTGTGTGGTGGCCAGCGCCGCGCGGATTTCGGGATTTCCTTGCGCGGCTTGCGCTTCGAATTCCGGTTGCGGAGGCAACGCCACGTTTCCGTGCAGATCGTCGCCGATTTCAAAATGATCGTTGAAATCCGGGAAGAGGAGGACGGCGAGGTCCAAGCGTGCGTTCAATAGCCCCAGTTTCGCTTCCTGAAGTTGGCGACGGCGTTCCTGAGCTTGCAAGTCTGCCTTGATGACGTCGGAATGGGCCACTTCCCCTCCCTTTTCGAGGGCCTGGGTGAGTTGCAGAAACTTTTCGCCTGCATCGGCGGTGAGGCTCGCGGATTCGAGTTTTTTCTCAGCGGCGGCGGCGGCAAAGTAGTTCAGCACCACCGTGACCACCAATCCTCGTGCGGCAACCTCCGCCCTAGCTTTCGCCGCTGAAGCCAGTGCCGCCGCGCTGCGATAGGTCTCCCACGATGCCAGGTCCAATTGCTGATGAACATTGCCCTGGCTGATGTATTCGTGCACCGAGTTGTTGGCGATGAAAATCACTCCATTCGTCCCGTTATGGCTACTCTGCGTATAAAGGGCTGAAGTGTTGAAATTCACGCTGGGCAACAGGGCGTCGCGCGTCTGGGCCCGGGTTTCCCCGGCGACTCCGGCTGCTGTCACCACGGATTGGTAGGTTGGCTCGTTCTTGCGAGCGAGGGCGAGGGCGTCCTGCAAGGTTAAGCGGAGCGGAGCGCCAGGAGCCGCGGCAGTTGCCGATGTCGCCTGCTTCTGTTTGGCCATTGCCTCGGGCTGTGGCGCGGGTGCGTCGGGTTGCTGCGCGGCACACACTCCTCCAGAAAGAAGTGCGGTACTCCACAAGAGCAGAATTAGCCCGCAATGATGTTTCCGAAGCAAATTGATTCCCTCAACGAACTGTTCTGTCTTTTGCATGACCTTGTGGCGCCCAGCCTGCTGCTACGGTTTGCCCGAATCCTGCTTCTTTTCCTTGGCCTCGCCGGCGGCATTTTCCTTCTCGACACTTACAATCGAGCCGTCAATCGCGCTCACCTGGACTTCGGTTATGTCCTTCTGCCCGGTCGCGCGAATGTCGAAAGAATAGACCAGTTTCCCGTTTTCTTTCTCGAGCTCTTCTTCCTGAATCTCGCCCGGCACTTTCTTGAGCGCGGTGGCGCGTGCCACTTCAATGGAAATTTTGGCATCCTTCAGAAGTGCTGCAGGAATCTTCGATTTCTTAGGAGCCGGTGTTTGTGCTCCGGCGGCAACGCATAATCCGACCGCCAGGAATCCGGCAACCATCACTCGTATCAAGGTTTTTTTCAACGTTGTCTTTTTCATCGCTGCCTCCGGCTTTCATTTCAAATCACAACTGTCCCGGGAACGAACTGGGCGCCCTACCTGTGTTCACGCTATCGGTTGCGAGATAAACACAAGATTAACCGGAAATCGCGCCGCGATTGGGCACGGAAAGATAGGCGGTGAACGTGGTTCCGGAGCTGTCGGATCGCGTGAGTTCCAGGCGGCCGTGGTGGGCCTCGGCGATCCAGCGGGCGATCGAGAGACCGAGGCCAGCGCCGCCGGTATCGCCTTCGGAACGCGATCTGGCCTTATCGGCACGGAAAAAACGTTCGAAGATTCGTGACTGGAGTTCGGCGGGGATTCCCGGTCCCGTGTTGGAGACGCGCAGAACGTAGGAATTTGTGTCCAGCCGGCAGTCCACGTTGATCATTCCGCCTGCCGGCGTGTATTTGATGGCGTTGTCGAGGAGGTTCAGGAGCATGCGGCGGAGGAGGTCTTCGTCGGCATGGAGGGGAAGCTCCGGCTGGATTGAGGAGGTGAGTGTGACGCCTTTGGCGAGGGCGAGGGAACGCGTGCGGCGGAGAACGTCGGTGGCAAGTTCATCGAGATAGAGATCGCGGAGTTTTAGCGGGTACTGGCCGGCGTCGGCGCGGGTCAGTGTGAAGAGATCTTCGATGATATGGGCCAGGCGGTGGGATTCATCGCGCAAGATTGCGAGTGTCTCGCGGTATTCCTCGGGCGGGCGGTCTGGGCGGGATAGTGTGACTTCGGTTTCGCCTTGCAGGATGGCCACCGGGGTTCGGAGTTCGTGCGAGGCGTCGGCTACGAAACGGCGTTGTTGTTCGAAGGATTTTTCGAGGCGATCGAGCAATTCGTTGAAGGAGAGAGCGAGTGTGCCAAGTTCGTCGCGCGGATTGGAAACTTCGAGGCGTTCGCTGAGTCGGGCCGCGCCCATGCCGCGGGCCTGGGTGGCCATATCGGTTACGGGCGCTAGACTTTTTCTGGCGAGGAAATAGCCGCCGGCGCTTGCGAGGAGCAATGCGATCGGGATGATCCAGTAAAACGTATGGCGGATGTCCTCCATGATTTCTTTTTGCGGATGGAGGGATTGCAAAATTACCAGGGAGATGGTGCGGTCCTCTGGCTGCAACAGGCGCGAATAGCCGCGGAATCCGTTCTTGCCGCCGGGAACATTTTGAAATGTACCCGCGCCGGCCGCCGCCGGGGCGCGCGCCAATGCCAGAAACTCTTTGGAGGCAAAAATTTCCGGCGTGAAGTGCTCGAGTCCACCGCGGAGCACGGGCAAATCCAGGGAGCTGAGAATCACCTGGCCGTGGTCGTCGACGATGGCGAAGATGACATCGCGAAAGCGATGCTCAATCATGGCTTCGCGAGCGGCCTCTTTAATCGGGTTGTCGCTAGTTGCATCTTTCAACTCGGCGTTGAATGTGGTGACGTAGGTGTCGCTCAATTCGACGAGATTGCTGTCTGTGCTTTGCAGGCTGTTGTGCCAGTAGAGAAAATAGGTAAGCCCCGCCAGCAAAATCAGGAAGAGGCCGAGGAGGCCGGTGTACCAGAGGGTCATGCGGGAGCGGACGGAATCAAGCATGGGATTTTTTCGCTCCGCCGGAGGTTTGCGCGGCGTTCTTTTTCCCGGGGACTTCGTTGTCGCAGAGGACGTAGCCGCTGCCGCGGCGGGTTTGCAGCAACGGCTTGCCGGCTTCCTCGCCGAGTTTTCGGCGGAGACGGTTTACATAAACTTCGATGAGGTTGGAAAAGGGATCGAAGGTTTCGTCCCAGACGTGTTCGGCGATTTCCGAGCGGCCGATTACGCGGCCGGCGTTGCGGGCGAAATATTCAAGGAGCGCGTATTCCTTGGCGGTGAGTGGAATCGAGCGGGCGCCGCGTTTCGCGGTTTGTGAGCTAGTGTCGAGTTCGAGGTCGCCGACGACGATTCGCGGGGGGCGGAGTTCGTTGGGTCGGCGTAGCAGGGCGCGCAGGCGCGCGAGGAGTTCGCGGAACTCGAAGGGCTTGGTGAGGTAATCGTCGGCGCCGGAATCGAGGCCCTTGATGCGGTCATCGACGCCATCTTTCGCGGTGAGCATCAGGATTGGGGTGCGCTTGCCGCCGGCGCGGATAGCTTTGCAGACGGCGAATCCATCCATACCGGGAATCATGACGTCGAGGACAATCAGATCGTAATCGTTGATTTCGGTTTGGTAGACGGCGTCGTTGCCGTTCTCCACGGTGTCGACGGCGTAGGACTCTTCGCGCAGGCCCTTGGCCACAAATCGAGCGATTCGCGCGTCGTCTTCGACCAGGAGAAGTCGCATGCCCGTATCATACGGCAAATCTTTGCCGCGCAAGCAAGCCGCGTTTTGCGGAAGGGCGCGGCAATCTCGCGAAGCGCGCGCGGTTATTTGTGGCGAATGTCCACAGGGGCGCGGGTGCGATCGAGCGGGAAGACCTGGAGTTGCCACTTGACTGGGACCGAGGTTGGGACGTAGCACATGGTTTTGTCACAGGCCTGATATTCGAGCTTGCCTGTAAGCGTGAAGGTTTTGCCGTCTTTGCCTAGCGAGCCCCAGAATTGCGAACTGGAGCTGACTTTCACGTCCTGGCTGATGCGGAAGGTGCCTTCGTAGACGGGAACTTTCTCTTTGATCGCGGGCAAGTAGAGAGTTTTGGATGAGGGGTAGACGGCTGAACTCAACTCCAGATCAGGGATGGGATCAATGACCAGTTTGACGGGTTTGTAGCCCTGGGTGCCGGGGGCATAGACATGAACGTCAGGGGGCAGCCGGACTTCCGCGGAAATTACGATGCGCGTGCCGGGAACGCCAGTGCGGTCGGATTGTTGGAGGGCGAGCTGGAGGTGCGGGGCTTCGAGAGTTTCCGTGACTTCCTGGCCCAATTCGGGGAAGAGCTTCGAGATGATGCTGTTTCCGGTCAGGCGCTCACGGTATTTCGCTTCGAAGAATTTTTCCTTGATGACGCCATTGCTATCAATGAAGAAATATCCGGGGCGCGCAAAGCCTTTCTGCATGCCGGTGGCTTCGTGATTGAAGACGCCATAGGCTTTGATGATTTTGGAATCGGGATCGGCGAGCATCGGATACTCGATCTTGTGGCGGTCGGCAAAGAATTTCAGGATTTCCTCGGAGTCATAGCTGATGGCCGCGAGCTTGACGCCTTGCTTTTCGAACCGGGGGAATGCGCTTTGCAGCTGAACCAGCTGCCCTTTGCAGAAGGGTCACCAGTCTGCGGAACGGAAAAAGAGGAGGATTGTACCGTTAGGACCTTTCAGGGTTTCGAGCGTTTGGACGTGGCCGAATTCGTCGCGGGCGGAAAAATTGGGAGCCTTCTGGCCGACGGCGAGGCCGATGGACATCAACTCGGTGGATGCGACCTGGATCGTGTCTTCGTCGAGGGTACCGCGGACGGTGACCGTGTCGCCGAGATGGGCGGTGACCTTGTCCTGGGGTTCGAGCGAGTACATCAGTCGGTTGGTGTCGTCGTAGAGAGCGACCTTTGCGCCGGGAACGATTTTGAAGCACTCGGGAGATTCGTTGAAGGCCTCGTCGGCATTGCAGGCGCTGGTTACGAGGACGCCGGACCACGCGCCAGTCTCGGGTGGATTGTTCTGCACAGCCAGGGCCAAGGAGCCCAAGGAAAGAATCGCGGCCGCACAGAAGAGGAAGCGCTTCGTCAGAGAGTTATTTCCAGCCGTGAGCATCGATTCCGGTCCTTTCCGGTCCTTCGATTCAGTTTTAAATTCGGTCGGACTATACGCCCGGCAATCTCGCCGCGCAAGTTCCCGGCGAACCATTAGATTCGAATGAAACCATAAACGTCACGGTGACGCGGAGAAATTTACGAAAATCGGGTGCAGCGGTTCGAGATGAAAGGCGATTGTTTCGCCGGGTTCCACCCAGATTGGCGGCGTGATGGAACCCGCGATGATGATTTGGCCGGCGCGAAGTGTCTCTCCAAAAAAGGAGAGTAGATCCGCGACATGACCGACGCTGGCGATGAGTTCTCCCGTCAATGCTTCGAGATCGGACGCGTTGGCCATTTCCGCGCTGTTTCGAAAGACATGGGCGTTGAGGCGCGACAAAATGCCGCCCGCGTGCGACGAGTTGCAGCCACCGAGAACCACGTGCCGCTGATAAATATTGCGCGCCAGCGTGCCTTCCACATCGTCGGAAGGGTGATCTACATCGGCAACTTCGATGGCGGCGCCGAGACCCGCGATTGCGTCCATCGTAGTTTTGCGGTCGGCGCCTGAAGGCAAGTCTTTGCCCAGATAGACTGCGAGTTCGGGTTCGGCCGCCGGTTTTTTCCAGCCGGCGAAAGAGATCGTAGAACCCGATGCGACCACCGCGTCGGCCATCAGAAATCCGACTAGCGGCGCATTGATTCGCAATCTTTCGAGAGCGGCCGGGCCGCCGAACGCGAGCTTCCAGCCGAGCGGCTGCTTGCCTGCGGCAAGCAGTTCGCGCCGCCAGCGGAGCTGCTGCTCCATTCCACTTTTTATCCGCGGGTCGTCCCACGCAGTTGGCATCGTGCAAATCCGATCTTCGATCAATAGCCTTCCGGGGGAATCTCGTAGCCAGCGGCTTCGAGCGAACCCGCGCCGCCCCATCCCCAGACGAGAACGACATCTTCGGTGCCGGTATTGTCGAAGCCGTGCCAGTGGCCGCGCGGCGTGAAAATTACGTCGCCTTTTGCTGAGGGTTCGCGGCCTGTGTCGGTGTAGATGAATCCGCTGCCTTGAATTACCACGAAGAATTCGTCGCAGTTCGGATGCCGGTGCTTGTCGTGGCGCGCGCCCGGAGGTAAGACGGTCCAGCCGATCAAGAGCTTGTCGGAGCCGGCGGTTTTCTGGTCGATGAGAAACTGCACCTGCATGTTGATCCAGCCGTCTTCTTTGGTCAGGCCGCCGACTTTCGGGACATCTCGAAGATTTGTGCGATACGGCTTCATTTGGACATTCCTCCCAACCGGCGGTAGACCTCATAGACAGTGACGAAATCGTGATGGGCGAGTCCGAGGCCGCGGCAGGCATTGAGCATTTCGTTCGCGGCGGCGCCGAGGGGAACGGGAACGCCCATTTTTCTGCCGAGGTCGAGGGCGAGGAGCATGTCTTTTTGCTGGAGATTGACATCGCCGTAAGTGGCGTCGGAGATGTGGCCTTCGAGTATCAGGGGCGCGCGGTAGGCGAGCACCGGCGACGCCACCACACTTTTCAGCATCGCATCCACCGCCACTTCGCGCGGCACGCCGCCTTTCTCCGCGAGCGCGACGCCTTCGCAGAAGCCGATCACCTCGATCACCAGGGTCATGTTGAGAGCGACTTTAAGCTGGACCGCGAGGCCCTGCCCGCCGATGTAGGTGACCTTCGGGCCGATCGCGAGGAGCACGGGTTGCACTCGGTCGAAGGCTGCCTTGTCGCCGCCCACCATCACGGAGGCCTTGCCTTGTCCAATTGTAAGTGTGGTTCCGGAAATGGGCGCGTCCATCATGATGAGGCCGGCTTTGGCGAAGGCGGCACCAACCGCTCGGCTGGCATCGGGATCGATGGTGCTCATGTCCAGATAGATTGCGCCTTTGCGCAGTCCGGAGATGATTCCGTTTTCACCGAGGGCGAGAGACTTCACCGCTTCCGAATCCGTGACAATCGAAAAGACAATCTCGGATTGCGCCGCGAGTTGCTTGGGGGAATCCGCCCAGGTCATGCCCAACTTGAAAAGCGGTTTCGCCTTTTCTTTTGTTCGGTTCCAGCCCGCCACCTCGTGCCCGCCGGCTAGCAGACGCGGAACGATCGCCTGGCCCATGTCACCGAGTCCGATAAATCCGACTTTCACAGCACACCCCCAGTTCTCAATTTCTCCGGACCGCTTCGAAATCCCCGGCCGGCGCTAGTGTTTTAGATGCTTGTCGAAATAATCCATGAAGATCTGGAAGGTCTTCTGCTGGATTTCATCCGGTTTGTACGAGCCGTCCGGCTGATTCATGATGAAAACGTAGCCGTGGACCGGGTGATCGAAGCTGGCCCATTGTACGTCTTTGCCAGCTTCTTTCATCCATTCGTAGGTGAGCTTGAAAATTCCCTGTTGATGGTCGGTGTCGCGGCCGAAAATCAGGATCGGCGTGTGGATTCGCTGGATGCGTTCCATGGCTTCCGCTTTATTGGCGTTCTTTCGCGCCACTTCGATGTCGTTGTATTGGATCTCGTTGTCCTTTCGCGGCGCGGTTGGCCCGGTGTTTACCGTGAGGAATTCGTGGTCGGCCGGCTCGATACAGACGCCCGCGGCGAAGGTGTACTCGCTTGATGCCTTCATGATCATTTCGCCGCTGTGGCTGACGCCCATGGCGCCGACGGCGTTTTTGTCCACGTAGGGAAGCGTTTGCACATAGCGGATGATGGCGATCAGGTCTTCGTGGTCGAGGGTCGGGCCTGACTTCAACATGCGGCGGTCGCCGCTGATGCTGTCCGGGAGATTTTGCGGTGGCTTGGAGCTTTCATAGGCATACGGAATTTCGTTGCGATAATTTACCGTTACCACGACGTAGCCCCGGGCAATCATCCGGTCCTGCATCTGCGTGAGGCGCTCGGAGAGCTGCTCGACTTTCTTCATGCCTTCGCGTCCCTCGCCCCAGCCCATGGTGATGGCGGGGAATGGGCCGTTGCCTTTCGGCTTGCGGACGAGGATTGGGACGTAGATTTCATCCCGGGTGAGCACGAACGTGTAGTCGCCGGGGATGTCGGAGCCCTTGACCGCTTTGCTGGCCACGACATAACCATGTGGTGGGATGGCTTCGGCCGCCTCCCGCCCGGTGCTGAGCTGAGCGCGGACATTTACGGCAACTGGCGGCAAGATCGCGGGCGCCAAAAGTACGGCCGCGAGCCCGAACAAGACTGTCTTCATCAGAGAACCCACTCTTCACCTCGCTTGGCGATTTGGATCGACTAGCTGGTCTGGCGAAAATATGATCTGCGGATTGTGGTTCTACCACCTGACCTTTTGCCACGTCAACCCTTTTTGCTGTATCCTCCGTCGGCAGCGACTCAGTACCAGTCGATTTTTCCCGTTTTTAATGGAGGCTCCATGAGATTTTTTCGTCCACTTTGCTGCTGCGCCCTGCTTCTATTTGCCGCAGCCGCCCAGGTTCACGCGCAAGCCGGCGCAACTCCCGAGCCTCCCCGGCCGCTTGTTTTGACCGAGGCGATTGCTACTCCGGGCGTCCAGGGACGCTTCGATCATTTCGGCTTCGACGGAAAGAACCAGCTTTTTGTGGCCGCGCTTGGGAACAATACGGTGGAGGTAATCGACATCAGCGCGCGCTTGCGCGCTCATACGATTACGGGCATTCCCAATCCGCAGGGCGTGGCCTATGCCCCAGACGCGAAGAAACTTTTTGTGGCCAGCAGCAAGGGCAAATTGCGGATCTATGCGGGCGAAAATTTCGACTTAGTGAAGGAAATTGATTTTCATGGCGACGTTGATAATCTGCGCTACGATGCCGGCACTCATCGGGTTTACGTGGGATTCGGCGAAGACGAGACCGGCGCGATCGGCATGGTGGACGCGACGTCCAACGAGCGCTTGCCGGACGAATACAAACTTGGCGCACACCCGGAATCTTTTCAACTGGAATCGGCCGGACCGAACATTTACGTGAATCTCCCGGACTTGAAGCAGATTGCGGTTATTAATCGCAAGAACGGCATCATTACACGCTGGCCGATGACGCTGGAACACAACTTTCCAATGGCCCTGGACGAGGCAGATCACCGGTTATTTGTGGCTACGCACGAACCCGCGCGGTTTGCTGTGTTCGATACGAATTCGGGCCATGCTGTCGCGGAGCTTCCGTGCGTGCAGGATGCCGACGATGTGTATTACGATTCGGGGCGAAGAAGAATTTATATTCCGGGCGGCGAAGGCTACATCAGCGTGTTTCAGCAGACGGATGCGGATCACTACCAGCTACTTGCGAAAGTTCCCTCGACACTTGGTGCGCGCACCGCGGGTTATTTTGGCAAAGGCAGGAAAGGGTTCGATCGATTCTTTCTGGGTGTGCCGGCGCGGGCCGATCATGGCGCGGAGATCTGGATTTACACCGTTCAGGACTGAAGTTTTTTTCTGCGAGAAATCATCATCTACTGGTTCGGGGCTTAGGTTCCGGAAGAGGCACCTCCTATGGTCCGCGCGACCCTGACAGGTCCATTATCTGTACCAATTTACCCGCCGTTTGTAGCGGACCGGGAGTTCGGGCAGGGACGGGCAGGATTTCACACCAATTCCCTGCCCGATCCGGCGAGAATTCATCCCGTTGGCGCGCAAGAGCTGTGTTTTGCTGGAGTTAAGTGGTGTGTCCAGTGAACGAATTGTTGGCGCATTCGCCGTGTATGAATTATTTTGCTGAGTAAGAGAAAGGAAATAGTTGACAAGCCCCTTCGTATGATGGTACAGCGGCTATACCTATTGTGCGGGGTCTACTCCCGAACAGGGGATTTTACAGGGGTGTGTAATGTCGAATTGCGTCAAATTGAGGAAGTTCTTCGGACTCTTGGGTCTGATTGCTGCCGTTCTTCTGCTTTCCCTTCCGGCCTTCCCTCAGGGGAACACCGGGCGCATCTTGGGAACCGTGACCGACCAGTCCGGCGGCTATGTTGCCGGCGCACCGGTGGCCGTCACCGACGTCGCGCGCGGGGTCACCCAGAATCTGATCACCGATTCGGACGGGGCGTACGTCGCGATCAATCTAGTGGCGGGAACCTACACGGTTCGAGTCGAAGTGAAGGGCTTCAAAGTCTTCGACCGGAAAAATATTCAAATCGAAGTCGGCAAGGATTTGCGAGTTGACGTGGTGCTTCAGACCGGCGCGACAACGGAGACGATTACGATCACGGAAGAGGTTCCGATGGTGGACACGACCTCCACCACCCTTGGCGGCACGATCAGCAATCAAATCATCAACGACTTGCCGCTCAACGGCCGGAATTACCAGAACCTCCTTACCCTTCGCCCTGGAACAACGGTCTATCCGGGTGGCGGTCCCTGGACGCAAACCACCAACGGTGCTCGCCCTGAAGACACCAGCTACATGGTGGACGGCCTGAGCAACGACGAAGCGTTCATGGGATTCAGCGTGACGAACGCAGCGGCGGTCGCCGGCGATGCCGCAACCATCTTGCCGATCGACGCGATCCAGGAATTCAACACGCAGGTGAACCCCAAGGCTGAATTCGGCTGGAAGCCGGGGGCGATCACCAGCGTCGGGCTCAAGTCCGGCACCAATCAGATTCACGGCTCCGCTTATGCGTTTGGGCGTTCGGATTCGTTCGATGCGCGCAACTACTTCAACCCCGTAGGAACGCCAAAGACCCCCGTCGAACTGGAGCAGTACGGAGCCACTGCGGGCGGGCGCATCATCAAGGATAAACTCTTCTGGTTTGGTGGTTTTGAAAATCGAAATTACACGGTGGGCAATTCCATTGGAGTCAACTCCCCGACGACCGTCACCGCGGCCGGGGGCCCGGACCCGTCCGTCAGCATTCCGGACGCACTTGCGGGGCTTGCTGCCAACAAAATCCCCTTCAGTTCCCAGAGCCTCTACATTCTTGGCTGCCCGGCAAACATCACCGCGCCCTACACATCTTGCACCGGTGGTTTGTACGGACCGAATGCGACGGGTGCCGCGAACATTACCGGAGGTTTTCCTGACACAGATTCCTCCAGGAACGCTCTTGGAAAAGTGGATTATCACATTAACGAACGAAATACGTTGAGTGGCTCTTATTTCTTTGGCAATGACAACATCACCGCAGAGGACGCGCCGGAGCTACTCCCCACGTATGGAACAGTGATTCATTCGCGGGCGCAAGCTGTCGCCGGACACTATGCCTGGACACCGAGCGCGCAATGGGCTAACGACTTGAGGATCGGCTATACGCGCTATCACCTCACCATCGTCCCCGCCAACGTGGGCATCGCGTATCAGCTCAACACTGGTCTCCCGGCTTCAGTGGTTGCCACTGTCGGCGGACTGCCAAACGTCAGAATTGACGGCTTCACCGAGCTGGGTGGTTTTCATAACTTCCCCAAGTTGGTGGGACCCGACAACGTCTACGATTTTGTGGACCAGGTATCGAATTTGCGGGGGAAACACGCCTTGAAGTTTGGCGGCGAATTTCGCATCGATAAAGTGAATCAGGGTACCTACCGCGGAGCCAGGGGACGTCCCGTATTTAGCGCGGGCAATGCCTTCACAGGTTCGAGTTCACTCGAATCCTTTTTGGCCGGTGCAGTAGGCAATACCGGCATCCTGGCCGGAAACCCCGTCCGCCACATGACCCAAAACCTGTTCGCCGGGTTCCTCCAAGACGATTGGCGCGTTTCCAAGCGTGTGACCCTGAACCTGGGGCTGCGCTATGAACTGCAGGGCGTTCCGAGCGATTCGAACAATCAACTTGGAAACTTTCAGCCTTCGGTAGGGCTGGAGCAAGTGGGCAAGAATATCGGCTCACTCTACAACAAAGATGCCACGAACTTTGCTCCGCGCGTCGGTGTCGCCTGGGACGTCACCGGCAATGGAACCACTGTCGTACGAGCTGGCGCCAGTATCGTCTACGACTTGCTTTCCATGAGCACCTTCCTCTCCCAACAGAACACCAATAACACCGTCACCCTGGGAGCAAACGTCGTTCCGACAGGTGCCGTGATTCAAGTCAATGGAGTGAGCACACCGGGTATTGGCAACATCGTCGCCTCTGGCATCACCCTTAACGCCTCGCAACTCAATTGGAATGGTTCCTCGGTGGGTGGCGCGTCGATCTATCCTGCCAACCTGGTGTCTCAGGTTGCCTGTGGTGATGGTAAGACGGTAGGCACTGTAACCGACGCTGGCCCCTGCGATATCTTTGCCATGGACCGCAATTACAAGACTCCTTACGTCACCACCTGGACCGTGGGTGTTCAGCACGCCTTCTCGGGCAAAGTCACCTTGGACGCCGCTTACGTTGGCAATCACGGTTCCAGGCTAACGGGTATTCAGGACATTAACCAGCCGGCGGTTGGTTCGGGTTGGACACCCGCAGCGATTCTTGCTGGTAAGGTCGACTCCGCTGCGGAGGTAGCTGCGCGGCCTTTCACCGCGAACGGGAAGTATCCCTATTTGGGATTCATCAACTACTACTCCAACATTTACAGGTCGAACTACAACGGCCTGCAGGCCACACTCACAGGCCGCAATTACCACGGCCTGGATTTTGTCGCAGGCTATACATTTTCCCACGCGATAGACAATCAGTCTTACAACTGGAACCAGTATTTGCCCAAAGACAGCGCCAATCCGCAGGGCGAATACGGGAACAGCGATTTTGACATCCGGCATCGCTTCACTCTCTCGCTCACCTATGCCCTCCCCAGCAAAAAGGGCTATGCGCAGATGCTGGAAGGCTGGCAGGTGAATGGCATCTTGACGCTGCAGAGTGGCCAGCCGTGGCAAGCATTTGACGCCAGTAACGACTTCAGCGGTACCGGCGAGCTTGCCGATCGTTGGAATTTCTTTGGTAATCCAGCGGACTTCCAATCGCGAGGCGACAAATCTATACCTTTCTGCACTGGTTCGGGTAACAAAGGCTGCAAATACACGGCTCCCTCCGGTACGGTATTTATGACCGCTGCTCAATCGGCCCCACTCTATGCAGATTGCGTAGCCCACGGGGGCGCTGCCGGCTGCTATGCGAGCTTTAATGGGAAGTCCGCGCTGGTTGCACCAGCGTTAGGCACCTTTGGCAACTCCGGCCGCAACATTTTCCGCGACTCCGGCTTCCATAACTTGGATTTTTCGGTTTCCAAGAGTTGGAAATTCGGCGAAAGGTTCACGACGCAATTCCGCGCCGAGATGTTCAACCTAACCAACCATCCCAACTTTGCGAATCCGTTCGGCGGGGCCACGGGCCAAGGCGTCGGCGCGACGGCTGATCCTTCCGCTGGCCCATTCGGCTGCGGTTGTGCTACTCCCGACGTGGCGTCAGCAAACCCGGTGCTCGGTTCCGGCGGAGCGCGCGCTATCCAGTTCGGACTGAAGTTCCTCTTCTAGGTCGTAGACAAGGTCCGAATTGCAACCGGGGCCGGATTCGTTCCGGCCCCTTCTTTATCTGTAGAACTTCTGCAAGCAAATTTCGAAATGATAATCGAAAGGACCCATTCAGAATGCGCGCAAAGCTCCTACGTTCTGTTGCTGTTGCTCTTTTCTCGTACGGCCTGTTGTTTTCAATCATCGCGCCGAACACTTTTGCCGCTGAAGGCGATCCGGCGGTGATGCAGGCCGATCGCCAGTTCGTGCAGGCCGCTGCGAAGGCGGATGCCGCGGCGCTTGGGAAGATGTTGGATAGCGAATTTACATGGACGGACTCCGACGGGAAAACGCTTGCGGCCGGCGAAGTGCTGCACGCCGTTCCGAAAGACGCGCTGGGCGATGAGAGTGGGGTAGAGGTGAGCGAGCGCACTTACGGACAAGTCGGCGCCGTGAATGCGAGCCGCGGCAAGGTTCACATTTTGCGCTTGTGGATTCAGCGGCCCGAGGGTTGGCGGCTGCTGATGTATCACGAAGTGAAGCAGCTCGAGCAGCCTTCCACTACCGCCGGATCCGGAGTGAAGGATTGCGAGAACCCTTGCAAGATGGTTCCGTTCAAGCCCGCCAATGAGGCGGAGCAGGCGATCATTGCTTCGTGGCAGGCGCTGGAAACCGGGGTCACCGCGCACGATGGCGAGGCGTGGGCGCCGCACATCGCCGATGAGTTTGTGCAGATCAGCTCGAACAGCGATCACGTGATTTCGAAGGCCGGGCGCATCGAGACTCTGAACAAGCAGAAGGCGAGCGGAGTTGGCTCCGCTCCGGCTCCGCTGGTGAGCGCGAAGATGTTTGATTTCGGCGACGCCGTGATCATGACTTGCCTGCACCAGCCGTATTCAGGCAAGCCGATTCA
>JGI12635J15846_10000455_pt1 | contig 34874 bp, 26 predicted proteins | sample BlaSpr_A8_OM2_M2_FD_15846 | JGI IMG/M metagenome (IMG submission 15846)
TGGCGCCGCGCGGCTTTGCACAGATTGCATTGTGGATCGTGGTTTGCGTCACGGCAGGATTTTGTGAGGAGACGATTTTTCGAGGGTATTTGCAGAAGCAATTCATTGCGTGGAGCGGCAGTGCAATCGCGGGAGTGGTAGCGTCGGCATTGGTGTTCGGAGCTTGCCACGTCTATCAGGGTGTAAAGCCGGCGATTGTGATCACGGTCTACGGATTGCTGTTTGGAATCCTGGCGCAGTGGCGGAAGAGCTTGCGACCGGGAATGATGACGCACGCGCTGCACGATACCGTGAGTGGTATCGCGGTGGGCTTCCTCCGGTGAGAATGCGCGTAAAAAAAAGCAGCCGGAGCGCTCCGCTGAGGGGCCGAGGCACTCCGGCTAATCTTGCCCGCCTCCGCAGTGAGCGAGCAAGAAACTCGTAAAATTCCTAAAACAAGACCAATGGTGCGACGAGATTAGTAGCGCACTTACCGTGCGCTACTACTTCTTGCGGTCGTCGTCGCCACGTAGAAATTCATAGCGTTCGATCGCGGCGACGACGCCAACTGCACCTTCGTCGCGCGCTTCGGTACGTTGCACTCGTCCCAAACAACGAACGCGCACCGGGCCTGCAAGCGTAATCTCATTCGGCAAGGTCAAGAGGATCTCAATAGCGGAGCCCTGTTTGACATCCTTGGAAAGAAAGAAATAAACGCCCCGGGAGCTAACGTCGCGGGATTCCGTGCTGGTTTCGCCGACCGCCGCGCCCGTTGTCCATCGAACGGTAAGCGGCAGCCGCATTTGAAATCGCTGGGTGTTGCGGCGCTCGGAGCCAGTCAAGACAGAGCCTCCTGATTGAAGGAACAGTTTAGCCGGGGGGTTAGAAAGGGACAATAGGACCGGAGACTCAAATTGAAGCTGAAGGAAAAAAGTACGGATGTACCATGACCGGACTATGTCGGCGAGAGTACCCAGTCCCAGAACTTTTTCCCGTAAGTATATGAAAATACGCGTGTTATGTCTTGGTCAATTTTAGAGTGAAAATTTTGGCCTGCGATCGGCCAGCATTTTCATTCTCCGACGACGATCGGCAAGAGGAAGAGAATGCGAAAAGAATAGATACATTTGACTCGCTAAGTCCTCTCTTATTCGATCGTTAGAGGGGCTTCGAGCCTTTGAAGTTTTCGTGAATCAAGCGTCCAAACTGCTTCAACTCGACTACTCGTATGGATTCCTCACATGGATGACGATCAAGGCGTGGTTTCTGCTGCTGATTTGTTCGGACTCCCGGTCCTCTTTAATTGCGGTAAACCAGCGGCGAGGCCGTGAGTCGCGTGTGCGGTTACAAGTTCAAAATGGGAATACGCGAGCAGACGGACGTGATGCGACGGTAAGACGATAATTGGGAATTAGAAAAATCGCCCGGTTACGTCTGGTCGATCAGGCGGTGGTGGATGGCGTAGAGCGCGAGTTCGAGGCGATCGGAAACGCCAAGCTTATCGAAGATGTTATGCAGATGGTTCTTGACGGTCTGCTCGCTGATGAAAAGCTTCTCGCCGATTTCCTTGTTGCGGAAACCCTGAGCGACGAGCTGCACGATTTCTTTTTCGCGATCGCTGAGCAATGGCTTTTCGCGGCGCGGGCCGGATTCTGACGATTTCGAGAACGCCTTCATGACTTCGGCAGTCATGCGGTTATCGAGCCAGATTTCGCCTGCGAATACGCGGTGAATGCTCTTTACCAAAAGGTCGGTTGCGGACTGTTTCAAAACGACGCCGCGCGCTCCGAGGCGCATTGCGCGAACGACGTCGCGATCATCTTCCGCGGCTGTGAGTACTACAACACGCGTTGGCAACGTATCGAAATTCACTTCTTCGAGAACGGCGAGGCCGTCCTTGTCGGGCATGCGTAGGTCGAGCAAAAGGATGTCGGGCTTGAGTTTAGCCAACATCTTGATGCACTCGGCGCCATTTTGCGCTTCACCCACGATGATGATGTCTTCGTCGGAGCCAAGTAGTTTGCGCAGTCCATCGCGGAAAATCGCGTGGTCATCCGCAAGGAGAACACGAATTTGTTGTTTAGTTTTAGCCATTTACCCGAGCGGAATCTCGATAGTCAGGCGAGCACCGTGTCCTGGATTGGACTCGACGGTCAACACGCCCCCCACGGTACGCGTACGCTCCTTGATGGAGATTGGTCCCAAACGCAAGCGGTCTAATTCGTCACCCGTAAAACGTCCGGCGAAGCTAAATCCTTCGCCGTTATCGTCTACTACTAATACTAGCCTGCTGTCGTCCTGCGACAGTTTTACCACGACATGTGAAGCCTTAGCATGCTTTTTTATGTTGTTAAGTGCTTCACGGTAAATCTGAAAGAGTTCGCGGCACACACGGTCGGGAGCCTGAACCTCAACAGAATCAATGAGAACGTCGAGGGCGAGTGTGGACTCGTTTCGGAAGCGTTCGGCGAAACCGATCATGAGATCGACGAGGTCGGCGCTTTGGACGCGGACCGGGCGCATGTCGGTCACCATGCGGCGGAGCTCGGCGGACTCGCCTTTGACGGTCTGCTGGAGGTTGGCGAGGCTCGCGAAGGCCTGGTCGGGGCTGGCTGCAGCCTGTTTTCGGAGCACGTCGAGCTGAATTTCAAAACTGAGCAGGGTCTGGAGGATGCCGTCGTGAAGGTCGCGGGAGATACGGCTGCGTTCGGCCTCGATAGCGCGGGCGCGCAAGTGACGAAGGAGAAAGACGTTCTCAAGGGCGGGGCCGATGTGGCGGGAGATGCGTTCGAACCAAGCCAGGTCGTCCCGGGTGTACTTGCTACGGCCGTTGAGGAGGAAGAGGCGGCCAGCGGGTTTGCCACCCTGGTCGAAAGTGACCGTCATCATGGATTTGAGATTGAGCAGTTGCTGGGTCGGGCCGGGAAGGCGCGGGATGCTTTTGAGAGTGCGGCCGTCGCGACGGTCCCATCCAAAGCCGGAACCGGCGCCAGAGAGGCTATTCCAGCAGATGGTAGCGTCGGCGTCGTCAAGGAGAAGTCCGTCGGCCCGGGTGAGGGGCAGGTTGTCGGGCATGAGGCGTTCGGTCTCGCCGGATTTGTGGCGCCAGAGGAAGATGCGCTCGAGATCGGTGTCGCGATAGACGAGCAGGGCTTCCTGGGAGTGAAAAGCACGGGTAAGCTCTTCGAGGAAGAGACGCAGGCACTCGGCAAGGCCTTGATCGACTTCCATGGTGGCGGTGATACGGGAGAAGAATTCCTGCTGGACGGCGAAGAGGCGGTTGCGGTCGCCCAAGAAAGCGATGCCGGCTCCAGCCGCGAATGTTGCACCAGCCAGGCCGAGCCAGGAAACGATGCGGAGGAAGTGGATCTCGCCTTTGACGACGGTGAGGAGAACAATTTCAAGGGAGAGCAGGCCAGCCAAGGGAAAAGCGGAGTTCAGTCCCCAGCGGATACCCGCCACATAACAGACGAACAGATACGGAAACCATGCGGGAACCATCGAGGGGCTGACGATCATGAAATAGCCGAGGGCGACGAGGTCGACGAACAGCGGGAGATGCCAGGTCCGACTTGGGAAAATCTTTTCGAAGAGGATGGCGCAGAACGCCAGTATTAAATAGCCGATCAGAAAGGAGATCGGGCGATTGGCGTGCTGCGATGACGGCTGCTGCAGCAGCGCGATCAGCGTCATTAAGACGGTGATCGGGCGGGCGTAAGCGATTTGCCGCTCGATGTGGCGGCGATCGGTCTCGTGTGGATTCATGCGCGGGGACGCATACCTGTTCGCCCCGTAAGTTTAGCAAGGGATGATGGACGGATTGGTGCCGGGTTCCTGCTGGAAACGTGTCACTTACACGACACAAAAACCCAAGATTCACACTTTTCGAGGCTGTACTTGATGGGCGTCGGACCGCAGTGCGACCGTGCTAGCCAAGCAAGATGGGGAGCAGGATGCCTAGGCCAAGAGCGAAAAGCCACAGAGCCGGGGCTGGGGTACCTACCTGACGAACAGTGCGCGTGACGCGAGCGGCAACGCGAGGGTCGAGCATGAGCCAGCGCGCATAGCGAAGTTCGAGAGTCATGAACACGAGCCCGGTGACGGCTCCGTAAATGAGGTGGCCCATGAGCGACGGTAAGAGGTAAGAGACCGCATCGGTGCTCCAATCGCATTGGCCCGTGAGGATGAGGGGCTCAAGAGTTATCGGACCGGCATACCACCAGATCAGACCGAAGAGCCAACCCCAAGCGATTCCCATGCCGATGTTGGAGGATTCGTTGCGGAAGAGAATGCCGTAGAGCATGCCCAAGGCAATGCTGATGAGAAAGTGGGCGATCAGGATCTTGAGAGTTGCTGAAAAGTCGGTGGAGTTCACCAGGCGCGGGAGGACACCCGTCACGAAAAGGATCGGAGAAGCGACGATGCCGCCAATCAGCCCTGCAGCGGCTCCCCAAGAGAGCGAGCGCAGCGTCTGAATGCCGGGTCCTTCGAACTGACGATTGAGCGGGTCAGATTCGACGAAGAGGCGCAACCATAGCTTGTCGATCGTGGCGTAAGCCAAGCCGACGATCAGGCCGTAAAGAATGTGGCCGACCAGGGAGCCGAAGACGGATGCCGCGCGGTCGGCGGACCAATCGAAGCTGCCATGCGCGATCCAGGGAAGGATCGTGAGGTGGGCAAGAAACCACCAAAGGATGCCGTAGCAGAGCCCCCAACCCATGCATGAGCCCGCGCCTTTGACGTCTCGTTGGAAGAGGAAGCCGAAGCTGATTCCAACGAGGACGGCAGCCGCGAAATGCAGAAGCACCAAATCGAAATGGGAGACGTTGAGCTTGCCGTAGCCAGCGAGCAACGGGTAGTAGTCTCCAGAAGCCACCCACGAGCTGAAGATTGCACCACCAACAATTCCGGCGAATCCACCCGCGACTATTGCGCGGCCGATGTGAAATTTGGGTTGATGGGTTGGCGGATGCAGCCCTCCCCAGATGCCGAAGGCCAAGCCGACCGGAGCGCCAAGACAAAGGATGTACGCGACGAGATGGGGGAAGCGATCGCGCGCGTCAGCGAACATTGCGACGGACGTGTGTTCGAAGAGGAGGCGGATGGCACCGTTGGGAAACACGATCCACGCAAGGAATGCGAAACCAAGTCCCCAAATGAGTCCAGCACCAGCGCTTGTGCACCGGCGCGAAAAGAGAGCACCGAAGGCTACGCCAAAGATTGCGCCGTAGATTAGAGACTGCGTGAACGAGGTGTGAATCGCAGCCACCCGAAGTGCACCGCCGGCGGCGCCGATGAGAAGACCGATGATGGCAAGAACGAGTAAGCGAGGCTGCGCGTGGGAGGCGACGAGTGACTGGTGACTGGTGACAGGACTTGGCGCAGCCAATGGGCTTGTGACCGCTTGTGCGGCAGCTAGAGCTGCGTTGGCTGCGTTGGCTTCGTTGACCGGAGCGGCGTTTGTTGATTCAGCGGACATACGTGTCGTTGCTCATCCTTGTTCGGCCGTCAATCAGTTCTTAAGTCGATTGTTTGGACGATGTCGGGCGGGAAGAAAAGCTCGACGGTCCAGTCCGTCAAGACACGAATCTTTTGCTCGAGACCGGGAAGTTTCGCGAGGTAAATGAAGCGCCACATGGCCCAAGCGAGCAAACCTGAGAAGTGCATCGCGAGATGGCGCGAGAAAGGCACGCTTAGCTCAGCACATGCCGTCTGATGGCCGATGACGCACAGCGAACCGAGCGAGTTGAAGTGGAACGGTTTGAGCGGGCGGCCTTCTATCTGCGCGCGAATATTCTTGGCGAGCACCGCGGCTTCTCGTAAAGCGAACTGAGCAGTCGGTGGAACAGCCTTGGTGGACTTGGCATCAAAAACCGCAGCGCAATCGCCGAGAGCCCACAAACCATCGTGGCCGGGAATGGCAAGTGTCGCGTCGACGGTGAGCGCACCACGTTTGTTCTTGGGGAGGTCTAGAGCCTTCACAACTGGACTCGGCGCGACTCCCGCTGTCCAGACGAGAGTTTCGGCGGCGATTTCGCCGTCCGAGAGAATGACCTTGCCAGGCTTGGCATCGACGAGCCGCACCTTCAAACGAAAGATCACACCGCGCTCGCGCATGCGCTGCAGGGCGTAACGTCCGAGCGATTCGCTGAGTTCGGGCAGGATGGTGTCGTGCGAATGCACGAGAATGACGCTGAGGTCGTCGGGAGAAAGCCGCGGATAGTCCGCGAGGATGCCATGTGCGAAATCGTTTAGGGCACCCGCGAGTTCCACACCCGCGAACCCCCCGCCCGCGATGACAAAGGTGAGCAGAGCTCGGCGGCGAACAGGCTCGGCTTCGCGGTCGGCTTTCTCGAACATTTCGATGACGTGATTGCGAATGCGAATCGCATCGAGAAGACTTTTGAAGTCGAAGGAATATTTCTCGAGATCTGCCATTCCGAGGTAGTTCGAAACAGATCCAAGAGCGAACACGAGATGATCGTAGGGAATTTCGTGCGTTTCACCGGGATCGGGTTGAGCCGAATCGGAGCCGGTCATGTCGATCGGATCGGCCGCGAGAATGACGCGACGGCGCTCGAGATCGACGCTAGCAACGCTGGCGCGCGTAAATTGTGTCCTGTGAAGGCTGCTGCGTAGAGGTGTGCTGATGTGACTGGGTTCGAGGTTGGATCCGGCAACTTCGGCGAGCATCGGCGTGAATAGCAGCGCATTCGTCTCGCTGATCAGCGAAAAACTGACTCCAGGATTCGTATGGAACTCATCCTCAAGAGACGTCGCCGTCTGCATTCCGGCGAAACCCCCACCGAGGATTACAATGTGTTTCTTGGGCAAGGTCGCCGTGTCGATGGCAGGAGGTTCGGGGCCAAGAATCTCGTGGAAAAGGTCTGTGAAGGCTTGCACCAATACGCCAGTCACCGAGCCGTACACCACCCAACCGACGAGCGCGGGGACTTGCGCGCGCATTTGATCGACATCCCATTGAGGCGCACGGCTGTGGGAGAGCGGAACCAAAATTATGTTGATGAGCCCCCACCATGGCATCCCGAGCGCAGCGCCCGCCATGAGGTTGTCAACGTAGGCGCCGCGCACCGGGCCAAAAGAGAGGGCGTACGCAATTCCAACCGTCACACCGAATACGATGCTCAATAAGGGGTGGCCCAGAGTAAGCACGAGGGCCGCGGAGCCAAGTGCTCCGGCGGCCGAGCCCGCTATCGTTCTGCGAAGAGCGCGATTCATGCGTTGTTTTCGTCGGTGTGAATTCGACTAAGCCGCGCCTGGTTTTAGGGCGCTAAAGATACTGCCGCCCACGAAGTCTTTTGATTCCACCGAAGGGTACTACGATGCGGTCTTTCTTGAGGAGGAACGAGTGCGGCCTGCGTAGATCGCGGAAGCCTGTGTGCCTTGGGCGGCGGCGTGAGCGCCTGATTGCAAGGGCTTTGCGGAATCGGGGCTCGTTAGAGCGCGGCGGATAGCGGCGAGCGGAGCGTCGTCGTTAAGGTGGACGGTTCTGCCTTCGGGTTCGACGCCAAGTTGTTTCCACATCGCAGGGAGATCGACGGGCATTGGGTCATTTCTCATTTTGGAATAGAGATTCGTCAGGACCGGCACGCCCACGGTTTTGTCGCCGAGTTTGAAGACTTCTTCAAGATCCCAATCCTGACGGATATCGCCGCCGCCGTTGAGAATGCCGCGCAGCGCGTCCTGCAATCCCAATTTGTTCTGCGTTTGTTGGCGAATCTGGACATCGGCGAGGAAGCAGAAGAGCGCGCCGCCCCAATAAGTGCTGGCCCAGGTGTGCGTGTTGTCGAGGCCTTTTTCGTCGGGACTCGGCACGCCCTTGCGCATGTCGCGCGCGAGGTCGGTCCACATTTGGATGGCGGGCATCTGCCCGGCTTGAATGCGAGCGATCGGTTCGACGTAAGTGGCCAGGCCTTCCTCCATCCAGTGATGATCGTCTGCGACGGACGGGAATGAGAGATGGACCATCTCGTGGGTGAGCATCCATTCGTCGTTGAGATCGGCGGGCGGAGTTTTTGTACCAAGACCGATTTTAATGAGGCCGCCACCGTCACGTCCCCAGGTCATGCCGTGACGTACGCCGACGCCGTCGAAGGGAGAAATCTTTAGGGTGAGATGAGGGACGGGATATTTGCCGTAATAGGTGGCGACGGCTTCGCCGGCGAGTTTGACCCAATGAAGAATGTCGTCGTGAGAGATTTTCCAGTCGCCGGATTCGATGGTGATGTCGAGGCGTGAGCCGGAGATGACGAGAGTTGAGGTCATGTCGTCGTCAGCATGTGTAGAACGGATGCGCGCGGTTGTCCAGACGAGCGCGGCGAGAGCCAGCACTGCGCAGAGAAGAATAATCGATCGAGAGCGAGTCATAGAGGAGGACTCGGAACAGTTCGTTAGACGAGAGAATGACGCTGTAGGGTTGCAGGACGTTTCCTGGAAAGCGGATCGGGTGCATTGAAACCGCGCTGAACAGCCGGGGTCAGTGGGCGATCGGCGGCGTGGATCGGCCGAACTTCCGCTCAAGTAAGGTGTCGACGGCAAATTTGCCGGGGCCAAAGAGCAGGATGATGATGGTCGCGATAAGGAATGTGTAGGGCGCGGCTGCGTAGAACTTGTCGGGATCAGAGAAGATCGAGAAGAGCGCCTCACGGTCGGCCGTGACGTAGGCCATGATCATGTTGATGGTGAGGATGAAGGCTGTGAAACGCGACAGAAGGCCGAGGGCGAGGGCGATACCACCAAAAAACTCTAGACAGGAAATGGCGAGCGCCGTTTGCGCAGGCATCGGGAGATTCAGGCTGGTGAAAAACTCAGTGACATTGGAGAGGTGATGCAGCTTGCCCCAGCCACTCTGAATGAGTTGCCAGCCCCAGTAGAGGCGGACAAAGAGAAGGAATGGCGACTGGAGATAGGAAATGAGGGTGAAGAAGNGATCGTAGAGGTCGCGGAGACGCGTGATGGTGTTGTTCATGTCGAAGTCGAACGATGAAATCGAGTTTGAGTGTCAGTCGAGTATCAGGCGCTGGCGGCTTTTTTCTGTTGCGGCCGGCAGAACCATCCGAGCGTGGCCCAAGTTTGAAAATATTTTTGTACGGCAGCCGCGTGCTCTTCCAGTGGCATTTTACTTTTTCGGAATGCGGCGTCCAGTGCCTTTGCTAGCGGCTTGCCTTTGCTGAGCGCGGCGAGGACCGCAAATTCTTCCGGCGTGATGCGGCGGAAATAGACGGAATTGTCGATGCGGTGCACGACGAGATAGATCGCCTGCGGATCAAGCTTGGCGACGGCGCGAACGTGCTTCTTCTTGCGCTTTTCGGAAAATGCGTTACTGGCAAAGTCGGTGTCGTCTTCCTTTCGCACAGCAAGGAGGAGATCGTCGACAGGATAGGCGAGGTCGAGCAGACGGACGTAGCATTGCAGTTCGAGCTTTAGAGTTTCTGCGTCAGCGGCCGCGAGATCCTCGGTGCGAAGCGCCGGCTTGGACTCGTTGTCGAAAGCTTCGATGTCAGCCCACTCGAGGCGGGCGATGTCCAGCGCGAGCGCCAGCTTCTTCCCTGCCCACTTGGGATGAGCGCGAAGCCAAGACTCCATTTTTGAGCCAAGATTGCGCAGCGTGAACGAAGTTGAAGGGCAATCGACGATGTAGGCCTTGCACATCGCGTCGAATTGTTTTTCGCCGAGTACGGACCGCAGGCCGGGGAAATCTTCGCCTAGCGCGGAGAGCAAACGAAACCAATATTGGCGGTTGTAGATTTCGAGGCGCTCGAACGAAGTGAGTCGATCGTTGGGCTTGATAAAGCGCGAAGCGTAGGCGCGCATCTTGCCGCCNCCCGGAGCTTTCTCCTGCATGTGCTCGGACCTGGACAGCGGCTGCATCACCGCGCGAGCCATCGTGCGTTGTAGCGCGAGGAGCTTCATACCNCAGTCGCGAGAACGCTGGAGGCGAGAAATTTGTCGGCTTTGAGCGCTTCGTCGTGGACTTCTTTGAAGGTGGGGATGCTGTCGTCCCATTCGAGCAACGTGGCAGTGTGGCCGGCCCGCTGGATAGCTCGATCGTAAAGCTTCCAGACCGGATCGATCACGGGATGATCGTGCGTGTCGAGAATGTATTTGCGATATTTCGAATGGCCCGCGATGTGAATCTGCGCAACGCGCTCGGCGGGAATACTGTTCACGTAGTCGAGCGGATTGAAATTGTGATTTTGCGATGAGACGTAAATATTGTTTACGTCGAGAAGAATTCCGCAGTCAGCGCGCTCGACGACTTCATTCAAGAATTCCCACTCAGTCATTTCGGAGACGTGAAATTCGGCGTAGCTGCTAACGTTTTCGACGGCGACCGGAACTTCCAGGAAGTCGCGGACTTCGCGCACTTTCTGCGCGGTGATTTTTGCGGCTTCGAACGTGTACGGCATCGGAAGAAGATCGTGCGTGTAGCGGCCGTCGACGCTGCCCCAGCAGAGATGATCGGAAACCCACGGAGTTTTGGTGCGCTTGACGAGATCTTTTAGCCGGCGGAGATGGTCGCGATTGGGTTTTTCCGCGGAGCCGAAGTACATCGAGACGCCGTGCTGCACGACGTTATATTGCTCAAGAATCTCATCGAGGATCTGGAGCGGCCGTCCGCCATCGATCATGAAATTTTCGGAGATGATTTCGAACCAGTCACAGACAGGCTTGCGCGAAAGAATGTGGTCGTAGTGGGTGGCGCGCAGGCCGATACCGATTCCGTAGTCGGTAAATCCGTTGAATTTATTCGCGGGCATTTGTTTCAGATCTCCGGGCCGAGCACCACGAGGTATGGGGTGCTTTCACAGCTCTGAATCTACTTCAGAAGCAACAGGGGCCAGCGAGTGATCACCAGCCCCCGTACATGCAACCGGCGGAAGCCAGTTGCCGATGCTGGTGTTGTTATTCGGGCATCTTGCTGCCGTCAGTCGCGCAGCCGCCCTTGCCCTTGCAGGAGTTCTTGGACTTGCAGCCGTTGTCGCTCGACTTGCAGCCGCCCTTGCCCTTGCAAGAGTTTTGGCCCTTACAGGCGTGCTTTTCTTTCACCTTCTTGTCAGCCTTGGCGCTCGAATCGTCCTGCGCCGAAGCCTTGGAGAGGTTCTTGGCCGAGATCGTAGCGCTGGTTCCCGCGAGAAGACCCGCGACAGCCGCGCCTGCGAGTAGAAGCCGATTTGTCTTTGTCATTTCCCCAACGTCCTCCTGATGAATTTTACTGCACCGCACTTCGGGCGAATTACCGCCTGAAGACCGTTAGACCTCGTGCCGAGAGCCGTATGACGGCGATGTTGTGATGGATGATCGCCGGCTGCGGACCTGGGCTCGTCTGGGCTGATGCGAGCACGCCAGCCTCGGACGATTCGACGGCGTTCCCAACCTTACGCCTGTGGGGAAGCGCCTACCAGTGAAAGTTTGTAAAGGATCGCAAAATTCTTGTAACCCGGCGGGCCAGTGCGGGGCCAGTACTAACTGACGGCCCTTGCCGGGAATTGTTAGCTTCTCCTTACGATTGACGTGAGTGCTATCACGCTTCCTTCGTTTCAAAATCATTACTGTCGGACCTTTGCCGATGCTTGATCCGACCTGTTCTCCTGCAGCCCCAAAACACGATTTACTTTTGTCGAGAGAGCGTCGGCTTCGAAAATCGGCGGCGAGCACGTGCGCTGTGTACAGATATACGCGGCCGCGCGCGAGACGGATGGATATTGGACATCGGGATTTGGGAGCTTCCCTTCCTTTGTGTCCCACCATTCGACACGCTTGTAGAAAGACGGGTATTTCAGGGCGGCGGCGAACAGAGACTGCGCGGCTGGATCGCCTTTGGGGCCGACAGCGGTCAGGTGAAGCGGCGGGTGCGTGAGTTCGAGTTCGGTGAGAAGGACGCTGGCGACCGAGAGCCGGGTGGCGACGGGCTCAGCTGCGAGATAACGCATCGCGGCTTTGCTGATGTCTTCGTACCTGGCGTCGCCGGTGTAGTAGAAGAGTTGATTTGCCACGCGAGCGACGGCGACGTTCTCATCGCGCTGGGGACGAGGCTTGTAGGCTTTGTCGGTCGGGGCGACAGCGGAGATGAAGCCCGGATCGGCGCCGGCAGCGGGGTGGAAAGTTTTCTCGATGAATGTCGTGATGGTGACAGCGCGCGTGAGCCATTTGCGATCAGCGGTGACACGGTAGAGCGCGAGGTACGCACGGGCCATCGCTACGGAATCTCCGAGGAATGGGCCGCCAACATCTTTTGCGCCGTGACGGAAACCGCCGGCGGCAAGAGCGCGATTTTGAGTGATCCGGTTGGCCGCGTGGATCGCGGAGTCCAGAGTTTTTGCGTCGCCGGTCGCTTCGTAGAGTTGCGCGAGCGCCGCGATAGCCCAGCCGTTCTCGCGAGCGTAGACGTGCGTGTCGACGCGCGGAACGCCTTGCTTGCGGCGCTCTTTGTCGCCGAGCGCGAAGTATTCGGCGCTGTGCTTACCTTCAACGACGTCGGCGTCCTGGCTGGTGTAAAACGCGCCATCGGGACTGGTGAGGAATGTCGCCAGGAATTGCTGGACGGCCTGCGCGGCGTGGAGATATTTCGGGTCGTTCCACTGTGCGTAGGCTTCGGAGTAGATCCGAAGATTTTCAGCCTGGACCGACATGATTTTCTCGAAGTGGGGCTTGGTCCAGACGCTGTCGGTGGAATATTGGTAAAAACCGCCCCAAATCGGGTCGAGAAGTTGGAGCTGCGCGTCGAGAGTTTGGCGCGCCATCGCTGTGGCGCGTGCGTCTCCGCGTGAGGCGCGATCCATCGCGAGTTCAACGGAATCGACATCGAGATATTTCTGGTCGAAGCCCCAGCTTCCCTGCTTGGAATCGAAGCCGGCGAGATAATCCTTTTCGAGCTGGGCCTGAAGCGTAGCGGGCAGAACGTCGCTCGACGGAAATGAGATTTCTTTTTCGGGCTGCACCGACGGGCCCGGAGTTGGATCGTCGATGATGGCCTGGAGCATCGACGCCATCTCTTCGGGGGTGAGGTAGCCTTGGCGCTTTACGATTTCGTGACCGGCTGCGTCGAAAACAACCGTCGCTGGCCAGCCGTAGTCTTCATAGCGATTCGAAAGATCGGGACGGGAATCCTGGTCGACGCGAACGGTCAGATAATTTTTATGGAGAAGAGCTAGAACTTTTGGGTCGCGGTAGGTGGTGACGTCCATGACGTGGCACCAGTGACACCAGACGGCTTCAAGATCAAGCAGGACGAAGCGGTGATCGCGACCAGCTTCGGTGAAGACAGAGTCGGACCAGGGTAGCCATGCCGGAGCGGAAGGACTGGAATGCGCGACGGCGGAAGCTGGTGAGTTGCGCGGGGAATCCTGCGTCGCTTGCGGTTGCGTCGCTGCGGCGGCGCTTGATATCGCTGTGGCCGCCATCATCACCGCGATATGAATTCTGCTGCGCTTCACAGTGCACCCTCGTCTAAATATACGGGCCCGAGGGGACTTTGGATTTGAATGGTCAGATGAAAAGCGGAGGCATTCGCCGGGTCATCCGCTACCGATCCTGCTGCGGGCACACTACGGCCCAATACAGCTCGAATCGAGGACTTAGACTCGTTGGGTTGAATTCTGTGAGCGAAGAATTATGGGCCCTCGGTGCGCGATTTCCGCGGGTGGAGTCGTAGCGGGATCAGGCGCGGCGGTGATAAGATGGAGGTGCTGCGCGACCCCGATATTGCTGCGCGGCGACTGCGGTGGGAGTAGCTCAGCTGGTAGAGCGTCGGTCTGTGGCACCGAATGTCGCGGGTTCAATCCCCGTCTCCCACCCCAATTCCCCCAACACAATAAACTCACTTTTAACGGCGCCCGCAGGAAATATTCGGTGGCGACGCGAGGCTTGCGCGTTATTTCCCGGTGGTTTGCTTCAGCAGGATTACATCGCTGTCGTTGTGGAGACGGATGAATCCCAGGCGGTCGTTATTGGGGGACCAATGGAAGTCGATGATCGGGTCCGGACCGAAAGGCGTGACCACGTGGCCGGGGGAACCATCGACTGGCGAGGCGTATAGAGCGTACAAGCCCTTTTCCCGGAAGGGATAGCCGATGTATTTGCCGTCCCTCGAATAGCGGATTTCTCCGCGCGCGCCTGCGTGGCGTTCCAGCGTGCGGATCGTCTTGAACGTCTCCGCATCCAGAATCTGAATCACAACTTTTTCGCCGCCACGAGCTTCGGCTTGGTAGGCGATGAATTTACCGTCGGGCGAATAGTTGATGCAGCCGCAGGCCAGCGCATCGTCGGAGATCGGGGTGGGCGTGCCGCCATCGATCGAAACTCGCTCGGCAATATTTTTGTTGTTCACGGTGGCTTCGTACATCAACCATTTTCCATCGGGCGAGCACATCGCCGGAGTTTCAAGATCGCCTGTCGTGATCTGCTTGATGTTGCCGCCCTGCGCGTCCATGCGCCAGATATTCATTTTCGGCTTTCCATCGCGCAGAGCCGAGCCAAAGAAGATGTATTTGCCGTCCGCGCACGAGACCGGACTAACCGAGGCGAAATTGTCGTTGAGCAACGGCACCCGATTCGAACCGTCGGCATTCATTCGGTAAATTTTGTTTTCGAGTGTGATGAGCAGGTTGCCGTCGGGAGTCCAGTTGAAATCCCACGCTATCGGGCGATCGCTGACGATGCTGGGTGTGCCCAACTCCTTTTCGGTGTAGGGCGCGATGCTCAGCGTTCCCGTGGAGCGCGTCTGCACGACCGCCGCGACTTTCCCGTCGGCCGACAGCGAGAGCGAACGGTAATTGTTCGTATCGTTTGTGATTTGCCGCAGCTTGCCGCCAGAAGAGGAAAGGTAGCTGAGCTGATAGCGATTGAAGTTGCTGTCGGGACCAGTTCCCAGCACCGCGAGGCCACGACCATCCGGGAGCCACGCGAGGTTCCAAGGAAGTTGCGGGATTCCGGCGAGTGTCGAGCGCTGGCCGGTGGCCGCGTCGAAGGCAAAAATCTGCCCCAATGCCTCGACCGTCGAGCCCGAATCCTGGATGCTGACCGCGATGGTTTTTCCGTCGGGCGACCAACTTGTGTCCCACCCGTTCGGGCCGATGGACGCCTGGCTCACTGTCTTCTCATCGGTGCCGTCAGCGGCCGCTGTCATTACATGACCTTCGCCCTTGCGAAAATCCGTTCGAAGAAAAGAGAAGCGGTCGCCCGCGGGATTGAAACTGATGTTCGAGTTGAGGTCCTTCAATATGCGCTGCGGAGTTCCGCCGAGGACGGGCGCGCGATACAAGCCGTTGACGTTGTGTTCTTCCCTTTCGGCGCGGACGAAGAAGATGTAGTTGCCGTCAGGAGAAAAGTGAAGCGCGTGATAGATATCGTCGGTGGGCGGAATCACCTGCGTGTCGCTGTTATTCGCGACATTTCGCAGCCACAAACTCTGCTGACCACCATCGGCTTGCACGTTGAGGACGTATTTCCCATCCGGCGAAATTGACGCGAGCGCCGCTTTGCCGGTCGTCGTCATAGGTGCGATGGAGAAGCTCTCGAACGCAGCCGATTCCTTGGGCACGAAGAATTTGTAGGCGCCGTAGAGCGCTGCCAGAACCAACACCACGAGCACGACGGAAAGAAGGCTGACTCCAACTTTGTGCTGGCCTGCAACCTGCAAAACGGTTGAGCTTGACGCGGTGGGCACGGTCGCCGATGGCGACGGCAGAGCGGTGACTCCGGCGACCGCCGATCGCGACGCGGAACTCGCCGCGATGGCACCCGACGAATCGGAGTCTGTGAGACCGCGACCGGAGTCGGCCTGGCGGCGCAGACGCTTCAGGTCGGCACGCAACTCGGCGGCGACCTGGTAACGCAGGTCGCGATCCTTTTCCAAAGCCTTGAGGACGATCTCTTCGAATTTCGGCGGAGCCAATTCGTTCACACGTGAAATCGGCGCGGGCGCGCGATTTAGAATTGCTTCAAAAATCACGCCGGAAGTCGCACCCCGGAAAGGCAACGTCCGGCTGAGCATCTCGTACATGACTGTGCCGAACGAGAAGAGATCGCTGCGGCCGTCGAGGTCGTCACCGCGCACTTGCTCCGGAGACATGTACGCAACTGTGCCCACGGTGCTGCCGGGGTTCGTGAACATATCGTCGGAAGTCAGCGTGGCAGGGCCCGCGCCGGCCAGTTCTCTGCCCGAACGAGCCCCAACACCAACGAGTTTCGCCAGGCCGAAATCGAGAATCTTTGCGTGGCCGCGCTTTGTGACGAAGAGATTGGCCGGTTTAATGTCGCGGTGGATGATGCCTTGTGAGTGCGCCGCGTCGAGAGCATCGGCGATTTCGATCGATAGATTCAGGACCTGATCGAACGGCATCTGCGCGCTGCCGATGCGATCTTTCAGTGTCTGACCTTCCAGCAATTCCATCACGATGAAATGGCGGCCGTCCTGCTCGCCGATTTCGTGGATCACGCAGATATTCGGATGGTTCAGCGCCGAGGCCGCGCGAGCTTCGCGCTGGAAGCGCTCGTATGCGTTGGAAGCATCGTTGGAGGATTCGGGGAGGAACTTGAGCGCTACACGCCGGCCAAGTGTGAGGTCTTCGGCTTCATAGACGACACCCATTCCGCCAACGCCGAGTTGGGAAACGATTTTGTAATGCGAAAAGGTCTGGCCAATCAGACCTGCTGGGTCGGTCGGCATGCGCAGATGGTATGTGCGCGGAGGTACGCGAGTCAATGCGCGGCACGCGTCGGTTGCCACCTGTCGACGCGGGAATTTGAAATGAAACTGGGAAGTAATCGCGGAAGGCGATATCGGCGGTTGAAGCTCCTACACATTTCGTGCTGCGGTTCTACTCCAGCGACTGTATGGCGAAGCCTGCTTGCTGCGCCTATAACGACGGAGTGGTGAAGGAGGGCGTGATGGCACGTTATGGCAAAGCCGCAGGGAAAAGCGTCGAGAGCGCGGTGCGGCGCGAGAAAAAAGGAACCCTCAAGTCTGGCAAAGGCGGAAAGGTGAAGAGCCGAAAACAGGCTATCGCCATCGGATTGTCGGAAGCGCGCAAGAAGGGCGCCAAGGTTCCACGCAAGAAATCTTAGGAATCAAGTCAGATTGCGAATGCTCATCTGGTTGTCTTACGTCGTTGAAAGATGACGCTATGTGCCGCGGCAAACCTACGGCAATGCAACAAGTTCTGGGAGGGAGGCCCAAATGAATACAAAACGAGCTCGAGTGCGACGCACAAAACAGAATCCGACCCGGCAGCGCACCGAAGTGACGAATGAATCGGGTCGCGTGAAAAATCCAGCGACGCGGGATTTGCCGCCGAACGACAAAGTTGACAAGTATCCAGACGAGCTGTACGGCGACACCGAAATTCCGTCCCGCGGTTAGTCGCTACAATCCCAGGCGTTTACGCCAATCAACGTGATCCGGTTTCGACACTCGCCCTGCCGCCAGGGCTAGTGTTTTTTTTGCCCGCAAAATGTAACTGCGTTCCGCAGAGATATCGCCCGAGGCGTGCGATACTTTATGTCCGATTGCGGAGGAACATAGGTCATTGCCCAGCCCAGTTGAAGTGCAAACCCGCGGAATTCTTTTTGATCTGGATGGAGTNTTGGTCGATTCGACGCCAGCCGTGGCGCGATGCTGGTCGCGCTGGGCGGTTCAGTTCGGATTCAACGCGGATGAGGTCGTTCGGCAGGCGCACGGTCGCCCCAGCATCGTGACGCTGCGAGATTTAATGCCGAACGGCGACTACGACGAAGAAAATCGAAAAATGGAAGAGTGGGAGATCGCCGATACCGACGGCGTCGTGCCACTGCCGGGCGTACTGGATCTGCTGCACGCGCTCCCGCCGCAGCAATGGGCGATCGTGACGTCTTGCACGCGACCTCTCGCCGAAGTTCGGATCCGCGTCGCCGGATTGCCTTGGCCGAAGCAACTGGTGACCTCGGGGGATGTCCAGCGATTCAAGCCCGATCCCGATCCTTATTTGAAGGGTGCAGAGCTGCTCGGGCTATCACCTGCCGATTGCGTGGTCGTTGAAGATGCGCCAGCAGGGATTCGCGCGGGTCGGGCAGCCGGGTCGCGGGTGCTGGCGCTGCGTACGACCGAGGTCGATGAATTGCTCACGGCCGCCGGCGCGACCTGGATCGTGGACGACCTCTCCGGGGCGGGCTTGGGATCGATTCGCGCCGGGAGCCCGCTGCAACTATCTCTGCGAACATAAATGGAACGGCACGCGGGAACGATATCAGACTCTTCGTTTGTCACGTTTCTCTGCTCTGCCGCCACAACGCTACGTAATCAACTCGCGCCAGCCGGTCAGGTCTTCGCTGGCGACCGGGTACTAGTCCCAAGCACACTAGAGAAGTCCAGGCGGGCTCTGGTCGGCCCTCTTCAGGCGTCTTACCACACGAACCAGTTTCGACGGAGATAGCAAAATTTCATGGGTACCACACCGCAAGCGCCCGCGACTCAGCGAAGCATTCAAACTGCACAACTCATCACCGCAATGCTGAAGTCGGGCAGCCACGTCAGCGATTTGATCTTTTCCCCAGGGCGCGCCCCGCAGGTCGAAGTGAGCGGCGAATTGGTGGAGCTGAAATTCAAGGGCCTGGAAATGCTCACCGCAGAAGACACGAAGCTGATCGCGTACGACCTCATCGGGAAAAACGACCATCCGATTCGTAAGCTCGAGCAGGACGGATCAGCGGACCTTTCGTACGGATTGCCGGGTGTGGCGCGTTTTCGCGTGAATGTGTTCCGCCAGCGCGGTACCTACGCGATCGTCATGCGCGTCATCCCGATGGACATCCCGGGATTCGAAAAACTGAATCTGCCGCCGGTGTTGCAAGAGATCGTCGAGCTGCGCAATGGGATCGTGCTCGTGACCGGGCCGACCGGCTCGGGCAAGTCTTCGACACTCGCCGCTATTCTCGACAAAATGAATTCGGAGAAGGCGTTTCACATCCTGACGATCGAAGACCCGATCGAGTTTCTGCATAAACACAAGCGGGCGACGATTCACCAGCGTGAATTGCACAGCGATACGCCGACGTTCGGGCTCGCGTTGCGCGCCGCGTTGCGCCAGGCGCCCAAGGTGATCCTGGTTGGCGAAATGCGCGACCGCGAGACCATTGAAATTGCATTAGAAGCGGCAGAGACGGGCCACCTCGTCATGTCCACGCTGCACACCATCGACGCTTCGAAAACCGTCGAGCGCATTATCGGTGTCTTCCCCCTGGCGGACCAGCAATCGGTTCGCACGCGACTGGCGAAGGCGTTTCGCTTCATCGTTTCGCAGCGACTCCTTCCAAAAAAAGATGGTAAGGGACGCGTGGCCGCCGTCGAGATCTTAAAAGCAACGATGCGAACACGCGACTACGTGGAAAAGGGCGAGGGTGAAGGCAAGACCCTGCTCGACGCGATGCGCGACGGCGATACCGAAGGAATGCAGCATTTCGACGGCGTCATCGAAAAACTGATTCGAACCGGGATTGTGGACTTCGAAACTGGGCTACAGTTTTCGACCAACGCGGGAAACATGCGGCTGGAGATGTCGGATTATCTGGATAATCCGAATTCCGGTGCTAAACCACGGGTGAAACAGGAACGGTTGACGGAAATCGAAGTCGAGCCGTGAGGTCTACATGACTTCCGTTCTGCCTGTGCCTGCCGCTTTGAAGTCCTGACCCAGAAATCGCGCACGCGCGCGACAATCCATCCTACAATTTCGGGTTCATGCTCGGACTCGACGACGCTTATGTGCTGCGCACTTTGCGCGTGCTCGAAATCTCCCTGATCATTACGGTGATTCTGGGAATTGTGGCAGTCGTGTTTCCAAATCTGCTCGGCCGGTGGCTCGCGGCGTGTGAATCGGCGTTGTCGCGATTTGCTGAAGCTCGCGGACGAGCGGTTGCAGCGATTTTTCTTTTTGTAATTGTCGCGCGCCTGTTGGCGCTTCCCTTCCTGCACGTNCCCGTGCCCGGAATCCACGATGAATTCAGTTATTTGCTGATGGGAGATACGTTCGCGCACCAGCGGCTCGCGAATCCGACGCATCCGATGTGGATCAGCTTCGAAACGTTTCATGTGAACTGGCATCCGGCGTATGCGTCGATGTATCCACCGGGGCAGGGTTTGGCACTCGCCGTCGGAGAGTTGCTCGGCAATCCGTGGCTTGGCGTGGTGCTGAGCGTCGCCGTGATGTGCGCAGCGATCACGTGGATGCTGCAAGCGTGGCTGCCTTCGCGATGGGCAATGCTCGGTGGCGCGATGGTGGCGCTGAAATTAGGTGTTGCGAGTTATTGGGTGAATAGCTATTGGGGAGGAGCGGTCGCGGCGACGGGCGGCGCACTTGCACTTGGAGCGATGGCCCGCATCGCGCGACGCGCTCGCGCGCGCGACGCGTTTTGGCTCGCACTCGGCATCGCAATCTTGGCGAACAGCCGGCCATACGAAGGATTTTTGTTTTGCGCGCCGATTGCGGTTTGGTTTTTGTGGTGGCTCATCGGGAAAACAAAAACCCGGGATGCGGCTGCCGTTCGGGTCGGACGTGTGGCAATGCCAGTAGCAATTGGACTCACGCTCGTTGCGATGTGGATGGGTTTCTACAATTTCCGGCTCACCGGGAATCCGCTGCTGATGCCACACGTCCTGAACACGCGGACGTACCACTCAGCACAGCCGTTTTTGTGGCAAGAGCCTCTGCGCGAGCTTCACTATCACAACCAACAGTTCGAAGATTTTTACAACGACTGGGAGCGCGAAAATTATCATCGCGGTTTTTGGGATGCTGCGCGCGTGACCTGGGAGAAGATTTTTCGTGGCAGTCTAAGCTACTTTTGGGTCGGACTCTTGCTCGTGTTGCCCGGGATTCCATACGCGCTGCGCGATCGCAAGATGCGGCTCCCGCTCGCCATACTGGCGACTGTCTTAATCGGCGTTCTCATTGTCGTGTGGTCCGCCGCTCACTACGCCGCACCAATCACGTGCGTGCTGTTTTTATTGATCGTGCAAGCGGTGCGCCATTTGCGAACCATGCGGTGGAGAGGCCGTCCGGTAGGCATCGCCTTCTCTCGCGCGCTAATGCTTTGTCTGGTGATCGACACAAGCGTTCTCGTGGCACGAGGTATTTGCGACCCTTTGTTCTGGCCGTGCGAAGGCGACCCGAGCCGCGCCGCCATTGAGAAAACTCTCGAGCACACTCCCGGAAAACACCTGATCATCGTGCGTTACACCGACGATCACAACATTCATGATGATTGGGTCTACAACGGCGCAGAAATCGACGGAGCGAAAGTGCTGTGGGCGCGCGAACTCGACTCCGAACAAAACGCGAAGTTACTCGATTATTTCAAGGATCGCAAAATCTGGCTGGTCACGCCGGACACGGATAATACATATCTCGAGCCGTATACGCCACCGAACATGGTGACTGATGATCANTGACTGGGGGTGGATTCAATCTCGCGATGCGACCATCAGGTTGTTCAGGCCGAATTCGAAACGCTGATGAATGAATTTCTGGAAGCCGATGCGTTGCAGCATCATCTGCAAGACATCGACTGGAATTCGCTTCTGATGCTGATCGCTCTCCATTTCCGAGCTAATCAGACCAGCACCACGCAGCACGGCTAGGATCGGATCGACTGCCGAGGACGGCCACGTGAGAATCAGGCTTCCGCCGGGCGCCAGAATGCGAAACGCTTCGCGCAAGACCGGCTCCGGTTCCGGCAAATGCTCGAGCACCGCAAGCATCACGACATGATCGAATTGCGCAGGCTCAAGCGGCAGTGGGGCCGTGATGCTCCCTCGAATGCGCCACCAGCGCCCGCGAACTCCGTCTTCGACTTGATCGTCGATGCCGACGCCGTGTGAAATTTTGTCGCCAGCATAATCGAGAAATGCCGCGTCAAGGCCGCAGCCGAGATCGCAGACGCGCGACCCGCTGCGAATAAATGGATATGCGGCGTGAAATCTCAGCCTTGCGATGAAATGGTCGACGCTTGTGTACGCCATCTATTTCAGATCGTAGTCGCCGATGTATGTGCCGCGGCTAATGCCAAGCATGCTGAGGAAAAACGAAGCAAAAGTCACCTGAATTCCGAGAAATAGCCACATCGACCAGAACAGTACCGCGCGCACCTGGTGCAACGGACCGAAGCCGCTGGAAACCCAATCCCAAACGACCCACGCGCAGCCAAGAAAGCCGATCAGAAAGAGCCCGCCTCCCAGCAACAACCCGGTTTCGAATCGCACATGGGTCAGCGCGCGGCGCAGCGAAATATTTTTGCGATCGAACCGCTCGGCGTAGCTGAAGACTTTGGCGAACGCGCCAATCGAGAGAATCTGCGCGCCGAGCAACGTAAACATCACGCCGAAAATCATCGTGTGAATGTCGAGCGTGATACGCGGCGTGAGCGTGCGCGGTCCGGGCAGCAGCCAAAACACGAGCGCGAGCCCCACGACGACGAGCGCCGCGCCGGGAAGCAAGAAAAGCCAATTCGGCGCATACAGCAGCATGAAACGCAGATGCCGCCACCCGTCGCGAAAACTGCGCAGATGCGGCGGACGACCACGTTTGTCAGGCCAAAGCGTAATCGGGATTTCAGTGATCTTCGCGCGGAGCTGTGCCGCTTTGATCACAAACTCGGAAGCGAATTCCATCCCGGTGCTGCGCAAATCCATCTGATCGTAAATGGCGCGCGTGAATCCACGCATACCGCAGTGGCTGTCTCCAATGCCGGCGTGAAAAAAAAGATTGAGCAGCCGCGAAAGGCCGGGATTGCCGATGTATTTGTGGTGCCACGGCATCGCCCCGCTTTTGATTTCGCCGCGAAAGCGATTGCCCATCACGACGTCGTAGCCCTGCCGCCACATTTCGACGAAGCGCGGCACCTCACCGAAGTCGTAGCTGTCGTCGGCATCGCCCATGATGATGAACTGTCCGCGAGCGGCAGCGATTCCCGCGCGAAGCGCGGAGCCGTAACCGCGCGCCGGAACACTGACAACCCTCGCTCCGAGTTTTCCAGCGATGTCGGTCGAGCCGTCCGTCGAACCGTTGTCCGCGACGACGACTTCCCCGCGCAGTCCACCGGCCTTGAACGCTTCAATCGCCTTGCCAACGCAAATCCCTATCGAGTTCGCTTCGTTGAGGCACGGAATCACAACCGACACATCGACGGGCCTGTCCGCCGCGTCGAGCGACGCATGCGTCATCGCAGATGTTCTGATGGTTTCCGTCGTCAAGTCTGAATTCTCAGCCGAACTGTGAGCGGCACAGCGAACCGCAGCTTTCCTTTGCAATTTCCGCGCTGGCCATTATCATGGCGCCTTCGCTGCGAGGCTCAGCAGTCCCCTTACACGCGGGATGCACTCGCATCGATGCCCTGAGAATCCATTGTCTAACATATCCGACGGCACAGCGACCACTGCATCGGTTCAGACAGGTTCCCCCGTCGCGCGATCCAGCGGCGGACTGCTCAAAGTGCTCGGCGTCTGGTTCGGCGTTGCAGCCGCAATTGGAAACGCGATCGCCGCCGGCATCGTGCGCGCTCCGGGCGACATCGCATCGTGGCTGCCGAGCGCGCCGCTCTTCCTTGGTGTCTGGATACTCGGCGGCCTTTACGCATTCGTCAGCGCCCCGTCGATGGCGGAACTCGGCGCGTGCATCCCACGAAGCGGCGGCCAATACAATTTTGTGCGCCGCGCGTTGGGCGACTATCCAGGATTCATCGTGGGCTGGAGCGACTGGCTGTCGTCGTGCGGCACGTCCGCGGCCGTCTCCATCGTTATCGGCGAATACAGCGGCGCACTTTTCCCCTCGCTCGCGGGACACGTGCGCGCCATCGCCGTCGGCATGATGGTTCTGTTTTTCCTGCTGCAATACAACGGCGTACGATGGGGCAGCAGCGTGCAGCTGGCGACCGCCGCGATCAAGTCGGTCGCATTCGTGGTTCTGGTGGGCGCGTGTTTTGTATTCGGCGGAAACGCAGCAAGCCACGCCACCGCAGCCGCGAGCACCAGCAATCCTCCGCTCGAACTGCAATCAGGCTGGCCGCTGGTCATCGCATTCATGCTGGCGCTGCAAGCGGTGATTTACACCATCGACGGTTGGGACGGCATCGTCTATTTCGGTGAAGAGGTGCGCAATCCCGGCCGCGACGTACCCCGCGCAATCTACGGCAGCGTCTTTTCCGTGATGGGGATCTATCTGTTGATCAACGCGGCCGTCCTCTACATTCTGCCGATCGAGCAAATCGCCGGGAATAATTTCGCGCTCGGCACTGTTGCAAACCTGATCTTCGGACGCCTCGGCGATCCCATTATCCGCAGCATCATGCTGATCTCGCTGGTCTCGTGCATCAATGCGAATCAGCTGTTTTGTTCGCGCACGCTGTTTGCCATGAGCTCCGACCGTTTGTTTTTTCGATTTGGCGCGAAGGTAAACGCCGGGGGCACGCCAACGATTTCGCTCCTACTCACAACAATCGTCGCGATCATTTTTATTCTCGGCACTTTCGAACGCGTCATCGCGATGCTCAGTTTCTTTTTCGTCGCGAACTATACCCTGAGTTATTGGTCACTTTTCGTGCTACGAAAGAAAGAGCCGTCACTGCCCCGCCCCTATCGCGCTTGGGGATATCCATACACGACCGCGCTGGCTCTGATCGGCTCGATTCTGTTTTTGATTGGGAGCATCGTCACGGACCGCCACAATGCGCCGCTGGCTTTGTTGCTGCTGGTCGCGAGCTATCCGATTTTTCTGCTGGTGAAATACGCGGGACGAGATAAGGCGAACGAAGCAACGACCTAAGTAAGTATCGACCAAAAACCAAAAACGCCTTTTTCTTACTTTATTCCTTCTTTGCTTCGTTGCTTCAGATTTTCTCAGCGATGCTCTTGCCCTGCAGGAAAAGCAGCAAATAGTCGGGTCCGCCCGTCTTTGAATCGGTACCCGACATATTGAACCCGCCGAACGGATGCGCGCCCACCATCGCGCCCGTACACTTGCGATTCAAATACAGATTCCCGACGTGAAACGCCTCGCGGGCCTTTTCCAGCTTCTCCCCATTCTTGGAGTAGACGCCACCGGTCAAACCGAATTCCGTTCCGTTAGCAATTTCCAGCGCGTGATCGAAATCGCGCGCCTTGATCACAGCGAGCACCGGCCCGAAAATCTCCTCTTGCGCAATGCGCGCCTTCGGATCGACATCAGCGATCACCGTCGCCTGCACAAAGTAACCGTCCCCGGGCGCGCGATCGCCGCCGACGAGCACCCGCCCTTCTTTCTTGCCAACGTCGATATAGCCGAGCACGGTCTCAAGCGCGGTCTTGCTCGCAACCGGCCCCATGTAATTCTTCGGATCTTCGCTCGGGCCGACAGTAACCTTCTTCGCGCGCTCCACCATCTTCTCCACGAACGCGTCATAAACCTTTTCCGACACGATTGCCCGCGAACACGCCGAACACTTCTGCCCCTGATACCCAAACGCCGCCTGCGCAACGCCTTCGACCGCGGAATCGACATCGGCTTCTTCATCGACAATCGTTGCGTCTTTGCCACCCATCTCGAGCACCGTCCGCTTGATCCAGATTTGCCCGGGCGCCTTCTTCCCCGCCGCTTCGCTGATGATGAGCCCGACTTCCTTCGAACCCGTGAACGTGATGAATCGCGTCTTGGGATTTTTCACCAGCGCATCGCCAACAATCTCACCCGCGCCCGTCACCAGATTCAGCGCACCCTTCGGAATCCCCGCTTCATACAAAATCTCAACCATCTTGGAAGCCACGACCGTCGCCTCTTCCGACGGCTTCAGCACAACAGTATTGCCGGTGACCAGCGCAGCCACCGTCATGCCTGTCGCAATCGCCGCCGGAAAATTCCACGGCGGAATCGCAGCCCCCACGCCGAGCGGAATGTACACCATGAAGTTTTTTTCGCCCTTCATCGGCGTAACGCTTTGCGGACCCGCGAGGCGCAACATCTCGCGCGCATAAAATTCCAGAAAGTCGATCGTCTCCGCAGTATCCCCGTCAGCTTCCGCCCACGACTTTCCGACCTCGTAGCAAATCCATGCCGAAACTTCGAATTTACGATCGCGAATAATCTTCGCGGCGCGGAACAAGCATTCCACACGCTCTTCGACCGGCACTTTCTTCCACGACTCAAACGCCTTCCACGCCGCGGCAACCGCAGCGTCCGCGTTATCCTTCGTCCCCGCCTGAAAAACTCCAATCACTTCCGACGGATGCGACGGATTCGTAGACGACATCTTCGCCGTCGTATAAACCTTCTCCCCGCCGATGTACATCGGATATTCCCGGCCAAACTGCGCCTTCACCTTGGCGAGCGCCGCTTCCATCGCCGCTTTATTCTCCGGCCGCGAAAAATCCACGAAAGCCTCGTTCGTAAATTCAGGTCGCTTGATCGTCGTTTCGGCCGTCGCCATAAGGCTCTCCTGAACTGCTCGGAATGCTCCGCTCAATCTTCCCATTCTACGTTGCATGGAAGGGCCTCGACAACCGAGCGAACGAGCGCTTATTGACTTCGAATCGTGGCAGCGCAACCGCAAAGCGAACCACACTTGCTCGCAATCGATTGTGCTTGGATAATCGCGGCACTTCTATCGTTCGGTAAGGACTCGCGCGCATGGCCATCACGTTTCATTTTCAATACCCGATCGAACGCACCATGGCGTTCGAAAACGAATACCACCCCAATCTGCAGCTAACACTGGACGACAAACGCGACCTGCTGCAGACACGCTCGGCCATCTCCATCTGGATGTTCGACGGCAGCCGCCTCGTCGGCGAAACCTACGGCGTACCCTGGAATGGCAAGGACGACCTCATAGGCTTCCCTCGCGACCCCGAAGCGATCTACTGTTACTCCAACACGATCCTCAACAAATATCAGGGCAAAGGCTACGGCGCGATACTGAAAGCCGCCTTCATCGGCCGCGTCTCGCGCGACTTCAAGCGCATCTACGGTCACGCCCGGCCTGGCCCCAGCCAGGAGCTCAACAAAAAATTCGGTGCCAAAATGGGAAAGACCTACAAGAATTGGTTCGGTACCGGCGAGGACTACCGCATCTACGTTTTGCCGCTCAACAAGTAGCCGCCCAGCCTCGATTCTCGACCTAGTTCTGGTACCTGTCCAAAATTCTTCCTCGCAAGCCCTCTAAGCCATTTAAATACAGCGATTTAAATAGTATTCCATAGGACACTTTCGCACCCATTTTCATCCTCCGACCGCAACAATCGAGCGCACACTTGGGTTCAACACTCCAAGGCCGGGGAACGCGAATCACTTACCGGCACACACGAAAATTCGGTTCGTTGACGCCCACAAACGGAGATTGCCGGGCGCAAGGGACCTTCGGGGAGGACCCTTTTATGCGCACTCTTTTCTCTCTTCGCACCTTGTTGCTCGCCGGCTCCATGGGCTTGGTTTCCCTCGCTCCTGCGCCGGCCAAGGCTCAGATCGCGGTCGGCATTTCGATCCGCGTCGCACCTCCGGCCATTCCCGTTTATGTTCAGCCCGCTTGCCCGGTTGCCGGCTACCTTTGGACGCCAGGCTATTGGGCTTACGGCGACGTCGGCTACTACTGGGTGCCTGGCGTATGGATCGCACCTCCGCGCGTTGGCCTGCTCTGGACTCCGGGTTACTGGGGTTGGGGCGGCGGCGTCTATGCCTGGCACGGCGGTTATTGGGGACCTCACGTTGGCTTCTATGGCGGCGTTAACTACGGCTTCGGCTACGGCGGCGTCGGCTTCGTCGGCGGCGAATGGCGCGGCGGCGTCTTCGCGTATAACACCGCGGTCGTCCACGTGAACGAAACCGTGATCCACAATACCTACGTCAACCGCACCGTGATCGTGAATAACAACGTCCACACCAGCTTCAACGGCGGTCCGGGTGGGCTCGCGGTCCACGCGAATGCGCAAGAAATCGCGGCTGGCCGCGAGTCTCACGTCCAGGCGACTTCGGCTCAGATGTCGAATCAGCACAGCGCGAGCCTCAACCACGCGAACTTCGCATCCGAAAATCACGGCCGTCCCGCGAACGCAGCGTACAGCCGGGTCAACCAGCGTGAAGGCAACCAGCAGGCTCGCATCGGACAAGGCGTTCGCTCCGGCCAATTGACGCCGGGTGAAACCAGCCACCTCGAGAATAAAGAAGCGGGGATCAACCACGAAGTGCGCTCCGATCGCGCTGCCAACGGCGGCCACCTGACGCAGCAGGAACGCAATCAGGTGAATCATCAGCAGAACGCCGTGAGCCGCGATATCGATCGCGACAAGCACAATGCGCGCACCGATCGCCCGGCGCAGGAACACAACGAGCATCCGCATCAGCGCTAGCGCTGACGGGCTCGCTCTGCAACGTTCAATAGTTGGGAGCAGTCATTCGAAACCGCCGGTAGGGTAACCTGCCGGCGGTTTTGCTTTTCATGCGAGGCTGCTTGCTGCGGGCTGTATCATGTCGCATTCGTTTTTCGCATCTCGCGAATCAAAACCAACGCCGTGCTCAACGAATATCGCCCGTGTTAAACGAATATAGAAAGAAGCGCGATTTCAAAAAAACCGCGGAGCCCGCCGGCGACGACCGCCATCACGGCGGCGATCGCGCTTTCGTCGTCCAAAAGCACGCCGCCACCCACCTTCACTATGACTTGCGCCTGGAAGTCGACGGTGTCCTGAAATCCTGGGCCGTTCCGAAAGGGCCGTCGCTGAATCCCGGCGACAAGCGCCTCGCGATGCAGGTCGAAGATCATCCGTTCGAATACCGAATGTTCGAAGGCTCCATCCCGAAAGGCGAATACGGCGGCGGCGAAGTCATCATCTGGGATCAAGGCACGTACGTGCCCGAAGGAACGCTCAGCACGAAAGACCAACTCGCAAAAGGCGAACTGAAGTTTCAGCTTCACGGCGAAAAACTGCGCGGCAGTTTCGTCATCGTGAAGCTGCGCAAGCCCGGCAACAAAAACGAATGGCTTCTGATCAAGCACCGTGATGCGTTCGCCGACGGCAAATGGGACGCTGAGCAGCACGCTGAGTCGGTCGTAAGTGGCCGCACGCTCGAAGACATCGCAGCCGGGCGCCCCGCAACCCGCGAGCGAATCGCGCTCAATCCATCGCAGTTGTCAGCCGCCTTCGAATCCCCAATGCCCAAAATGCCGAGCGGCGTGCGCGCGACGCTCGCCGAACTCGGCGACAAACCGTTTTCGAGCCCCAATTGGGTCTACGAGATCAAATGGGACGGCGTGCGCGCCATCGCGCAGATCGAAAGCGGGAAGACGACACTCTGGGCACGCTCGGGACGAGACGTCACCTCCGAGTACCCCGAGTTTGACGACATGGCCGCGCGCTTTCGCGTGCGCGATGTAATCATCGACGGCGAAATCGTCACGCTCGACGCCGAAGGGCGCAGCAATTTCCACACCTTGCAGCACCGGCTCGGCGTGCAAAATCCCTCGCGCCAACTGATGCAGTCGGTGCAGCTCGATTACTTCGCATTCGACGTGATGTACGCAGACGGATATGACCTCAGACGCGCATCGCTCGTAGACCGCAAGAATTTTCTTCAGCGGATTCTCTCCGGCAACGAGCGCATCCACTATTCCGAACACATCGCCGAGCAAGGCGAAGCAATGTACGAAGCCGCGCGCAGCAAGGGGTTGGAAGGCATCGTCGCCAAGCTGGCAAACAGCACCTACGTCGGCATGCGCACATCTTCCTGGGTGAAATTGAAAATCGTCAGCGAACTCGACGCCGCCGTCGCCGGCTATACCGAAGGGCGCGGCAGTCGCAAATTCTTTGGCGCTCTCGTGCTCGGTCTCTACGAAGGAGGCGAATTACAATTTATCGGCAGCGTCGGCACCGGCTTCGACGAAGCCAAACAGGAAAAAATCTTCGATCAATTGACTCGGCTAAGCTCAAAAACTTCTCCGTTCGCAAAAATCCCGGCTCTGCGCGAAAACGTTGAATGGATCGAACCCGAACTCGTCGCGCGCGTGAAGTACGCCAACTGGACGAACGACAACCACCTCCGCGCACCAGTATTTCTGAGCCTGCTCACCGATCGCGCGGCGAAAGATTGCACGATGGCGGACGCAAAACCCGAGAGCACCGCAGCGCTCGAGTCAAAAGCAGAGAAGGAAAATCCTCCGTCAAAGAAAACAAAAGAGAAAACGTCAACAACGGTGGAATCGACGACACCCGCGATCGACGGGACGTCAGAGGAAGAGCCGGCAGCAGTTGAAAAAAGCCCGCCCAGCAAACCGAGAGCAGCGAAAGCTGCACCTCAACCGGCCACGAAAAACTCATCCAAGACGGTATCAATATCTTCCGGCCGCGAAACCGAAATTGAAACCGAACTCCGCGCTGGCACAAAAGAAACCATGGACGTCGAATCCGACGGCCAGCGCCTCCATTTCAGCAACCTCAACAAAATCTATTTTCCCGGGCCAGGCGTAAAAAAACGCGAACTCCTCGCCTACTACTACCGCATGGCGCGCTACATCCTGCCATTTTTGCAAGATCGCCCGATGGTCCTGCGCCGCTATCCCGACGGCGTCGACGGCAAAGCATTTTTCCAGAAGGAGGCGCCATCCTATCTCCCCGACTGGATCGAAACCGCCACCGTCGATTCCGACGAACGCGGGGGCGAGATGCAATACGTCCTCTGCAATTCCCGCGCGTCCCTGCTTTATCTGACGAATCTCGGCTGCATCGACCACAATCCCTGGTCGAGCCGCGCCCAAAGCCAGTCAAACCCCGACTACGTCTTCTTCGACCTCGATCCCACCGACGACACACCGTTTTCCGACGTCATGCACATCGCCCGTGAAATCTACGCAATGCTCAAATCCATCAAAATGCGCTGCTACATGAAAACTTCGGGCGCCTCCGGCTTCCACATCTTCATCCCGCTCGAGCCGAAATACACCTACGAGCAAACGCGCACCTTCGCCGAAGTCGTCGGACGTCTCGTGGCCTCCGAAAATCCGAAGCTCACCACATTCGAACGCACCGTCAGCAAACGCCCCAAAGGCCGCATCCTGATCGACGCCCTGCAAAACGCCAGCGGCAAGCCGCTCGCCTGCGCCTACTCCGTGCGCGCCTTCCCCAAAGCAACAGTCTCAACGCCGCTCTCTCCCGAAGAACTCACCACCAACATTTCCGCCGAACAATTCACCCTGCGCAATTTCAACGACCGCATTGCAAACGTCGGCGACCTCTGGTCCGACTTCTGGCAAAATCGCCAAACCCTCGACCGCGCCCTCACACTGCTCGCCAAGAAATTCTCGAAGGGCGAGTCATAAGCGTGATCGCATCGCAACTATTCTCACGGTTCCGCTTCACCTGCGTCCGACTTCGTCCGTAGACTTCTCCGCGCTTCGAATGTAATCTCAGCGAAGCCAATTCCCATCATCCTCGAGGCCCCCATGCGACATCTCGCAACTGCACTCGCTGCTGTCATTCTCAGCGCAGCGCCGATTCACGCTCAGGAAAAACCGCTACACGGCATCGACACCCACGACCTCGATCGCAAAGCAAATCCCTGCAACGACTTCTACGATTTCGCGAACGGCACCTGGCGCGCTCAAAATCCAATTCCCGCATCGATGGTGATGTGGAGCAGGCGCTGGGCCGCCGGCGAAGCGACGAAAGATGTCCTCAACGGCATTCTCGAAGACGCCGCGAAGAACGCCGCAACCGCACCGCCGAAATCCACCGACCGCCTGATCGGCGACTACTACGCCGCGTGTATGGATCAAAAAGCAATCGACGCGCTCGGCATCAAAGCGCTCGCGCGCGAAATGGCCTGGATCCACTCCGTCGCATCCACCGACGACCTCCAGCCCGTGATCCAAAAACTGAACGAAGAAGCGATTTACGTTCCTTTTATCTTCGGCTCGAGCCAGGACCCGCATAATCCGCAATCCGTCATCGCCGACGCAGGCGCAGCCGGCATCGGATTGCCCGAACGCGATTACTACTTCAAAGACGACGCGAAATCGAAAGAAACGCGCGAGAAATACCTGCAACACATTCAGGCGATCTTCGTACTCGCCGGCACCGACAAGGAAACCGCCGCAGCGAACGCAAGAATTGTAATGCGCATGGAAATCGCATTCGCCGGCGCATCGCTCAACAACGTCGAACTTCGCGACCCTCACGCCACCGACCACAAGATGACGCTCGATGAAGTCCAGAAGCTGACACCCGGCTTCAACTGGGGTAGCTACTTCGAAACGCTAAGCCTCGATCCAAAAGTTCCCATCAACGTCGATCAGCCGAAATTCCTCGAGGAATTTCAAAAGCAACTCAAAGAAACGTCGGTCGACGACTGGAAAGTCTATCTGACCTGGCACGTCTTGCTTTCCGCCGCGCCTTCGCTCTCGACGCCGTTCGTTCAGGAAAACTTCGCCTTCTTCCAAAAATATCTGCAAGGCGCGGCGGAATTGAAGCCGCATTGGAAGCGCTGTGTCGAAGCAACCGACAACGATCTCGGCGAAGCGTTGGGCAAGAAATACGTCGAGAAAACTTTTTCGCCCGAAGCAAAAGCCCGCATGCAGGAAATGGTAAAAAATATCTTGCTCGCGCTCCACGACGACATCCAGACGCTCACATGGATGAGCGACGACACAAAAAAGAAAGCGCTCGAGAAGCTCGCCACATTCAATCCAAAAGTTGGCTACCCCGATAAATGGAAGGACTACAGCACCGTAGAAGTCACTCGCGACGCCTACTGGGCCGACGTCGTTTCCGCCCGCCGCTTTGCCGTCAAAGATGACGCGCAGCTCATCGGCAACCCCGTCGATCGAGGCCGCTGGGGCATGACCACGCCAACCTCGAACGCCTACTACAATCCGCAGCTCAACGAAATCGTCTTCCCTGCCGGCATTTTGCTACCCCCGATGTTCGACGTGAACGCCAGCGACGCCGTGAACTACGGCGGCATCGGCCCGGTGATCGGCCACGAAATCTCGCACGGCTTCGACGATCAAGGCGCGCAATACGACGCCACCGGCGAGCTCAAAAACTGGTGGACTCCGGCCGACTACAAAGATTTTCAGAGCCGCGGCAAATGTGTGGTCGATCAATTCGATTCATACACCGTCGACGGCGGCCTGCACGAAAACGGCAAGCTCGTACTCGGTGAAAGCATCGGCGACCTCGGCGGCGTAAAGCTCGCCTATCTTGCGTTCGAAAAATCGATGCAAGGCAAGCCGCGCCCCGCCGATCAGAATGGTTTCACTCCCGAGCAGCAATTCTTCATTTCATGGGGACAATCGCGTGGCGACGAAATTCGCCCCGACGCGCAGCGCCAATTCGTCCTGACGAATCCCCACCCGGTCAGCAAATATCGCGTGCTCGGCCCGCTCAGCAATCTGCCCGAGTTCCAGAAAGCTTTCAGCTGCAAAGCTGGCGACACGATGGTCCGAGCGACGGAGAATCGCTGCACGATTTGGTGAGCGATTTGCTACAAGTAACCGTGCACGCCAGAAATTTTCGGAGGAACAAATGATTTTTCGACGGCAAGTTTTTGTTGGAATGATCGCGGCGGCTTTTTGCTTTGCAAACACAGGTATTTACGTCGCCGCCACCAAAGCGCAAGACGCGACGCAGCAGCAAAAGGCCCCTGCTGCTTCTCACGGAAAACTGCTCGCCGCGTATCGCGGTGNCCTGCCGTGCGCAGATTGTCCTGGAATTGACACGACCGTGCGTCTCTTCGCCGACCCCAGCGGCGCCGAAGATCACGGCCGCTATCTCATTCGCAGCTCCTATCAAGAGCGCAACACCACAAACACCGAGATAGGCACCTGGACCCTCGAAAAAGGCACGCCCAACGATCCGTCCGCGAGCGTGTATGTCCTGAAGGCAAAAACCGGCAACGGCGCCACGAATTACCTCGTCGTCGGTGACAACGAAATCAAACAGCTCGACAGTAACCGCAAGCCGTTCACCGGAACCGTGAATTTCACATTGAAACGCGTCGGCGCGAACGCTGCCAAGCACGGCGCCCCTGCGATTTAGTCGATCGGCACCCGCGGAAAATGATGATAGTAGACGGCTATGGTCGCGCCCAGGGCTGAGGCGGTCCGGATGGCGCAAGCAATCGAATCGACACCACAAAATTCCCCCGCTGTTTGCCAACTAATTTAAACTGCGCGAGGTTATCCTCTCCGCCGCTGCTCGAAACCCGCGCCGGGTTTCCCCCGTCAAGATCGGCAACATCTGGCGCAAGATTGTGCGCTTCCAGCGCGATCTTGTTCGGTGTACCGCGCACATGCACAGTGAGCGTGCGCCGATCTCCCGGCGAAAGTGGCCCCGAATTCGCTTCCAGCGACAACTCCACGAACCGAATCGTAAATGGATCCGACACGCCTCTTTGGCAGCTCACCACGATCTCAGCGTTGCCCGCCCCCAGTTCGTCGGGCGGCAGCACAATCAAAGACATCGGTGACGACGCCAGCACGAGCGCGGGAACACCGCCGATCGTCACGTTGTTCGCGTCGGCATCGGCGCAGAACGCGCGGCCCACGAGTTCGAATCGATCGGTGAGCGACGCCACGCGCGGCGCAGCCGTGACTTGCAGCGCGTCCGACGACGCTTCCGTCTGGCTCAAAACTGTCACAAACACGCGGCCCGAGTGCCCCTCAATCGTGGCGGAGATTCTTCCGGTATCGAGCGGCGCAACAAACAACGCCCGGCCTGTCGTGTCGGTCGTAACCCGGTCGCCGTTCGAAAAAATCACATGCACGCCCGGCGTCAGCCGCCCGTTCATATCAAGAACGGCCAGCGTCGCGTGTTCGCCCGACACAACCTTCCGCGGCAGCAAAAGAATGCGCGCCCCGGAAGCGGATGGCGGAGCGGGAGGTGCCGC
>JGI12635J15846_10000457_pt1 | contig 34836 bp, 31 predicted proteins | sample BlaSpr_A8_OM2_M2_FD_15846 | JGI IMG/M metagenome (IMG submission 15846)
CCGCGACTTTTGCCAGTCCGAAGTCCAGTATCTTGGCGTGGCCTCGTTCCGTGACAAAAATATTGGCGGGCTTGATGTCCCTGTGAACGATTCCTTTCGCGTGGGCAGCGTCAAGCGCGTCGGCAATCTCGATCGCCAGAGAGAGAATCGTCTCCAACTCCATCGGACGCCCGGCGATTCGGTGCTTGAACGTCATGCCCTCCAAAAACTCCATCGCAATGTAGGACTGCTCGTCGCTCTTGCCGATGTCGTAAATAGTGCAGATGTTCGGATGGTTCAGCGCCGATGCCGCGCGGGCTTCCCGCCGGAAGCGTTCGAGTGCCTGCGGGTCGCGCGCAACGTCATCGGGCAGAAACTTGAGCGCAACGAAACGGCCGAGTTCGGTATCCTCAGCCTTGTAAACCACGCCCATCCCACCGCCACCAAGTTTTTCGACAATGCGGTAGCGCGAGATGGTTTGCCCGATCACTGGAGCAGAATCCTACGTGGATGAAAACGCCAAGTCAACGAAGGCCCTAGAGTTGGCGGCGTCCAAAAAGGACATTGCCGAAATATCGATTTTCACTCATGACCCTCCGCAGCGTTTGGCTTGCTCAACCGACTACCGAATTTCGATTATCACTGCCCCAGTCACCGCCCAACCCGCCGATAGCAAAAACACTCCACCGCATGATCATTCACCATCCCCGTAGCCTGCATAAACGCATAGCAAATCGTCGATCCCACAAAATTGAATCCCCGCTTCTTCAAATCCTTGCTCATCGCATCCGACTCCGGAGTCCGCGCCGGAATCTTCTCCCCCAACCGCCGCGCATTCACCATCGGCTTGCCGCCAACCAACTGCCAGACGTAGCGATCGAACGACCCAAACTCCTTCTGCACCGCCAGAAACGCCTGGGCATTCCGAATCGCCGAAGCAATCTTCAGCCGATTCCTCACAATCCCCTCATCGCCCAGCAGCCGCGCCACCTTGCGCCCGTCATACCGAGCAATCTTCTTCGGATCAAACCCATCAAAAGCCGCCCGATAATTTTCCCGCTTCCGCAAAATCGTCTCCCAGCTGAGCCCCGCCTGCGCCCCCTCCAACATCAAAAACTCAAACCATCCCCGATCGTCATGCAGCGGCACTCCCCACTCCCGATCGTGGTAAAGAATCATGAGTTCGTCGCTCGGCCAAGAACAGCGAACAACATCCTTCTTCGGCACTTTCCATGGCAAAGCCGTCATCGCATCGATCCCCCGACTGCCGATCCTAACGAAAGTACGCTTCGAAGGGTGCCCAAAGAACGGATTTTTAACCAGGGATATAATCTATTCATGATGCAGGAAGCTCAGGAATTACTAAAAAAGGCTCTCGCCCCGCCCGAGAAAGAGCGTGCCGACCCTAGCGGGCAGTTTGATCGATAGCTTGGATGACACCGTCGATGAAAATGTTGAAGCTGCCTGGCAAGAAGAGGTCGCGCGCCGCCTGGAAGAAGTTCGCTCCGGCAAAGTAAAAGCCACTTCATGGGAGGACGTCCGGCAGCAGGGGCGCACCCTCCTCAATGGCCGGTAGGCCGCTCGAATTTCATCCGCAAGCGGAGCAGGAATACCTCGCGGCCCTAGCGTGGTATCAAGAAAGAAGTCCATCCCCGGCAATTCGATTCGAAAGCGCATTCGAACCAGCGATAAGCAAGATCAGAGATAACCCTCATCGGTGGCCGACCTATCTACTGGGCGGCAGAAGATACGTAGTTCATCAATTTCCATTCCTGATCGGTCACCGGCGTCCCGGATATTGGCGTGGGCGATGGCGAGAACGACAGTTTCCGAATTGAGAGTCGAATACACGGAGAGATCGCTGATAGCCGAACTTCAGCCGCCCGCCAGCACTCCATCAATTTTCCCCAACTCCTCGCTCGAAAACTTCAAATTCTTCAGCGCCGCCACATTATCGTCCACCTGCGACACCTTGCTCGTCCCCACCAGCGCGCTGGTCACCCGCGGATCCCGCAGCACCCACGCCACCGCCATCTCCGCCAGCGTCTGCCCACGTTGCTTGGCTATTTCATTCAGCGCCCGCACCTTCGCCAGCATCGCCTCGCCAATATCCTTCTTCTTAAGAAAAAAATCGCGCGCCGCCCGCGAGTCCGCCGGAATCCCCTGCAAATACCGGTCCGACAGCAGCCCCTGTGCCAGCGGACTGAACACAATCGAGCCCACGCCTTCTTTCCCCAGCACGTCAAACAATCCCTGCTCCGGATCGCGCACAAACATCGAATACTTCGGCTGATGAATCAGACAAGGCGTTCCGAGTGACCGCAGAATCTCCACCGCGTCCGCCGTCTGCTCCGCGTTATACGCTGAAATACCCACGTAGAGCGCCCTCCCCGACCGCACCGCCGTATCGAGCGCGCCCATCGACTCTTCCATCGGAGTATTCGGATCGGGACGGTGATGGTAAAAAATGTCGACATACTCAAGCCCCATCCGCTTCAGGCTCTGGTCCAGGCTCGCCAGCATATATTTCCGCGAGCCGAAGTCACCGTACGGCCCCGGCCACATATCCCACCCTGCCTTCGTCGAAATAATCAACTCATCGCGATAAGGCAGAAAATCCTTTTTGAAAATCTGCCCGAACGTCTCCTCCGCCGATCCATAAGGAGGACCATAATTGTTGGCCAGATCAAAATGCGTGATCCCCAGATCGAACGCCCGCCGCAGCATCGCCCGCGAATTTTCAAAATTATCGACCCCGCCGAAGTTATGCCACAGCCCGAGCGACACCGCCGGCAGTTGAATCCCGCTCCGTCCCGAGCGCCGATATTGCATCGAGTCGTAACGCTTCTCACTAGCCTCGTACACGTTTGCTCCCCTCGACCCTCGTCAGGNTATCGCTTTGCGTTTCGTATCAGGACATCGCTTTAGCGATGCCACAACTTCACAGCCACACACGCCCCCTGTGGGGGCCGCGCCTCACAACTCAGTCGTATCTCTCATACCGAATCGCCGTCCGATCCCACCCCAGCTCCTTCAGCAACTCGCGATTCGCCTTCACCATCTTGTCCAGCCCGCAAATATACGCGTGCATATCGGTGCGCATTCCCACAATCTCTCCCAGATGTTGCTGCACATATCCGCGCAACCCTTTCCACTCCTCGCCCGCGCGGCTCAACGTAGGCAAAAAGTGAAAGTTGTCATGCTGCGCCGCCAGCCGCTCGAACTCCTCGCTATAGTAAAGGTCCTGCTCCGTCCGCGCCCCAAACAACAGCCAGAACCGATGCCCCTGATGCCGCTCCGCNTCCGCCAGCAGCCAGTGCAGCATCGATCGAAACGGAGCAATCCCCGTCCCCGTAGCAACAAAAACCGAATCGCGCAGCGGCGGCCGCAAAATAAAACTCCCAAACGGTCCCTGAAACGATATCTGCGCGCCCTCCTCCAGTCCGCACAGATAATTCGACATGAATCCCTCTTCCACCCGATTCAGGCAAAAAGCGAGGTGTCCATTCTCGCCCGGCGCCGACGCAATGGAATACGCGCGCGTCATCTCCTCGCCCTCCGGAGTAGTAGCCTTCACCGAGAGCCACTGCCCCGGAACAAATCCAAAGTGACTCACCCCACTCACCTCAAGCTCCAGGTGCTTGGTAAACTCAGTGAGCGCCACCGACCGGACCACGCGAGCATCGAAAGTCTGAAACTTAGCCATCGCTATCTAGATGATACAAGTAAGCCCACGGACGCTTCTGTAGTGCGCCATGAGCCCGTTTCACCACGCAGGCCCGGAGCCCCAGAGAGAACCGTGAGCCCTCGGACGATAAGGTAAGGAAGGGTTTTGCTAAATGGTTGGTGTTCTCCATGCCTCCGTGCCTCCGTGGTGGAAACGCTGTCCCAGAGGCTTGCCGCAGTGACGACGCCAAACCCTTCCCCTCTGCCCCCCAGCAGCCGACCGCAAGGGCAGAGGAGCAACGAATTCGAACTCCTCTGCGCCCTGGCCGCCGCAAATCTGTCGCCCGAGCGCCGCGCCCGCATCGCCAGTTGGAATCTCTCATCCCTCGACTGGCCAAAATTCATCAGCCAAGGCGAGCATCACGGTGTCCTTCCCCTGGCCGCGCGCAACCTTCTAGAAATTGATTCCGCTGCACCTACCCCGCGCCTTCCACAAGAAATCGCTCGCCAACTGCAATCCGCCTACGACGCCAACCTGCGTCGCAACCTGTGGTTCGCCTCCGAAATGCTCCGCATCCTGGACCACTTCGACAGCAAGCAGCTCCGTGCCATCCCCTACAAAGGTCCAGTCCTCGCGCAGTCGGCTTACGGCGACCTAGCCCTCCGCCGTTTTTCCGATCTCGATTTCCTTATTGCTTCCGCCGATTTCAAGCGCGCCAAGCAAGCCGTCTCCGAAATCGGATACCACCCCTCGACCGAAATCACCGCGCCTGTCGAGCGCTACTGGCTCCGCAAAGGCAATGAGCGCATGTTCGACGGCCCCGCCGGAAAGTATCTTCTGGAGCTGCAGTGGGCCATCCTCCCGCACTTCTACGCCGTCGGTTCTGCGAACGATCTGCGCGCAAGCGACCTGTCCGTCGGAAATCTAATGGCGCGCGCCCATCGCACCACCGTCGCCGATCGCGAAGTCCCGTGCCTCTCCGCCGAAGACAATCTGCTAGTCCTCTGCCTCCACGCCGCCAAACATCTCTGGATGCGCCTCATCTGGCTCGCCGACATCGCCGAAATTTTGCGATCCGAAGCGCAGTCCATCGATCCCGCGCAAGTGCTCTCCCGCGCCCCCTCTCTAGGCATCGTCAGAATTCTCGGTGTAACTTTCTGGCTGGTAGAACATCTGCTCCGCGAAGAAATTCCAACATGGGCGGGAAAAATAATCGCCGATCCCAGCGTCCCCGCTCTAGGCCAGGAATTCGCCGAGCGCCTAGCCAGCGGCGCCACCTACAATTTCGAATCCACCGAATATTTCCGCCGCATCCTAAAACTCCGCGAGCGCCAAGCCGACCGCGCGAAGTATCTGTGGCGTTTGTTATCGACACCAGGACAAGGCGACCTGGCGGCCGTAAAGCTGCCCGAATCGATGTTTCCCCTCTACAGAATCGTCCGCCTAGCCCGCCTGCTAAAAAGGTGCTACTGAAAACTGAAAAATAGCTCGAAGCTGTTACTGGCAACTGGCAACTGCTTTCAGTGCAACTCCCCATCCCCCGGCGCCACATCCGGAGTGTCCACCTTCCGCGCCACCGCCGGATTTCCCATCGCCGGGACCGGCTGAAATTCCCCCGGATCCTTCCCCGCCAAAGCCACATTCATAAACTGCATCCAGATCGGCAGCGCCGCCCGCGCTCCCGTCTCCTTATCTCCCAGCGATTTTTTCTCGTCGTACCCAATCCACACTCCGCAAGTCAGCGTCGGCGAAAATCCCACAAACCACGCATCCGTAAAATCGTTAGTCGTCCCCGTCTTGCCCGCCAGAGGATACGGCATCTTGGCCGCCGCCACTGCCGTCCCATGCAGCACCACCTCGCGCAGCATCGACGTCATCACGCGAGCCGTCCGCGAACTCACCGCATCCTTAATATCCGAGAAATCCTCCTCCAGAATCCGCCCTTCATAATCCGTCACCTTCGTGATATAGCGCGGAGCCACGCGCACTCCATCATTCGGAAACACGCTGAACGCCGAAGTCTGCTCCAGCGGCGTAATCTCCGCCGACCCCAGCGCCACCGGCAAATACGCCGGGATATTCGACGTAATGCCAAACCGATGCGCGTAATCGATCACCGTCTTAATGCCCACATGGTCGGCCAGTTTCAGCGCCGGAATATTCCGCGACTGCGCCAGCGCCCGCCGCAGCGTAATCGTCCCCTCAAATTTGTCATCGTAATTATGCGGAGTATAAGGCCCCGAAGCCGTCTGAAACGTTACCGGCGCGTCGACAATCGTATCGTCCGGGCTCCCGCCCTCGTCGATCACCGCCGTATAAACGTAAGGCTTGAACGACGATCCCACCTGCCGCAGCGCCTGCGTAGCGCGATTGAACTTCGAGAGATTAAAATCGCGCCCGCCCACCATCGCCTTGATCTCTCCCGTAGCGTTGTCGATCGCGACCAGCGCACCCTCCGCTCCCGAATCCTCCTCCAGGCTGACGCGCGCCTTACCGCCCGCATCCAGCGTCAGCACCTTGACATAAACAATGTCGCCCACGCGAAGAATCTCCGGAATCTTCAGCTTGGCCTTCGGTCGAATCCAAGCCATATCCGCGGGCACGATCGCAGCCGTGCGCGCGCCGAAGCGTACCTCCGCCGCGCCCGCCGCAACCTGCGTCACCAGCGCGTGCACATATCCATTCACCTCCGGCTCCTGATCCCAATCCGGATCCACATACCTGTCGACCTTCTGCCCCTCCGCAATCACATTCGATAGTTTCCCGCGCCAACCATGCCGCCGCTCGTAGGCCGCCAGCCCGTCCAGCAGCGCCTGCCGCGCCGACTTCTGCATATCCATGTCGAGCGACGTATAAACCCGCAGCCCGCCTTCAAGCACCTGGTCGCTGCCATACTTCGCCTCCAGATATCGCCGAATCTCCTCCACATAATGGGGAGCCAGCGCATTCTGATCCTTCTGCAAATTGAGCACGACCGGCTTGCTCTTCGCCTCCGCCGCCTGCGCCGCCGTAATCTTCCCGTCCTCGAGCATCGCATTCAGCACAAGATTTCGCCGCCTCAGCGCCCGCTCCGGATGCGTGATCGGCGAATAATATTGCGGAGCTTTCGGCAATCCCGCCAGCAGCGCTGCCTCTTCCAGTGTCAGCTTCTTCGCTGGTTTGCTGAAGTAATATTCCGACGCCGCCTCATACCCATACGCGCCGTGCCCTAAAAATATCTGGTTGGCGTAAAGCGTAAAAATCTGCGGTTTCGTAAACCGCCGCTCAATCTGTATCGCCAGCAGCGCCTCCTGCACTTTCCGATAAAATGACCGGTCAGGAGACAAAAATAAATTGCGCGCCAGCTGCATCGTGAGCGTCGACGCCCCCTGCACCTTCCCGCCCGATTCGATATCGCGATAAGCCGCGCCGATAATGCGCCACACATTGATCCCCGAATGCTTATAAAAATCTTTGTCCTCGATCGAAACCAGAGCGTTGCGCAGCACTTCCGGATAATCGTCATACGCAGCAATCACCCGCCGCTGCAAAGCGAACGTCCCAATCACTCGCCCCTGCCCGTCATAAAGTTCCGTAACCGAACTCGGACGATAGCGCTCCAGCTCTTCCACCTGCGGCAGATCGGTCGAATAAACCAGCAGCAGCCCAACCGTCGCGCCCACCATCGCGGAAAGCAGCACGAGAAATCCAAACAGCACCCGTCCCACGAGCTTCCGCCCGCCAATCTCAATCGTCGGAAGATGTTGGTAAATAATTTTCATCAGAGCGTGCGTTGAAAAGCTGGTTTCAAAGTTGCAAGGCTTCAGAGTTTCAATGCCTGGATTTTTCCATGTTAACGCAAACACTATGCCGCGCGATTTCGATGTCCCGGAAGCGTGCGATGTCCCCGCCGTGATCCTTCCTGTGGGTGAGCTTGAATTTGCTTTGAAAGGGCACGGTTTCACAGCTTGCGGAAAAACTCGCGTTTCGTGTCAGGGTATCGCTTCGGCGATACCGTAAGTCCTTCGGAATCGGACGCCCCTGCAGGGGCTGGGCGTCGGAATCGACTTTTCCGCAACCTCTTCAGCCGGGCCGCCGCGGGCATGGCGTTTCAAAACCGACCAAACTACCGATCCCGCGCCAAAAAAAATCGCCCGCCAAAGCGAGCGATGATTGGATTCTGAAACCTTGAAACCTGATTTTTACCCTTTCCGGTTCTTCAAAACTTCCAACGCCTTGTTCAGCTGATCATCTGGCACATTCTTCGGCTTCTCATCTTTCTGCGCCGCCGATTTATCCGGAGCCGCCTCATCGTCATCCGGCAATCCGCCATCATCCTCCGCCGCGTCCGCCGCCAGCACATTCGGAGTCACCGCGACATCCTGAATCGCCTTCCCGCTCGGCGAATAATATTTCGCGATCGAAAGAATCAACGCCGAATTGTCCGGCATCTCGATCAGTTTCTGCACCGAGCCGTCGCCGAAAGTCTTATCTCCCACTACGTCCCCGCGAGCATTCTCCAGAATCGCCGACGCCACAATCTCCGCCGGCCCCGCCGTCCCCCGATTCACCAGCACCGCCACCGGCAGTTTCGTAATGTCCTTCGAAGCGTCGGCATTAAACGCCTCGCGCGGAAACTTCTGCCCTTGCAAATAAGTAATCGTCCCATGGTCGAGAAACAGATTCGCCGTGGCTACGCCCTCAGCCTCAACACCGCTAGCCGAGTTCCGCAGATCAATCACCAGCTTCTTCGCTCCCTGCCGTTGCAGATCGCGAATTTTGTCGGCGACCTCCTGCGTCTTCCCCTCCGGGAACGCGTCCACCTGTATGTAGCCGACATTATCCGCCAGCATCTTTTCATTGACCGGGGGGATCGTCACCACATCACGGGTGATCACAATCTTCTGCGGCTCCGCCCGCCGCGGCCGCACCACCGCCACCGTCACCGTCGATCCCACGTCCCCCGTCAACAGGCTATGAATCTCTGCCAGCGACATGTCGTGCGTGCTCTTGTTTTCGATCGACTCAATAATGTCCGAGTTATCAATCCCGGCCTTCTCCGCCGGTCCTCCCGGAATCACCGCCACCACCGCCGCATATCCAAAACGCTTCGAAACGGTGGCCCCAATATCCGCCTTGCCGCCATTCTTCGTCGTCTTGTAGCGCTTATATTCCTCCGCCGACAAGTAGCTCGAATTCGCATCCAGCGACTCCAGCAGTCCGTGCAGCGCGCCGTCCGTCACGCCCGCGATGTTCGGCTCTTCCACATACTCCAGCCGAATCCGCGACAGCACTTCGCTATACACCGATAGCTGGCGATACGCCCCATCATTCGAAGACGCCCGCACGTTGACAAACCCGCCCACCACCGTGAACAGCAGAATCGCCAGCGAGCTGGCAATAATCGTGACCTTCAACTTCGTCGACATAATTTAATCTTCACTTCTTGCTTCGGATTTTGCGACAAACCGCCCCAAACTACCTGAGCACATTATATCTATTGGATGCACCGAGCGACAGCAAGAGTTAAGCCGACCATTGATCAGCGGATGCCTCGTCCGTACAATCCGGATCCCGTCGCATCGGCCTATTAAAATCATACGTTTAGCCACGCAGACCCAACTTCAAGGTGCCATCCTGAGCGGAGTCGAGGGACCTTCGCGTCCTCCCACCCGGACACATGCCCCGGCGCCGCGCTGCGATGACCTGATCGCCAGGAATGCGGCTGAAAGCCGTTGAGGTGCCGCTACCTCCGCTTCTCCAACATGCCAACAATCTCCGCATGCCCCTTTTCCCGCGCGACCTCCGCCGCAGTCTTCCCCGCATCATTCGCCAGAGAAGAATCCGCCCCATGTCCAAGCAACAATTCCACCATCGCCCGATCCCCATTCTGCGCCGCCGCATGAATCGGAACCCATCCTCCCTGCTGCCGCGCATTCACCGGAGCTCTCCGTTCCAGCAGCAACCGCGCCGCCTCCAGGTTGCGAGCCGATGCCGCCGAATGCAGCGGCATAACCCGAGTCGGATTCGCCGCCACCACATCGACCGCCGCCCCGTGTTCCAGCAACGAGCGAGCCGCCTCCGGCTGGCCGAAAAAACAAGCGAAGTGCAGCGCCGTAAAACCATCCTTCGACGCCGAGTCGATCGAGCTCCCAGTCGCCAAATCATCGATACAACTTTTAAGCCGATCCAGTCGCCCCAGCCCCGCCGCCTCGAAAATATCTAGCTTCTTCCTCCCCGCAATCAGCTCCGCGAAATCCCGCCGCCCGCGATAAAGGCACTGCATCAGCAGGCTCACGCCGATAGCATCGCGCGCTTCAGAGACCGCGGAATCCTGCTCTAAAATCCGCCGCAATCCATCCCCATCCCCCGCTTGCAAAAGCTCAAAACAATGTTGGGAATCTGCCATGTTGCGCTCCTAATACTTAGCACTGCTAACGAATTATAGAGTCCGCTTTCCCTCTGTCAAGATAATTGTTAGCACTGCTAAGTATCCCGATGCTAAGCTGGACAGATATGCCGCGTCATGATCCAGCGCAAGCAAAACGGCCCGCCCGTGTCGAAGTAGCCGCCCGCCTGCACTCCGCCGCCATCCATCTTCTGCGTCACGCCCGCCAGCAGGACGTTCTCGCCCAAGTCGGCCCCGCCCGCCTTTCCGCCCTCTCCGTACTCGTCTTCGGAGGCCCCATGGGGCTAGGCCAATTGGCCGCCGCCGAGCAGGTCAAAGCTCCCACCATGAGCCGCATCGTGGCGGGATTGCAACGTTCCGGATTAGCCAGGATTAAACGCGACCCGAGCGATGCGCGCCGCATTCGCGTAACCGCAACCACCAAAGGGGAACGCCTGCTGCAGCAAGCAAGAACAAGGAGAGTAGAACAACTAGCAAAAATTCTCAGCGGATCGACGCATCGAGATCTCGATACGCTTCTGCGCGCCGCTCATGTAATCGAGCAAGTCGTGAAGCAGGCTGCGGAGGGGAAGCAATAAGTCGAGCGCTTCGCCCCCACTACGCCACGGGATTACTCAATTTCCCAATCCCCTCAATCGACACTTCAACCACATCGCCCGCAACCACCGGCCCCACGCCCTCCGGCGTCCCGGTAGCAATCAGGTCGCCCGGCTCCAGCGTCATGATCTGAGAGATATAGCGAATCACCGTGCCCAGCGAAAAAATAAAATCGCGCGTGTTGCCCGACTGCCGCACCTCGCCATTCACGCGGGTTTCCACCTGCACGCCCTTCCACGGATTAACCTCATCCGAGACCAGCGGCCCCACCGGACAAAAAGTATCGTAGCCCTTGCCCCGCACCCACTGACTGTCTTTTTTCTGCAGATCCCGCGCCGTGAAGTCATTCACGCACGTGTAACCCAAAATATATGGGCGCACATCTTCATCTTCGGCCAGCCCGTGGCAGCGCCGTGCAATCACCACTCCCAACTCGCCCTCGTAGTCGGTGCGCTCCGAGATCGCCGGCCGCACAATCGTTCCCCCCGTCGCCAGCAACGATGAAGGCGGCTTAAAAAACAGCAGCGGCTCCGTCGGGACCTCGTTGCCCAACTCGGCCGCATGCTCCTTATAGTTGCGCCCCACGCAAACAATCTTCGATGGCCGCACCGGCGCCAGCAGCTTCGCCTCCGCCAGCGGAATGCGTTCCATTCGCCGGCTGGGCAGGCTCTCCACATCGCCATCGCTATCCTGCGGTGGCTGGAGCAGCAGCCGGGTAATCTCTTCTTCCGCGCTGCCCGCAACCGTTTCAACCAACCCGTAGTGGGCAGATCCATTAAGCGCAAATCGGCAATATTTCATCGCAGTTTCATTCAAACACAATAAAGCCAAATAAGAACACAACGCAGCGAAAAATCTCGCAAGCAATGCCTTCGTGGTGAACGCTTTTCGCAAACCGCAGCTGCCGACTACGGAACGGCCTCGCTAGTCTCCTCCGAGCGCCCACTCTCATTCCCCCGCACATCGACGGTAGACACCGAATACGTATAAGTCTTGCCCGATTCAACCGCGCTATCGCGATACGCCGGCGATTTCACCAACTCCGAATTTACCTTAACCATTTTCTCCCCCGTGCCGCTACCACCCGTTTCCGATCGATAAACGTTGTATCCCGCCAAATCTGCATTCGTCACCGGACCCCATATCAAGTCGATAAACGCCTTCTGCCCCTCACCCGAGTAAGCCGCCTGTAACCCCGTAGGCACCGACGGAGGAAACACATCATGCGCCACCACCCTCACCGGAGCGCTGTCATCCCCCTCCACCTGCTCCTCGCTGTCCGCCCGCTTGATAAACGTCACCGTCGTGACGCGATAGAGATAAGTCTTTTCCCAGTCAAAACTCGAATCCATGAAATGCACGACGCCGCGCTCGAACGCAACCTCGCCCGCAATCGCATCCTTGCCCTTGCTCTCGCCGTCCGCGCCCTCCAGGTGACGATAAACGCGATAACGCATCTGCAACCCCGGCAATTTCCCGCTCAGCTCATCAAAAAGTTTTTGCGCCTCGGCACTGCTCGTCCAGGTAAGCTCCACCCCGTCTCCACTGAGCGCGGCCGCCAGATCGCCAGGCGGAGGCAAACTCTCGACCGCCGGCACATGCACCCGATTCGATAATCCCGCCCCCCGCGCATTGCGGTTCAGCACCTCCACCGCATAAGTCAACTCCGCCGCGGGATCGGCTCGCAACAAATTCGCAGGCACAGTGTCCGTGTATGCTTCCGGCGTCGGCTTATCAGCCGCAGACTTCCGCTCCTTATGACGCTGGGCGACCGCCGTATGCGCCGCCGGCGGCGAAGGCAACAGCGCCGCCGGATTTCCGCATTGCGTAATTTCGCTCTCCACACGGCGACAGACCAGCGTCGGCCCAATGTAGCGCACACTCTGCCGGTCAGTAGTAAGAGTGGGCTCGCTCCAGTTCAGCGTGACCTGATCGCCCTTCCGGTTGGCCCGAAGATCGCCAGGCGGCTTCGGAAGTTCAAGCGAAGGCGGCAGCGGCGGCCCAGTCTGCGCGCAACCGATCATCAGCGCACAGAGCGCTACCATTGCAATCAACTGTCCATGAGGTACTCGCATGCGGAAAACAAAAGACTATCAGAGGAGTAGCAAGCGCGGATGGGGCTAAACAGTTTGTTAATAAATTCGACTTGTCCTTGTTTTTGGATGGCGCAGCGCTTCACCGCTGCGATAAAGGATTTATTTTCAATACCGGCTTTAGCCACTGGAGGTCGCCGGACACGCGCCCCGACGAGTTTTTCAGCTATCTGTAAAGCAGCAAAGAGACGAACGACTATCTTCGGATTAAGTTCTCAGTTCAAGGTTCTCAGTCCTCAATAAGACGCTTCAGCTCTGACTGAGAAATGACCACTGAGAACTGCCCTTACAGTATGTATCTCGACAAATCCTGATCCTTAACAATCTCGCTCAGCATCTTCTGCACGTAAGCCGCATCAACCGCAAACGTCTGCCCCTTTTTCTCCGGAGCCTCAAAACTAATCTCATCCAGCACCCGCTCCATGATCGTGTGCAGACGCCGCGCGCCAATATTCTCCGTTCCTTCATTCACCCGAAACGCAAAGCGCGCCACTTCCTCGAGCGCGTCCGGAGTGAATTCCAGCTTCACTCCCTCCGTCTCAAGCAGCGCAATGTACTGCCGCGTCAACGATGATTTCGGCTCCGTCAAAATGCGCACGAAATCCGCCATGGTCAGCGACTGCAATTCCACGCGAATCGGAAAGCGCCCCTGCAATTCAGGAATCAGGTCGCTGGGCTTCGAAACGTGAAACGCCCCCGCCGCCACAAACAAAATATGGTCAGTCCGTACCATGCCATACCGCGTATTCACCGTCGTCCCTTCCACAATCGGCAGAATGTCGCGCTGCACACCCTCGCGCGAAACGTCCGGCCCATGCCCGCTTTCGCGCCCCGCGATCTTGTCGATCTCATCGAGAAAAATAATCCCCGAATTCTCCACGCGATCAATCGCAACCCGCGTCACCTGCTCCATGTCGATCAGTCGCTGCTCTTCTTCCTGGATCAGATACTCGAAGGCCTCGTTCACCTTCATCTTCCGTTTCTTCGTCCGCTGCCCGAAGATGTTCGGCAACATGTCCTTAATGTTGACGTCCATCTCCTCCACGCCCTGGTTCGAGATAATTTCAAACGACGGAAAATTCCGTTCCCGCGTTTCAATCTCCACCGTGCGATCGTCCAGCTTGCCTTCGCGCAACTGCTGCCGCAACTTCTCCCGCGTGCGATTGGATGACTCACTCAGACTGGTGCTGGCGTCAATCACCACGCCGCCCGTGGCCGACGCAGAAGAACTCGAATCCGACGGACGCGGTGAAATCGGCGGCAACAAAATATCCAGCAAGCGCTCTTCCGCATTCAACTCTGCCTTATCGGCAACGTCTTCCAGCTTTTCTTCCCGCACCATCTCAATCGCAATTTCAACCAGGTCGCGGATCATCGACTCCACGTCGCGCCCCACGTAGCCAACCTCCGTAAACTTCGAAGCCTCCACTTTAAGAAATGGCGAATTCGCCAGCTTAGCCAGCCGCCGAGCAATCTCCGTCTTGCCCACGCCCGTCGGCCCAATCATGATGATATTTTTCGGAATCACTTCTTCCGCCATCTCCGGAGTAAGCTTCTGCCGCCGCATGCGGTTGCGCAAAGCAATCGCCACCGCGCGCTTAGCGTCCTTCTGCCCGACAACATACTTGTCAAGCTCCGTGACAATCTCGCGCGGAGTCAGCTCATCCAGCGTGACTTGCTCTTCCTCAGCAGTTCCAGGTAAATAAATAGCCATAAATACTCACGTAGGGACGGCCGCCTTCGGCCGTCCAAGCCTGTTCGAAGACCCGGCAGCAAAGCGTCAGTCGGCTCAGCTTTTCCTAGCACCTAAGACCTAGCACCTGAGACCTTGCTCTCCTACAACTCCTCAACCGTAATCCTCTCATTTGTATAGATGCACATGCGGCTGGCAATCTTCATTGCTTCTTCCGCAATCTGTCGCGACGAAAGCTGCGTATGATCCGCCAGAGCCTGCGCCGCCGCCTGCGCAAAGGGACCGCCCGACCCAATCGCCGCAATCCCCGTATCCGGCTCGATCACATCTCCCTGCCCGCTCAACAAAAACGTGGCTTCCTTGTCAGAGACGAGCAGCAAAGCCTCAAGATGCCGCAAATACTTGTCCGTCCGCCAATCCTTAGCCAGCTCCACCGCCGACCGCCCAATATTCCCGTGATACTGCTCCAGCTTAGCCTCGAACCGGCTAAACAAAGTAAAAGCATCGGCCGTCGATCCGGCAAACCCCGCCAGAATCTTGTCCTGATAAAGCCGCCGAATCTTCTTGGCCCCATGCTTAATCACCGATTCGCCCAGCGTAACCTGCCCATCCCCCGCCATAACAATTTGAGCATCGCGCCGTACGCAAAGCACAGTCGTCGATCGAATCAGCCGAGGCGCAGGGATATCGCCGTCGTCCTTCGTGGCCTTAAGTACAAGAGCGTTTTTCTTCATGAGAGCAATCTCTGATTATAGCAGCGCTGCTCCTCTGAGTTTTTTGCTTTCAAAGCTAGACTAGCCCAAACAAACATTTGTCATCCTGAGCGAAAGCCCTGCCAAGAGCGAAGCGAATGGCGCTGCGTGGTCGAAGGACCCCTGCCCTAACCACAAAGCCCGCGCCGGACCGGCCGCACTTTCCCCAAACCAAACAACCTTTTGTCGCTTATTAAAAGATTGGTCATCCGCAGCGAAGCGAAGGCCCTGCTTCCGTACTCGTTCGGCAATCACGCGGTTTCGCCCACTCCCAAAAACCGCAATACATACCCATGTACAGCTTTGTACATCATATCTAATATGTACATCGCGGGAATCGTTGTTTTTTTCAGGAGCATCTCAATCGGCATCACACGCCGCCGCGCACACCAGCACTTTCAACTCGATGCCGTCAAGATCAAGCGTGCTCAGGTGCTCAGAAAGTCCTGCGTGCGAAGACCGAAACCGAGACCATCGAACGTGCGCTTGATTTCACGATCACTGAACATGAGCGGAATCGATTGGCATGGGAGGCCAACGAGCGCTTCCTAAGGAGCGGCGGCGAGATTAAAGATGTATTCGGCAAATTGGACCGCTAGAGGAGCGCCGCCCTGCTCGATTCTTCGATCTACATTTCCGGAATGCGTCGAGGCGACGAGGCCGTGCTGGCACTGCGACGATCGTCGAGCGCTAGTGCGCTTTGGCTTAGTGCTGTTGCACTCGAAGACTATATGCTGGCGCATCTGGCCGGGTTCGGCACTCTCTGGAACGAATGGAGCGGGAATTCGACCGCGTGAACCGGATATAGGTTCCGAACCTCGCCGACTGGACTGAGACGGGACAAGTGCTGGCGCGTCTAGCCACTGGATACGGCTACGAGAAAATTGGGCGGGGGCGTCTAGCCAACGATGGCTTGATTGCGATGAGCGCCGCGCGAATGGGTGCGACGGTCATCACAGCAAACGAACGTGACTTCGCCAAACTAGCCGAGTTCCACCCCTTCCAGTGGGAAGTAGCCGCGCTCTAGCGCACGGAGCCGCAGAGAATCTCCGCCTCACTTCTCCTGTAAAATCCCACTAGCGCACCCGGAGCTATTCCCCTTTGTCGTTCCTCGATCAACTCAATCCGCAACAGCGCGAAGCCGTCGAAACCACCGAAGGCCCCGTCCTCATCCTCGCCGGAGCCGGCAGCGGCAAGACTCGCGTCATCACCTTCCGCATCGCCTACCTGATCGAAAAAATCGGAGTCATGCCCGAATCCATCCTCGCCATGACCTTCACCAACAAGGCCGCCGCCGAAATGGCCGAGCGCGTAGAAAAGCTGGTCGGCGGGCTCACCATCGCCAAGCCCGTAATTTCCACCTTCCACTCTTTCTGCGTGCGCGTGCTCCGCCGCGACATAGAAGCCCTGCGAATCCCCTCCACCGTCCCCGGCCAACCTCCGATCGGCCTGACAAAGAATTTCGTCATCTACGATGAAGCCGATCAGCAGCAAGTCGTCAAAGGCATCATGCGCCGCATCGGACTTGACGACAAACAACTCACTGCGCGCACCGTCCTCTCCCGTATCTCCTGGGCCAAAAATCACATGCTCGATCCCCAGGAAATCTATCTGCAATCCGCCGATCCAAAGACCGAAAAAATTGCCCACATCTTCGTGGAGTACCGCAAGGAACTCCTCAAGGCCAACGCCATGGACTTCGACGATCTCCTGCTCGAAGCCATGCGCCTGCTCAAATCGGTCGCCGCCGTTCGCGACTACTACAATCGCCGCTTCCAATACATCCTCATCGATGAATATCAGGATACGAACCGCCCGCAATACGAACTCATGCGCCTCCTCGCCGGCACCGCGCACAACATCTGCGCCGTAGGCGACGAAGATCAGTCCATCTACTCCTGGCGCGGAGCCGACATTCGCAACATCCTCGAGTTCGAACACGATTTCCCCGAAGCAAAAATCGTCCGCCTCGAAGAAAACTATCGCTCCACGCAAAATATCCTGGGCGCCGCCTCCGCCGTCGTCGCCAACAACCTCCGCCGCAAAGGCAAAAATCTCTGGACCTCCCGCCAGGGCGGAGCCAAACTCGGCTATTACGAAGCTCCCGACGGAGAAAACGAAGCACTCTTCGCCGCCGACACCATTAACCGCTACGTTCGCCAGGCCGCCGAAAACGGAGACACCGCCCGCGCCGCCGTCCTCTACCGCACCAACTCGCAGTCGCGATTATTCGAAGAGGCGATGCGCCGCTACCAGTTGAAATATCACGTTGTTGGCGGATTCTCTTTCTACGAGCGCGCCGAAATCAAAGACCTCATCTCGTATCTGAAAGTCGTCCTCAACCCCGACGACTCCGTCTCCCTCCTGCGCGTCATCAACACTCCCGCCCGCGGCATCGGCAAAACCACAATCGAAACGATCGAGCAATTAGCGCTAGAAACCGGCCTGTCCCTCTGGGGAGCCTTGCGCGAAGCCATCACTCGCGAGCTGTTACCAGCCAGAGCCCTAGCCGCCCTGAAAAGTTTCCGCGATCTCATCCAAGACGCCCACGCCATGCTAGCCGGCACCTACGCAGACCAACTAGATCGAAGCATCGAAAGTAGCGCTGGCGTCGCACCGAGTGTAGAGCGGGCGCCCTCGCCCGCTCCAAAGCAGGAGTTGCCAGAAACCGATGCAACCGACTTCGACCCCACCAACTTCAGCTTCGATTTCGGAGCGAGCGACGATACTCAAACAAGCGGCAACGATATCGACGCCAGCGAGGAAGAGGAAAACGAAGCAGATCAAAATGCCCTGAGCGAGATTCCGCAAGATGCCGACGCCTCAAACGGCGTCGAAGGTTTCCGCGCCCCCGGAGCCGCCGCCAACACCGCCGAACTCCTGAAATTCCTGATCGACCGCACCGCCTACATCAAGCAACTAGAAGACGAAGACACGCCCGAAGCTTTCTCCCGCATCGAAAATCTCCGCGAACTAGTCAACGCCGCCATGGACTCCCGCGATCGCGGCGAAACTCTCGACCAGTTCCTCGACCACGCCGCTCTGGTCAGCGACGCCGACCAATACGACGAACGCGCCCAGATCACGCTCATGACCCTGCACGCCGCCAAGGGCCTCGAGTTTCCGCTAGTCGTCTTAGCCGGAATGGAAGAAGGACTCTTTCCCCACTCCCGCACCATGCTCGAGCCCGACGCCATCGAAGAAGAGCGCCGCCTCTGCTACGTAGGCATGACCCGCGCCATGGACACGCTAATCCTCTCCCGCGCCGTCTATCGCCGCCGCTACGGCACCGACATGCCCGAAGCCAGCGTCCCCTCAAGATTCTTAGGAGAAGTCCCGTCCCAATTAGTAGAAGAACTAGGAGGCTCACGCGCAAGTCGCGTCCGCACTCACGTAGGGACGGCCGCCCTCGGCCGTCCAGCGGGGCGAAGCCCCGCAGCCGCTGAAACCACCCATTATTCCTACGAAGACGAAGATCAAAGCGCCGCCTGGAATCCCGCCCGCCTCAAGCCAAAGACGCCGCTGCGCCAATACAATTCCATCGATAACATCGCCGAATTCTTCGCCTCCCGCGGCAAGAAATTCAAAGTCCCGAAAATGCTCCCCGACGAGCCCACCGGCAAGCGCGGATTCCGCCCCGGCCAAAAAGTCAAGCACCCCAAATACGGCGAAGGAACCGTCTACCAACGCGAAGGAGATGGGGAAGACGCCAAGATTACGGTACAATTTCCTCGCGTCGGTTTGAAAAAGCTGGTCGAGCGCTACGCCCAACTAGAGAAGGCATAAAAATTGCCCGCTGAAAAAAAAGAGATAAATAAGGCCCTTCGTAGCGACGGTCGCGTAGGGACGGCCGCCCTCGGCCGTCCAGCCGGGCGAAGCTCGGCCCAACCGCCAGCGCCCGCAACAATTCAAAGATTCCAGCAAGAAAAAACTAAGCCCGCGCGCTCACCCCGCACGGATATTCTGTAGATCAGAGGAAATGAAACCGCAATCATGGCCGACACAACGAAATTAACCAAAGAAGAGCGCAAGAAATCCAAACGAGCCTCCCGCAAAAAGACGAAAGCGGAAAAGCCGAAAAAGCCCCGCGACTACGCCCGCGGATCGAAAAAGCGCAAGGTGAAAAAGCTGGCGCGCGGCCAGGCAAAACGCTAGTCTGATCCGAAGTCTGATCCGACGAACTCCGGGCATGGGCCACAAACCCATGCCCGACTAACTCTCTGAGGAGAGAGCGAACCCCTTGTCACCACCGCCCACCGAGCCCGCCAAGCCCGCAGACGAAGTCATCCGCACGTCCAACAATCAAGCCTTCTGTTGCAAGTCCATCGACAAATTAATCTCGGAGTCGGAGAATCCCGAGCACCGCCTCAGCAAAACGCTGGGCCCGTGGTCCCTCACCGCGCTGGGCATTGGAGCCATCATCGGCTCCGGCATTTTCGTCCTCACCGGCACCGCCGCCGCCGGAGAATATTTTCAGGCGCCCTCCATCCTCCACGCGCAAGCTCTCGACCTCATCGTCAATTTCCTCCGCACCGGCAGCACCGCCGGAGCCCTCATGCACGGCCGTCCGCCCGCCGGGCCATCGATTGCCATTTCATTTTTTCTCGTCGCCGTCGCGTGCAGTTTCGCCGGCCTCTGCTACGCCGAACTTGCCTCGATGATCCCCATCGCCGGCAGCGCCTACACCTACTCCTACGCAACGTTAGGCGAAATCTTTGCCTGGATCATCGGCTGGGACCTCATCCTCGAATACGTAGTCAGCAATGTAGCCGTAGCCGTAGGTTTCGCCGGATACACAAAAGCCCAATTCGCCGCCTTCGGCATCAACTTGCCTGACAAGTGGGCAAGCCCTGTCTGGGCCTCAGGCCAATGGACCGGCGCCTACTTCAATCTCCCCGGCTTCTTAATCGTTTTCGTCCTCACGCTGCTCCTGGTCCGCGGTGTCAAAGAATCCGCCGAGACCAACAACATCATGGTTGCCATCAAAATCGGCGCCATCCTCACCTTCCTCGTAGTCGGCGGCATGCTAGTCAAGCCCGCCAACTGGACGCCCTTCGCCCCCTCCGGCTTTGCCGGCATCGTCACCGGAGGCGCCATCGTCTTTTTCACCTACATCGGCTTCGATTCCGTCTCCACCGCCGCCGAAGAATCGCGCAACCCGCAAAAAGATTTGCCCTTCGGCATCATCATGTCGCTAGTCGTCTGCACATTGCTCTACGTCGGCGTCGCCCTAGTCCTGCTAGGCATGATGAAGTACACCACCTTCGTCTCCGGAGAAGCCGCCGATGCCCCGGTAGCCTACGCCATGAAATATCTAGGCGTGCATCCCTTCTTCCGCTCCGTAATCGTAATCGGCGCACTCACCGGCATGATCTCGTCGCTGCTCGTCTTTCAATACGGCCAGGCCCGCATCTGGTACGCCATGTCGCGCGATGGCCTGTTGCCAAAATTATTCTCCGCCGTCCATCCAAAATATAAAACGCCCTACTGGTCCACCTGGATCGCCTGCTTCGCCGTTGGCATCCCCGCCGGCCTCGTCGATATCGGAGACGCCGCCGACCTCGCCAACATCGGCACTCTCTTTGCCTTCGTCCTGGTCTCCCTGGGGGTAATTCTCCTGCGCCGCAATCAGCCCGACCGTAAGCGCGCCTTCCGCGTCCCCTTCGTTCCCTGGTTCCCGCTAATCTCCGTAGTCCTCTGCGGTGGCCTGATGCTAGGCCTAACGTTAATAACCTGGCTCCGCTTCGTAATCTGGCTGGCTCTAGGCCTGATGATCTACCTCTTCTACAGCCGCCACCACAGCGAGTTCAGAAAGAGGGCATAACAAGCAGCGGGCAGCGCATGATCAAGGTTATCGAGCTCCTCATCGCGGCTCTGGTGTTTGTTATATCTCTTGCCTAAGCGATCATTACGATTTGGGGATGGGTACGCCGGGCAACGCGTTCCCACGCCACCACCTTGACCTCGGTCCGGTTTGTGATAGGTTTCACATTTGCTACTGCATCCGGCGTCCTCGCCATATTTTCACTTGCCTATGCGCTGGCTATCGGCGGCTTCCCGTTTTACGATCCGCTATTACTAAAAATCTATGCTGCGAGGAGTCTTCTTTCGCTTACGGGCGTTGTGTTTTCATGGGGCGGAGTACGGCGGCCCAACCTCCTTCGCTGGTACGCTCCTATCTACTCCGCTGGAACCCCTTTATTTTGGTTTGCATCTGCAATGGGCGAGTGATCACAAGACTTAAAGAGTCCATTTCCGCGATTCCTTACCCTGGCTGAAAACTCCGCTCCCCAATTCGGCAATCGAGAATCTACAATCTGAGTAATGACCTCCGCTCCCGAGCATTTGCCGAATAGCTTCATTCGCTCCCTGCCGAAGGCCGAGCTCCACCTCCATCTAGAAGGTTCCATCGAACCCTCCACCCTCCTGGAACTGCGCCAGCGTCACAACATGCCCGGCGCAACCCCCGCCGAAGTCGCCCAACTCTGCAACTACCGCGACTTCGCCGGATTCCTCTCCGCCTTCAAAGACGTCACCGGACACCTGCGCACGCCCGCAGACTACGAACTCATCACCTACCGCCTGATGCAACGCCTCAAAGCGCAGAACATCCTCCACGCCGAGGTCGTCGTCTCCGTCGGCGTCTGCCTCTGGCGCAAGCAGGATTTCCCTGCCATCTTCGAAGGCCTGGAACGCGGCCGCCAGCGCGGCGAAAAAGATTTCGGCATCTCGCTCCTCTGGATCTTCGACGCCATCCGCCAGTTCGGAGCCGAAAAAGCCGAGCCCGTCCTCGACCTTGCCATCCAATTCCGCGACCGCAACGTCACCGCCTTCGGCATCGGAGGCGACGAGCGCGCCGGCCCGCCCGAATGGTTCGCCGCCGTCTACGCCCGCGCCGCCGAGCACGGCCTCCATCTCACCGCCCACGCCGGTGAAACCGCCGGTCCCGACTCCATCTGGGGAGCGCTCAACCTCAAAGCCGAACGCATCGGCCACGGCCTGACCGCCGCCCAAGATCCCGAATTAATCGAAGAATTATCCGAACGTCAGATCCCCATAGAAATCTGCCTGACTAGCAATCTCCGCACCGGCGTCTGCGCCGACCTAGCCCAACATCCCGTCCGCCGCTACTTCGACCAGGGTCTGATGCTCACCCTAAACACCGACGACCCCGCCATGTTTCACACCACGCTCGTCAACGAATACGCTCTGGCCCAACAAACTTTCGCCTTCACCGACGAACACCTCCGCGAACTAGCCCGCAATTCCTTCGAAGCCTCCTTCTTGCCGGCAGAAAAGAAAGTCGAATGTCTGAATCTCCTGGACGCCGCGACACCAACGGTATGAGAGCTAACGCACGGGACGGCCGCGAAATCAGGGATGAACCACCGGAGTAAAAAGTGGAACAACAACCGAGCGGCGTGAACTAAATTCCCAACCTGAATCCCAGAAATCCCCTCAACTCCGTGTCATCCTGAGCGAATGTCCCGGCGGAGTCGAAGGAACCTTGCCTTACCCACGATGCAAGCCGGGCGGGGACTGCCACCATCGCTAAAATGAAGGACGCCGCCACGCGCCTCAAAAAAACGCCCCTTCTAATCACAATCCAACTCCAAATCGCAAACTCTGTACCACTTATTACTTTCCAGTTTCCTGTCACCACGCTCTTGCTTTTCCTGTCGCCTGCCCCCTAACCCCTGCCCTTCAACATCCCCACGACCCGATCGAAATCCTCCAGCGTCGCATACTCAATCGAAATCTTCCCTCTTCCTCTACGGTCGGCGATCCGCACCCGCATCCCCAGCACTTCCTCAAGCGATCTCTGCGCCGCCTTCACATTCGGATCCACCCACCGCGCCCCGCCTGATTTGTGCACCGACCCCGGCCTCGGTAACCCGCTCCCTACCACCAACTCCTCCAGTTTCGCCACCGACATCTTCTCGTCCATTACCTTCTTCGCCAGCTTCCATATCTCCGCGTCGTCCCGCAGTTGCAACAGCACGCGCGCATGGCTGTACGACAGCTTCCCCGTTTGGAGCGCGCCGATCACGCTCTCCGGCAAGTTCAGCAGCCGCATGTAATTCGTGACCGTCTCCCGCGAAATCCCTGCCCGCGCCGAAATCTCATCCTGCGTCATGTTGAACTTCTGGCTCAAATTCGCGAACGCCTCCGCCTGCTCAATGCAGTTCAAATCCTGCCGCTGGAGGTTCTCCACCAGCGTCATCTCCGCCGCCTGCTGCTCCGAAACCCGCCTCACGAACGCGGGAATCGCCGCCATCTCCGCCATGATCGACGCCCGCAACCGCCGCTCGCCCAGGATCAGGATGAACTTTCCCTCCGCCCCCGGACGCACCACAATCGGCTGCAACACTCCCTGCACTTTGATCGACCGGCTAAGCTCCTCCAACCCCTCTTTCCTGAAGTCATACCGCGTCTGATAAGGATTCTTTTCAATCTGATCAATCGCCAACAACTGCACTTCCCCCTCAGCCCGCTCCGAACTCGCGGCATGCAGCTGCGCCACCGTCCCAGCCACTGCACCGATTTCTACACCCCGCGAATCTCGCGTGGCGACGGCCGCCCCCGGCCGTCCCCCAGGGGACGACGAAGGAGATGCCAACTCCCCCTGAGAGCCAGGACCTGCGGAACCAGAAACCGGAGACTGAGCGCTGACAACGGATAACTGAGAACTGGACTCCACGGGTGCCCCATCCACCCGCGCACTTGGCGATAACGTAGAAGCGGGTGCCCCATCCTTCCGCGCACTTTGCGGAAGGGTGGGAGGAACAGTCACCGCGCGTGGTCCCGGTAAAAGTGACTCCAACCCCCGCCCCAAAGCCCGCCGCTTCTCCACTAACTTCTCGGGACTCTTCTCCGAACTCTTCCCCTCGGCCGCCACATTCGCAGTAGTCATTCATTACTCCCCATCTTCAAAATTCTCAGTCCTCAAAAGTGGAGTTCTGTGCGAGCTCCCCAAAAATTGTCATCCTGAGCGAAGCGCAAGGACCTGCTGTTTCGCCGCAGCGCAAGAATTCCTCACTCCAACGCGGGTGCCCCATCCCCTCCGCGCGCTTTGCGGAAGGGTGGGAACTGTCGGCCAGAACTAGAACATCCGTCCGGGCTTTCAATTTACATCGATTCACATAAATATTTACCATTATAAATTTAAGCCGCCTCACCCGGCCCCTTGGCCAGCCCCGCCTGCCGATCGAGAATTTCCTTAGCCAGCCGTATATAACTCTCCGCCCCACGCGACCGAACGTCATACAGCAGAGCCGGCTGCCCATGACTGGGAGCCTCCGCCAGCCGTATGTTCCGCGGGATCGTAGTCGAGCACAGTTTCTCTCCAAAATACTTTTTCAACTCCTCCGCCACCTGCTGTGCCAAGTTGGTCCGCTCATCAAACATGGTCAGCACCACGCCTTCAATCGCCAGCCCAGGATTCAGCTCGACCCGTATCCTCTCCAAGGTGTCCAGCAGCTCCGATACTCCCTCGAGCGCAAAGTACTCCGCCTGCATTGGGATCAACACTCCATCCGCCGCCACCAGCGAGTTCAAGGTAAGAAGATCAAGCGCCGGCGGACAATCCAGAACAATGAACTGAAATCGATCGAGCAACGGGGCCAGCGCATCGCGCAGCCGGTACTCCCTCCGCTCCGCCGAGACCAGTTCCAGGTTCGCCCCAATCAGGTTTTTGTGGGACGGGATCAGCCAGAGCTGCTCGAGCTCTGTGAGCTGAAGCGCCTCCTCAGCCGACGCCGCCCCCATCATCACGTCATAGATGCTGACCCGCTCCGGGTCCTTGACGAAGCCGAGCCCGCTCGAAGAGTTGGATTGGGGGTCGCAGTCGACCAATAAAGTATTTACCTCGGCGGCGGCTAGAGAGGCAGCTAGGTTGATGGCAGTCGTAGTCTTACCGACGCCACCCTTCTGGTTGGCAACAGCGATGATGCGTCCCATATAAATTATTTTCTTAGGTGTTGCGCGCCAGAATAGTAGAACCCGCGATTGAAAGCAATGCCAGATTGTGGTGCAAAGTGGATTGGGAATTGTTCCACGTGGAACATTCATCTTTCATCATTGTGTGGGAGGGCGGCGTGGGAGGGCGTGCGAATGTTCCATGTGGAACATTACTTCGATTCATTTAGCGCTCACGCCGCGCTTGGGTTGCAATGAAAATGTTCCACGTGGAACATTTTCGTTTTATGTTCGCCTAGTTAGGGGTTGACTTGGCATAGATGTCATAATGAGATTCTGGCGATGCCGCCCCACTTTGATAATGTTTATTGCTCAGTTTCGGTGCTTAATTCCCACTTTTAACGATTTGCAACTCATTTTATGCTTCGATTGCTTGTGTATCCTAGTAGTAATACTCTGGTGTTTGAGTTTGGGATGGGGATTGGAGGTTGCCAGTTTAGGGTGGGGTGGGAGGATAGTTTTGGGATTTGGGAGGCTCCTATGAGTAGGGCCAGGGTGGAGTGGTCGGCCAGGAAGTCGATGGCTTGGGGGAGAATGGCTTCGAAGCGTTCTACTGCTCTCAGGGTTACTACTTCGGCTTGGTGTTGGTGGTGGTCTGGGCGAGCTGAGATATCCTCGGCTCGTTCGGTGATTACATTGATGTTGGTGAATGTAAGGGCTCGGGATACTTCTTTCAGGAAGGCGGATTTCTTGTGATTGGATTCGATCATGTTGAGGTGGAGTTGCGGGGCCCAGATTTTTAGGGGCAGGGCGGGGAATCCGGCGCCGGAGCCTATGTCGAGAACCCGGTGGTCGGCGGTCGGTGGTCGGTGGGCAGTGGAACCGTGATGATCCTCTTTGGCGCCTGACTTGGTCGTCGAATAGGGGTCCTTCGACTGCGCCTTGGCATCCGCTTCGCGGATGACATGGCTTCGCTCAGGATGACATTGTGTTGGGGAGATGGGCGGAGCGGGCATTTCGCTGGTGTTGGCTTTAGTGGGCAGGAGTGTGCGCTCCACCCGGGGAAAAACGTGGCGGGCCAGGAAGAGGGATTCGCCGAAGTGGCGGGTTACTATTTCTTCTTCGGTGCGGATCGCGGTCAGGTTGATGCGGGCGTTCCAGCGTTGTAATAAATCGATGTATATCGATATTTGATTTAGCTGCGGTTCGGAGAGTGGGTGGGTCAGGAAGGGTTCCAGCAGGGCGGAGATGCGAGCGGTTTGCATGGAGGGCGATCGATGGTCGTTTGTCGTTAGTTGATTGCACGATTTTAGCGGAGTGTAGGGTCAAGGCGAATTTGAGATTTTGGCGAGGGCCGAGCTGGCGCTCGGCTTGGACGGCTGAGAGCAGCCGTCCCTGCGCGGGCGTTCCTAAACGAAGAGGGTTTCGTCGGGCGTAAAATAGCCGGCGTTGGTCGGGCTTCGGCGGGACGGGTTATCCGCATCACGTGGTTTGGAGGAAACTATGACTACAACTGGCTGGCGCTTTGGTTTGGTTGGTTTCTTGGTTTATTTTGCGGCGGGTTTTGCTGGGGCGGCGGATTCGGCTCCTTCTGCGGGGGCGCCGGTGCTGGTGGAGTTGTTTACTTCGGAGGGGTGCTCGAGTTGTCCTCCGGCGGATTCGTTGCTGGGGAAGCTGGATCGGCTGCAGCCGGTGCCGGGGGCGCAGGCAATTGTGCTGAGCGAGCATGTCGACTATTGGAATCACGACGGGTGGAAGGATGCTTATTCGTCGAGTTTTTACACGGATCGGCAGAAGGATTATGTGTCGCGGCTGGGCGCGAAGGAGGCTTATACGCCGCAGATGGTGGTGGATGGAGTGGCGCAGTTGAATGGGAGTAATGGTCCGGCGGTGCTGGCGGCGGTGGAGAAGGCGCGCGGGGATGTGAAGGTTCCGGTACGGATTTCGGGGGTGGGGCTGGATGGGCGGACGCTGAAGTTGCATGTGGTGGTGGATGGGCTTCCAGAGGATTCGAAGGCGAAGAAGGCGGATGTGGTGGTGGCGGTGGCGCTGAATCATGCGGAGTCGCATGTGTCGGCGGGGGAGAATAAAGGGAAGGATATACAGCATGTGGCGGTGGCGGAGAGTATTACAAAGGTGGGGCGGGTGGAGCGTGGGAAAAAATTTGATGGCGATGTGACGGTGAAACTGAAGGGGACGGAGGGGTTGGGGGATTTGCGAGTGATTGCGTTTGTGCAGGCGGGAGATGGAGGCGCGGTGGTGGGGGCGGCTTTGGCGGGGAAGGAGTAGGGCGGGTCGCGGGTGGCCGGTGTCAGGTGTACGGGAGAAGCTAGAGCCGGGAGCTATGGCGGGTGACGGGTGGTGCCGTACCTCTTAGGTCTGGGCGGCCGCGGTAAAGTGCGTTCGTCTTCTTTTGGGTTTTGGGGTTCTTGCGATGGACTTCTCGCGGTTCACTACGATCAGCTTTGATTGCTCTGGGACTCTGATTGATTGGGAAGGCGGGATTTTGCCGGCGCTGCGGGCGGTGCTGAAGCGCTGCGCCCACCCGAAGGCGAGAGCAAAATCAAAAATTCATGCTTACGTGGCGATTGGTAGCGGGAGGATTTTTTTCTGGATGGCTACGGTTACTAGTTGGGCTTTGTTGTGAATGTCTAGTTTGCGCATCAGGTTGAATTTGTGCGCTTCCACTGTTTTTAGGCTGACGCCGAGAACGGCGGCGGCTTGCTTTACGGTGTTGCCTTCGGCTAGCAGCTTCATCACTTCGCGTTCGCGGATGGTCAGAGAATTTCTTCGCATGGGGACGCGGGTGGACTGGCTCAGCGCTGCGTCATTGCCGAGGTTTGACTGAATCTTCTTTTGAATTTGAGGGCTCAGGGAGCGGACACCGCGATGCACTTCGCGGAGGGCGTCGAGCAATTGCGCCGCGGGAGTGTCTTTGAGAAGGTAGCCGCTGGCGCCGGAGCGGAGGGCTTGTTGAATGTATTCCTGATCTTCGTGCATGGTGAGGTAGACGATGCGGGTGGAGGTGCAGTGGGCTTCGACGAGACGTCCGACTTCGAAGGAGGACATGCCGGGCATGCTGATGTCGAGAAGCACGAGGTCGGGGCGGTGTTCGATGACTAGCTTGAGGGCTTCGGCGGCGTCGCGGGCTTCGCCTACTACTTCGAAGTCGAGCGCGTCCTGGAGGAGGCGGCGGACACCATAGCGCAACATTTCGTGATCGTCGGCGATCACGCAGCGAATGCGAGTTGTGTTTTCGACAGGCGCGTGAAACGGACCTGGTTTAGTTGTCAACATGGACTCACTTAACTGCAAGCCTTTGCTTATTCTGACGAAACGGCGCGATGAGACGGAGCCCGGATTCGGCGACCAAGAATGCTACGTTCGGCCATTGTACCTGTAGAACGTTGGGCTTTGGCGCAAAAAATGTCGCAATGGGTAGTTTTGCTTGGTGTGGAGGAAAAGCTTTAACCGCCGAGACGCGCAGGGCGCCGAGTTTTTTGGGGTGGAATTTCGTGGCGTGTATTCGTGGTGATGATGCAATGAGTGGCGCAACTTTTAAGAATTGTTGGGTGGGCGAAGAGGTGGCGGGCTTCGCCCGCTGGTCAGGTGAGGGCACCCGCCCCCACGTGAGTGTCGCGGCCGTGAGTCGCGGGGCGGGGGTGTCACGGGATCTAAGGCACTAACGAAATTTTCTTTTCGTTTACAATGCCTGTTCAAAGATGCTGCGCTACTTCACTTCCGGAGAATCGCACGGGGAGGCGCTGGTTGCGTTTCTTTCGGGGCTGCCGGCGGGGCTGGGGGTGGATCAGGAGTTTGTGGACCGCGAATTGTGGCGGCGGCAGCAGGGGTTTGGGCGCGGCGGGCGGATGAAGATCGAGACTGATCGCGCGCATTTTCTTTCCGGCGTACATCATGGAAAAACAATTGGGTCTCCGATCGCGGTGATGATGGAGAATCGCGACTGGCAGAATTGGAAAGAGGCGTTGCCGGTGGAGACGGGGGATCCGGCGAAACACAAGCGGGTGGCGTCGCCGCGGCCGGGGCATGCGGATCTGGCGGGAGCGTTGAAGTACGATTTCACGGAGGCGCGCTATGTGCTGGAGCGGGCTTCGGCGCGGGAGTCGGCGGCGCGGGTGGCGATTGGGGCGTTGGCGAAATTGTTGCTGCGCGAGTTGGGCGTGGAAGTTTTGAGTCATGTGATTGCGGTGGGAGCGGTATCGATTGCGGATCGGGAGATTGCTTGGGAGCAGATTGAGCCGCTGGCAAAGAAAGATGAGGTGCTGCTGTCCTGCGCTGATGCGGAGGCGGAGCAGCGGATGAAGGGCGAGGTCGATAAAGTTCTGCGCACGGGCGATTCGGTGGGCGGAGTTTTTGAAGTGGTGGCGCATGGCGTGCCTCCTGGGCTGGGAAGTTATGTGCAGTGGGATGAGCGGCTGGATGGGCTGTTGGCGGCGGCGGTGATGTCTTTGCAGGCGGTGAAGGCGGTGGAGATTGGGACGGGAATTTTGGCGGCGCATTCTCCGGGGTCGGCGGTCCATGATGAGATTGGGTATGAGAGCGATGCGGGATTCGCGGGATTTACGCGAACCCGGAATAATGCGGGTGGGCTGGAGGGCGGAGTTTCGAATGGGCAGGAGATTCGGGTGCGCGGGTATTTGAAACCGATTTCGACGTTGCGGCGTCCGCTGAAGTCGGTGGATTTTGCTACGCGGGAGCCGGTGAAGGCGGCGTATGAGAGGTCGGATGTATGCGTGGTACCGGCGGCTGGAGTGGCGGCGGAGGCGATGGTGGCGCTGACTTTGGCGCGGTGTGCGCTGGAGAAATTTGGCGGGGACTCGATGAAGGAGACTAAGCGGAACTTTGCCGGGTATTTGGAGCAGCTGCGGGAGTATTGATTTTCGCGGGGGAATGGTAGGTCCTTGCGGCGTTCGGACATTTGAAATTGACGACAAATTCAGAGCTTGGTCAGGCGGCGACCCACCCTTCCGCAAAGTACGCGGAAGGATGGGGCACCCGCATTGCGGCGGGCACAAATGCATAGGTCCTTCACTTCGCTCAGGATGACAAATCTTTATTTACGACAATGATTTATCCAATTGTGAAATTCGGCGATCCGGTGCTGGAGAAATCTGCGGCGGAAGTTACCACATTTGATGAGGAGCTGAAGAAGCTGCTCGACGATATGTTTGAGTCGATGTATGCGGCGCGCGGGGTGGGGCTGGCGGCTCCACAGATTGGGATTTCGAAGCGGATTGCGGTAGTGGACGTGACATTTAAGGAAGACCTGGCGGCGAAGCTGGTACTGATTAATCCGGTGATTATTAAGAAGGAAGGGCGGCAGCGGAGCAGCGAGGGATGTTTGAGTATTCCGGATTTTCGCGAGGATGTTTCGCGGGCTAAGACGGTTACGGTGCGGGCGCAGGATGCGGATGGGATTTTTTTTGAGCACACGGGGGAGGATTTGCTGGCGCGAGCTTTTCTGCATGAGACGGATCATTTGAACGGGAAGCTTTATATTTCGCATATCAGCGCGCTGAAGCGGGATTTGATTAAGAGAAAGATCAAGAAGATGGTGAAGGCGGGGGAATGGTAGGGCGGGAAGAGCAGCAAGCAGGAAAAGCAAAGCACAGGAAAAGCTGGGAACAGGAAAAGCTGGAAACAGGAAAAGCTGGAAACGGGAAACGCCTTCCCTGCCGTTTGCTTTTCTTGCTTTTTGCCTTTCCCGCTTTTTGCTTTCCCTACTTTTTGCTTTTCCAGTTCCTCGCCTTTCCTGTTTTCTTATGATTCTGGTTTTTTGCGGGACTCCTTCGTTTGCGGTTCCTACTTTGGAGAGGCTGGTTGCGGCTGGGTATTCGTTGCCTCTCGTTGTTACGCAGCCGGATCGAGGTCGCGGACGGGGGATGGACGTTAGCTTTTCTCCGGTGAAGGATGCGGCTTTGCGGTTGGGGATTGAGGTGGCGCAACCGGCGGCGATCAAAAACAATTGGGAGTTTCGCTCGCGGCTGGAGGGGATCGGCGCGGACGCGATTATTGTGGTGGGGTATGGCCGGATTATTCCGCCGTGGATGATTGAGCTGCCGCGGCTGGGGAATTTGAATCTGCATGGGTCGTTGTTGCCGAAGTATCGCGGGGCGGCGCCGATTCAGTGGGCGATTGCAAATGGGGAAATGGTGACGGGCGTGACTACGATGCGGATTGATGCGGGGCTGGATACGGGCGACATTTTGATGCAGCGCGAGATGGCGATTGGGGCGGAGGATACGGCGGAGACGCTGGGGCCGCGGCTGGCGTTGATGGGCTCGGCGTTGATGGTGGAGACGCTGGGCGGATTGGAGAGTGGCGAGGCGCGGGCAGTGGCGCAGGATGATGCGCGGGCTACGCTGGCGCCCATTTTAAGAAAGGAGGATGGGCGGATGGATTTTGCGCGGACGGCGCAGAATTTGTCGGATCGGCTGCGCGGGTTTCAGCCTTGGCCCGGGGCGTTTACTAGTTTTAAAGGGAAGACTTTGAGCGTGCATCGGGCCCGGGTGGTGGATGCGCAAGTTGCAGCGGGTGAAATTTTGGTTGAGGGTGGGCGGCTGATGGTGGGATGCGGAGATGGCGCGTCGGCGCTGGAGTTGCTCGAAGTGCAGATGGAGGGCAAGCGGCGGATGACGGCTCTGGAGTTTATTAATGGATATCGGCCGCGATCGGGTGATGGGCTCGGGTAGTGTCGTGTCTGGCATAACAACCTAAGGACCAATATCACTCCCCTGGAGCGCGTTGGTAGTGCAAGCAAAACTGCATAGGTCCTTCGCTTCGTTCAGGATGACAATAGGATTGTTGATGCGAACTTGCCGGAAGGGATACTAGGCGCGTGGCCGTTTCTCCTGCACGCGCTGCTGCATTTGAAATTCTTCGACGGGTGGAGCGTGAGGACTCTTACGCTGCGGAGTTGCTGCATTCGGCGGCACTTGCGAAACTTTCTGCGCGCGATCATGGACTGACAACTGAGCTGGTGATGGGAGTGCTGCGCTGGCGGGCGTTGCTTGACCGGCGCGTGGCGGCTTCGTCGTCGCTGAAGATTGAACGGATGGATGGTGAGGTTCTGACAGCGCTGCGGCTGGGAGCTTATCAGTTGCTGTTTCTTTCGCGAGTGCCGGCGCGGGCGGCGATTTTTGAGAGCGTGGAGTTGGTGAAGGCGGCGCGGAAGCGGTCGGCGGCCCCGCTGGTGAATGCGGTGCTGCGGAAGGTTGGCGGGGCGGGGGCTGCTGATTTCTTTTCAGAGATTGGCGGGGCGGCGGATGCGGAGGAGTTGGCGCGGTCGGCGGCGCATCCTCGGTGGCTGGTGGAGCGCTGGGTCGCGCGGTATGGGTTGGAGAGGGCGCGGGGGATTTGCGGTTATGACCAGCTTGTGCCGGAGACCGCGATTTATATTGATGATGGTCGATGTGAAGATCTAGCTGGCGTGGAGTTGGCTCCGGGGCGGTTGCTGGCGGGAGCGCGACGCGTGATCGGGGGCGATATGACTGGGACGCGGGCTTATCGCGAGGGGCGGGTGGCGATTCAGGATGAGGGATCGCAGTTGGTGGCGCTGCTGGCCGGGCGGGCCACGGCGAATGTTGATGGTGTGATTCTGGATTGTTGCGCGGCTCCTGGGAGCAAGACTGGGTTGATGGCACGGCGGAATCCTGGGGCTAAAGTGGTGGCTACGGATGTGCATCCGCATCGGGCGCGATTGCTGCGGATGCTTTGCCGGGCGACGAATGTTTTCGTGGCGGCGGCGGATGCTCGGGCTTTGCCTTTTAAATCTCGCTTTGATCGCGTATTGGCGGATGTGCCTTGTTCGGGGACGGGGACGCTGGGGCGGAATCCGGAGATTAGGTGGCGGCTGCGGGAGGGGGATTTGGGCGATTTGCAGACGCGTCAGATTGGGATTTTGAAGTCGGCGCTCGCGCAGTTGGCGGGGGGAGGGAGGTTGGTTTATTCGACCTGCTCGCTGGAGGTGGAGGAGAATGAGGCGGTGGTGGAGGCGGCGCTAGGCGTGGAGTTTGAGGTGGTGAATTGTGGCGGGGAGTTGGAGTTACTTCGCGCGGCGGGCGAGATTGTTGGTGGGGTGGAGATTGGGTCGATGGTGGAGGGGGGGTATTTGAGGACGATTCCGGGCATGCATGGGTGCGATGGATTTTTTGCGGCGGTGATTAGGCGGCGGTGAGATTTACGCGGGAAGCCGAGCAGCGTTCGGCTGGTCAGGTAAGGGCACCTGCCCCTGCGTGATTTTGGCGCGGGCGTGAGTTGTGGTTTGATGATTAGCGGACTTCGAAATTTATGGGGGTGCCGGCAGCGACTTTTTGGCCGGGGGCGGGGGATTGGGTGACTATCATGCTGGCGGGGCTTGGTTCGGATGGAGTGGATGCGGTGATAGGCGTCGCGGACTGCTGGTCGGCTTGGGGCGGGGGTGGTTGGACGATTACTTTTCCTACCTTCATTCCTGCGTCTTGGAGGGCCAGGGTGGCACTGCCTAGAGGTTCGCCGGTCAGGTTGGGCATAACGTAGGTGAGCGGGTCGGGGCCGTCGCTGATCAGGAGATTGATTTTTGGCGCGGCTACTCCGGTGGCGTTCGGTGGAGGATTTTGGGAGATTACGCGGTCGACGGGCGCGTCGGGGAGATTGATATGAGCGACCGAACCGATGGTGAGGCTGCGGCGGCGGATGTTGAGTTCGGCGATGCGTTCGCTGCCTCCGGTGACATCGGGGATGGGGATGCGGAGCGGGCCTAGGCTTTGGGCGACGCGGACGGACCAGCCGCGGCGGACTTTGGTGCCGGGGAGCGGCATCTGGGTCATGATTTTTCCTTCGGGGACGGTGGGGCTGTAGAACTGGCGCTCGATGATTACTTGCAGGCCGGAGGCGGCGCCGGTGCGCTCGGCCTCGGAGGGGCTCATGCCGATTAGTTTGGGGATGGCTACTTCGCGGCCGTGGATGGCTAGCTGCATGGCGGTCAGGGCGGAGATGAGGGCGACCGTCATGAGGACCAGGGCAAGAAGGAGCATGCGGAAGAATTTTCGCATTGGTGTGGATTATAGGCTTCTGCCGAAGTAGCTGAGTCCGGTGAGAGATGGGGCCGTCGCTTTGGGACTTGAGTCGCTGTTGCGGATTTCTCGGCGCTGAAGCGCTGGGCTTGGGCTAAGGTGGGGCGCTCCTGTGGGGCTGGAATCTACGACGATGATGGGTGGCAAAAGGAGTTGGCTATGGCGCAATTGTCTTCGCAGAATTTCTCCAATTATGTGCGGCGGGATCCGCTCTTCCACTTTTTTCTGATGCCGGTATTTGCCATCTCGGTGGTCGCGAGTTTTGTGCATTTGTATCGGCGGCCTGGATTGCATTCGGCTTGGACGACGATCGTTATGATTGCGGCGCTGGTCGCGGTTTTAAAAATCCGGAGTTATGCGCTGAAGGTGCAGGATCGGGTGATTCGGCTGGAAGAAAGATTGCGGCTGATGACGTTGCTGGATGCGGCGATGCGTCCGCGGATTGGGGAATTGACGGAGGAGCAATTAGTGGCGCTGCGCTTTGCTTCGGATGGGGAGTTGCCGGGGATGGCGGTGCGGGCGCTGAATGAGAAGCTGGGCGGGATGGAGATTAAGAAGGCGATTCGGGAGTGGAGAGGGGATTATTGGAGAGTGTGACGGGCGGGTGGCGTTTTTGTTGTGCGGGCGGGGGGGCTTGCCGAGCTTCGCTCGGCTGGACGGCCGGGGGCGGCCGTC
>JGI12635J15846_10000458_pt1 | contig 34779 bp, 33 predicted proteins | sample BlaSpr_A8_OM2_M2_FD_15846 | JGI IMG/M metagenome (IMG submission 15846)
CTAGTTAAGCCTATCGCTCCGACCCTGCAGTTAATCGAGCACGGTATAATCGCGGCCGTCTTCTAGTGTTCCGATTGAAGCCTGCTCCCCTTTTAGCTCTTGTGTAGAAATTCGCCCGAAGCTCTGATAGTGTGCTTCCCATTCAGGGGGCGTGTTCTTTTTTCCAGCTCGAACGGAAATCCAAGGCGGTGGGGGTGTTTATGAAACGCTATTTATTTACGTTGATTCTGATGCTTTCCTGGACTTGCCTGGTGTTAGCACAGGGTGGTGCTACCGGCGCGATCAGCGGAACCGTACAAGATGCTTCGGGAGCAGTGGTATCCGGGGCGAAGGTAAAAGTCACGAGCGACGCGACTGGCCAGCAAGTTCGCGAACTGACCACGGACGAGGCTGGAATATTCACGGCAACCTTGCTTCCGGCTGGCAACTACAGCGTGGAGGTGAACGCGACGGGTTTTGCCGCCAGCAAGTTCACGGGGGTCGCCGTGTCTATTACCGAGACGACGCGCATGATCGCTACGTTGAAAGTGAGTTCCGCGCAACAAGAGGTCGTGGTGGAATCGCAGATTAGCCAGATCGACACCGCCGACGCGGCCACGGGGGAATCCGTTGGCAGTGCGACGATTACGACCCTGCCGCTCGCGACCCGGAATTTTCAGCAGATCCTCACGTTGTCGGCGGGCGCTTCGTCGGACCTGAATAACGCCTCGCAACTCGGGCGCGGGCAGGTGTTTATCCACGTAAATGGCGGCCGGGAGGACAACAATAACTATCTGATCGACGGCATTTCCGTGGCTGACTACGCTTTTGGCGAATTGACGTACACCCCGCTCCCCAATCCGGACGCCATCGATCAATTCAAGGTGAGCACCAGTTTGTATGACGCCACGCAGGGGCGAAACGGCGGAGGCAACATCAATGCCACGCTGAAGAGCGGCACATCGCAATATCACGGTGACGCCTGGGAGTACTTCCGTAATACAAAGCTAGACGCCAACGACTTTTTCCTCAACGCCTCCGGCTTCAAGCGACCCGTCATTCAACAGAACATTTTCGGCGGGGATTTTGGAGGAAAGGTCGACCCATCGGCAAAACTTGGCTATTTCTACGTGAACTATCAGGGAACACGGCAGCGGAGCGGCGCTTCGGCGGGAACATTTATCAATACGACGATCCCCTATGTTCCCCTGGCGGATCGCCAGTCCGCTACGAAACTGGCCGCGGATTGCGGCCTGCCGAGCGGAGTGAGTGTTGATCCGGTAGCGTTCAATCTTCTGAACTTTAAAAGCAATCAGTTTGGGGGAGGAGCCGGAGGTTATCTGTTTCCGTTGCCGACCAATGTCCCGGCAACTACTCCGTGCCTCACGCCGGTACCTTTCCTGGTGAGCGAGACGGGGAAATTCACCGATGATCAATTCACCACGAGCTGGGATCGTGAGTTCAACGGGAACAAGGATCGCGTTGCCTTCCGCTTTTTCTGGGCCGATTCGGATACTCTTCAACCGTTCGGCGCGGATTCGTTTCAAGTCCAGACCGGGGGGCCTCCAACGCCGAACAACCTGAATTTTCCGCTAGAAATCCCGCTGAAAAACCGGGTCGCCAGCATTACAGAAACGCACCTCTTCTCGAATAACCTGGTGAACGAGTTCCGCTTCGGAATCAACATCATCAGCGACAAATTGAACAACATACCGCCGGTGACCAGCAGGCAGGTGGGAATCAATCTGCCCACCGCCAACGGCGACCCCAACATATACCGCCTGCAATTCGGCGCCTTCGCCTTTGGGCCCTTCCCGCAGCAATTGCAACGCGCGCTGGGGGACAGCTTTGTGGTGCTGGACACGGTTGGTTGGACCCACGGAAATCACACCTTTCGATTCGGGGGCGAGCTCGATCGCACCACCCTGCGCCGCAGCTTGCCTGTGGCGGACAACGGACTGGTCTTCTTTTCGCCTCCCACGATCGGCACGGATTTTCAGAGCTTTCTGGCGGGTTCGCCGTTCTTTGGCGAAGCCGGCGGCGGCGTTGGGGATCACGACTACCGGATTCCCGCCTATGCGTGGTTCGCGCAGGACGACTACCGCGTCACCAAATCCCTGACGCTCAATCTCGGGTTCCGGCAAGAGTTTCTCGGCGCGCCGTATGACGAAAGCTGCCGCATCGGCAATAGCATACCGGAACTCGCAAACAGCACCGGTCAGCCTTTCGTTTATCCGAAGTGCGTGAACAAATACAATCTTCCGGGCCTCACGGGGACGCAAGAACGCACCTCGTTGAGCAATAACTACGCCACCGTGCCGGAGCCTCGCATCGGCCTTGCTTATGACCTGTTTGGCCACCACAACACCTCCATCCGCGCCGGGTACGGAATCTATAGCGTTCGCGAAGATCTGGGGGCAGTGGATAACCTGTCGTTCTCTCCGCCGTTTTTCCCTATCGCCATTAATTTCCTGCCCGGGCAGGGAAGTCTCGCGAATCTGTTTCAACCGAACCCTGCCACCGGCTTCCCGGGCATTCCGCCGCTCGGGGTATTGAGTCCGGCGTTTGTGCCGCAGCCCTCTTTCTTCACTACATTTCCTGCGACTTGCACGCTAGGCCAGCCGAGCGGCGCAACGGGTACCTTCTCACAATGCGGCGCTTCCTTCTCCGGCAACGTGAGCAGCTTGATTGCTCTCCAGGTGCCGCAGCATTGGGTTGCGGGGACCACGCAACAGTGGAACCTGACCGTGCAACGTGAATTGGGTAGGCAGTGGTTCCTCGAAGTCGGATACGTCGGTACCAAGGGCACGCATTTGCGCTCGACGTACGACCCGGCGGAAGCCACGCTGGCGTCGCCTCAGAAACCAGTCATCGTTCCTGGCGTCAACTGCAACGGTACCAAAGGCGCGGGAGCGCAATGCGCCATCGTGGATAATACCGTGGAAAACGCGCCGGCGCGCTCGCCGTTTCTCGGTATTGGCCCCGCGAATTTCGAAGCGTTTGCGCCTAATTCCGATTCGCACTACCACTCCCTGCAGGCCACCCTGGGCCACCACTATTCAAAGGGGCTCTATTGGCAAAGTGCCTATACCTATTCGAAGGAGATCGACGACGTCTCGAACGCCACTGTGTCGTTCGACACGCGCTTCAACGACCAGAAAATCGCTCGGAACTCCCGCGGACTTGGCGATTTCGACCGCCGCCACCGCTTCGTGACCAGCGCGGTTTATCAGTTGCCATTTTTTGCGAAGGCCCCGGGATTGACTGGCACAGCTCTCGGCGGCTGGGAAGTCAGCGGCGTGCTTACGTTGCAGTCCGGGTTGCCGTTTACTCCGGTTGATTCCGCGGGTGGCAGCGCCTATGCCCTCAGCAGCCCGAACCTCGCTACGCCGACGTTCGCGCCGGGGCGTAATTGCGGCAACGCGCCCACGCACGGTGGGACTGAATCGCGCCTGGGCCAGTGGGTGGATTTCAATGCTTACCAGAAGGATGCGATCATTCCCCTTGCCAGCGGCGCTACTGGAGATGCCACTGGCTTCGGCAACGCGGGTCGCAATTGCGTCATCGGGCCTCCGCAGAAGAACATTGACTTCACGATCGGCAAGATGTTCCGGTTGACCGAACGGCAGAATCTACGGTTCCAGGCGGAGTTTTTCAACCTCTTTAATCACCCGTCGTTCGCCAACCCACTCGCGGCGGACATCCAAAGCCCGAGCTCGTTCGCACAGATCACTTCAGTTGTGGGAACACCTCGGCTGATCCAGTTTTCCCTGAAGTACCTGTTCTGAGCGGGTTGTGTGAATAAGTGCCTTTCGGCGGCTCGGAGCAATTCGAGCCGCCGCGTGCATTTCGGCCGCACATGGAGCAATTGGGGCTTTTATCGGGGAAGAGACGCGAGGCTGGTGTGCTTCGATGTGGAGGAATGAAAAAGAAACGCCAACCCCAGGTTCCGGCTACGAACCTGGAGCACCCTCCGCGTTATTTTGATTTGTGATCACCGGGAAAATTGACTTGTTCGACCGGCGGGAAGCCATTTACAGAGCCAAGATTCTTACCAGGCTGCCCGCCCATGAAACACCACATAATAATGTGGGCCAGCAAACTGCCACTGCCAATACTCACATGTGATCGGCTTTCTCACTGGTTTTCAGTGAGCCGTTCAGCTTCTCCAATTTTGCCAACTGCGCACGTACTTGATCCTCATTTGTGGCATTCGGAGCTAACTCCAAGTAAGTTTTTAACTCTGAGATCGCAGTGGCGTAGTCGTTTTTTCGAGCAAAGATTTCAGAAAGTAAGAGATGCAGCTGCGGAAAACGAACGGGCAGGGCGATGTGTTCCGCCTTGAGCGCGCTCTTTTCCGCATCTTCGGTCTTGTTGAGTTTGTAATTTGCGACCGCGTTATAGAAATAGGCATCAGCGCAATTTAACGGATCGAGATCCACGATGAAAGCAGTGACAGCGGCGTGATTCAAGGGATCGAGATTCAAGATGTGATCTGTAAGAGCGAGGAGCACGGGCCAATTTCCTTCCTCAAAGGCCATAGACGCCAGCGACAGATAAGGTGGTAAGAACCGGTTATCGATGGTCGTGGCTCGGATAAACACAGTGCGAGCGGCCTCCTTCTGGTTTTCCTTTTGTAAAACGTTGCCCAACTGAAACCAGGCGATCGCATACTTGGGATAAATGCCCACTGCCGTTTCAAAATACTTCTGTGCACTGGCAAAGTTAGCTTTTCTTTCGGCATCCAGGCCCTTCTCGTAGGCTCTTCTGGCATCTTTCGGTGCCTGGTAGGGGATGGCGCTCAGCGTGGTGCCTTTAATCTTTGCGGATCTCTGCACGACAATAACACCCAGGTCGACATTGCTGCCGAAAGCATCGAGAGCAACGAGGTCGATGACACTGGTATGAAAGCCAGCGGTCGAGGCCCGTAATTCACAATTCCTCAATTCGCTTCGTGGAATTCCAATGACCGGGTCCTTGCCAGCTCCACCGGATTGCGATGTCGGTTCGGCGGTGGCGTCAAGGAAAGTGTCGGCCTTCGATCCCAACTGCATGCTGAAATCGCCATTGGAAGATGTGTACAACTGTTGACGCACCTTGTTGTTGCAAATCCGCTCAACCAACACATCGTTCGGAATAGGTGTATTGTCACTGGTTGCAACGCGTCCCTGGAGGAACATCACGCGATCCCCCTCCGGTTGGCTTGGCCCCAAATTGGGGGCAGGAAAATTTGCAGGATGGTTTGGGGTTGGGGGCGTGGAAGGCGGAGGCGCCGGAGCCGGGGGCTTCTGCGCCGCTGTGACTGTTGCCAGAAGTGGGATTGCGAAGGCCAGCACGACGAAAATGCGCATGCGGTGGCTCATGGGTCGTTTCTTACGGAAGGAACCTCAGATGCGCAAAATTCTAAGTCGCAAGTCGGTTCGCGTCAAGGCTCCCGAATCGCATAAAAGGACAGCTTGACTGTAGAGGTACCACGGTGCGTTTCGATGGGGAATGAGAAAGGAACGTCAACCCCAGGTTCCAAGACCCAGGTTCCAAATACGAACCTGGGGCACCCTCCGCGTTAATTAAATTCATGATCATTGGGAAAGTTGACTTTCTCGGTGGTCGAGTAGTGGTTCAGAAAACGCGGATTCTTGCCAGGGCCACCCGCCATGAACGGGATTATACCGGAAAGTCTGAGATATACTTTAATTATGAAAAAACCGTGGACCGCTCTTTTTGCCGTCTTGATGGCTGCGTGCTGTGCATCAGCACAAAATGAAAAGACGGAGTTGCGGCACGGCACGATTCTTCTCTATGAAGAGGACCTAGACCAAGTCGTCGTTGTGGCTGAGAGCAAATATCTCGTCCCAAACAATAAGAGTGGCATCCCAAGCAAAACCGACTGCAAGATCGACCAACTATCAGCGGACACGATATTTTTTTACACGGGGAATTTGACCGAGAATATCAGTCTGCGGACGAAGAAAAGTTTGTGGTCTCAAAAGATGTTTGCGGAGGAGGCATATAGACAACATAAGGACGAACTGCGATCTGATGAACGTCTGATTGCTCTAGCCACCAAGTACGAACAAATAGCACATCCGAAGGTCGATTCGTTGATCCGAGCAATGTCTAATTCTGAAGCCAAGGCAGCGCTGGGATTAGGGGGATTTGCGAGCCTCGACAGTTTAGACCACCCTAAAATCGCACTTGCAAATTTCACCGTTGATGTTCCGAACGACGGTAAATCTCCTGCGCGCCTTATTAATCCCAAAATCGGAGAGTGGGAGCTATATAAGATTGGAATGGGAGCTTACCCGCCCTATAAATTCGTAGCCGAGTTTCTCGGCGGAAATACACCCAGAGCAGAAAAGGCTAGAAAAAAGTTCGTGAATGAAGAGGCAAAATATCCGGAAAAAGACAAAGAGGCTAGATTCCTTATCGCCGCAGTGAACTTCGCATTAGATTGGGATAAAGACGATCCTGGCATTGGCCCACCTGTGGATGCTGTAGTGATCGAGCCCAAGACGGGAATTCGTTGGATTGAAGGCATGAAGCGATGCCGAGGATTCAATACCGTTGCTCAAACGCCTACCCACTAGAGTGCGTCCTCTAACCGTGGACACAAGCCGCCTGTGAGACCGCAGATTGCCTCACGGCGGGCGGGTGCTACCGCCTCTGAACTTAGGCCCAGCTTAGGCCCGGAGCGAATCTGCAAAGCGGGCTCCCCGAAAAACAGCATTTTATAAGAGACTTTGGTGGACGAGACCGGGATCGAGCCGGCGACCTTCCCGGTGAAACCGGGACGCTCACCACACTTGGCCAAACGGCGAGTAGGTGTAGGAAATTGGTATGTAGAGGATTGGTGGACGAGACCGGGATCGAACCGGCGACCTCATCGTTGCGAACGATGCGCTCTCCCAGCTGAGCTACTCGCCCACGAGTAGCGACCTTCAAAATATTAGCAGAGGTTTGCGGCGAATCCAAACAGCGCTAGGGCTGGTCGTGACCTGAACCGCTACGCTGGGCTACCACCTTGCGCGCGTTTTCATAGAGCGCGCGGGCCTGGGGAATGGACTCGACGGCCTTTTGCACTTGCGGGTCGGCGGCGAGCAAGACTTTGTCGCCTTCCTGGGTGCCGTAGGCGGACATGAAAACTTCCTGCTTGATCTTGCGCTTGATCCAGTCGAGGTTGTCGGCGAACTCGACTTCGGTGTACTTCACGTTGTGCTTTGCAAGATAGCCGCGGAATTCGCGGAGGACGTTGTCGTCCACTTCAAAGCTGTGGGTGATGACGGGCTTCGTGCCCAGGTAATAGCGGGTGAAGCCGGCAACGCCCTGCTCGGCAGGGTAGAGAACATCGGCGCGGAACAACGTTTCCTGGAACTTGTCGTACTTGGGGGCGGGAACGATGATATCCGGCGTGATGCCCCCGCCGCCGGTCACCTGGCGGCCACTGTCGGTCTGGCGGATTTCCGACGGGTGCTCGGGGACTTTGCGCTCGTAGTGATATTGGTAGAGGGAGATGGATTTGTAGTCGCGCTGGATCAGGCGGCCGCTGGGCGTGTAGTAGCGCGCGGTGGTGAGAGCGAGGCCGGTGTTTTCGGAGAGCGGCTGCACGGTCTGCACGAGGCCTTTGCCGAAGGTAGTTTCGCCGACGACCAGGCCGCGGTCGTGGTCCTGAATGGCGCCAGAGACGATTTCCGCCGCGGAAGCGGAATTGTTGTTGACCAGGACGACGAGAGGCACGTTCATGCCCTGATTGCCGCGCACTGCAAAGAAACGCCGCTCTGGCGCGCTGCGGCCGTGGTAAGAAACGATGAGCTGGCCCTTTTCGAGGAACATGTCGCCGACGGCAACCGCTTCGTTGAGCAGGCCGCCGGGATTGCCACGCAGGTCCAGCACCAAGCCATCCAATGAGCTCGCTCCAAGTTGCTTCAGGGCGTCTGCAATTTCCTTGTCGGTGGTTTCGTTGAACTGGTTCAGCCGCATGTAGCCGATGCCAGGCTTCAGCATGGTTATGATGTCAACGGAGTGGCGGGGAATTTCGTCACGCGTGACCGTGAAGACGAGCGGGTCAGTGAAACCTTCGCGCGTTACGGTGATCTTGACCACCGTGCCCTTGGGGCCCTTGAGGAGGTCGGCGACTTCGCTGGTGGTGAGGCCATCGGTGGACTTCGCGTCGACCTTGGCGATAATGTCGCCCGGGCGCAGGCCGGCGTTATAGGCAGGCGCGCCGACGTAAGGAGACATCACGACGGTATGGTTCTCGCGGGGAGCAACGACCATGCCGACGCCGTAATACTTGCCGCGCTGATCTTCGCGCAGCAGGGCAAACTGCCGGGCGTCAAAGAAATTCGAGTGCGGGTCGAGCATCCGCAGCATGCCGGGGATAGCGCCCTGATATACGGCTTTGTCTGCGTCGACAGGCTCGGCGTAGTTGGCTTGAACGACAGAGAGGACACTCGTGAAGTCGCGGACGGCGGTTTGATAATCGTCCGTCGTCGCCGTGGTGGCCCGGACCGAAGGTCCGTAGATGCCCCCAAGGACTCCAGAGATGAGGAGGATTACGACTACCAGGATCAGGCCCCGACGTTCTGGATTCATGGATACCTCGCGGTTAGCGTAAAGCCGAGTATAACATGCAAAGCGGAACTCTCGTTTGACACGATTGGCTGCCCTTTCTATGATGCAGACAGGGCGCTTTACGGCGCTTTTTACTTATGCTCAGCGTTCCGCACATGATCGTGGTTTTTCTGGTGGTGCTGGTGGTGTTTGGTCCCCAGAAACTGCCGGATTTGGCGCGGACCCTGGGGAAATTGATGGCGGAATTCCGCAAGGCGTCCACGGATTTCAAGGGCGCGTTTGAGGAAGAGATGCGGGATTTGGAACGCCAGGCGCGCGTGGCGGAACTTCGCAAGAAGACGGCCGAAGCGGACGCTGCTGAGGCGAAGGCAAAAGGCCTGGAACTGCCTGCGGCGTCGAGCGCGACCTCTGGCACGGAATCCCTCCCGGAAGCGGCTGCGGACTATCCGGTTGGGGATGGACCCGTGGTTACACCGGTGGCCGAAGCTATCCCTCGATTAGACGCGTCGAATGGCGAAAACGTGGTCCAATCCACGGAACCCAAGACGGAAAGCAGCTCGACCGAGCCTCCCTCTGCCCATGACCAACAGCAGCCAGCCTGACAATTCCATCGCGGCACGACTGGAGGAGAGCGGCGGCCAGATGACGTTTTTCGAGCATCTGTCCGAACTGCGGAAGCGGATTATCAATTCGCTGTATGCGATCGGGGCGGGCGCCTTCATTGGCGTCTACCTCTCGAAGTACTTCATCAAATGGATCACCGATCCAATCATCAAGGCGCTAACCGATGCCAAACTTAATCCACATCTGTTTTATACGCACCCTGCCGGCTATCTGAACACCTATATCACGCTTGGAGTTTATCTGGGGATCGTCCTCGCGTCTCCGATCGTGCTTTACCAGATATGGCTTTTTGTGGCTCCGGCGCTTTATAAGCACGAGCGCAGTGCGGTGACAGGATTCCTGTTTTTCACGGTGCTGCTGTTTCTGATGGGAATTGCATTCGGATACTTCGTCACCCTCCCGTACATCTTGAGATTCCTGGTCAGTTTTCAGGGGACCGCCGGGCCGATATCCCCGATGATCACAGTGAACGAATATTTCGACCTTGTATTGCTCATTCTTTTGAGTCTTGGCATCGTGTTTGAATTGCCGATTCTGATTTTCTTCCTGACCCTCTTCGGCGTCGTCACTCCGGGCTTTCTTTGGAAGAACTTTCGCTATGCCATTCTGGTTATTGCAGTGGTAGCGGCGATCGTTACGCCCACGCCAGACGCTATGACGATGCTGGTGTTCATGATGCCGATGGTGGCTTTGTATTTTGTGGGCATCGCGGTTTCGGCGATTGTGGTGCGGAAAAAGAGGAAGCGCCTGGAGGCGGAAAGCGCAGGGACCACTGGATGATTGTCTGGCGAAATGGTTCGCGGATCGTGCTGCTCTGCGTGGTGTTCTTTTCGTGTTTGCCGCTTGGGTGCAAGTCTGGGCAGACGGCTTCGACAAATAGTGGCACAGCTAATGTTGGGCAACCTCCGTTCATGAGCGCCGTGGCTGGCGTGCCTCCGAATCCTGCCGATGAGGCGCCTTCTCCGGATAAGACCGGCGGATTCGATGGAAAGCGAGCCTACGAGCAGGTGGTGAAGCAGTTGAGCTACGGGCCGCGGCCTGCAGGTTCGCCCGCGCTGGCGAAGCTGCAGGAGTATCTGGAATCGGAATTGAAATCGTACGGCTGCGCCGTGGAGACGGATGCGTTTTCAGCGGATACGCCGGCCGGGCGACTACCGATGAAGAATATTTTGGCGAAGATTCCGGGGCAGAAGCCGGGAATTATCCTTTTGGGGACGCACTACGATACGAAGCGGCTGGAGAATTTTGTTGGGGCCGACGACGCGGGTTCGTCTACGGGCGTGATGTTGGAGATTGCTCGATTGCTGTGCGCGCAGCAGCAGCCGGGGAAATACGCGGTGTGGATCGCGTTTTTTGATGGGGAAGAGGCGGTGAATCCGGCATGGGTGAACCCTGACAACCGCTACGGCAGCCGGCAGATGGCCGCGAAATTCGCGGTCGATGGCGATCTACCAAAAATTAAGGCGTTTATTCTGGCGGACATTGTCGGCGGGCGCAACCCGCACTTTAAACGGGACGGCGAGTCCACGAAGTGGTTGAAGGATATGGTATGGAGCGTCGCGGAGCGGCTCGGGTACGGAAACGTGTTTGTGAAAGAGCCGACCGATTTTGGGGGCGACGATCACTATTCGTTCACGGCCCGGCATGTGCCCTCGGTGGATATCATGGATCTCGACACGCAAAACGATGTGCCGTACTGGCATACGCCGCAGGACACGATCGACAAGATCAGCCCGAGGACGCTGGCGATTGTGGGGCATACGATTTTGGAGTCGGTCAAAGAACTTCAGAAAAAGTAAATTTAAGGGTTGTAAATAAGAAGCCAAACGCGGAGACGCAGAGGACGCTGAGAAGAGAGAGCATAGAGTTAGACGCTGACGGTCACCAGATGCGAAGGATTTTCTTACTTTTTCGCAAGATTACAAATCTTTCCCCAGAAAACGATTTAACCTTGCAAACAGATTTCGTTCTGGGATTAACATTGTCGAGTTCGATTGCGGCTCGAAATGGTTGGAATACTACCAAGTCGATGTAGCCGCGGTGGCCGTCGCCTCGATTTTTTACAGGAAATTCTTTTGTGACTGCGCAGCCGAGTGCACGTAATTGCCTTTCTATCTCGCGATGAAATGCCTTTGAGTTTTGAAAAAAGTAATTATCGAGGTTTAAGAGGATGCCCGCCAGGGCTTCGTGCGCTCCCGTCATAAGACTATCTTTCGTGTTCGTGCCGTCGTTCAATAGTCGGATATAAATTCAGCGAACTTATATCGCAAATGTATATTAACGCATAAGTTTATACACCGCAATCGCAACCTGTGACACCCCATCCGTGAGGAGCCCCAGTTGAACCGGTTGACCCTCTACAAAGGGGCCGCTGATCCTACTCCTTCCTAAGACCGTGGAGAATGGGATCCGTTGATCCGAAGAGAACAAAGAAACCTCTCAGTTAGCCAGGAAACGGCATCGCCCAAGGTAACTTAGTTGCCCCAAGTCGCGTAGTTATATTCAAGCCGGCACCCGGCAAACGCGCGTGCTGCTGAAATGGAGCATTGGCATGTCTGAATATGAGAGGGGTGATAGAGGCATTCCATCAAGTACTCGTCCGTCTTGGAGCGGGAGCGCAGCGTTTCCCTGGTGGCTGCGAACGATAGTATTTCTAGGCGCCCTTCTTATGATCACAGGGGCGCTCATGGCGCTTTTGCATCCGGCGCTGCTGGTGTCTCCTCACGACGAGATCAATGGGGCCGTTCATATTTATGCGGGCTATTTTGCATCGCGCAACTTAGGGCTCGCCATTATGCTCCTCGCGGCGATGAGCTTGCGAGCCAGAGGAACGCTGAACGCGTTGATGCTGCTGACTGCGATCATTCAGTTTCTGGATGCGGGCATAGACTGTGTGGAAGGTCGATGGGTTATCGTACCGGGAGTTGTTCTAATCGGCTTGCTGTTCTTTGTAGGATCTGCCCGCCTCTCAGGGCATCCGTTCTGGAGAATGGAAGCCTGGAGGCAAGCCCATTAACCGGCCGCGAGGTGAATGGTTGGGTCTTCAGCCAGACAACCAAGGCCGTATCGTCGGCGATCGGGAAGTGATCCAAGACCGGCGTTGCAAACTGGCCCGGGACCAACAGATCCCCAGGGTTTGGTGAACTCCGCGCATGTGCTACATTGAAATTACTCGCGCATAGACATGAAATCCGCACAGACAAAGGCCATCGCAGTTCGCGCCGCCACCGGAAAGTATTCCGTGGTCTGCGGGCGCGGGGCGATGGCACAGGCGCAAAGGGAAATCGCGCGGCTGGGGAAGTTTTCTGGCGTACACATTGTGTCGTCGCCATTGGTGTGGCATGCGCTGGAGAAGAAGATTCGGCGCGGCATCCCTGCGCGGCTTGCGCCGCATGTGCACTTATTTGATGACGCGGAATCGGAGAAAAATCTGCAGTCCGTTGAAGGTTTGGCGCAATCGTTGGTGTCTGCCGGCGCGGACCGCCATGCGTTGATTGTGGCGGTTGGCGGCGGTGTGGTGGGAGATGTGGGCGGATTTGTGGCGGCATCGTACCTGCGAGGGGTTTCGCTGGTGCAGGTGCCGACGACGCTGGTCGCGCAAGTGGATAGCGCGCTTGGCGGGAAGACCGGCGTAAATCTTCCGGAAGGGAAAAATCTTGTGGGGGCGTTCTACCCGCCGCGATTGGTGCTGGCGGACCCCGAGCTGCTGGCCACCCTGCCGGAGCGCGAATTTCGCGGCGGTCTGGCGGAAGTGATCAAGTACGGCGTGATCGCGGATGCGAAGCTCTTCGCTTTTCTTGAAAAACAGACGGACGCTGTCTTGCGCCGCGATTCCGGCGCGCTGGAGCACGTGATCCGGCGCTCGATCGAAATTAAGGCGCACGTGGTAAGCAAGGACGAGAAGGAGTCTGGCCTGCGGGAGATTCTGAACTTCGGGCATACGTTTGGGCACGCGCTGGAGTCGGTGACGCGCTACCGGCGCTTCCAGCATGGCGAGGCTGTGGCGTGGGGAATGATGTGCGCTGCGCTGTTGGGACATGAGGTCGCTGGCACGCCCGCGGATGTTGTGTCGCGCATCGTTGCACTCGTGCGCAGGATCGGGCCGCTGCCGCCGTGGCCGGACGCGAAGCCGAAGGAGATTATTGACGCGATGCGATCGGACAAGAAGGCGCGTGGGGGAAAGTTGCGGTTTGTGCTGGCGAAGAAACTTGGCCATGCCCGGACGTTTGGGGAGGTGCCGGAGAAAACCGTGGAGTGTATTCTTCGTTGCGCGCCGCAGGTATTCGTGAAGCCGGTGGAAACGCTGGGGAAGTGCAATGGCTGAGGCCGGAACACTGCCGAAGGGCACACAACCTGAAGGCGCCACCAGCGAGCAGGACGCTTCGCGCAAAGTGCGCGAGATGTTTACGCGCATCGCGCCACGCTACGACCTGTTGAATCATCTTCTCTCCGGGCAAATGGACAAGCGTTGGAGAGCGCGCACGGCCAGGGAACTCCGTCCGATTCTCGACCGGCCCGATGCGCAGGTGCTGGATCTTTGCTGTGGGACCGGCGATCTGGCTTTTTCGCTCGCTCGCAAAGGCAAGGCTAAGATCATCGGTGCTGACTTTTCGCATACTATGCTGGTGCGGGCAAGGGCTAAGGCCGTTGCGGAGGCGAATGGCGCGGCTCCGGTGCCGTTTTTTGAGGCGGATGCGCTGCGTTTGCCGTTTGCGGATGCCTCTTTCGACCTGGTGACGACGGCGTTTGGTTTTCGGAATCTTGCGAACTATGAGGCGGGCTTGCGAGAGATTCTGCGCGTGCTGAAGCCGGGGGGGACAGTGGCGATCCTCGAATTCACCGAGCCTGCCCCCGGATTTATCGGGGATGCTTATCGCTTTTATTGCCAGAAGGTTTTGCCGAAAATCGGCGGCCTCATCTCCGGCGATGCCGCTGCGTATGCCTACTTGCCCAAGTCCGTGGCGCGTTTTTTTCATCCCAAAGAATTGGCCGGGCTGATGCAGCAGGTTGGCTACTCCAACGTGCGTTTTATCCTGATGATGCTTAATTCCGTAGCGCTCCACATCGCCGCGAAATCCGCCTGACCTGTAATTCCTCTTCCAAGGCAATTCTTCTACCAAGAACTCACTGGGAAAGTCAGCACCGTGGGCTATGCTGCAGCAATGAATAATGGAATCCAAGTGTTCGCCGCAAGCATCTACAAGGTGGGGGCTCATCCGCTACGTGGATGTGCCGCGCGAGGCATCGAAGAAGTTTGGGAGTTCGCCGCATGTGCCGGTGACGCGGACCATCGAAGGTGTTCCGGTGCGGACCACCCTTGTTTCACGCGGGAAGGGCGCGTATCGCATGGCCATCCATGGAGATATCCGCAAGAAGTTGCGCGTGGATTGTGGGGCAATCGTTGAGATTGCCATTCATTTGGACGAGGAATCGCGCGAGCCAGTATTGCCGCCGGCTTTGGTGCTGGCGTTGCGAAATGCGCCAAAAGCGCAGCGAAGATTTCGGGGCGTCACGACGGCGCTGCGCCGGCAGATCGTGCGGTATTTGACGGCGGTGAAGTCGCAAGGGACGCTGGAACGCCGCGTGAGCAGGTTCGTGGCCCGGTGGGAGCGGGAAAATCCCATGAGGAAAGGGACGGCGCGAAAGCCAAAGAAATCCGGTAAGTAGCCATTTTGGAACAGACATGGATTTGTGTGTAGTGGAGTATTGACTGATACGAATAGCCTATTGTGGCAACACGAAAGGAGCCAGTAGTCTCAGCAGGAAAGCAGGCGGTCGGAAGGAGAGCCACGCCATGAACCGAACACAGACGGAATCGAGAGCAATGGATACGAGCGTGGCCGACCTGGCGCTGCGCGAATTGCAGGACCGCATCGAAGCCAGCGGCCTCGAATCCAGCTACGCAGAACTGGTGTGCGATTTGTGCGTGGGCCAGGTGTCGCTCGAGAAGGCTTTTGGAGAGATTCATCAGAAGGCGATGGAGCGGATGGTCGGGCTTCTGGACACGCGAATTCTGGAAGACGAGATCGCGCTGGAAGCGTGCCTCGATAAGATTGCGCAAGAGTCGGAACGCGTGGCCTGGAATGCGCTCGAACAGGGTACGGAGGCGCTTCGCGAGGGGCTTGCGATCCTCGAGGGTGGGGAGACCCTGGGCGACGGCGGGTACATCAATTAAGAACTAAGCGGACGCTCTAATTTTTCTTTCCCTAAACAGAAGACTGGTCTAAACGCGCTTGAGGACGATGGCGGTGAGGTCGTCCATTTGCTTTGTGCCGCCCGCAAAGCTCAAGACTTCCTGATGCAGGCTGGAAATAATTTTAGCCGCGGATTTCTCGCGTGCTGCTCGTATCGTTTGACCAAGCCTTTCGGTTCCAAATCGCTCCTCGCCGGCATTCGCCCATTCGAAGAAACCGTCCGTGGCCAGCAGCAGCAGGTCACCCGGAGCCAGTTCGAGACAGTACGGCGGGTCCGAGGCAAAAGCATCGGAGATGCCGAGCGGCAAGCCATTTGCTTCCATCAAGTCGAAGCGGTCGTTCTTCAGCGTGTAGAGAAACAGCGGGGCGTGGCCGGCGGAGAGCAATTCCACAGTTGAGCTGTCGGGGCCGAAGATTGCCGCTACGAACGTGATGAATCTTCCTTCGCGCACGTCCGCCGCAACGGCGGAATTGATCTCCTCCATGGCCTTCAGAAACGAATGCTGATTGCGAAAATTTGTGCGCGCATACGCCCGGCAGACCGACGCGAGCAGTGCGGGGCCGATGCCGTGGCCGCTTACGTCCGCCAAAGCGGTGACGAACTTGCCGTTGGGCAGCGGCTGCCAGTCATAGTAATCGCCGCCGGTTTGATCGGCAGGTTGATTCCAGGCGGCGATGTCCCATCCGGAGACGAGCGGCATGGAGTGCGGCAGGAGCGATTGCTGGATGGAGCGCGCGACGTCGAGGTCGTGCTGCAGGTTCTCCATCTCGCGGCGGGTTTCCGCTTCGCGCAGCGCGGCCTCCACCTGCACGCGAAATTCGCGCGCCACCACGGCGGCAGTGATTCCCACGACAATCAGGCTGATGGCGTAGGTGATTACATTTTTTTGCGGCGAATAGAGGGAGATATCCATGTTGGGCTGCAACGGCCGCCAGCCAAGGTGGTACGCGGCAGCGAGATAACTGCCTGCGGCAAAAAATCCGCAGAGCACGCTGAGCGGAGGGTCCAAGCGCAGGATGGTGAGCATCAGGAGCAGGAAATAGATCAGAAAAGAGGGATTCGCGAGCGGGCGGTAGCCGGAGACGATGACGGAGCTCGCCGCGCTGGCGATGCTGAGGGCGGGAAGGGCGAGCTCCAGGAAAATGTTGAGGAACCAAAACACCCTGGCCATTGGCTTCGAATCGCGAATGGCCCGCCCCAGGGTGCGGAGGGTTATGAATTCGATGGCTCCCAGGAAGCCGATCAGGGTAAGGAACATGTAAAGCGTGGAAATATTATCCGGCGTGGGTGCGAGGATCGTGCGAGTGCCGCGGAGAACCAGAATGAAAGCCAGTAAGGCGAGCAGAAGGTAGATGCGGAGGCGTTCACTTTGCCGCAGCGCTTGCTGAAAGGCGGGCGACTGGCTTTGCAGCTCGCTCATGGGTCCTCTCGGAGCCGGGCCGGATGCTCACACCCGTGCGTGGCATTCTCGCGGAGAACCCGCTTAAACACAAGATTCAAGGGAATTGGGGAGTGGGTCAGTTTCCGATTACCGCTGCGAGCTCAACCGGTCGTTGCAACACCATCTAATCACTTGATCCGACAATACTTCCTCTAGAGAACCGACCCGTTGTGCTGTACTCAATCAGAACCTAGCCAGGGTAGTGTTCCGTTTGATTCATCGCTCCCGAACGATTATGGCTTTTGAGACTCCTGCAAGTGGACTTCGAGCTCAGTGTTGCGTCGACCCATTGAGACCGCCGGGCTAATCGCAAACTGATCCGCCACCCCGGTAGGGCTGGTTGCCGCAGGGTTTGGCTGGATGCTACGATGCTGGGTTCCATGACTCCCATTGGTCCCAACCGGCCCCGCATTGGCATCCCTTGGCGCACGTCCGAGGAGGGTCGGGGCAGCCTGCTCCCCTGGCAGGGTAAGAACCGCCATTATGCCGAGGCGGTCAAACGCGTCGGCGGCGAGCCTGTAGAGCTGACACTGGCCGATTCCGAGCGTCTGCAAGCCCTCCTGCCAACGCTGGACGGCTTTGTGCTGCCAGGCAGCCCGGCGGACATTGAGCCCCAGGAATACGGCCGCAGCAATAAGGGGAAATCGGAGCCGGCCGACCTGCCGAGAGAGCAGACGGATCGGGCGATCCTGGACCACGCCTTTGCGGAGAAGAAACCACTTCTGGCGATCTGCTATGGATGCCAGCTTTTGAACGTGTATCTGGGGGGGACGCTGATTCAGGACCTGCAGAGCGAAACGCGCACAGATGTGGCGCACCGCCGGAAAGATTTGACGCCTGAGCCCAAGGACGACCCGCGCCATCCGGCCCGATTTGAGCCGGGCAGCCGCCTGGCGGCGCTTGCGGGGGCCACCGAAGCGGTGGTGAACAGCTCGCACCACCAATCGATCGAACGGCCCGGGCGGCAATTGAAGGTTACCGGCCACGCGCCGGACGGAATTGTCGAAAGCGTGGAATGGACCGGGGACACGAACTGGGTGACCGGGGTCCAGTGGCATCCCGAACGCATGGAAGGCGACCCGCTGGCCGAACGGCTATTCGCCGAATTCGTCGGCGCGGCTCGGGCGGCCCACAAGATTCCAGCAGGGAAGCCGTAAGGGCGGCGACCAACCTTGCGAACAAGTTTACGAATCAGACTATGGGGGAATCATGATTTCATTGGCGGGGAAAGCGGCACTGATTACTGGAGGCTCGCGCGGCATTGGAGCGGCCGCGGTCAAATTATTTGCACAAGCCGGCGCGGACGTGGTGTTCAGCTACAACTCGGCCAAGGAAGCGGCGAAGCTAGTGGAGCAGGAAGCCGCAAAGCATGGCACGCGGGTGGAAGCATTCAAAGCGGACGTAGGAAAGCATAACGACAATCGCAAACTGGTGGAGCACACCATCAAGCGCCTGGGGCGGCTGGACATCCTGGTGCCGAATGCCGGCGTGTGGAACCAGGAAGATCTGCCGATCGAGAAAATGTCCGAGAAGCAGTGGGACGACATGATTCGAATCAACCTGAAGAGCGTGTATTCGGTGATTCACTTCGCGGTGCCGCACATGATCAGGCAGAAGAGCGGAAAGATTATCCCGATCAGTTCCACGGCGGGGCAGCGGGGCGAATCGCTCCATACGCATTATGGGGCCTCGAAGGGCGGCATCATCAGCCTGACGAAGGGGCTTGCGACGGAGCTTGCACGGCACGGAATCCTGGTGAACAGCGTGGCCCCGGGATGGGTGGCAACGGATATGTCGAACGCGGTGCTGGACACAAAGGCGGGGCAGAAGATGGCCGCATCCGTGATTGCGCTGGGGCGGGCGGCAACTCCCGAAGAGATTGCCGGGCCGATGCTGTTTCTGGCTTCCGACCTTTCGAATTTCATGACCGGCGAGATTTTGAATGTCAACGGAGGCTCCGTGCTGTGCGGCTAAGTCACAAAACTTCCTGGGCATGCGTCGCGATGGCGATCCTGCTGTCGCCGCTGGCGGCGCGCGCGCAGAATCCGGACATGGTGGCGCCCGAAGCCAGCGAGGCCAGGGCCAAGCAAATCCTGAATCAGTTGATTCAGGGCCTCGGCGGGCCGGCGTACGTGGGAATGAGGGAGCGCCAGTGCGACGGGCGCAGGGCGGTGATCGGGCACAACGGGGCGCTGGCGGGGTACGTACAGTTCAAGGATTCGTGGGAATTCCCGGATAAAAATCGTACGGACTATATCGCGCACGGACGCAACACGCTTTTGGGCTACATGATTGGCGTACAGGAACTGGATTTGTCGCATGGCGGCCTGGTGATCACGCTGTTCAGCGGCGAGCATGGGTGGACGATGGACCGGGGCGGAGTCTCCGACATGCCGGAGGATACCGTTGCGGAGTTTCAGGAAGCGGTGCAGCGGAGTTCGGATAATCTGCTGAGGCTGGGTCTGAAGGATCCGGATATTGGGTTCCGGTGGGGCGGGCTGGACACGGTTGACCTGAGAGAAGTGGATTGGGTTGAGATTTCGGACCGTGAGCAGCGGGTTTACCGCCTCGCCGTGGACCGCTCGACGCATCTGCTGGTCCGCAGTATGGTGCGGGTCAAAGACGAAAACACTGGCCAGCAGCGCGAAGACGTCACAATTTTCACGAATTACCGGCCAAATGGGGGCGTGCAAGTCCCTATGCAGGTGACCCGAGAGCGCGACGGCCGCCGCGTCGCTCAGGTTTTTTACGATAGTTGCCAGATCAATCCGCCGCTTCCCGCGGACTACTTCACCCGAGAGGCCCTGGTCCAGCGATTCAAAGAGACCGGCGGCAAAAAGGGGAAGTAACTCAATCTGTAAGTCCTGCTAAAAATGACCCCGGACCGCGCGTCTTGGGTTTATCATCGTTCCAAAAGACTCAACTTGCAGGTCGCTAGCGGGCTTAATGACTGTGTAATAGCCAGATGAGTAGCCTCTATCTGGCGGGCTGGAACCCTGTTAAGTTAAAGGGTCCCAGCCAACAAGTGGAAACGCGACCGTACCGCAGACGGCGCTACGGACGGTTGTCATGACAGGCCGCAGGATCGGATGAAAATGAAGGCTCGGCGGGATTCCGGCTTCAGCCTTACGGAACTTGTCGTGGCGATGGCGGTGGCCATGATTCTCATGGCCGTCGGCCTGCCCTATTTTTTGCGAGCCTACCGGTCTTACCAGCTCAGCAGCGCAGCGACGCAGATGGCCGATATCGTACGGTTGACGCGTTATGAAGCAATTCGGCTGAACAGAAACGTGAATTGCGTGATTCAGCCGGATTCCGTTGATCCAACAATGACGCACGCTTCGATGACCGACGTGAGCGGCAACCCGCTGACGGGAGGAGCGGGCGGGCGGGCGATTCTGCTCGGTTCGGCGGGAAATCTGGTGGACGTGGGTTCCGTGCCAGGGGCGGCTGCTTTGCCTTCGATGGCGGGGCTTGGCGCAATCACGCCGGCACCGGTTCCGCCCAGCGGGAAGACCATTCAATTTGATGCTCGCGGAGCGTTGACCTCCGGCAGCGTGACCGTTTTCTATCTGAACTCTCCCGGGTCACCGGCGAGCGGTTTCCGGGCCGTGCTTTTGATGCCCGCGGGATCGATCGAGATCTGGATCGGCGATTCCGGCGGGAATTGGCAGCAAATGCGATGAAGGATCAATTACATCCAAGCCGAACGAGAAGTGCTGCCGTCCAGCGCAGCGGCGAAGCTGGATTCACGCTGGTCGAGATGCTCATCGCCACGGTGATCGTGGTGATCGGCCTGGTGGCCGTGGCGCAGCTTGTGCCGACCTCGGTGATGCTGAATGCCAACAATCGAAACGACGGTACCGCGCTGGTGATCGCCCAGAGGCAGATGGAGGCATTGCGGGCCGTCCCCTTGGCCAAGAATTCCTTTACCGATCCGCAGGGCGTGACGTGCCCGCTGAGCACGACGTGCAATGTAGGCGATCCCAACCAGCCGGGGCAATGGGTGGGAAGTCCGGTGGTCCCTTTCAATAATTCGCCGGTCATTGATTATGCCCAGCCTCCGGTGGCCGGTTATGGCTACAACGCGTACACCGACCCGAACGATCCTACAGGAGCGGTGAACGATGTGCGCTGGGCGGTGGTCACCGTGACCAGCGGCACCAACGGCCCCGTGACCGGCAGGCGCATAGTCGTCGGCGCATTCCGGCGGGGGATGAAGACGCCAAACTATCCTATTTCGCTGGACTCCATGGTGTCCAAATGAGGTCCGTTCTGGTGCAGCCCGACGGAGGATTCACGATCCTGGAATTAATGGTGTCCACGGCTATATTCCTGGTGATCTGCGCGGCCATGTTCGGATTGCTGCAACTTTCGCAGCAGAAATACTCGAGCGAGACTCAACTTTCCGGAGCATTTCAGGAGACACGGCTGGCGATCGACCAGATCGGGCGGGATTTCAACGTCTCCGGCTATCCGTCGCAGAGCATCTTTTCCACGCTGCCTGCCGACTCCAGCAAATACGCGGCGAGTCCCGTGGCCTGGAGCCCCAACTATCCGGTTTCTTCCTGTTTTGTAGGGACGGCTGGGGGAGGAACCTGCGCGACGCCGGGAGATTTTGATTTGATTGTGGAAACGGATTTGGGGAGTGGGGTGAGTTGGATCCGCTACCAACTGAACGGCACCACGCTGTTTCGCGCGGTGGTGCCGAAAGTCGCGGGAGCCGATCCGGCGCAGGCAACTACCGTTACGGGCGCGATGGTGCCTTTCCTGACCAATGTAATGAATTCCCCACCGGCTGCGCAGCAAGCGCAGATTGTCGCAGAATACCCATCCATGTTCCCGGGCGGCGTGGCGCAGCCTGTGTTTAGGTTCACGTGCGATACGCCCGCGGGGCCACAGCCGTGTCCCACCGCGGGAAATAACGGCGTGCCGGCGCAGATCCGCGACGTGGATATTACTTTGATTGTGATGACCCGGCAGCCGGACATGCAAACTCAGCGGCTGAAACTTGTTGAGCTGAACGGCCGGGGGCACCGGGTGAATCCGTCGAATTAATAAGATGGAGGAGACGGGCTACGTGAAGGATGATGGAATCATGAAAGGCCATCGCCCATACATCGAAAGCCGGCGGGAGCGGGGCGTCGCCCTGCTCATTGCGATTTTTGCGTTACTGCTGGTCAGCGTGGTGGCCATTGCTCTGATCGTTTCTTCGGGTACCGACACAGCGCTGGCGAGCAATTACCGCACCTCCGCGAGTGCCTATTACGCGGCGCTCGCTGGAGTCGAGGAGGCGCGAGGCCGCCTCCTGCTCACAAATGCGAATTGTATTCCGCTGCCCACAAACGGGAATTGCACTACTACGCAGTCCGCCACCCCGATGCCCCTCACTCAGGTGGTCTACATCGTCAATCCACTGAATGGTGAGACCGTAGCGCCGGAGAACACATCGAACCCGGCGACCTATCCGGACAACGAATACAAGCAGGAATTTGGCGTGGACGTATCCACGCGCCTGGTCACGAAATTTACTTCCGTTTCGCCCGTGGCGCCGATGCCTGGCCCCTTGTTCAAGTGGGTGCGCATCAACGCGTTGACAGAACAGTCGCTGGGCGACTCCCCCACCGGCAACGGCCCCACCGGTGTGGACGTCAACGGGGATGGAAGCGTGGACAGCGTTACCCCGCTCTTCTACGATCCCGCCAACATGAATGCGGCGAGGAACGCGATGGCTCCCGGATTGATCGAAATGATCGCGCCGCCCGCCACTGCCCTGCCCTTGCAAGCGCTGGAAATTAGTTCCTATGCGGTTCTGCCCAACGGCAGCCAAAAAATGTTGCAGTACGTGGTGAGGCCGCTGGTGGAATTTCCGAGCCTCACCGCCCCGGGATTTACTGCCGCACTGACCCTCGCCGGAAACAATGTGACCTTTACAGGGCCGGGCAGCAGCAGTTTCTTTATCCACGGCGATGACCAATGCAATCCTCCCTCGGCCATGGTGCCGGCGATTGGATACACAAATGGCCCGGGAGGTGATGCGCACATCACCCCAGGGGCAGCGCCAGCGTCAAATTACCTGGGCATGCCAAATAATCCGCCCCCACCCCCGCCCACTACTCCGTCCCCGGGAAGCATAGCGGACGTGGGCAATACGAGTGGGTTAAAGATGAATCTGAATTGGCTGACACCAGGTGGCCTGGATGCGATTGTGCAAGACATTACCAATAACGCCGATTCGGTGATCTCCGGCCCGGCGTCCCCCAGCAGTTTTCCATCAGGGATGTCCGCAAGTCATCCGATGACGATCGTGGTGAACGGGGATCTGGACCTGAATGGCTGGCACAACACAGGTTATGGACTTCTGCTGGTGACCGGCACGCTGAAGTACGACCCGGATGCAACCTGGGAGGGCGTGGTACTCGTGATCGGGCAGGGAAACTTTGTCTCCACAAGAAGCGGCAGCGGAGGAATTGACGGAGCAGTGTTCCTCGCCAAAACACGCGACTCAACGAACAATCTTCTTTCAACCCTGGGCGCGGCTTCGTTCAGCCAGACGGGTGGCAGCAGTTCCGGTCGCGGCATCTATTACAACAGTTGTTGGGTGAAGAGCGCCGTGGGGCCGATCACTTACAAAGTTATTTCCTTCCGGGAGATTCCCCTGGCCAATTAAGGTGCTTCCCCCACCGGCATCGCGGCAAACTTGCGCAAAAATGACCGGACAGCGGCGGCGCTGTATACTAAGAGAATGGGTCACACTTCGAGAGAGCCGCAGATTCACGGCACAACGGTTTTGTGCGTCCGGAAGGAAAGCAAAGTTGTGCTGATCGCCGATGGACAGGTGACCATGGGCGACCACGTCATCAAGCACACCGCCAAAAAAACGCGGCGACTGTATAACGACAAGGTCGTTGCGGGATTTGCCGGCTCGACCGCCGATGCGATCTCTTTATTCGAGCGCTTCGAAGGAAAGCTGCAGGAACATTCGGGAAATCTGCAAAAGGGATCCGTGGAACTGGCCAAGGAGTGGCGCAAAGACCGGGCGCTGCGGCACCTAGAAGCGCTGCTGATCGTGGCCGATTCGAAAGCGACGTTTGTGCTTTCCGGGAACGGCGACGTGATCGAGCCGGACGACGGCCTTTGCGCGATCGGCTCCGGCGGAGTGTACGCGCTGGCCGCTGCGCGCGCGATGATGAAGCACACCAAGCTGCCGGTCAAGGACCTAGCGCTGGAGGCCATGCGCATCGCCAGTGAAATTTGCATTTACAGCAACGCGAACTTTACCGTAGAAGAGATCTAGGGGAACCGCCGGAAACGTCTCCTCCGGCGAAGGCAAGGGATCGGACTTTCATGGCTATCAAGACTGATAAAGAGATCACATTGTTTCCCGGCGGCAACGGCAGCGTGACCACCGAAGAAGGCGAATTGCTTCCAGCGCTGGATGACATGACGCCGCGGGAAATCGTGGTGGAGCTGGACAAATATATTGTGGGGCAGGCGGCGGCGAAGCGAGCCGTGGCTGTGGCATTGCGAAATCGCGTGCGCCGGCAAAAGTTGCCGCCGGAAATTGCCGAAGACGTGCTGCCGAAAAATATTCTGATGATCGGGCCGACGGGCGTGGGCAAGACGGAAATTGCGCGCCGCCTGGCGCGGCTGGCGGGCTGCCCGTTCGTCAAGGTGGAAGCCTCCAAGTACACGGAAGTCGGCTACGTGGGCCGCGATGTGGAATCGATGGTCCGGGACCTGGTGGAAACTTCGATTGACATGGTGCGCGAGGAAAAGCTGGACGAAGTGGCGGATCGCGCGGAGCAAGCCGCGGAGGAACGCGTGCTCGACCTGCTGCTTCCGCCGCAGGTGGAGGCGCCGGGAACGCCGGAGGTGGAACGCGCGGCACAGCGAGAGCAGACACAGCGCACAAGGGAAAAGCTGCGCATTCAATTGCGCGAGGGCAAGCTGGACCAGCGCATGGTGGATCTGGAAGTCCGCGAGCGCGCCATGCCTTCCTTTGAAATTATTTCCAATCAGGGCGTCGAGGAGATGGACGTCAACCTGAAGGACATGCTCAGCGGCTTTTTCGGGCAGCAGAAGAAAAAACGGAAGATGAGCGTGGCGGACGCTTTCGAATACCTGATCCAGGAAGAAGAAAACAAGCTGATTGACATGGATCAGGTGACGCGCGTCGCGGTGGAGCGCGCCGAGCAGATGGGAATCATCTTCGTCGACGAAATCGACAAGGTTGCCGGGCGCGAATCGGGCCACGGCCCGGACGTTTCCCGGGAAGGCGTGCAGCGCGACATTCTGCCGATCATCGAAGGCACAACGGTCAACACGCGCTACGGGATGATCCGCACCGACCATATTTTATTTATCGCCGCGGGCGCGTTTCACGTCACCAAGCCGTCGGACCTGATTCCGGAGCTGCAGGGCCGCCTGCCCATCCGCGTGGAAATGCAATCGCTGAAGGAAGAGGATTTCGTCCGCATTCTCACCGAGCCAAAGAACGCGCTGATCAAGCAGTACATCGCGCTGCTTGAAACCGAAGGGGTGAAGCTGCAGTTTACCGAAGATGCCGTGCAGGCCATCGCGCGTTTCGCCACCAGCGTGAACGAGCAAACGGAAAATATCGGCGCGCGCCGACTGCATACCATTCTCGAAAAAGTTCTGGACGAGCTTTCCTTCGAGGCGCCCGACCTCAAGAAGAAAAACGTGAAGATTGATGCGGCGTACGTCAACAAGCAACTCGCCGATATCGTGAAGAACCAGGATTTGAGCCGTTATATTCTCTGAGCTTCGCACCGCCACAATGCACACGCGCCGCCGGGAAATTGCCCGCGCACCACGCCCAGCCGAGATAGAAGGTTGCGGGCTACTTACCTTCGCTTTTTTCCTAGTGGTAATTGCGCTTTCAGGATGTGGCGCCCCTGGCGAGCCGCTGCCGCCAACTCCGCCGATTCCCCAGGCCATTGCTGATCTGACCGCGAAACAGGCGGGAGACGGCGTGTTACTCACCTTCACGATGCCGGGCAAGAGCACGCTCGGCGAAAAGCTGCAGCAGGTGCCGGCGTTTGAAGTGTTGCGCGGAACATTGCGGGCCGATGGCACGCCGGACCCCAAGTCGTTTCGAGTGGTGGATACCGTGCCGGGAGCGCTGGTGGGGCGTTATTTACAGCGAGGCCAGGTGCAGTTTATAGATCCGGTTTCGCCGTCGGATCCGCAACTTCGTTCCGGCCAGCCGTTCGTTTACCACGTGCGCACACTTTTTTCCGCTAAGAATCCCTCTCCTGATTCGAAAGACGTGACGCTGCACCTCTATCCGGTTGCCGACCGAATTGCCTCCCTGGACGCGAGCGTGAGCGAGCAAGGCATTCAACTGAAATGGCCGGCGCCAGCCCATACTTCCGCCGGTGACCCGCTATCGGGCGTGCAGGGATACCACGTATATCGCGGCGAGTTGGACCCCGCAACGGCCGGCGTTGCCGCCAGCGATCCCCAACAGGCGAAATGGAAATCGCCGCTGCTCCAGCTTGGAGCCACATCCATTACCGATTATCGAGACTCCGGGTTCGACTACGGGAAGACATACGCTTACCTTGTGCGAAGCGTGACAGATTCACCCGGGGGGGCACTCGAATCGAGCGACTCCCCGCTGGCCATCGTGACGCCAAAGGACACGTTTCCTCCGGCCGCGCCGCAAGGCATCGTCGCCGCGATCCAGCCGGGGGCCACCCCGGGTTCCGTGGCGGTGGAACTCTCCTGGTCTATCAATGTGGAACCAGACCTGGCCGGCTATCGGGTGTACCGCAGCGAGCAGGAAGGCGCGCGAGGCGTGCTGCTCACCCCGAATCTCTTGCCGTCGCCCGCCTATCGTGATAACTCTGTGCAGTCCGGCCAACACTACTGGTACACCGTCACGGCCGTGGATCGCTCCGGCAATGAAAGCGCTCCGAGTCTCGCGGTGGCGGTGGATGTCGCGCAACCTTCTCGCTGAAGACGTGTTCTTACTGATGAGCGACTGTCTGGTAGGCCGCCCAGCACCATGCCAGCGAACTTCAGCCCGCCGGGATACCGGTGGTTCCATTTTCTTCGCGACGCCCCGGTTCGCGTCGGGCTCTACACCGGGCTGTGGCTCTCACTGGTATTTGTTGGGTGGGTTCTGATCGCGAACCGCATGCCATTTCTGGAGCCGCTGGCGCAACAGCGCAATGCGGCCGCCGCGCTGCTGCTGGTCCTGATCGCGAGCATGCCGGCGGTGCGCTTCCTGCGATCGTCCGTGGATCTGCTGATCTCCGGGCTGCTGGCATGGGGAGTCCTGACGCTGTCGTATCGAATTCTTAGCCTGAAATTTGTGCTGCTCCAGGATTACTCCAGCACCTTCCACGTATTCGTGCTGGGCGCGGTGGCGTATCTGCTTTTTGCAACGCTCTCCTGGCTTGGTATGATTGTGTGGCGGGCGCGAGAAGCGCAGGGTACGCATACCTCCCGCTGAACAGGTTCCCATAAAATGAAATTTTGCCGGTTCGTCCCCAAGTCCGCAGGCGTAGCCTCCCGAGTTCTACCCTCTTATGGCCTGATCGAAGGCGAAATCATCCACAGAATTTCCGCGCCCCCCTGGCAGGAATGGTCGCGAGAGGAAGCTTCGCTGCCTGTGCGGGAAGCGCGATTGCTCGCGCCGGTCGAGCCATCGAAGATCGTGTGCGTGGGGCGAAACTATGCCGCGCATGCGTCTGAAATGGGAGGGGCCGTGCCCAAGGAGCCGATGATCTTCCTGAAGACGCCCTCGTCTGTAATCGGGACGGATGAGCCGATCGTGCTCACCCGCTATTCGAACCATGTGGACCACGAAGCCGAACTCGCGGTGATTATCGGGAAGAGATGCGCGCAGCTGAGCGACTCGGACGACGCGCTGGCTTATGTTCTCGGTTTTACCTGCCTGAATGACGTATCCGCGCGCGACCTGCAGAAAAGCGACGTCCAGTTCACTCGCGCCAAGGGCTTTGACACCTTCTGCCCGGTGGGGCCGCACATCGAGACGCAACTTGATCCGCGCAACGTGCTGGTGGAATCGCGCGTGAATGGGGCCGTGAGGCAGTCCGGCAGCACTTCGCAGATGGTTTACCCGGTGGACTTTCTGATTCGCTGGATTTCGCGCATGATGACCCTGCTTCCGGGCGATGTGATTGCCACCGGGACACCCGCCGGAGTCGGCCCGCTTACGCCCGGTGACACCGTGGAAGTTTCGGTTGCCGGGATTGGCGTGTTGCACAATCCGGTGCATGCCCCGGCATCCTGACCTCGCAGAGCCTGCCCGCATTCGGTACTATAAAAGGCAGTAGGGAAGGCTAGTGTCCCGCCAACGGAATCGCTCGGGCGGCGGGGCGTGGGACTTCCTCTAGCAAACATTCCCACTTTTATGTGCGTAAGGGGTTGAGCGTTGAAAGAATTGCTCGCCGACTGGAAATTGCTGCTCATGATTGGTGGCGGAAGCCTCGCTGCCCTCGCCTTGATCGCTTATGCCTTCGCCCGGCCCGCGCCTGATCCCGAGGCCGAAGAGCGGAAGCGCAGGCTGCATCTGAACCTGATCGGGCGAATTGCGGAAGGGCAAGTGGTGGAACTCGCGCAGCATCCCGCGCCTCCGGCCGAAAAACGCGGCGGATTTCTCGGCATGCGCTCGCAGCCGCCGGCGGATAACCGGCCGCGCAGCCTGGTTTCCTACAGTTACTCGATTTCCGGCGTGACGTATCATACTGCGCAAGATATCACCGGGCTTGAAAGCCAGGTGAAAATCGAACGGCTGGTGACGGGATTTCCCACCAGCGTGAAGTACGACCCCGCGAATCCCAGCGATTCGATCGTGGTCGCCGACGACTGGTCGGGCCTGCGATAGGGTTTTTCGCTTCGGGCCATGGCTCCCTTCCGCATTTTTTCCTGCAGCAAATTGCCGCCGGGGCTTCGTTGGTGACGGAGTTTCCCCACATTCAGCTTTGCACGCGAATGCGTTATGCTTTGGCTGGCCGGAAACGCCGGCTTGTTCAGTGCTGCCCATGAAAAAGGTATTTCTTTCCATTCTGACGACTCTGATGATCGTGGGCACGACGCTTAGCGCGATGGTGATTCTGGTGCGCGCGACACTTTACGTAACGTCGATCGAGTCGCCGCTGCCGCGTGCCGGCGCCATCCTTGCGGAAATATTGCTGGGCGTGGTGCTGTTGCTTGGCACGGTCTGGCTGGCAACCCACGCGGCGGTCCTGATTTTCGCTCCAAAGAACGACAAGCCCGAGGGAGGGCCTCTTGGCTGAAAAGAATCGTACCTGGGAATCGCCCGCGAATGCGGACCGGATGGAGCAATTGCGGCGTATTTCCGCGGAGGCGGAAGAGGGCGGGGGAGCGGAACGCCGCGAGCGCGAACACAAGGCTGGAAAACTTTCCGCGCGTGAACGGATTGAATTGCTTCTCGACGAAGGCACGTTTGAGGAACTCGATAAATTTGTGCGTCATCGCTGCGTGGATTTTGGTTCGGAGGAACAGCGGCCGGCGGGCGACGGCTTCGTCACTGGATTTGGACGCATCGAAGGACGGCTGGTCTACGTTTTCGCGCAGGACTTCACCGTGTTTGGCGGATCGCTCTCGGAGAGCAATGCGCAGAAAATCGTGAAGATCATGGACCTGGCCATGCGCAACGGCGCTCCGGTGATCGGCTTGAACGATTCCGGTGGAGCGCGCATCCAGGAGGGAGTCGCGTCGCTTGCGGGCTACGCGGATATTTTCCTGCGCAACACTTTGGCCAGCGGCGTGATCCCGCAGATCAGCGCGATTATGGGCCCGTGCGCGGGTGGCGCGGTCTATTCGCCCGCGATCACGGATTTCGTGCTGATGACGCGGGACACTTCCTACATGTTCGTGACCGGCCCGGATGTCATCAAGAATGTTACGCATGAAGAGGTCACCAAGCAGGAGCTTGGCGGCGCCATGACGCATAACTCGACGAGCGGCGTGGCGCATTTTGTGTCTCGGGATGACGCCGATTGCCTGGCCATGGTGCGCGAGCTCATCGGATTTCTGCCCTCCAACAATCTGGAGGATCCCCCGCGCCGCGCGTCGAACGATCCTGCGAATCGCCGCGAGGAATCCCTGAACTCGATCGTTCCGGAAGATCCGCTGAAACCCTACGACATCAAGGACGTGATTCACGCCCTGGTGGACGAGAATTATTTTTTCGAAGTGCACGAGCATTACGCCAAGAACATCGTGGTGGCATTTGCGCGATTCGACGGGCGGCCGGTGGGCATCGTGGCCAATCAGCCCGCCTTCCTGGCCGGCACATTGGATATCAATGCTTCGGTGAAGGCCGCGCGCTTTGTGCGCTTCTGCGACGCCTTCAACATTCCCCTGATTACCTTCGAAGACGTTCCGGGATTTTTGCCCGGCACGCAGCAGGAATATGGCGGAATCATTCGCCACGGCGCGAAGCTTTTGTTTGCGTTTGCCGAAGCCACCGTGCCGAAAATTACGGTGATCACCCGCAAGGCCTATGGCGGCGCGTATTGTGTCATGGCCTCAAAGCACATTCGCACCGACGCCAACTTTGCGTGGCCGACCGCGGAGATTGCGGTGATGGGCCCGGAAGGCGCGGTGGACATTGTGTACAAGCGCGAGCTCAGCAACGCCCCCGAAGCGGATCGCGCCGCGCTGCGCAAGGAAAAGATCACCGAGTTTCGTAACCGGTTCGCGAATCCGTTTGTGGCCGCCGAGCGCGGCTACATTGACGCAGTGATCGAGCCGGCGGAAACGCGCGCGCACATCATCACTTCGTTGCGTGCTCTCGAAAACAAGCGCGACACCAATCCCAAAAAGAAGCACGCCAACATCCCGTTGTAAGTCCACTCCGCATCTCGTTCAGTGCTCAACGCAAGTTAGGCCGCAATTCCACGAGAGGCCGCCACAATTCCGTGTCTGGAGCTGCCAGATGCTCCCAGAAACGCCAAAACGCGAACAGTGTTTTCTTATTCCGGCACGATACGCAGCGCCCCTTTGCGTCCAGTTCGGTAAACCGAGAAATCCCGGCGGTCGAGCGTGAAAATCGTCCTAATGCTTTCGCGATTTGCCAGATACACGAGCATGGCGTCGGCGAATTGCGGCTCCAGGCCGGCATAGCGCCTCATAATGTCTGCGATTCCCTTGGCTTCCGTCCCTCCCACGGGAAGAACTTCTAGAAAGCCGTCAGTAATACTTCGCAGCAGCTTTTCGATGGCAAGAGGATATTCACGAAGGAGCCAAGCCGCTTCGGTGATCACCGGCCAGCACGTCAGCAGCGGTCCTGGCAAGTCTTCCAGCGTTTTCACGCATAGTTTGTGGTATTGATCGTTTTGCGAAAGGATGGCGACCAGCGGTCCCGTGTCGGCCAGGACCCGTGTCACTTGGTCTTCCCGAAATTCTCGAAGTGGCGCTTGTTGGTGCTGAGATCCTCCGGCGCTCGCCGTAAGCAGCCGATGACCCCTGATTCCACAGCCAAACTATATGCCGAACGTTCCTCTCGGGATTTTGTAAGGTACGTCTCCAGCGCCTCGCGAACAACCTCGGATTCGGGAGCGTCCTTCAGCATGGAGCGCTGCTTCAGCCTGCGTCCGAGGCTGCCGGGAATCCGTATCGAAATTCGGCGAGATGACATGTCTCCTCCTTCGCACCTGGTGTCAGACATTATAGCACATTTGTCTGACAATGGAGATTTACCCGGGAGGTTCCAACACCGGACACGCACGCCAGCGCCTCCGTATGGGCGTATCACTGCGCATGCTAATATTCCACTGCATCTCAATCGCGTATGTTCAAAAAAATCCTGATCGCCAATCGCGGCGAAATTGCCGTGCGCATCCTGCGAGCCTGCCGCGAGCTGGGCATCCAGACCGTTTCCGTGTATAGCGAAGTCGACCGGACGTCGCTTCACGTGCGGCTTGCCGATGAAGCCTACCTGATCGGCCCGGCGGCTTCGCGCGAAAGCTACCTGCGCATCGATAAGCTGATGGATGTGGCGAAAAAATCCGGGTGCGACGCGCTGCATCCGGGTTACGGCTTCCTTGCGGAAAATGCCGCGCTCCCACGCGCCTGCACGGACGCGGGCATTACTTTCATTGGGCCTTCCGCTGAAGCCATGGAAGCGATGGGCTCGAAGACCGCGGGCAAGCAATTGGCGCGCCGCGCCGAAGTTCCGACGGTGCCGGGCACCAGCGACCCGATTGAAAATCCCGAAGAGGCGCAATCGCTGGCCCAAAGCATGGGTTATCCGGTGCTGCTGAAAGCCATCGCGGGCGGCGGCGGCAAAGGTATGCGCGTGGTGCCGAACGATGCGGCGTTTGCACCGGCGTGGCGCGATGCGGCGTCCGAGGCCCTCAACGCCTTCGGAGACCAGCGAGTGTTTCTTGAAAAATATCTGATCGGGCCGCGGCATATTGAGATTCAGATTCTTGCCGACGCGCATGGCCGCTGCGTTTCTCTTGGAGAGCGCGAATGCTCCGTGCAGCGGCGCCACCAGAAAGTTGTCGAAGAAGCTCCATCGACGGTCGTGACGCCGGAGCTACGCCGGAAAATGGGCGATGCAGCGGTACGCCTGGGCCGCGCCGGGGGTTACGTCAATGCGGGGACCGTGGAATTTCTTGTGGATGCGGACCTTAACTTTTACTTTCTCGAGGTCAACACGCGCTTGCAGGTGGAACATCCCGTCACTGAACAGGTCACCGGCCTGGACCTGGTGAAACTCCAGATCGCCATCGCCGCGGATCACCGCTTGCCTTTCGCTTGGGAAACCATCACCCCGCGCGGCCACGCCATGGAAGTGCGCCTTTACGCCGAAGACCCTGACAATAATTTCTTCCCCTCTCCCGGCAAAATTATTTCACGCCAGGCCCCCACCGGTCCCGGCATCCGGCTCGATGACGGCGTGTACGAAGGTTGGACCGTGCCGATGGACTACGATCCGCTGCTCAGTAAACTGATCGCCTGGGGCAACAGTCGCGAAGAAACCATCGCGCGTCTCCGCCGGGCCCTCGACGAATACACCATCACCGGGATCCACACCAACGTCAGCCTGTTCCGCCGCATTCTTACCGAGCCCGAATTCCTGCGCGGAGAAATTCACACCAACTGGCTCGATGAAATGCTCGCGCGGCCGCGTCCGCCCGCGGTGCCGCCTCGCCCGGGAACCGAAGAAGCCGCCTTGATCGCCGCGGCTTTATGGCACAGTTCGCAATTGGGCGCGCCCGCGTACGGCAGCGCGGATTCCCAGTCGGCCCCCTCGCGCTGGAAGATGGAGGGGCGTCGCCAGCAAATGGATCACATGCCATGAAATTCGAGGTCCAGCTCACCGGCGCAGGCGGCGAGCGGAAACACATCGTGGAACTCGAGCGCAAAGGCGAAGTGTGTAGCGCGTCACTCGACGGCCAACCGGTTGACGCGGACGCCGTGCAAATCTCGCCCAACGTCGTATCTGTGATGCTCGGCGGACAATCGTTTGAAATTCACGTTTCGCGTTCCGCGGATGGCACACTGAACCTGCAGTGCGGGCCTCACGAATTCTCCGCCGACATTATCGACCCGCGCGCCTGGCGCGGACGCAAGCATGGCGCGGTGGAAGTGGAAGGGCGCCAGGAAATTCCCGCACCCATGCCCGGCAAGGTCGTTCGCCTGCTCGTGGCTGTAGGAGACGCCGTGGAAGCGGGCCAGGGCCTGCTGGTCGTTGAAGCCATGAAAATGCAGAATGAAATCCGCTCGCCTAAGAGCGGCAAAGTCGAGCGCCTGCTTGTTAAGGAAGGGCAAAACGTCAACGCCGGAGAAGTGCTTGCGTGGGTGGAGTGAACCGCACTACTCTTTTAGAGCGTTTTCAACTTTGATTGGAGGTCCCCGATGTTTCGTTCCATCGTGCGTTCTACGATTGCTTCCTGCCTGTTTGCTGGATCATTCTTCGTCGCGGCGTCTCTCGCGCAAGAGAAGCCCGATATTCGCCACCAGATTGCCGATGCCTACGGCCTTGCTTCGTGGTCACAGGTCGAGCAGATTCGCTACACCTTTAACGTGGACGCCGGCCCAAAGAAAGTGGCCCGCACCTGGACTTGGGAAATAAAACCCGACCGCGTCACCTACGAAGGCCCCGACAGCTCGGGCAAGCCGGTGAAGACCACTTACACCCGCGCAAACATGCCGCCCGACGTGGTCAAGGACGTCGATCCGAACTTCATCAACGATCAGTATTGGCTACTCTTTCCCTTTCACCTGGTCTGGGATAAGGACGCCACTGTCGAAGACAAGGGCATGACCACCGCTCCGATGGGCAAGGGCAGAGTTCGCAAGGTCACCGTCACTTATCCGAAAACGGGCGGGGGATACACGCCGGGAGACTCCTACGATCTTTTTGTAGGCGCAGACAATCGCGTGGTCGTCTGGAACTTTCACAGGGGCGGCGCGGAGAAGCCGACGCTGACGGTCACCTGGGCGGATTACAAGATGGCCGGGCCGGTCCACATCGCCGAGGACCATCGCGGCACGCTGGGCGACAAGCCGTTTCGCCTTTTCTTTACCGATGTGGCGGTGAAGCTCGCCGGCGCGAGCGACTTCGTGGCGGCGAAATAAGCACCGCAAACCAATCGCAAATTGCAGGGCAGGGAATTACTGCGTGTTGGCGGGTGAACTCGTGGCCGGCAGCGACACAGCCGGCTTGATGGGCGGCAGAGTGGATTTCGCCGCATCCGGCAGCTTGCCAGCAGTTTCAACCACCTGCTGCGCCAGGTAATTCGAAACCTTCGCTTCGTCGCGCGCCGTTGCCAGATACGCCGAGCGCAAAAGTTGTTCCTTGCGGTTGCGCAAGGTGTCGCGAACGGTCTGCTGGACTTGCGGATCGTTCACGCCGCGTTGGCCGGCCGCTTCGCGAGCCACGAGTTTCAGGATGCGGATGCTGTCCTTCAACTGAATCGGCGGGCTCACCTGAC
>JGI12635J15846_10000459_pt1 | contig 34748 bp, 33 predicted proteins | sample BlaSpr_A8_OM2_M2_FD_15846 | JGI IMG/M metagenome (IMG submission 15846)
CTGCCGCTCCGGTCTCCGTAAACTCAATGCGCGATTTGCAAAGGCCTGCCACGATACGCTCACCCCGGACGCGATGCGGAGGATGATGGCAATATCGTCCATTCGGAGTGCTACTTCATCGCATCAGGCGAGCAGCGCAGCCGCGCCTGTAAGATTCTGGAATATCTGGCTACTCAACCGGTTTTGTAGCCAATTTGCTAAGCCACGAGGAAAAGATTTCCTACCGACGGAAAAGATAGATCTGAATCATCAGTCCGTGGCATTATTTTGCCGCGAATGTCGGTCGCAGCTTTCAAGATCCTGGCTTACATCGACAGAGTTCCAACAATGGCCGTTTGCACCAGGTGCGAACAGAAGTTCTTCGCCCCGCGCCTTATCTTCAGGAGTGGCCGTGTCGGTGCGGAGGAATATTCACGCGATAAATTCGTCCAGCATAAATGTCTCAAGGGTGCGGAGGAGGGGTCGTACCGACCGTACATCGCAGAAATATCCCTAATTCAGACAATCAATCGGAGGACATGATGACAACCAGCCAGTCCATCAAGAATGAAGTCCATCAGCTAATTCATTTTCAGATCGAAACTTTTAGACGACCGGTCCCGCTTACATCTTCCGACCTTTTCGATTATCACCGTCGCTCGGAAAAAATTAAAACGCTCTATCAGGAACTGGATCTGCGGGCCGCACGGATGGTTCTGGAACGGCGAATGGCACACGCTTCGACTCCTCATCAAGTCGTTGGGTGTGGACGCTAAAGTTGTGCAGGAACTCCTGCGACACGCATCGCTCCAGACGACAATCGATGGGTACACGCAGGCGCTCGAACAGCGCCGAAAGGCCGAGCGCAAGAATAACTTGCGGATCTGATCCTTCGCACGTGAAGAATTGCTCGCGCATGTTTGTTGTGGAATGTAGCGGGAGGGATTGTCCGGACGCCGCTGAGTTTTAACTGAATTCTGCTCGGAGTCTCCCCGAAGTCTCTACGGCAAAGCTCGATGAGTTCTGAGACACGGAGTCCATGAGCCACAGCCAGACGACGTAAGCTTCGCGGACGCGCTCCAAACCGAAAGAAAAAGGAGTGTAATCGCGCGGGTACCTGATGAAGCCCGCCCGCACCGCATAAATCGCACCAACCAGCATCCAGTCGAATTTCTGCACAAGATAGAATGCTCGACTGAGGTCGGCAGATCGAGCAACGATTTGATGGCGGGAAGCGACTTACTCTTCGTCGTCTGACATTAAGCTTTTTTCAGCAAACGACTGATCCAGACCAAAATAACCGCACCAACAAATGCCACGATGATGGCCCCGATTATTCCGCCACCGGGCCAGATTCCCAGTAGCCCAAAGACCCAGCCGCCTACTACGCCGCCGAGAATTCCAAGGATGATGTCCACGAGCACGCCATAGCCACCGCCCTTCATTACCTGACCAGCGAGCCAGCCCGCAATCAGCCCAACCACAATCCAAATAATCAATCCCATCAGATCCTCCAGTCGAGCGAAATATACGCTCAGATCCTATCTCTCCGCAACGTTCTTTGATTCTGTCAATTCACCCTCGCGAACCTAGCGGCAGTGGAATCACGCCGAGGAAAGTCAGAATTAAACAGACGCCCAGGGCGAGAATGATGATCGTCGGAACCCAATAATTGAAGGGATCGGCGGTGCGGTCAAAGCCACCAGGAGGACAGCCCTTGTAATTACCCTTTCCGGTAATCAAACTGTGGCCCGCCCAAGCGACGGCAGCGAGTCCCAATAGTAAGAATGTCATGGAGTGCTCCTGAACGAGTTTCTAGGCCATCATGGGATGTAATAGGCGATGCTACGGCAGTGATCCGTTTCGCAGTGCTGGTCTCACTATTCTTCTTTCATTTTCTTGCACAGCAGCGTGGTATGTCCCGTTTTTGAATCGATCACGGTGGTTACGGCCAGCCAACGGCAGGTTACCGTATTGGCATTTTCCTCGTCGACTATGACACAGTGTTTGATGATTTCGGCAGTGGCTGGTGGCAACCAGCTCCGTATCAGAGGCGCGGTCGATACAACCGGCTGTTTCTTCGCCGCGCAACCGGCCAGAAGTAAGCAAAATACGCCAAACTTTGCTCATGCTTTGTTTTCGCTTTCTCGCGACTGTCTGTCGATGGCAACCTTGGTTACTCGCCTCGGCCCCGAAGGCAATTCTTGAAGAGCACTTCCCTGCCGCCTCCGGAGATTATGACTGGCCCCCACGGTACAACTTCGCTCCCCCCTCTTGAAGGTGTTGCAGCTCCGGGGTGATAATCGCAGAGCACGTCCACCTGCGGAAGCATATGCATGCCAATACCTAGTCCAAAAAGAACAGTGGGTCCTACGGAGTCGCGCCGACCCATGCCTGGAGGCACAATCGACTTCGACACGGTACGGAAGATAGGACTTGCTTTGCCCGGCGTCGAGGAGAGCACGGCGTATGGGTCCACGGCACTCAAAGTCCGCGGAAAACTCCTGGCGTGTATCGCCGTTCATCGCTCGGCCGAACCTGGTTCGCTGGCCGTTTGCGTTGATTTCAACGATCGCGCTGAACTGCTCGCTGCGGACCCCGATGTTTATTATGTGACGGAGCACTACGTCGGCCATAACAGCGTGCTGGTTCGCCTGTCTCGCGTCAATCCCGATGTGTTGCGGGACTTGCTCGGCATGGCCTACAAGTTTGTGACACGCAACGTCGCGGCCCGTTCGCCAGCGCAAAAGCGCCGAAAGCTCGGTGGCAGAAAATAAATAAAGCATGACTCCGAGCGGTTGACGAGCGACTTGGAAATTATCTTCCTCGTTCAGTCATCGGCGTCCATTCTGCGAACAGGCTATACCACCGACTTCCCCCGCCGCCTGGTTGCTCGCCGAAGAATGGTTTTTCACGCGCCAGCATGGAGAACTACATTTTTGTCATCTTGCGCAGGAGGTTGGCATATGGAGCGTGACCCGGGTACCCTGTCCCGGTTGGCTCGAAATCTCTACATTTCCGCCGTGAAGCAGTGCAATGCTCTGTACGATCGCCAGCCCCAGGCCGGTCCCCCCCGAACCTTGGGAGCGCGACGAGTCGACACGGAAGAAGCGATCAAAAACCCTCGGTAGAGCTTCCGCTGGAATGCCGACGCCGGTATCGGAGACCTCGATGCGAATCGCGGAAAAATCCTTTTTCGAGAAATCCGTGTTCGAATCAGCGCTCGTCCCCAACACGACTGCTCCGCCGGGTGGCGTATGTGCCAAGGCATTCGAGACCAGATTGCCCACTGCTCGCTGCAAGAGGGTGCGGTCGAGTTCGGCAATGACTGGTTTGTCGGCGACGGTAGTGGTGAGCGAGACTCCGCTGTCGGCAGCTGAGGCTTCGTAATACTCCCGCACTCCGCCCAGCAATTCGGCCACGTCCACTCGCTCGCGGCGCAAATGGGTCACCGGGCTCTCCGCGCGGGCCAGAAACAAAAGATCGCCGATGAGATCTGACAGACGCACCGCTTCTTCGAGGCAAGACTCGATCACATCGCGATATTCGTCGGCGTTGCGGGCGCGAGCCAAAGCAACTTCTGCTTCGCCGCGAATGTTATTGACCGGCGTGCGCAGGTCGTGCGCAATGTCCGCCGAGAATCTCGAAATGCGCTCGAAGGACTCTTCCAGGCGGTCCAGCATTTGATTGAAGGTGCTGGCCAGGGATGCCAACTCGACCGGATATCCCTCCGGGAGAATACGCTCCCGCAGGTTCGTCGAACTGATGTGGCGCGCCGTCGTCGCCATTTCCTCCACCGGTCGAATGCCGTGCCGTGCAATCTGGTACCCGATCAAGGGGAAAATGGCGAAGGTCGCCAGCAGAACGACCCCAAACCAAAACCGATAGCGTGCCAGCAACGCCTCTTTTTGCGAGACGTCAACCGCAATCTGAATGGTGTCCGTTTGAGTTGCTGGGAAACCGGCGGGCACCGACGCCTGGCTCACGCGAAAGGCCTGGCCGTACCTGCCCTTCATCCGAACGGTGCTACCTGGGTGGCTTTGGATTTGACTGGCTAATTGCGCCAGGTCCAATTGATCCGCCATGCCTGGCGTCATCAACAGCAGCTGATTTCGTCCATCCAGCAAGCGAATATAGAATCGCTCGTATCGCCGCGCCGCCGATTCCAGTTCAACTTCCTCGCGCAACGCGTCCCAGTCGTCGGGTCTCTCCCGTAACATGGTGCGGAGCACGTGCACCTTGTCCGCGAGGAACAAATCGGTGCTTTTCTCCAGTTCGCTCCCCAGCACTAAATAGAGACTGGCTGTAGCCAAGAACACCAGAAACAAGCCTGCAAGTGCATAGCCGGCCGTTAGCCGGAAGGCCAAAGTTCCCCACAAGTCTGAGACCCGCGGGAAGTTACTGGTGGGATTCAAGAACATAGCCGGCGCCCCGAACGGTATGGATCAATTTGAGCGGGAAAGGATCGTCCACCTTGCCGCGCAGCCTCCGCACATTGACATCCACAACATTGGTGTCACTATCGAAGTTCATGTCCCAGACCTCTTCGGCGATCAGGGTTCGCGATAGCACTTCGCCCGCGCGCCGCGCCATCAGGGACAAAAGAAGGAACTCTTTGAAAGTAAGATCCAACCGCTGACCGCCGCGCGTGGCACGCTGGCGCAATAAGTCGATTTCAAGATCGGCCAAGCAAAGCGTCTCTTGCGTGCGCAGAGGCCCGCGGCGCAGCAGCGATCGCACGCGCGCCAGCAATTCGGAAAAGGCAAACGGTTTTACCAGATAGTCGTCCGCGCCCAGTTCGAACCCCCGCACCCGCTCGTGTACGGCATCGCGAGCGGTTAAAAAAAGCACCAGCGAACGCTGGCCTTCTTGGCGCATTCGAGTGAGAACCTGCCAGCCATCCAGCCCTGGGAGCATCACGTCAAGAATGATGAGATCGAACTGCAGTTCCTGTGCGAGGTGCAACCCATCCAATCCATCTCCGGCAACATCGACGACGAAACCTGCCTCCCCAAGTCCCTTCTTCAGGAACTTGGCCGTCTTGGCTTCGTCTTCGATGACCAGAATTCTCACGATTCAATCCTAAAACGTGAATCTTGCGGAAAACTGCAGGGCTCGGGGAAGACCGTCGGGGCTGATTTCCTGGAAGCTTCCAAAGTTGCCCGGGCCGGAATTGGGCACCAGATAACACTGCTGGTTGGTGGACATGCCATCACCGCAGTTGGAGCCGATGGGGTTGTATTGCAACTGGTTGATGCCGTTTCCGTTTTGCACGTAGTAATTGGCGTGGTTGAATAAATTGAAGGCCTGCGCCTGAAATTGCAATTCCTTGCCTTCGCGGATTACGAAGCTGCGGGCCAGGCCCACGTCGATTCTCTCCAGCCAGGGACCGTAGAAAGAATTCACGCCGATGCCCGGGGTGGGGCCGGCGCCGTTGATGCCTCCGGCGGTAGCTGCAGTGTCCTGGTTGAAGGCAGTGTCGTTTAGGTTGTCATTGCCCGGCGGCGGTTGCGGCATGCCCGGCGGCGCGGCAGGATTGCCGCAATTGCTGAACGACAGCGTTGGACTGGTGCACGCGGTACTTAACAAACCCGCGTACGGACGACCCGAAGAGAACTCCATGACGCTGCTCAGGGTCCAGCCGGAGAGAACTTTGCGCCCAGTGTCAGATGTGGTGAGTTGATCGAGGCGGGGGCGATAGACTCCTGCGAAGGTAATGCGGTGACGCTGATCCAAGAGCGAGGGGGCATGAGTGTTACTGAAATCGAACTGATTGTTGAAATCCATGCCGTCGAGCATGATGCTCTTGGCATAGGTGTAGGCAAATTGCAGCGAAAAGCCTTGTGACAGGCGGTGCTGCACCTGCACGAATAAAGAATTGTAATAGTTTTGCGCAGGGCTGATGAGCTCCTGGATCTGGCCGAAGGAGTTACTGATGAGGCCATCCTGGAGCAGACCGTTGTCCATATTCGGAAGGGTGTAAGTGGGCCCGGTACAGGGCGCCGTGGTTGCGCCGGGGGGACAGACGGTGTAGGTGGTTGTGCCTTGCAGCGGTTGGAGGTTCGCGTCATAGGCGCTGCCGGAAATGATATGCACACCGTGATTCCACATGGTCCCGAGCGTTAAGGTGGTGTTCTCGAAAATCTCGCGCTCAATCTGCAAACTTGCCTGCTCGATATATGGCGCCCGGAACTGCGGAGACACCAGGGAAATATCCGAGGAAGCGGAGAACAGCGGGTTATCCGCGGCGAGGATATTGGGAAATGTGGGCACCTGTTGGTTCGGGTAACCTGTGGAGGCACTGTAACTGGAGCTTGCCTCCTCCTGCTGCGAGGGTAGGCCGTTCGAGATCACCGCATTGCGGTAGTTCAACCCATTCATATTGGTATAGAAGAGGCCGAAGCCGCCGCGCACAACTGTTTTCGATTCGGGCTGCCAAGCGAATCCAAAGCGCGGCGCTACTCGGCGAAACTGGTTGGGATACTGGCCGGTGAGCGGAAAGGCGGGATTCTCGGCGGGCTGAGGATAGACCTGGAAGTCCTCGCGCAAGCCCATTTCGAGGGTTAACTTCGGCAAAGCGCGAAACGCGTCCTGTACGTAGAACCCGTAGTAAGGGACGGCGAAAGAAAAAGTCGGATTTCCTGCGGCCTGGTTGAAATTGATGTACTCTCCAAGCGCAAAATACTCCAGGTTCGGAAATTCATAGAGGCCGAGCGGCGACCCGAAGTCGATCGCCTCATTCGGATCCGCGCCCCCATCATCGGTATCTGCATCCCAGGTGCGGTTGAAATCGAAACCGAATTGCAAGGTGTGCTTGCCGATCACATAATCGACGCGGTCTGACAGAGAATACTGTCTTTCAAAAACTCTTCCGATCGAGAAAGGAGCGTTGCCCAGAATGAAAGCCGCGGGACTATCGAGAACCACGGTCGGCGTGTTCGGAGCCAAACCGGTTGGGGTCGCGATTTCGTTATCCTGCGAAGTGCCGGCGTGAAATTCGTTCAGCAGGTCGGGGGAGAAGGTATGGGTCCACCCCAGCGTGGCCTGAAAGGTACGGACGTCGGCGTTGGCCAGGGTTTGCGTCCCATAGTTGCCGACCGTAGGGTCAAGGATCACGCCACCCGGAGAGTTGAAACGGTTCAGGTTTAGGCTGAGGAACAGGTTATCGCGGGAACTGGGCTGATAGTCGAGGCGCGGCGTAATCACCCAATCGTTGCCCTTCCTCGCTTTGACTCCGAGATTGGAGTTCAAGGCATTGACGGTGTTCGCCACTTGCTGGAGATATAAGGGATAGAGTGGATCGCTCGGGCCCGCAGCGACGTCGGCGTCGGTGTCGACGTTGGGCACCGGCAAAGAGCCGTTGGCCGCCGGCAGCGTGATCCCGGCTGGGATACCAAAATTGTTCGTCAAGAACGAAGCCAGGTTGGAAGGGTTCGTCGCCAACGCCGAGTTGATTACAGGAATTGGATTGTTGTGCAGTTGTTGCTCGTAGTCGGCGAAGAACCATAGACGATTGCGCAGGATCGGGCCGCCGAGAGCGGCCCCGAACTGCTGCAAGTCATCTTCCGGTTTCGGATTGCCGGCGGCTTTATCGAGCGCATCGTTGGCCTCAAACGCAGAATTCCGGTTGTAATAAAAAGCGCTGCTGTGGAAGGCATTGCCACCCGAGCGTGTGACTGCATTCACGAAGCCCGCTCCACCGCCGTAGATTGCGGTGTAGGGACTGACTGCGACTTGAAACTCCTGAATGGAATCTTCGCCAAATAAATATGGGATACGATTGCGCCCGACGATATCGGAGAAATAGTTGTTGGTGGCATTGGAGCCATCGACGGTGAAGTAAGTAGAACCATTTCCATTGGCGTAACCGGAATCCTCGCCGCCTTGTTGTCCGGCAACGCTCACCAGGCCCGTGTCGCCGTCGTAGCTGGTATTCGGCGTGAGCATCATGAAGTTGGTGTATTTTCGTCCGTTGAGCGGCAAGTCTTGAATAAGAGAACGGTCGATGACCGTGCTGGTCGAGGAATCCTCGGGGCGCAGCAGCGGTGTCTCGCCGACTACTTTCACGGTGTCGGCACTGGCTCCAACTTGCAGCTTGATGTCCTGCGTCGTGGTGTTTCCTACCAACACAGGCAACAGGATCTGGACGTCGCGGAAGCCTTTGAGACTTGCGATGATGGAATAGGTGCCTGGCATGACCACGGGAAACCGGTAGAGTCCGGCATGGTTCGTCAGGGCAGATTGTTCAACGCCAGTCGCGAGGTTACGCACGATCACCGAGGCTCCAGCCACGACCGCTCCGCTTGGATCGGTGACGCGACCACCGAGCGCGCCAGTCGAAACTACGTTCTGAGCTGGCAACCGCAGCATGCTCGCGAAGACGAACAAAGCGGTAAGGAGCAAGAAGGTCGTGGTAGGGCTTGGTATTCGGGTAAATAGACGGAGCATTTTCATCCGATCGATCCTTGGTGTTTATGCCGCCGCGTTTGGCAACAACTTCAAAAGAATCACCAACATCACTCACGATTCCACTGGAGGTGCAAACTTAACCTACACCTAGTTCGGAAAGTTGAAGGATATGTAAATTTCGTATGAAAAAACATTCACAATGATTGCCGATTCTCCCTGAAACACGACAGTTAGAAGATCATAGTCGGTGACAATTGCGCTGGCGATTCCGATGGCCACGCTACAGCTTCCATGCTAGGTTCGCACCATGTCCCAGTCTCCAAACCCAGCCGCGACGCAGCAGGTGGCGCCTCTCCTTGCGTTGGCCACTGAGATGCTTAGGGTGGGGCGACCGGCGGATGCGATCGCGCCGTTGCGCGGTGCGGCGCTGCTGCGGCCGGGCGACGCTATAATCCAGCACGATCTCGGTCTTGCCTGCCTCGAAGTCGGCCGCGTACCGGATGCCATCGCGGCATTGCAGCGGGCCGTCGCCAGCAACCCCCGCTATGCCGATGCATATTTCCGACTGGGAATCGCCTTCGAGAAGCTGGGCAACTTCGGAGGGGCAATCGTTGCATACAACCGCGCCACCAGCCTGCTTCCATCCCTGACCGAGGCGTGGTTCCGCGCCGGCGCCCTGGCTTACACACTGGGTTGTCGCAACGAGTCCATCGGCTGTTTCCGCCGTGCGGCGGTGGCCGGAGGTAACAGCTTTAGCCGCCTTGGCAAGGCACGGGCGCTGCTGATCGAGGATCGCAATCAGGAAGCCGAACAGGTATTGCGAGAGACGCTGGTGGCCGATCCGATGAACGCCATGGCGTATGAGTTGCGGGGCAATCTGCTCTCGGAGCTCGGCCGTTTCGACCAGGCCCGTGCATGCTTCGAACGGGCGATCGCGATCGCGCCGCTGCTGGCGGGAAGCTACTACGATCTGGTCCGTTGCCGTCCGGTCACGAGCGATGACAAAGGTCTGCTGCAAGAGATGCAATCCGCACTGGCGACGCCGGGACTGGAAGCGGGGCAACGCCAGCGGGTTCACCTCGCGATCGGCAAGGCGGCGGAAGATCTTGGCGAACACGCCTTGGCCATGCAGCATTTCGACGCCGCCGACGCGGTGCGCCGGGGCACTGCCTCGTTCGACTCGGCCGCGTTCTCCCTCGAAATCGACCGTCTGATTGCCCGCTGNACACGCGAATGGATCGCGCGGGCGTCCGAACTCGGCAGCTCGGATGCGACGCCGGTGCTGATCATCGGCATGCCGCGGTCCGGCACAACTCTGGTCGAGCAGATCGTCTCTATGCATCCCGAGGTCGGGGCCGGCGGCGAGTTGCATTTCTGGAACCAGCGAGGAGCGGGGTGGCACCGGTCGGGAGCGGCCGAGGACCAGACGCCGTTCGTCGTCTCGGAGTTCTTGGCCACGGCGGCGACAGACTATCTCGGCGTGTTGCGCGCGATCGCGCCGACGGCGGCGCGAGTGACCGATAAGATGCCGTTCAACTTCCTCTGGGCCGGTCTGATCCACGTGGCGTTCCCGCGCGCAATCATCATCCATTGCCGCCGCGCTGCAATCGACACAGCGTTGTCGATTCATCAAACTCATTTCCATCCCAGCCTGGCGTTTCCGACCGGAGGTGCCGAACTGGTCGCGTATTTCCGCAGCTACCAGCGACTCATCGACCATTGGCGGAGCGTGCTGCCGAGGGATCGTTTCATCCAGGTCGATTACGAGGACCTGACACGCGCGCCCGAACCCGTCATCCGGCGGATCATCGCGAGCTGTGGCCTGGCGTGGCACGACGAGTGCCTGCGCCCCGAGTGCAATCCGCGGGCGGTGAACACGCCCAGCAAGTGGCAGGCCCGGCAGCCGATCTATCGCACCTCCGTCGCGCGCTGGCGACGCTACGAGCCCTGGCTGGGGCCGCTGCGCGCTCTTGTCGACACCCAGTCGGAACTGGACGCGGGCCTCGCCTGATCATGATTGGCTGAAGCGGACCCAGCTCACCGGAAAAGACGCGAAGACAAACACCCCCGAAATAATTACAAAACTGTAATCCCGCCGTCATGCTGGCGTCAGCCTTGCGCCGCTAGTCTGGCAGTCCTTGGGTGCAGCAAAAATTCCAAGGAGGAGAAGCGTACATGTCCCGAAAATCCTCTCGAAATAAGTCTCGGATCAAACGTCTGCGTCCGCTCGCCAGCCTGCTGGCGACGGGGCTGAGCTGTGCGGGGCTCGCCAGTGCTCAGTCCAAGGAGTACCCGACCTACTTCACCGGCCCGCAGCCGAATGGCTCGTGGGTTGTCAGCGATGGTGCGGTCATCACCCCAGCCGGCACCCAAGTCGACCTCGGTATCCGGGTCCGTGCGAAGGCCATCGCGGTGAACCCCAGTGTAAAAACTCACACCGCCGCCGTCCTCACCATGGGTACGTCGACATCCGATGGCAACGGAGCAGTCGAGGTGTTCGACACCAGCACCGGCGTTGTCATCCAGAATTACATCCCGTTCGGACCGTCAGGGCAGGATCCGAGCGGCAGCTACAGCGGTATCGCCTATTCGGCGGACGGCAACTACCTGGTGTTCAGCCAGGATAGTAGCAATGTCACCATCGCTACGGTCAATAAAGAGGGCTTGCTGGGTGACGACACCCAGGTCTACGTAGCGCCGAACAATTCCTTCATCGCCTGCTTTCCGAACAGCCCTCCGGCGGCTTATGACAACCCCTGCGGCTCGTTCTATTCCGGATACACCTCGTATCCGGGCGGCGTCGCGCTCTCTAGCGATGGCAGTAGCGCCTACGCGCTGCTGAACCAGAACGATACGCTCACCCAGATCGACCTGACCGCGATGCCCCCGACCCAGGGCACGCAGATCCGGGTTGGCAATGCGCCGCACAGCATCGTGATCAGCAGCACGGGCACGACCGCCTACGTCAGCAATGAGGGTGGCCGGGCGGCTACAGAGGCTGACTTCCAGATCAACTCCGCCGGCACTGAAATCGTCGCCGACCCTGTGGTTGGCGCCGCGATCACCGGTACCGTTTCTGTGGTTGATCTGCCCTCGATGACGGTTACCGCTAACATCGCGACCGGGCTGCACCCCACCGGGATGGCGCTTCACGGAAAGTACCTATTGGTCGCAAATACCTATAGCGACACCATCTCGGTTATCGACACAACCACCAACGCAGTGGCGTGGACGATCGACCTCGGGCTGCCGATCGGAATACCCGGCCAAGGCTCCGCCTATGGCGCCGCTCCAGACTCGATCGCGGTCGATGCCAGGGCAGGCCTTGCCTACGTCGCGCTCTACAATGCGAACGCGATTGCGGTGGTCAACCTCACCAAAGGGGCGACGAATCCCGTCGAAGGTATGATCCCGGTAGCCTATGCACCGAGCTCGGTCGTGCTGGACCAGACCGCGAATGTGCTGATCGTTGCCAACGACAAGGGCATCGGCGCACGTGATTCGTTCGAGTGTGACTACGACGTCTGCGACTACAACACCCACCAAGACGATGGCACCGTTAGCATCGTCCCGCTGCCGAATAGCGAAACCTTGGCGACTTATACAAACCAGGTTTTCGTGAACAACCACTGGGATCTGACGCAAAATATCCAGTCTGCCTCGGGCGGCAACCCGAGTGCGAAGCCGGTCGCAATCCCGGACAAGATCGGCGATCCGTCGCTGATCAAGCACGTGTTCCTGATTATCCGTGAAAACCGCACCTATGATCAGATCCTGGGCGACGTGGCCGCCGGCGATGGCGACGCCTCGTTGGCAGTGTTCGGCGGACCGGACACGCCGAACGTGCACGCGCTCGTGACGCGCTTCCCTCTCCTGGATAATTTCTACGACCCCAGCCGCCAGTCGGCTGACGGTCACCAGTGGATCACCGAGGGACTGGCGCCCTACGCCGATGACATCCAGTCGCCCGACTGGGTCCGCAGCTATCCAGGCGGGAACGCCGGCGATGCGCTTGCCTATCAGAACAAGGGCTTCCTGTTCTCGGAAGCGGCGGCCGCCGGTCTGCCGGTGAAGCTCTACGGCGAATACGTCGAGAACGATACCTTCCGACAGCCGAACAAGTCGACCCGCGAGCCCAGCTGGAGCCAATTTTACGCAGACTCGCAGTGCTTCGAGGGAGGGCCTAATTGCGGACCCCCTGGGACCGCAGGCGAGTCGACGCTTTACTATCAGAACACGGTGCAGGCAGAGTCTTCTGTCCCGGCTGTGTATAACCACCTCATCAAGAACTTCCCGCAGTTTGATCTCGGCATCCCCGACCAGTTCCGCGTCGATCTGTGGGTGCAGGACTTCCACAATGACGTCGCGGCCGGTACGGTGCCCTCGTTGAGCATCCTATGGATCATGTGCGACCACACCGGTGGCCCGCCAACCGTGGACGCCGAACAAGCCGACAACGACTTGGCCATTGGACGCGTTATCGACTACATCAGCCACAGCAACGTGTGGTCCACGTCTGCGATCTTCATCGAGGAAGACGACGCGCAGAACGGCGTCGACCACATCGACGGTCATCGCAGCCCAGGCTATGTCGTCAGCCCGTACGCCGTGCAGTATGGACCCACCGACAAAACCTACTACACGCAGGTCAACATCACTCGGACGATCGAGCAAATCCTCGGTCTGCCGCCCATGAACCAGTTCGACCTCGTGGCGTCGCCGATGAGGACGGATTTCGCCGTGGGCACGCCACCGGCGAGCAACTTCGACCCGTGGACGCACGTGGCGAACCAAGTCCCGCTGAACCAGGGCGTCACACCGAGCGCAGCCGACTCAACAGGCAGCCCTAAGGTGAAGGCTCTGAGGGCGGCTTGGCAGCGGAAGAAGGCGGAGATCTTCGCCGGCAAACTGACCAGGCCCGACGCCGAAGACCCGGACACTGTGAACCATTTTAACTGGTATCAGTCCACCGGATTTACGCGGCCGTATCCCGGCGAGAGCACGGTTCGTCCCCCCACCGACTTCAACAACCCGGCACCCGCCGGGGACGACGACTAAAACACGTTCCGAATGCAACCGCCCTCTCCTCGATGACCGGGGAGAGGTTTTTGTTCACGACTCAAACCCTTTGGGGTTATTGCATCGGAACCCAAACCACCCTCGCAGTGGAACGATTCGTTTGAGAGGCGGGACTGAAACGGCGGTTCGTGTTCCGAATGCATTGCTATATGGTTCTGTGATGCTGTGGCTCCGAATCGGTTGCGTTTTTCTGCCAAAATAGCGATTGATATTCAACTCGTCACCCGCAGTCCTCGGACGTGCCACCTCACTTGGTCGTGACCGAACTCCAAATCTAGGGACCTGCCAATCCGCACCGCAGCCGAACCCACGTTTCGACCGGGCGGCTAACCACGTCCTCCGTATGATCCAGTTGTTGCCGAAGGATGAATCGTGGGTGAAGGGCTACTTGAAACTTGGCTTTGGCGGCGCGCACGGTAAGTCAAACCCGCGGCTGATGTACGGCTGGGCGTGTTTCCAGCAGATTTGCTTGCTCTGCCGAGACCTCGTCCATGCACGTCTCAAAGGGCGGATGGTGCGAGCGCTGTGATTACGATCAACAAAACTGACGGCAAAATCACATTCATGACGCACCAAAAGTAGATTGTTGATATAAAACAGCGGTTACACGCAACCAACCGAGTTTCGTTTGTTCGTGTGTTACTTCTTCTTCGGCTGCGAGATTGCGAATAATGACGACCCGATCAAGAAATGCCCTTCCGCCTCATCCGACAACTCCAGATGCATCCGCTGGTAGCCGAAGTTTAGCCGTATGTTGTATGTTTCCGGCCTCGGCCGTGAAATGCGTTGCTTCTCCAATCCGCTCGGACGATTTCTTGAAAGTTCCCGATTGCCACTTCGTGCAGACATTATGTTCGCCTGGGTCGACCTGAAAAAAGAAGTACGCCTTCCCGTTGTTCGCTCCCACCCAGTTTCCGTCGACTCCGACACCCATCGTAGGCGCAGTGAGAAAATCTACAAAAAAGTAAACTAGTGCTTTGCCCTGTTCCGTCTCCCCAACCGGATGTTTCAGGTCTGTCGTCTGCACGTTGAACATCTCCCCGCTCGGACCGCATCCAGCCCTAGTTCGCGCCGCCGCCGCGTCATCCTGCGCTAGAACTGGCAACGTTTCGAGCAAGATTGCCAAGCATAGAACGCACCATACGTTCACGGTATGCCTCCAAATCGCTAATGGGGCCAAAGATCAGAATTATTGCCATGAGCGACTCATCTTAGCTCGTTTACAGTGGTTCTGTAAGCGAGGTAGTAGGGATCGCCGCGGTTGGATCAGATATCGGAGCCCAAACCATCGGAGCCGGGGTCAATGCATTATGAAAGAGCGCCCGCTTCAGAGGCACAGCGGGAGTCGACGTATCGCGAATCTCAGCGAGAAATTCTGCTAGTAGAGATCAAGCGGCCTTCGTATGAAACCGGCAACATGAGATTGAACGGTACTAGCAAAATGAAGATGACTGGCTTCGCACGATCGAATTCCTGCCGCAGACATTGTCGGCGACACGCATAATAATTAATAAAGACGCTGACCGCGGTTTGCGATCAGCATCTCCCCCTCGGGCGGAATCGAGATAGGCTCGGAGCCGGTTCGCGGCGAGCGCTATCCGGTCTGCGGGTCCGCCCGCCCCAAACAAACGGGTTCAATGGTTAATTCGCCAGATACGCCGCCACCACGATCCCATCGTTGCCAGTTCCTTCGATGGCAAGAATGTCTCCGTTGGTGTCGACCAGCAGGGCAGTCACGTCATTGTTAACCGTCAGCGTGCCGCCGTTGCCGAACGTGGTATCCAGCTCGCCGTTGGTATCGAGCCGCGCAATGCCGCCGAAAATCGGCGAGGCGTCGGCAACAAAGCCACCGACAATAACTTGCCCGTTCGATTGCGCCGCCAGGGCCTGCGGGGTGTTATGCGACTCGGTGCCGAAGGGAAATGGGGTGTCAATAAAGGTAGTATCGAGCGTGCCCGTTTCGCTAAAACGCGACACTTGCACGTCAGTGCGGTGGCTGTTCTCGCCGCAACCGCTGCAGCCCAGCTGGGCCACAAGATAGTCGCCGTTCGACTCGAAAATCGTCGGGGTAGATTCGAGCCCTGGCAACGGGCTGCTCGCCGTCAGAGTTCCCGCAATCACCGAGGGTAACAACACTCCTGTAGAGCTGAGCTCGACCACTGTGCCGGCTGTTCCATCCCCATTCTCACCCACAGCCAGGTAGTCGCCATTGGAGAGAATAGCCAGCGCCTCAGGGCCCAAAATTGGGGCTGGGGTCACCAGCGCGACTCCGGCCGTGCCAAACGTCGGGTCCAGTGCGCCATTGGAGTTGAAACGCGCCAGCGACAACGCCCCCGGGGTCTTCTTGCCACCATCGTGAAAGCCGCCCATAAGAATTTGTCCGTTGGGTTGCAGCAGAAATGCGCTCGGAAAGTCTGCACCGGTGACGGCCGTCGCCACGCCATCGGTGCCAAAGGTTGTGTCCAGCACGCCGTTGGCCGTGAACTGCGCCAGACCGAAGGTATCTGTGCCTGATACAAACCCTGCGACAAGGGTTTTTCCATTCGGCTCCGACGCAAACGCAAACGGGTCAAAGGTGAAGGAAGAGAAGTTGGTGATTGTGCTTCCCTTGGTCCCAAAGGTTTTATCCAGCTTCCCGGCCGCGGTGTAGCGCGTCAAACCAATCTGAGTGCCGACGTCCGCCGCGAAATCGAATTGGGAGAGCACCACGATGTCGCCGCTGGCCTGCTGGACCACGCCGATCGGTAGCATGACCGGCGAACCGGCGCCGGTGAAGATAGTGGTTACGGTTCCACCTGTGCCGAAATTCGGGTCCAGGGTGCCTGCCTGGGCTTGTGCGAAGTTCGCGCCAAACGCCAGGCCAACTGCTAAGAGTCCGGCGATCGTATGAACTGTAAATGCTTTCATTGTTTTTTCCTTATTTTGTTTAATTTGGCAGACAGAGGACGGTCTAGGATGCGACATTGCTTCGCTGCGTCCCGTCTCTGCGCGTCGGCCATAGTGAGGAAGGTACCTTCGCGAGGTTCGGCGGTTGTCAGCGAGAAGTAACGATTGCGTAAAGCTTCGCCGACCAGCTGTTCGTCGTCCGTGACCTTGAAGTTGGTGGTGGCTTGCGGTGACGGCGCACCGGTCCGCTCATCGATTCTGTCGGAAGTACAACGCACGCCTGATTAGTGCACGCAGACGCGGAATCAACTCCCGTGGACTAAGGGAATGGTCCCGTAATCATCGGCACCAATTCCAAAGGAAAACGACCTTGTCTGCAGGATCGGGAGCGCGCGCTACGAACGATGAGCGGCGTATTAGGAATCGACTTCGCAATTTGCTTTCAAAAATCACGTTCCGAATTACCTGAGCGCTCGATATCGAGGATCACCGCAACCGGTGGCCTTTGGCGAAGCATCTCGAGACCGGCCGTCCCGTTTGGAACGACATCGACCTCAGATCCTTCCGCGGAAAAAAGTCACCGCAGAAACTTCTGCAGAGCACCATCGTGCTCGATAACCAGAACCGAATTCATTGTGGCCGGTCGCAGTCCGGATCTCGAGTGTTCAAGGTTGCTGCCAGGGTAGTTGGCGGAAGAAGGTTGGACTCTTCGCTCGAAAGCACTGCTGGTCTGCGGTGGCAATGTTCGTTATGGGCGACACCAAGCTGCCCGCTATCATGACGGGACTCGTTCTTCGATCCAGTCGACATAGAGCAAGCACTCCGCAAACAGCCAAGCGCCGTCCATCTTTGCAAACGTGTCGTAGTAGCGCAGCGCGGCGATCATCAGCCGTCGCTTCCCGCCGTCGACAGTGAGGTGATGCGCCAGACAGTAGGCCTCTCCGGTGCCTTGGTCAGCGGTTAGGCTAAGGATCGTACTCTGCCCGACGAAGTGCATGGTGGCGGCGTACTTGTTCAGATCTGCGAAAACCGGAGCGAGCGCCTCGCGCGAGTGCAGCTCCTGCGAAGGCTTCGGATCCTTGGCGTTCATGTACCCGACGAAGTACGTATCTGGAGTAAAGAGTGCCATCTGGCCTTGCGCATCGCGACGATCGGCGCAATGTGCATAGGATTCGACGGGCTCCCGGATGGCGAGGCGGTCCGCGGCCTCATCGGGGGAGATCGTGACATGCTTGCTCATGAGTGGTTTCCTGGTTCAAATCTCGAGCAAGGTCGGGGCATTGGATCATCTGGCCCGATTGCATAACGTTGCGCTTATTCCGTACAACAGCGGAAGATAGACAATCGAGGCCGTCAGCAGCCGGCGAGCAGCAACTCTCGAACGCTTGAACACGAATTCCCATCCGAAGTAGGTGAATCCTGCTCCCAGAAGAGCCACCGCACAGTGAAAAGTCGCCGCGTGCCGAGTCGGAGACTGCATGATGCTGATCGCGACGAGAGCAAGGAGCGGCAATAGAGTTTCCACAATCACGAAAGGAACTCTCACATCGCCCCTGGGCAGAACCAAATAGCCTGCGCGGTCGTAGTCTTCGCGGTACATCCATGCGATTGCCATGAAATGCGGAAACTGCCACAAAAAGAGCATGGCGTACAGGATCCCCGCTTCCATATGCAATCGCCCAGAGGCTGCGGCCCAACCAATCAACGGCGGCATGGCACCCGGAAAAGCTCCGACGAGAACGCACATTGGCGTTCTTCGCTTCAGCGGGGTGTACACGAACAGATAGATCACCAGGGTCAAAGTTGCGAGCACACTCGCGAGCAGGTTGACCGCTGTCGCAAGATAGATGCTGCCGGTCACGGCCAATACGATTCCGAAAGCCAAGACTGTAGACGGTGTGAGACGGCCGGCGGCGGCTGGACGCCGGGCGGTTCGGCGCATTTGCGCGTCGAACTTTCGTTCCAGGTATTGGTTTAGCGTCCCGGTTCCACTTGCCACCAGCAACGTTCCGAGCAAAGTGTTGAATAGCCGTGCGAATGAAAACCGTCCATCCCTTACCGAAGCCAGATAAAATCCTACAAAAGTCGTGAGCAAGATCAGGAAGTTCACTTCAGGCTTCGTAAGTGCCCAGTAGTCGGACAACAGCCTGGATCCCCCAAAATGGCGCTCTCGCACGCTGGTGGAAGAACCCTCGGTGAGTGCGGACTGGTGTGACATTTCAGACCGCCTCCATCTCCACCCCGTGCGGATCCGCGTGCGGCTCGGCAATCTGTCGCGAGTCGAATTGCGGAATCGCGAGCGCTTCCGATCGCGCGAACTCTTCCGATCGTTGGGGCGATCGATGGGGCGAGAGCAAACGCGCGGTGAAGACTGCCCCGGCGATTAAGTAGACAACAGTGACGCAAGTCCACATCAATGCACCGGCGCATTGCTGGTCCTCTAGAGCAGAGAGGCCAAAGGAGTGGGGAGAAGACAAAAACACGGGATAAACCACGCGATCGCAGAAGACCAGAAATCCCGAAAGAATGTCGCACGGCAAGGTAGCCAGAAATAGATACAAGAGTATGGATGACTCTGGCCATTTCACACTATTTTGCAACGGCCGGACGACAGGAGACCAGAATAGAAGACCTGTTGCAAGGAAGGATGCTTGCTCAGCCCCATGCCACATTTGCGATCGCAGGCCGAGCATAAACACCGAAGGAATATGCCATACAACTAACGTGCCTGCCGCTGCTAACCAGCAAAGTGCCGGGTGAGTTACCACGCTGGCAAGTCGCTTCATCGATTGTGATCGCAATGGACGACCGATCGCTTCTAACCATCGCCGTGGCAAACCATGCGCCAGTGGTTTTCGAGGCCTGCCAAACAAGATCAACGGAGGCGCGAGCGTCATGAGAAGAAGATGTTGAACCATGTGCGCCGTCAGCATCTCGTGATCGAGTGCAGCCAGAGGTGAGGCCGTTGCAATCCAGATCAACAACAGACCGACTAGGAAACTGCCAGCGCGCCAGCCCGCAATGTTGTCGTGCTCCTGCCTGCGAAGGCGCAGCCATCCACGCAAATACACGAGTGAAGCGAAGATCGAGGCGCCAGAGATCCAGAGGGACTCGGATGCGCTGTGATGAAGATGAATATGTGACATCATCGGCGGCCTATGGTTGAGTCCCGGACGTTTTCACTTGGCCGTTGCTGAGTGCCAGATCCAGTGCCGCATCACGAGCCGGACGTTGTGCGACCGGGTGCAAGGTCTCAAGAAAAGCCACGAGCGCCGTCGTCTCTGCCGGACTCAAGTTGTTCCCGTAGGCAGGCATGTTGCCGCCGCCTTGAATCACCTGGCGAATGAGTTGGTCCTCGGTCAGCCGCACGGCAACACTGTCCAGGGCGGGCCCCCTTTGTCCACCCGCGTCGCCAAGAGAGTGGCAGTTGCGGCATTGCTTGACCTGAAACACAAGCGCACCCTGCCGCTCCAGTGCGGTCGTGCCATGAATGTAGCGCTCGGGCACCGGATCGCCGCTCCAAGCGTTCATGTGTGGACTCCAGGGCGTGAACTGGGCCATACGAGTAAACGTGCCGAGGGTGATCGCGATCATCAGCACGGTAACAACCGCAATCGGCCGGCGCTTCCAGCTTTTTTCTCCTTCTCCCGAAAGAAATGGCAGAACAATCAAGCCAAGAATTACTAGAGGCGGGCAGATGAGAAGGAATGGCGTCTCGAGCGATGGGGGAAGAAGTGAAAGCAGCGCATAGAGCCACAGGAAAAAGTAATCGGGTTTGGGCGCAGTCTGGATGATTGTCGGGTCAGGCTGCCCTGTGGGCCCAAAAGGACCAAAATAGAAAGCGCATGCCGCGACTGCAAGAACGATGAATGCGGCAAAGAACATGTCCTTCCATATCGCATACGGAACGAAGGGCGCGCCATCTTTCCTGGTCAAAGCGTGATACTCAGCCTCATACGTCGCTCGCCTTACGATGCGCCCCGGCATCGGCCATTCGTTGATGCCCAACTTCAACACCATCAAGACATGGAGGCAGACGAAACCGATCAGCAGTCCGGGAATCACGAAGACGTGCAAAGCAAAAAACCGGGAGAGAGTTGCGCCTGCGATGATCGGGCCACCCAGCATTAGCTTCACGACAAAAGGACCTAGGATGGGGACGCGGCTGGCAATCGACGCTCCGATTCCGAGGCCCCAATAAGCGTCCTGATCGAAGCGCAGGACTTGACCGCTAAATGCCATGCCCAGAGTCATCAACAACAGAAAGACTCCGATGATCCAGGTCAGTTCGCGGGGATATTTGTGTGCTCCAAAGAGAAACACCTGCACCATATGAATTAAAACAATGGCGACCATGAAGTTGGAGCCCCATCCGTGCATGGCGCGGATGAACCAGCCAAGCGCAATCTGATGATTCAGGGCCTGCAGGCTGCTCCATGCTTCGCCGGCCGAGGGCACATAAATAAGCGCCAATAGAATTCCGGTCACCAGTTGCAGAAGGAATACGGTGAGCGCGGCGCTGCCAAAGACGTAGAACCAGCTGGCCGTGCTGCGCGGTACGGGATGGCCAGCCGCTTCGCGAATGGGTGCCGCGAGTTGCAAACGGTGGTCGAACCATTCGCCAATTTTCGCAATCAGGCGCATGGCGGCTTCTCCGAGCTCAGACTTGCCACCGGGTCACCGGGGGTTGGCAGCTGTCCGGCGTCAATCGTGAGCACTCCGTTTTCGATTTTGTAGGGATATTCGAAAAGCCCACGCTCGGGTGGCCCCGATGCGCGTGAACCATCGCGGTAGTAAGCGCCACCGTGGCAGGGACACATAAAAAGACCAGATTGCTGGAACCACCGGACGGGGCAGCCAAGGTGAGCACAGTTAATGGCAAACACCTGAAATTGATCGCCCGCGATGCGGCGCACCCAGCACGCTGTGTCTACAGTCTTGCCATCGGTTGGCATGACAAAGGGATTACGAAAAGTAGCCATCCGCGTCTCTCCCTCAGGAAAGTTGCCGACCTCTCCCAGGCGCACCCACGAAAGATAGCCATTCCCGCGACCACGCGTGATCGAGGAAGCAAGAAAACCCGCAACCGGCAGAGCCAATACGATGGCAGCGAATCCGTTGAACAGGATTCCCAGCTTCATGAAGAATCCGCGCCGCGAAAGGCTAGCGTCAGCGGGCGGGGCCGTCGCAGTGTTAGTTGCCATCTTTTTTCTCCGAGTGTTGCGCATCGTGCAAAGCGGAATAAGGCTGCCCCGGATTTTGGACACGCCGAGATGCCAGCCAGGCCACTACATCGGTGATCTCCTGATCGGTCATCGGAACTGCACGTCCGGGGACATTGCCGCGCCAGTCCGGTGCGCCCAATTCCGGCCGGCCTGTGATCACGATCGTGCGCAGTGCCTGATCGCTGACCAGCGCGAGAAATGAATCATTCGTGATGGCGCTTCCCTTGGGCGTTCCTCCGCCTTCAGAACCATGGCAGGATGCGCAATATGTTCCAAACACGAGTTGGCCGTGGTCGACATTCCCGGTGGCTTTTGCCGCGTACGAGGGTGGATTGGCTCCATCGAGAACTTGTTTGCGCCCCCAGCGAGAAAAGATCCCGGTCGTAATCGCCTCGACCTGCTGCTCGGTCAGCATTCCCCCGGCGGGCTGCGCGAAGGCGGGCATCGATGTTCCGCGGACGCCGCTCGCGACAATGTTGCGCATTGCGGTTTCATCGATGATGGCCAGATACACTGGATTGGCGAGGGCGATCGACGCTCCTCCGCGCCCCTGCGCACCGTGGCAGCCGGCACAGTTCTGTGCATAGAGTGTGTCGAAGTCCAAAACCTGGCTCGGAGCAACTGGTTCTGAGTTGATTTGCGGTTGACCATGCGGATTGCTGCAAGCAGCGAGCATCACGAAGCAGAGGACTAGGCTGAGCGCCGCGAGCGCAGAGAGGGTTCTGATCGGCTTCATCTTCATCAGTGGTTCTCCCCACTCCCTCGTGGTGGAATCGTTCCGGGAGCCTCGATTCCCGCCCGTACTACAAAGGAAACATTCTCGTGGGTAGGGAAACTCGGCTGGCGCACGACCACAAGTCCAGCAACGATACCGAAAGCCACTTGCGAGGCGACGAACCAGAACCAGTCAATGTGGGATGCGAGCAATGGATTCAACAGCCCGAGAATTGTGTACAGTAGCCCTGACCACAGCACCGGGGCAATGAGTCCTCCGAGCACAATCGGACGGCGTGGGAACATGGGCAGCATCGCGCCGTAGAGCAATCCAACCAAAATCGAGACCAACCCATGGAGGAAAAAAGCAATCGTGAAACTGTCCGCATGAAATGAATGCAGTTCTGCGGGCCCGAGTCCGGTTTCCCGATAGACAACGGCGGCGAGGAGATTGATGGGATACCAGATGCTGCCGGCTTTCAGAACGCCATAAGCACAGGCCACCACCGCCATCGCGACGCTGCCCGCGATCCCGCCTTTAACCCCCGCCGAAACCGGATACGTGCGGACCGGGAGCCATGCTCGCACGTGATCTGGAAGCACGAGTAGCCGATCCACTTCTCGCCGCGCAGTCGTCAAGCGAATATCTTCGGGAAGGACCGGTAGAACCTCTTCATGCTCGCGCGGTAAAACTTCGCGGAACCAGCCGACAGAGCCTGCCAGCGACAGCAGGACGCCAAGACAGCTTACTGACATGCTCGTCACCAGGCCCGCGAACAGCAGCGCCACGCCAAGCGCCAAAATGAACGGCCACGCTGTCGGCGCGGGGACTTCAATCTCGCGCGGAGCACGAGGACGCTCGTTCAATTGCTCTGCCGCGGATCGTATTGCCATATATACCTCAGCGCCCCACAACGTAAACTACGGTGAAAACGACAACCCATACGGCATCGACGAAATGCCAATACATCGAGAGCACCGCCACGCGACCTGACTGGCTCACTCCCATACGGCCGGCAAATCCGAATATCGCGACCAGCGAGAGCATGATCAGACCTGCTGTGACGTGAAAGGCATGCAAGCCGACGAGTGAGTAGTACGTTGTCCCAAACAGGTTGGTCGAGACGGTCAGTCCGTGTTCGTAAATCAGTCGGTGCCATTCCTCGGCCGTGCCAAAGAGGAACAAGCCACCGAGCACAATGGTCAGCAGCCACAGGCCGAGGAATAACCGCCGATAGTCCCGCTCCAGAGACTTCGCCGCAAGGTGAACGGTCAGGCTGCTCGACAGCAAGCAGATGGTGTAAAAAATCGGAGTCTCAAGCACTTCTGCGGGCGTCGGTCCCGTGATGCTCTTGCCTAGATAGAAGAGATAGGCGACGACGAATATCGTGAAGATCGCCGACTCCGCGATGATGAGACAGCCCATCGCGACCTTCCCGCGGGATGGTAGATCCCAGGTGGCTGCTGCATTCGGAAATGAAGTTGTCGCTGTGCTCATATGCTTCGTTCACTCATAGCGGCTATCGGGATCTTCAGGATGCTTCAGGTCCCACAAAGGGCGACGGCTCGCCACGGTCGGAACCATGGCAAAGTTATAGGCTGGGGGCGGCGAAGATGTGGACCATTCCAGTGTCCATGCGTCCCAGGGATCGTTACCGGCTGGGGCTCCCTTGAAATAAGAAATGATGAGGTTGGCAACGAACACTATAATCGCGAGGGCCTGGATAAACGCGCCGATTGAAATGATGAAGTTCAAAGTATCCCAGCCGCGCCCTGGCTCGTAGGTGTAGATCCGCCGGGGCATCCCGAGAATGCCGGGAATGTGCATCACGTCGAATGTCAGGTGAAAGCCAATAAAGAACAGCCAGAAGTGCCACTGCCCGAGGCGTTCACTCAGCATTCGGCCCGTCATTTTGGGGTACCAGTAATAGAACGCGGCGAAGAGCGCAAACAGAATTCCACCCACGATCACATAATGAAAGTGCGCCACTACGAAATAGGACAGGCTAAGCTGCCAATCGAAAGGCGAGGCGGCCATCATGATGCCGGTCAGGCCGGCGATAAGGAATTGGAAGAGAAATCCGATGCTGAACAGCATCGCCGTTTTGAATTGAATCCGGCCGCCCCACATCGTGCCGATCCAATTGAAAATCTTGATTCCCGTGGGGACGCCTACCGCCATCGTGGTCAGGGTAAAAAAGCTGTTGGCGTAGGAATTCATTCCGATGGTAAACATGTGGTGCGCCCAGACACTCATGCTCACGAACGCGATGCACACGGTTGCGGCGACCATTACCGGATAGCCGAAAATCGGTTTGCGCGAAAAGACGGGAATGATTTCCGACATGAAAGCAAAACAAGGAATGATCAGAACGTAGACTTCCGGATGTCCGAAGATCCAAAAGAAGTGCATCCAGAGGACTGCCGATCCTCCGGCCTGGGTATCGAAGAAATGGCCGCCCAGGTAGCGATCGATGAGCAGCATGATTTGAGCGGCCGATAAGGGTGTAATCGCCAGCAAGACCATTCCTGCCATTACCAGGTACATCCACACCAGCAGCGGCATACGATTGATCTTCATCCCCGGGCATCGCAAACACAGAATTGTGGCAATGATATTGACGGCGGTTCCGATGCTCCCAAACCCGGAGACGAGTAGTGCGAGAGTCCAATAGTCAGAGCTATGACCAGGCGAAAAAGCGCGGGAGCCCAATGGCGCATACGACCACCAACCCACGTCCGGTGCGTTTCCCGCGCCGTACAAGCCACTTCCTCCGAGAAAGCTGAAATAAAGAAGCAGCCCTCCCAGAAGAGACAGCCAAAAACTGAAGGCATTCAGGCGCGGGAAAGCCATATCGCGGGCCCCAATCATCAAGGGCACCAGATAATTGGCAAATCCAAACAGGACGGGCATGGCCACAAAGAAAATCATGGTCGTGCCATGCATGGTGAACATGCGATTGAAGACTTCTGGAGAAACGAAGTTGTTGTGCGAATGCATCAGCTGAATGCGAATGATGAGCGCCTCGACTCCCCCCACTACGAGGAATAACAGAGACGAGACGATGTAGAGAATCCCGAGCCTTTTGTGATCGACAGTGGTCACCCACTGATGGAGCTCGTCGACCCACGGTCTGGCTTCTGTTTGGCCGACGGGAACGGTGATCGCATCTGATGCCATAGTCAGTTTTTCCAAGCGTTCTAGTGAAGCGTTTCCATGTAACTCACGACAGCATCCAAATCCGCATCGCTCAGCTTCATGGCGGGCATCAGCGACCCAGGTTTGATTGCGCTGGGGTTCTGGATCCAGAGACGAAGGTTGTCGTGGGTGTTTTCAGCAGCCCCCGCTGCAATCGTGGCGCGACTCATCAAATGCGTCAGGTCAGGGCCAAAGCGTCCATCCGCTGGGGTTCCGCCCACCTGATGGCAGTTCATGCAAGCATTACGTTCAAACACTCGTCTGCCAGCGATTGCACCCGCGTCCTCGACGGCGGGCTTCTGCTGGGCGCGCACCCAGGCAGTGAAATCGTCCGCCCGATCCACAGAAACCCTGAGTAGCATCTTGGCGTGCTGTGTGCCGCAGTACTGTGCACACTGGCCAAAGAAGATGCCTGTGCGCTGTGGATCCATCCACATTCTGTTGGGGTGGTTCGGAATGAGGTCCGTTTTGCCTGCCAGCTCCGGTACCCAAAAGCTGTGGTCGGTATCGGCCGAGAGCAATTGCAGAAAGGTTGGGGTCGTATGACTGGCATCGCTCACCGGAATGTGTAGTTCGTTGGCCGTGACGATCCCCAGCTTCGGATAGCGAAATTCCCACCAATATTGATGTCCAATCGCGATCACATCGATAGCGCCAGCCGGCTCGGAAGCATCCTGAATCGCGTGGATCACTCGCGCGGTGGCGAGAAACAGAACGACCACGATCAGAATGGGAATGATTGTCCATGCCAACTCAATTTGCATGCTTCCATACACCTGAGCCGGCTCACGGCCGGCATCCATCGGCCGCGCACGAAACCGGACGACGGAGTAGATCAGTAAGACAAAAACAACGACAAAGATGATTCCGGTAATGACGAGCACAAAGACAGACAAGTCAGCGATTGACTTGGCGGGAGTGGATGCAGGATTGAAAATATTCGTGCCATGAGCGGATGAGCCGGCTGGCTCGAATGCCCAAACTGACCTCGCGGACCAAAATACAAGAAGTACAATCCGCCACGACCAGCACAAGCTCGATTTCATTCTCAGCGTCAACATTTACCTTCTTCCGTTCAAGACAAAACTGCTTACGCGAAGGCGGATCTCATTGGGCGGGCCTTTGCCGTGATTGAGACGCCAACTTCGATCCCGCCCGTTTTCAGGTAGAGAGCAAGCGCGCTACCAAACGGATTGCTCAGCATAATTTCGCGCACAAAGGCGGAAATGCCCCGAACACTGTCGATTCGGTCCCTAGTTTCGCGCGGCGACCAGTCCATCGGCGGGATAGTGTCATCCCTTTGCCTCTCGCGTCAAGTGTCATCTGTGTCGTCACCAGTCGCAGGAATGAATGGCGGCTTCGCGCAAATCAAGCGTTCTTTGTGTCCACGAATTCATGGCAGAATAATTGCTTCGGAACCCATGGGTATCTCGGCTAGCGAAAAAGGAGTGTTTCACGAATGGGAAAAAAAAGAGTAGCGGATCTCCTGACCGAGGTCTTAAGTGAAGCTGGTGTTCGCAGGATCTATGGACTTCCTGGCGACTCTCTCAACGGCATGACCGACTCGATTCGCGAGAGAAAGGACATACAGTGGATCCATGTAAGACACGAAGAGACGGCAGCTTTCGCCGCTGGCGCCGAAGCCCATCTGACCGGAAGCTTGGCGGTGTGTGCCGGAAGTTGCGGCCCGGGCAACTTGCACCTGATCAACGGGCTTTATGATTGCCAGCGCAGCCGGGTTCCCGTACTCGCGATCGCAGCCCAGATTCCGAGCGCCGAGTTGGGCAGCTCATATTTTCAGGAAACCCGCCCTGAGCATCTATTCGCGCAGTGCAGCCACTACTGTGAACTGGTGTCGAACGTTGATCAGATGCCGCGGGTGCTCGAAATCGCGATGCAAACCGCGATTTCCAAGCGCGGTGTTTCGGTTGTCGCTATACCCGGTGACATCGCCATGAAAGAGGCTGTCATCGATCGCCCGCGGGTGCACTACCACGAACCAGCGTCGAAGGTCTGCCCCTCCGAAGAGGAACTCAACGACCTCGCAAAGCTTCTGAATCGGTCGAAAAAAATCACCATTTTTGGTGGCGCCGGTTGTGCGGGAGCGCACGCCGAGCTGATTGAGTTTGCCGGCAAGCTCCAGGCGCCAATCCTGCACGCCTATCGCGGGAAAGAGTTCATCGAGTATGACAATCCATTCGACGTCGGCATGACCGGGCTGCTCGGATTTTCTTCCGGCTACTTCGCAATGATGGCTTGTGATGTGTTGGTGATGCTCGGCACCGACTTCCCCTATCAGCCGTTCTACCCCAAGGACGCAACCATCGTACAGATCGATCTTCGCGGAGAACAGATTGGCCGCCGAACCAAAGTTGACTTCGGCCTGGTGGGAGATATAAAGACCACGCTTCAGGCGTTGCTGCCCAGGCTCTCGCAAAATTCCTACGAGACGCATTTGAAGGAAAGTGTTGCGCATTACGGCAAGACGCGCAAAAGTCTGGACGATTTGGCGACCGGACGTCCCGGTCAAAAACCCATTCACCCGCAATATGTCACGCGCGTGCTCGATCGACTCGCAGCCGACAATGCCGTTTTCATGTGTGATGTAGGAACTCCAGTGATTTGGGCCGCGCGCTATCTCACGATGAACGGTCGTCGCAGGCTGTTAGGTTCGTTCAACCATGGTTCGATGGCAAATGCACTTCCCCAGGCAATCGGTGCGCAGGCTACCTATCCTGATCGTCAAGTGATCACCTTGTCGGGAGATGGTGGTCTTGCAATGCTGATGGGTGATCTGCTGACCTTAAAGCAACACGACCTGCCGGTAAAGATGATCGTCTACAAAAACGACGCGCTGGCCTTCGTCGAGCTGGAAATGAAGTCCGCCGGCGTTCTGAACTTCAGCACCGATTTGCGCAATCCAGACTTCGCAAAAATTGCCGAGGGTGCGGGACTTCTCGGGTTGAAAGCCGAAACTGCGGATCAGGTCGAACCCGCAATTGCACAAGCACTGGAGCATGATGGCCCGGCGTTGGTCGAAGTCTCCGTGGCTCGACAGGAACTCGCCATGCCGCCGACGATCACCTTTGAGCAGGCAAAAGGTTTCAGTCTTTTCATGATGAGAGCTATCCTTAACGGACGAGGGAATGAAATTATCGATCTCGCGAAGGAAAATCTGCTTCGATAATCAAGCTCCGCGTTCTCTCTCGAATGGCAGAGGAATCGCATGGACTCAGTGGCAGGTTGAGCCCGTCGGGTGAGGTAAACGCTGGAAGCGAGTTGCACGGTACCGATACCGGGTCCACAAAGAAATTCGGGAGGCTTTAAATGTCGAAAAAAGTTGCAGACGTATTGTGGGAGATGCTGGCGAAGGCTGGAGTCAAACGCTGTTATGGAATCGTCGGAGACGCTCTGAATCCTGTGGTGGACGCACTGCGCCGAAATGGCAAAATCGAGTTTGTTCTCGTTCGTAATGAGGAGTATGGAGCATTCGCAGCGGTCGCGGAGGCCTATTTCACGGGGAACCCAGTGGCGGTGTGCGGAACTGCGGGGCCCGGAGTTGTCCATTTGTTCAACGGATTGATGGACGCGAGGAAAGAAGGAGCTCCGATTATCGCCATCGCCGGGGATGTAGAGTCGAGCATTATTGACACCTCGGCGCTCGAGGAAATAAATCCGTACAAGTTTTTTGAGGCAGCTTCTCTCTATACCGCTCGGCTGGTTAATCCCGAGCAGGCGCGTGCGGTCATCACCACCGCCATCGTTACCGCTGTTGTCGAAAGGGGTCCGACCGTTCTTGCCATACCTGGCGATGTCGCGTCCGCCGCTGCTCCGGACGAGCCTACCGACTTCACCATTCCAGCCCCAGCTATCGTGAGACCTTCCGATACAGACTGCGAAAAATTGGTGAGGATGATCGATGAAGCAAAGACGGTGGCGATCTTTGGTGGTGACGGTTGCAGAGAAGGCCGCGACGAGGTGGTCGAACTGGCGCGCAAGCTGAAGGCCCCCGTCGGCTATGCCTTCCGCGGGAAGCAATGGCTGGAGCATGACAATCCTAACGCGGTTGGCATGACCGGGCTGTTGGGTTATGGGGGAGCGTACAACGCAATCCATGAAGCCGATCTCCTGCTCATGCTGGGCACGGATTTTCCGTTCTCAGAATTTCTGCCCGGCGCCAGTGTGAAAAAGGTTCAGATCGACAAAAACCCGAAGCACATCGGCCGCCGTACAGCGCTCGACCTCGGTCTGGTCGGCGATATCAAGTCGACGGTCAGTGCATTGCTTCCAGCCGTACGTGAAAAGACGAATGGAGAATTTCTAGCGAAGCAGATTGCGCACACGGAATCCTTCCACAAACTGCTGCAGCATTATGTCCAGAAGGGACCGGGGATAAAACCGATACGTCCTGAATTCCTCGCCGCGACGCTCAGCGAGCTCGCTGCGGATGACGCAATGTTTTTTGCGGACACGGGTACCGCCTGTATCTGGCTTGCAAGACATATCTACGGCGGAAAAAATCGCAGGCTATTTGGCTCATTCTCGTGGGCGTCCATGGCCAATGCCGCACCGAACGCTTTCGGATGTGCTCTGGCATATCCAGGCAGACAGTGCATCGCGCTATCCGGCGATGGAGGCTTCACGATGCTCGGAATGGGCGATCTGCTGACGCAGATAGAACGACGAACTCCCGTGGTTCAAGTCATTCTCAACAACGAGAAGCTCGACTTCGTCCATATCGAACAACAAGAGGCCGGCTTCATTCCGTTTGGCGTGGAGTTCAAGAATCCAAATTTTGCGAAGGTTGCCGAGGCAATGGGGGCGAAAGGGATTCGCATCGAAGAGCCCGGGGACGTTCGGGAAGGTCTGGCGGAAGCTCTGGCGTACAAGAACGGCCCTGTCGTGGTCGACGCAGTTGTAGATCCCTTCGCGCTTGCCATGCCGTCCCATTCACCTCTCCACACGGTCAAGGGGTTCACTCTCAGTTTCGCCAGGCAAGTGCTGAGCGGAAGACTGGATACGGTGATCAAGGAGGTCGAGCGAAACGTGGGAATCGTCTGAGCCATGGGGCGGGTAGAACTGGTACAGACATTGCACCCATGCGTGTGCTCTCGCAACTATCGGAACGCAGCCGAGCAGCTTTGCATCGCTCTCGGCGCGTGTAAGGAGATGTTGGGATGTCTAAACCCATCTTGGTGGTAACCACCCATTATCCGAAGGAAGTTGAAGACCGTATCAACCGCGATTACAACGCCCGACGAAACCCGAATCAGTTCCCTTTCAGCCAAGCGCAACTGCTGTCCGCGGCTGACGGCGCAGATGCCCTATTTATCACGCCGGCAGACCGGTTGGACTCTGGGTTTTTCGAGAACGTTTCGCCCACCGTAAAAATCATCGCCACGTTCTCGGTGGGTTTTGAGCATATCGATCTGGAAGCCGCCGCTCGCAGGAAAATTCCGGTCGCTTATACCCCTGGTGTCAACAGTGAAGCAACGGCCGACATCGCCATGCTGCTTTTGTTGGGTGCGTCGCGTCGCGCTTACGAGGCTCAGGAACTGGTTCGAACCGGAGCGTGGAAACCCTTAAGCCCCGACATGCTCCTGGGATGGCAAGTCGGTGGCAAAGTCCTCGGCATTTTGGGAATGGGGCGCGTGGGACAAGCCGTGGCGCGTCGAGCGCGGGGATTCGGAATGAAGATTCACTATTCCAATGCTTCGAAGTCACCTGCGGAAATCGCAGGCGATTCCGTCTACCACGAGGATCCGTCGGATCTGCTTCGCGCAAGCCAGTTCTTGAGCCTGCACGCCCCGGAGACCCCTCAGACGCGCCATTTCCTGAACGCCAAAGCCATAAGCCTGATGCCCCCCGGGGCTATCGTGGTGAACACGGCTCGCGGCGGATTGGTGGTCGACGACGACCTCATCGCTGCTCTCAAAAGCGGGCGGGTCGCCGCTGCCGGACTCGACGTATTTGAAGGCGAGCCGAAACTAAACCCGGAATATGTTTCTCTGAAGAATACATTTCTATTGCCACATATCGGCAGCGCCACGATCGAAACCCGTACAGCAATGGGCATGCTGGCCCTGGACAATGTGGAGGCGGTACTGAAGGGCCGACCTGCACCGAGCCTCGTCAAACCCTAGTCGGGAATCGTCTGAGCCAAATCTAGGACAAAAGCAATGAGCGAACGCAGGAAGGTAGTCATCGTAGGCGGGGGGTTTGGTGGGCTTTCTGCGGCCCAGGGCCTGAACTCAACCCTGGTTGACGTGACGATGATCGATCGGCGGAACTATCACCTCTTCCAACCTCTGCTATATCAGGTCGCGACGGGCTCGCTGTCACCGGGCGAGATTGCCTATCCGCTTCGCAGCGTGCTGAGCCGGCAGAAAAACACTCGGGTCTGGTTAGGAACCGTCGTGGACGTGGACCCTGATTCCAAGCGCGTTATTCTCGCTGACGGGACCATCGTTCCTTACGATTCATTAATCATCGCCGCAGGATCTGAGACATCCTACTTCGGTCACAACGATTGGCAACGTTGGGCTCCCGGCCTGAAGAGCGTTGAAGAAGCCACGACCATCCGACATAAGATTCTGTACGCGTTCGAAGTGGCCGAGCGCATCCCGGATCTTGAGCAGCGCCGCGCCTGGCTCACATTCGTCATTGTAGGAGCTGGGCCGACCGGCGTGGAACTTTCCGGCGCCATCGCCGAGATCGCGCGCCAAACCCTGAAGAACGACTTCCGCTCAATCAAGCCTGCAGAAGCGCAGATCATACTGCTCGATGGTGGCCCTCGGGTGCTGATGCCGTTTCCCGAAAACCTGTCTGAAAAAGCAAACCGTTCGCTTGCCAAGCTGGGTGTCCAGGTGCGCTGCAGCGCAATGGTGAAACACATGAACGAAGAGGGTTTGACGATTGAGTCCGAAACCGGAACCGATTCGATCGCCGCAAAGACAGTGATCTGGGCTGGCGGCATCACCGCGTCGCCACTCGGGAGGATCCTGGCTAGCCGCACAAACGCCGAGACCGACAAGGGAGGAAGAGTCAACGTAAAACCTGACCTGACGATTCCGAACTACCCGGACATCTATGTGGTAGGCGATCTGGCTTCAGCGACGGATGAGAAAGGAAAACCCTTGCCGGGACTGGCCCAGGTGGCAATGCAAGGCGGACAATATGCGGCGACTGCAATCCTGCGAAAGGCGAAGGGCCGGCAGGAACTTCCGCCCTTTCATTACTTCGATAAGGGATCCTTGGCTGTGATTGGCCGTGCAGCCGCAGTGGCCGACGTTTTCGGCGCCCAACTTTCGGGGTTCATAGCCTGGATGGTATGGGCTTTTATCCATCTTTTGTATTTGGTGACTTTTCAAAGCCGTGTTCTAGTGTTTATTCAATGGGCAATCCAGGATCTGACATTCAGCCGGGGAGCCAGATTAATCACTGGCGGTGCTCCCACTGATTTCAATTTCAGCAAAGAACCGTCGGAAGTACGCGCTGCGCGAGAAATCAAAACTGAACCGGTGAATGTGCCGCGTTGAGCGGCGAGCCCAAGCAGGGCGGCCTCCGGATCGCATCATCCGATACAATCTATGGCGACCTGGCCAACCGAGCCGGCACTGGAAGCAGAAGCTTGTGGCATATTGTTTTCACCGTAATTTTGACAGGGGCACGGGAGAATGAGTGCACAAGACGTACCAACCGTATTCATCGTCGATGATGATGCTGACGTGCGTGAGTCTCTTCAGGAGCTGCTAGAGTCGGTCGGCCAGCGCTCTCGGTCTTTTGGGACTGCACAAGAGTTCTTAGCAGTGGGGCGCGGTGACGGTCCCAGTTGCCTGATTTTGGATGTGAGACTTCCCGGCATCAGCGGTCTGGATCTTCAGCACGAACTGAAGAAAGGGCGGATAAACATTCCCATTATTTTTCTCACGGCTCACGCTGACGTTCCGATGTCGGTCAAGGCCATGAAGTCTGGAGCGGTTGAGTTTCTTACCAAGCCATTCCGGCATCAGGATCTCCTCGATGCGGTCCAGCGATCGCTCACTCGAGCTCGCATCCTGCGTGAGAAAGAGCGAGAGTTAGCTGAACTGCGGCATCGTCGTGAAGGACTCAGTGTTCGCGAAGGCGAGGTAATGAACCTGGTTGTCTCCGGGATGCTTAACAAGCAGGTCGCAGCGGAACTCGGGACCAGCGAAGCGACGGTCAAAATGTATCGCAGCCAGGTCATGAAAAAGATGCAGGCCAAATCGCTGCCTGAGCTTGTTAGGATGGCGGACAAGCTCAAGTCCTGATAACCGTTAAGCCCCGCCTGTCGGTATCGAGTCGCCAATCGAAAGTAGCGGTTTCACCGACTAAGGTCTAGTTTTGTCCGCCCAAAGTTTCATTGCTCCAGGATGTGCTATCGCGCTACCCTCAGGGCATGTCGTTGGACCAAACGTCCAAATTGATTGCCATCATTGATGATGATGAGGCCATGCAGGATTCGCTGCGCGACCTTATGGAGGCAGCGGGGCTTGCGGCACGGTGCTTCGGAAGCGCGGAGGACTTCCTCAAATCCGATTTGCATCGTAAGGCTGCGTGTCTGATCGTTGACGTCCGCATGCCGAAGATGTCGGGTCTGGAGTTGCAGGCCAGGCTGAAAGACGAGGAATGCAACCTTCCCATCATCTTTATTACCGCTCATGGAGACGCCCGGATGCGGATTCAGGCCATGAGACGCGGCGCAGTCGAGTTCCTCGCAAAACCGTTCGATCATCAGTTGTTACTCAAAAGGGTTCGTTCCGCTCTGAGTATGTAAAAAGCTCGTATTATCGCAGTCGCGCGGCGAGCCCTCAATGTAGAGGTTTCTGTGGGAGATTTTGCAACAATCACGGACCCTATGACAGATCAGGTCGAGCGAACATTCGAACGGATCATTGGCAATAGCGCTGCCCTCGAATCGGTTCTCACTCAGGTCGAGCAGGTTGCTCCCACGGATTCGACGGTCCTCATCGAGGGAGAAACCGGCACCGGAAAGGAACTCATCGCCCATGCCCTTCACAATGCGAGTCAGCGCTGCGGACGCTCATTAATCAAGCTGAATTGCGCGGCGATCCCTCTCGATCTTCTGGAAAGCGAGTTGTTCGGTCACGAGAAGGGCGCCTTCACCGGAGCGATCGCGCAGAAGATCGGGCGCTTCGAAATGGCTGACAAGGGCACGCTATTCTTGGACGAAGTAGGCGATATTCCCCCTGCGCTGCAGCCGAAGTTGCTGCGTG
>JGI12635J15846_10000460_pt1 | contig 34740 bp, 17 predicted proteins | sample BlaSpr_A8_OM2_M2_FD_15846 | JGI IMG/M metagenome (IMG submission 15846)
TTCCCGCCGCAAATTCTCGTCCCCATCCTCCGAAGGCGTGAACAGCAAATCCGCCAGCTGATCGGTCACCAGCCGGTTGATCTCCTCCGGCATCGTACGCTCAAACGAACGCAGTCCCGCCTCAACGTGCCCGACTTCAACGCCCAGCTTGGCGCAGACTAGTACCGTCGCGACCGTCGAATTCACGTCGCCGTACACCAGCACCATGTCCGGCCGTCGTTCGACAACAACCGGTTCCAGCCGGATCATGATCTCCGCCGTCTGCTTCGCATGGCTGCCCGACCCCACCGCCAGGTTCACATCGGGCGCCGGTATCCCCAGTTGCTCGAAGAACACGTCGGACATATTGACGTCGTAGTGCTGCCCGGTATGCACGAGAATCTGCTCGACATTCTTGTGCCCCTTAAGCGCCGCCAGCACCGGCGCGACCTTCATGAAATTCGGCCGCGCTCCAACAATGTGAAATATCTTCGTCGCATCTCCAGCATCAAAGTTCTCTCTCCTTCGGTACCCTAGTGCCCTTTGTGGTCAGCGCTTTGCAAGCCGAGTCCATCACTCCGACAACCAGCCTAATGGACTCGGGCAACGGCACGCGACGCATCGGCCGGACGTTGCAACTCAGTCTGGCGCAGAATCCAAAGCAGCATCACCACCGCCACAACCGAAATCGCCAAGAAAACGACTCCACCGTTGTGATGAAGCTTGCCATTGAGAAAGCCTGGATCCACGCGCGTCCCCAACTCCCCGATCGTAAAAATCCGCAGTCCGTTCTTGGCCACCGACAGCGGAATCGCCGCCGCCACCAGCAGCACCTTCCGCCACCATGAACGCAGAAACAGATGCGCCAGAACCAGCGTGGTGACAATCAACATCAGACTCGACCGTATACTGCTACACTCGTGCGCCACTTCGATGTCCAGCCCAGGAATCGACAACATAATTCCATCCTGCGTCACCGGAACTCCCACCGCCCGAAACAAGATGCGCGCCGCCACCGCCGATTGCTGTTGCAAAAATTCGACGATCCATTGCAAAAGGAAATCAGGCATAGGAACGACCAAGAAGAGAAAGCAAAGCGGAAATAGAAACCGCCAAAAAGTTCTGACTCCAAAACACAGCACAACGCCGCCGATCCACCACGCTACCAACCCGAACATGGCAAGCGTCAGTCGAAGATCTGCGCGAGCCGCCAGCGCCCCCCATCTCGCATAGCCGCCCATGAGCAATGCCATCAGCAGAAGAGTCGCGCCAGCGCCGTAGCTCGGACGCTCATCGCGTCGAACTGTTGTTGAGTCGAGATCTGAGCCGAGACGTGAATCTAAATAAATCAGCGCCGCACTCAACGGAAGAACCAGCAGGATGTGAGTATAAGCATCGTTCCCGAGCGCCAGTTCGACCGTCGCCGCCAGCGGACCCCACCACAAAAAGATCGACGCCCCGCACAAGAAAGTGAACGCCAGATTTTCAGTTCGTCGCGTGGTGATCATAGGTTCCGGGTATCAAGTCTTAATCTATCACTCGTGAATATGCTTTCCGATGATGGCTGTTACTGACGGAATGTATGGCAGAGCGTACTTATTGAGATACCCCGCACCCAGACCGAAGTCACTTGACTTCACCCCTTTTTCTGGGAGAATCCACCTTAGATCACGCAATAAACGATCGCAGCATAAACAATTTTCCCGGAGGATGGAGTGCTCAAGTCGCTGCTCTCAATATTACTGTCTGTCCTGATGGCGGCCACGCCATTATTCGCCGCTCCCGCCGATCAAACTGCCGGAGAAGTCAAGGCCCTCATCCCCGCCGCCTCGCGCAACGCGCAATCGGTCAAAGTAAAAGACAGTCTCGCGTGGAACGATCTGCTCCAAACCGATGCCCAGGGCCGCCTGCGCGCCGGCCTCACCGATGGCTCCATTCTCAGCCTCGGCTCCAACAGCGAACTCAAAGTCGTGCAGCACGACGCCACATCGCAGCAGACTGCGATGGAATTGAACTACGGCAAGCTGCGCAACCAGGTAGTCAAGATCACCAAGCCCGATGGCAAGTATGAGGTCAAAACGCCGAATGCCGTCATCGGCGTAATCGGAACCGACTTCTATGTCGGCTATACCGGCAATCAAACCACCGTCATCTGTTACGTCGGCAAAGTCGCGGTCACGCCCGCCGCTGGAGCCAAAGTCCTCAGCACCGAGCATGCGGCACCCAATCCATCCAGCGCTTCGCCCAACACCGTGACTCTTACCGCCGGCCAGATGGTTGTCATCGGCCCCGACGTTCCGCCCGGAGGTTTCCAACCAAGTTCCACTCCGACCGTCGTGGCCACCGCGAGCATTCAAGATACCAACGTGCCGAACGAGCCGCTCAGCGTAGGCAAAGTCGCAACTCACACCCTCCGCAATGTTTTAATTGGAGTGGGCGTAGCCGCTGGCGTCGGCGTCGGCCTCGGAGTCGCCGAGACCAGAGGCGGCACCGCCCCCAATCCCGGCCCGGCTAGGTAACGCTACGAAATTGCAAATAGTGGCTCAGTTTGTCCGTACAATCACGAATCACTCACGGGGACATGATTGCCTTTCCGAGTCGCAGCCCAATGGCTCTCGCAACAGGCTCACGCCGCCATCGCTATCGTTGTCACCGCCGCCGGCCTCGCCCTCTTCGCCTATTCCGGAATCGGCGGCAATCAGCGCGCCGGCTTCCTCTTCCTGCAGGATGTCGAGCAGCGCACCCTCGACCTTCGCTTCGCCACCCGCGGCAGGCGCCCCTCCGACCCCCGCATCGTCATCGTTGGCATCGATGATAAAACGCTGCAAACTGTCGGCTCCTACCCACTCCCGCGCAGCAATTACGCCCTTCTCGTCCATCAGCTAAAACGAGCCGGAGCCCGCGTAGTCGCCTTCGACGTGACCTTCCCGACCGCCTCCAGCAGCGAGGCGCTCGATGTATTAGCGCAAGTGCGCAGCGAAATCACAACCGCGCCCGCGCAAAATCAATCGGCGCCAAACAAAGCTCTTCAAGCCAAGCTCCAGCAACTCGAACAACAATCCGACGTCGATGCCCAATTCGCCGCCGCCCTCAAAGACGCCGGCAACGTCGTTCTCGGCCATCTTTTCCTGAGCGCCGACCGCTCCAAGTTCACCGACCCCAAGCTAGCCGAAGCTTATTTCAACATCGCCTGGGCCAAAGCCTTCCCGCAAGTCTTGAAAGTGAAAGAGGGCAACCACGATTTCGATCTCAGCCAGGCCTGGATTCAAGCCCGAGGCCCCGTAGCCTCCGGAGTAGAAGCCAATCTCCCCAAACTAGCCGAAGCCGCCTCCTCCTACGGCTTCTTCAACATCGCTCCCGACGCCGACGGCACCATCCGCCGCGCCCTCTTCATCATTCGCTATCAGGATCAGGATTTCTTCCCCTCCCTGGCCCTCCAGGCCCTGCGTCAATACGAGAACATCCCCGACCAGCAGATCGCCGCCTACCTCGCCTCCGACGGCCTCGAGCGCATTCAATTCGGCGCCCACGACCTGCATCCGTGGCAAAACGGCAGCGCCCTCATTAACTATGTCGGCCCCTATCACTCCTACCAGCACTACTCCATGGTCGACGTGCTCCACGGCGCCGTCCCCGCCGACGCCTTCCGCGACAAGATCGTTTTCGTCGGAGGCACAGCCCTCGGCATCGGCGACCTGCGCAACACTCCCTTCGAAAAACAAGGCTCCGGCTACATGGGAGTCGAAGTCCACGCCAACATTCTCGACAATCTTCTTCATAGCGCCGAGCCGTCCCGCACCTTCCTGATCCGAGGCTTCCGCGAAGAGATCGTCGACATCGCCATCATCATTTTCTTCGGCCTCGGCCTCGGCCTATGGTTCGGCCACTCCCACCGCCCTCTCTTTGCCACCATCACCGCAGTCGTCGCGCTCGCCACCTTCTTCGCCTTCATCTACTACGGCTTCGCCCACTGGGGACGCTGGTACAGCTTCGTCGTCCCCGCAGCAACGTTAGTAGCCTCCTACGCTTCCATCACCAGCTTTCGCGTAATCCATGAAGAGCGCGAAAAACGCAAAATTCGCAAGACTTTCTCGCAATATCTATCTCCCGGAGTCATCGCCCTCATCGAAAAAGATCCGCAAAAATACATTCGTCCCGGCGGAGAAGTAAAAGATCTCACCGTAATGTTCAGCGACATCCGCGATTTCACCTCCCTGTCCGAAGGCCTCACACCCGACGAACTGGTTCACCTGCTCAACCAATACCTGGGCGCCATGACCGACATCCTCTTTAGCAATATGGGCACCCTGGACAAATACATCGGAGACGCCATCATGGCCTTCTGGGGCTCTCCCTACCCTCAGCAGGATCACGCCCACTGCGCCTGCCGCTGCGCCCTGGAAATGGTCAAAGGTCTAGACAAACTCAACCGCAAGTGGGAAGCCGAAGGCCGCCGCCCCATCGCCATTGGCATCGGCCTCAACACCGGCCCCGTCAACGTAGGCAACATGGGCTCCGACAAGCGCCTCGCCTGGACCGTCATGGGAGACAACGTCAACCTAGCCTCCCGCCTCGAAGGCATGACCAAGCAATATCGCGCCCGAGTCATCATCAGCGAAGGCACCTACAACCAAGTGTCCGACCAATTCGTAGCGAGAGAAGTCGACCGCATCCGCGTAAAAGGCAAGAAACAGCCCGTAGTAATCTACGAACTCCTGGCCTCAATCTCCGAGCGCAAAGGCTACGCCGATCTGTTGGCCAAATTCAACCAGGCCCTAACCACCTACCGCAGCCAGAATTGGCCAGAAGCCGCAGGACAATTCAGCGAACTATTAACCAAGTATCCGAATGACGGCCCCAGTCAGGTATTGCTCAACCGCTGCCAGGAGTTCATAGAAGAATCCCCAGAAGCCAACTGGGACGGCGTCTACGTAATGAAATCAAAGTGAGGTTCGTATAAGAGGCCAAGATGTTTTCTCTCGCGACGGCCAGCACCTAGCCAGCCACCAACCCTCGCCTCACCCCGCGCCCCGCGAATATGCTTAACATCCCCATCACAATAATCGCTGCCCCCATCGCACCCTCACCGCCGCCACTCATCAATCAAATTCGCCACAATCCCCGTCCACCCCGTCTGATGGCTGGCGCCCAGCCCCTGTCCCGTGTCGCCGTGGTAGTACTCATTGAAGAGCAAACAATCCCGCCAATGCGGATCTTCCTGAAACTTGCGATACGGCCCAAAGCACGGACGCCGTCCCGCGTCATCCCGACGAAACAATCCAATCATCCGATCCGCAATCTCCTCCGCCATAGCCAACGGAGTAATCGGCCGCCCGCCACTCCCCGCCGTCCTCACCGCAAAGTCCGCCCCCAGCCCACGGCTGAATTTCAAAAGCGATCGAATCAACAAATAAGTGGTCGGAAACCACAACGGCCCGCGCCAATTCGAATTCCCTCCCTTAATCCGCACGCTCGACTCCCCCGGCTCGTACCCAACACACTCCCCTCCAAAACAAAACGGATGCCGCTCATGATATTTCGATAGGCTCCGAATCCCGTGCGGGGCAAGGAATTCAGCCGGGTCCCAAACATATTGCAAAATCCGCGCGAACTGCTCCGAGTCCGCAATCGACAACACATACCGCTGCCCATCCGCCGAGTAGCAAGCATTCCCCACCAGGTCGGGCCGGTTCTTAATGAACCACTCCACATTCCCCAGAAATTCCGGATGGGGATCCAAATCCGCCCGCTCGATCACTTCAACCGCATAAAGCGGAATCAACCCAACCATCGACCGCAAACGAAATTTATTAAAGTCCCCATTCGGCAGCCGAAGCACGTCATAAAAAAATCCGTCCTGCTCATCCCATAACTGATAATCGCGTCCGCCCATCTTCTTCATCGCCGCGCCAACATAAATGAAGTGCTCAAAGAATTTGGTAGCAAGCAGCTCATAAGCCTTGTCGTAATTCGCCAGCTCCAGCGCAGCCCGCATCAGATAAAGACAAAAAAATCCCATCCACCCGGTAGCATCCGACTGCTCAAGGATCGCGCCCCCCGGAAGCTTCTCACTGCGATCGACAACCGTGATGTTGTCGAGCCCCAGAAACCCGCCCTCAAAAACATTGTTGCCCGTGCTATCGACGCGATTCACCCACCACGCAAAGTTCATCAGCAACTTGTGCAGACACTTCTCCAAAAAAGCCGTGTCTCCCGTGCCCGTGCGCACCTTTTCATGCTGATAAACCCGCCACACCGCCCAGGCGTGCACCGGTGGATTGAGATCGGAAAACTCCCACTCATAAGCCGGGATCTGCCCATTCGGATGCTGAAACTGCTCAAACAACATCGCCAGAAGATTGTCTTTAGCAAATTCCGGATCAACCAGCGAAAGTGTGGTGCACTGAAAAGCCAAGTCCCACGAGGCAAACCAGGGAAACTCCCACTTGTCAGGGATTGTCAGCACCCGCATCGAGTTGAGATGCCGCCAATGTTTGTTGCGAATATTCTTGTGCCCGTGCGGCGGAGGAAGGCTGTCGCCCTCCAGCCATCGCTCCACATCAAAAAGATAAATCTGCTTCCCCCACAACATCCCTGCAAAAGCCCGCCGCTGAATCAACTTCTCTTCCTCAGTCGCCTTAGGAGGATGAATAACTTCGTAGAATTCGTCAGCCTCCCGCTTCCGTTTTTCTATGACCGCATCAACATCGCGCAACGGCTCGTCCATCTGCCGATCGGTTAAGCGCAACCGAAAGACAACCGAACCGCCCGCCGCCACTTCCGATTGATAGTGCAGGCAGGCCTTCGTGCCCACCAGCTGCGGATTCACGCAGGCCTCACCGTTCACCACATAGCGATGAAACGCATCCTTCACATAAGGCGACCGGTTGACCGCCGCCGCCCCATAGAGGCGCGAAGCATTTGTCTCGTTGTCGGCAAACAGCAACTCCACGCCCGGCGTCGCATACAAGTAGCGCCGCCCAAGCGCATATTGCAGTTGAATATTTTGCAGCGGCTTGGCCGTAGAATCGTCGGCCACCAGCATCACATGCTGCTGCGTCGCCGTGTGTTCGGCCGCCCGCTCTCCGGGCTGAATCGTAGGCTTTCCACTAGGAGGATCAGTCCAACTCCAGGTATTGCGAAACCAGAGATGCGGTAACACATGAAGCGCGGCCGCGTCCGGCCCGCGATTGAAAGCCTCCACGCGTATGCAGATATCTTCCGGCGATTCTTTCGCGTACTCGATAAAAATATCGAAGTAGCGATCGTCATCAAAGATGCCGGTATCGAGCAACTCAAACTCAGCGCCCCCGCCGCGCCGACGGCTCTCTTTGATCAACTGTTCATAGGGATATTCCCGCTGCGGATATTTGTAGAGCATCCGCATATAGCTGTGCGTGGGAGTGCTGTCGAGATGGAACCAATACTCCTTTACGTCCTCGCCGTGATTCCCTTCATTGCAAGAGAGCCCAAACATGCGCTCCTTCAGAATAGGATCGCGCCCATTCCAAAACGCCAATGCGAACACGAGAAGCTGATACCGGTCACAGATTCCCGCGATGCCGTCCTCGCCCCAGCGATAAGCCTGGCTGCGCGCATGATCGTGCGGCAAAAAATCCCATGCATTGCCGTCAGCGCTGTAATCCTCGCGCACGCTTCCCCACGAGCGATCGCTAACGTAAGGCCCCCACTTGCGCCAAGGCGGCACTGGACCCGCGCCAACTTCGCCGAGTCGCGCATGTTCCTTGGTAGAGGCGGCGGTAGGAATAGCATTCTTATTCGCGGCCATACTATCGACTAACGATCCTATCGACCAATGTTCTTTATCGACCAACAACCTCGCTGATCCTCTGCATCTGCGCCGCAAAACGCGGACCGGAATAAGCCGACGGATCTTGCAATTGCGTAAACAGCCCGTCAATCGCAGCGCGCAACTCACCGCTGTTCGCCGGCTTCGCGTTAACGTTGTAGGCGCGGAACAGCGAATCCAGAGTCATCGCCGCCTGCTCCGCCGCGCGCTCATCCTCTAAGGAGATCGCCGCGCCGTCTCCTGCGATCCGTCGCATCAAACGCAATGTCATCGCCGAATCGAAGCCCTGGGCGTCAACTTGCTTCACCAACGCGTCCGCCATGGCCGAAGCTCGCGTCGCCGACGCAGCAATCAACTCGCGCTTGCTGTTCAGGTCATTCATCAGGCTCGCCAGTTGCACGATCTCATCGTCCAACTGTTTGGCCGTGCTGGGGCTAATCTCCTGCACCAGATCGCGAAACACCACCACGCGCGATTCGTTCCACGGAGCATTTCCCGGCCGCCGTCCCGCGTAACCGCGCTTCTGCCGCCAGCTATCCTCAGGACGCGTCAGGCTGTGATGGCAGGCAAAACAATCGAGCTCGGCATACTCGGGCCATACCGCACCATTCGCACGGCGCGCCAACCGATTAAGCGATTCGCGCAGTTGCACCGCCTGCCCCACTCCCCACGCCTGCACCTGCCGCCACGGATTCCCTTGCTCCGGCATCTTCCAATGCGCCGGCATGACCGAGGTGAACAGTCCCAACTCAAAAGTAAGATCAGGATGCCCCGCCGCGATCATCTCGTGATCCACAAACTTCTCCGCCGTCCCAAGATGGCAGGTCAAGCATTTTGCGCTGCGATTCTCCAGGTTGCGCGTGTCATACATTCCCAGCTGCACCGACTGCTCGTGCGGCCAGTCTTTCGTCGTGTGCGGACCCAACCATCCCGACGCCGGCCCATGACAGTTTTCGCAGCTCACTCCATCGGCCAGTTCAAACGTCTCCGCCTGCTGCTCGGGAGGCACGTAGAGCGCATGACAGGCCAGGCATTTCGGCGATTTCGCCGGCGTTCCAATATTCAGAATCGTGCCAATGCGCCGTGAAACGTCGTTCTGCAAAACGCTGAAAGCTCGCGCGTGCTTGTCCTGCGCGATCCAGATTGTGTATTCATTCTGAAAAATCCGTGTCGTTGTCTTCGGCTGAACGCTGCCATGGCAACTGCTGGCCGCGCATCCGCCAGGACCGTTGTATTTCCCGGCCGCGACATTTTTCTGCGAATAAAGGCCGGACGTGGCCCCAGCCGAGTTCGGACTTTGCGCGGGGCTCACGGCGAGCGTCGCGAGCAGAAGCCAACCAGTCGCCACCAGTGCCATTCGCATTTCGCCATTCTCTCACTACGCGATTGCGCTGCACGCGATTTCGTGACGCGCTTGTTTACACGCCGAATTCCCCCATCAACAGCGGCAGGGCCAGGGCAGTCCATTAATGCTTGGCAGGACGCTTTGGCCATTTCATCGCAGACGGAATGCACTTTGCTATAGCATTTGCGCCCTCGGCATCTTAAGGTAAACAAGATTCAGCTCACCTCTTAAACGGAGCGTCGGGAGTCGTGTTTGAAGAACTGAGAGCGATACAGCGCGATTTCGGTTATCTGCCCGCCGACCGGCTCACGACGCTTGCTGCGAAAATTAATATCCCCGTCAGTCAAATCCACGCGGTCGCCAGCTTTTATCCGCACTTTCATCTCAGCCCCCCGCCGCAAGTCGACGTGCGTGTGTGCGCCGACATGAGTTGTCATCTTCGCGGAGGTGACCAAGTCAAGTCTGCTCTCGATTCCGCTTTTCAGGGCGCCGACGCCAAAGAAATTTGCATCCGCGACGTCTCCTGCCTCGGCAGATGCGACCAAGCTCCGGCGATCGTCGTGAATGACAACATTCACTCTCCAGTAACGAGTCGCGAAGCCGTCGCGCTGACGCAAGATGTGCTCGCAGGCAAACCTCTTCCTGCTAGAGGCCACGGCGCGGAGCGCATGGCGGTGGCCTCCGACCCTTATAACGGAGCGGGCAAGTATGCCGTCGTGCACCGCTTCGTTGAGGCGCGAAACTGGCAGGAGATTATCGCGACGCTGAAAACCGCCGGCCTGCGCGGCATGGGCGGCGCCGGCTTTCCCACCTCCAGTAAATGGGAGTTAGTCCGCAACGCGCCAAGTCACCCGAAATACATCGTGTGTAACGCCGATGAAAGCGAACCCGGCACTATCAAAGATCGCGGCATCATGGAAAATGTCCCGTATCTCGTCATCGAGGGCATGATCACTGCCGGTATGGTTACGGGAGCGCAAAAAGGAATCTTGTATCTCCGTCACGAATACGAAGGTCCGAAAGAGATTTTGCAAGAAGAGATTGATCGCTGCTACCAACAAGGACTACTGGGATCGCGAATCCTCGGCAGCGATCTGGCTTTTGATCTCGAGATATTCGTCAGCCCCGGTGGCTACATCTGTGGCGAGGAGAGCGCTCTACTCGAAGCCATCGAAGGCAAGCGCGCCGAACCCCGCAACAAGCCTCCCTTCCCGGTTACGAACGGTTTGTGGAGCCAGCCCACGGTGATCAACAACGTAGAAACTTTTTGTTTGGCGACCGTGATCCTCGCGCGCGGCGCCGACTGGTATAAGGCGCAGGGTAAGAATGGTTCGGTCGGAATGAAGTTTGTTGGCGTCAGCGGCGACGTAAATCGCCCCGGCATTTTTGAAGTCCCGATGGGCACCACTTACGATGAACTCATTCACCAAAATGCCGGCGGCATTTCCGCTGGAGGGAAGTTACTCGCCTTTGCTCCCTCCGGCCCATCCTCCGGATATCTCCCAGCATCATTGGCCAATCTGCCTCTGGATTGGAACGCCGTTGCGGCGGCAGGCTCCATGGTCGGTTCGGGCGCGATCGTCGTGTGCGCTGAAGGCAGATGTATGTTGGATATGGCCCTCAATGCTACCCGCTTTTATCGTAACGAATCGTGCGGTAAGTGCGTGCCCTGCCGTGTCGGCTCGCAAAAACTGGTGGAGATGCTAAAAAGCTGGACTGCAGGAGTTAGTCGCACCGGCGACATGCAGCTTCTCGCCGAGCTTTCAACCGCGATGAAGCAGTCGTCAATTTGTGGACTCGGGCAGGTTGTGCCAGTGCCTATCGCGTCGGTAATGAAACATTTCCCGGGCACCGTAGAAGAGCACGTTGTGCACCACCGCTGCTCGGGCGGCGTCTGTTTCAACCAGTCCACACAGCGAACGAGTTAGAAAATCCACGGTTAGCCGGTCGTGCGCTATACCTGAGTAAGTTTGCAGAGAGAGTTATCACAAACTGAGTTCGATGCTCATGCCACCTGACGCAATCGCCGAGAGACCGGCCCCTCCAAATCACGTGCAACTGACGATCGACGGAACGCCACTAACCGTCCCGCAGGGGACCACTATTTTTGACGCCGCTCGCGCCTATGGCATTTCTATCCCTACACTTTGCCATCAGCAGAATGAAAATCCAGTTGGGGTGTGCCGCGTGTGCGTGGTGGATGTTGGCCAGCGAGTTTACGCGGCATCGTGCATTCGACAAGCTGAATCAGGAATGACGGTCAAGACCAACACTGAGCCCGTATTGGGCGTTCGCAAGACTCTCGTCGAACTCCTGATGTCAGATCATCCTTCTCCGTGCGCGCGACAGCAGCATTCCGGAGATTGCGAATTGGAGCGGCTCGGGGCGCAGTGCGGAATCGAACAGCCACGTTTTCCGACCCGTACAGCACCACGGGGGCATGACGATTCCTCCTTGGCAATACAAGTCGATCACGACGCGTGTATCCTTTGCGACCGCTGCATACGCGGCTGTGATGACATACGCAACAACTGGGTGCTGGCGCGGCGCGGCAAAGGATACCAGGCCGGCATCGCGTTCGATAACAACCTGCCCATGGGGGAATCTTCATGCGTGTCCTGCGGCGAGTGCATGGTCTCGTGCCCCACCGGCGCTCTGACCAATCGGGGGATCGTCAAGAGCCATCTCGAAGGTGATGCCGTCGATCCGACTTTTCTTACTGGCCTGCCGGTTTTTGAAAACGTTTCCGGAACATTTCTCGGGCTCAATCGGAATGCCATCGTCGAACGACGGTTTAAGGCGGGAGATATTGTTTGTCGCGAAGGCGAATTCGGAGCAACCGCCTTCTATGTCGTCGACGGAAGGGTCGAGGTATATCTCGCCAGCCCGATTGCTCACGTTAAGACGGAGGGCGGCGCGCACGGATTCCTGAGCAAACTTACAAGTCTTCTTACCTCGCGCGAAGACGACCAGCGCAGCGAAGAAAGCACTCGTCCTTACATACCCATCGATGCTTCTGTGGATCTCCCCTATCAAAGTCCCATTGCCGAGTTAGGTCCCGGCGAGCTGTTCGGGGAAATGACTTGCATGAGTTACTATCCGCGGTCGGCCACGGTGCGCGCGAAGACCGATTGCACCATGCTCGAGATGCTGCGGAACGTACTCGATATCATGCAGCGCAACAAGACTTTCCGCGAACAACTTGATCGTACTTATAAGAAACGCGCGCTGGATTCACACCTCCGCAGTGTCCCGGTACTGGCGCCGCTAACTGCTGATTTCATCGACCATCTTCGAGAACACGTTGAGTTATTGCGTTTCCAGCCGGGCCAGGTTATCTGCTCCCAAGGCGAAGTGGCCGACAGTTTTTACCTGGTGCGGCTAGGATTCGTCAAGGTGTCCCAGCATCGCCCGGGCGGAGACATCGTTCTCGCCTATCTGGCGCGTGGTTCGTACTTTGGCGAGATGGCGTTTCTCACGGGCACGCCGCGCATGGCTACGTGCACCGCGCTCGATCACGTCGAGGTGGTGCGCATCCCCGGAAACGATTTCCAACTCATGCTCGATCGCTTCCCCGACATCCGGCGAAAACTGGAGGCAGGAGCAGCCGAGCATGATGAGCAGAACCGGCAAAGAGATGCGCAGGTTGCCGATGTTTCCATGGATCAATTCCTCAGTCAGGGACTCATGCAAGCGCAAAGCCTGCTCATTCTAGACCTCGACCGCTGCACGCGCTGCGATCAGTGCGTGCGGGCCTGCGCCGATGCCCACGACGGAATTAGCCGGTTGATTCGTGAAGGCCTTCGCTTCGACCGCTATTTAGTCGCGACCTCATGCCGGCAGTGCCGCGACCCGCTGTGCATGGTGGGTTGCCCCGTGGGATCGATTCGCCGCCGCAATTCTCTTGAGGTAATTATTGAGGACTGGTGTATTGGTTGCGGTCAGTGCGCCAATAATTGTCCCTACGGAAACATCAACATGCACCCCTTCCCGGTCGAGATCGACGATCTGTTACATCCGGGAAGAACCGTCGCCAGCGTGAAGGTGAAAGCCACATCTTGCGATCTTTGTCTCGACCATGCGGAGCCCAGTTGTGTGTATGCGTGCCCGCATGACGCTGCACATCGTGTGAATCCGCCGGAGTTTTTTGGCGGGCTACTCAAACGCCAGAAGCTGGCAGAGCAATAGTTACTAACTAATATCTTAGGTCGTTACTCTTGCGAATTGATCAGACACATCGCTCGTGGTGTATCGGCAGCATGGCCGGATTGGCAGTCGCTGCGGCGGTCTATATCTACTACAGCCGTACTTCGCCGCAAGGGGCAAGCGGCGGGACGTTTGCCGGCTTGGTTTACGGGAGCCTCGCCTTTGCCGGTATGCTCTTTGCCGGGCTGCTGGGAGCGCGGAAGAAGGTTCCTGTCTGGCGTATCGGTCGCGCCCAAACCTGGATGCGTGCCCACTTATGGCTGGGCTTAGTCAGTTTTCCGTTAATCTTCTTCCACTCGGGATTCCGCTTTGGCGTCGGACTAACCAGGGCTCTAATGTGGCTATTATTGGTAGTGTTCCTGAGCGGGATTGTAGGAGCGGTATTACAACATTTCATGCCTCGACTCACTACCGAGCGAATTCCTCTCGAAACCATCTATGAACAAATAGGACGTGTACGTTCACAACTGGTCGCGGAAGCACAGACCGTGATCGAAGAAGTTTCCGCAGCGCTCGATGGAAATGTCTCGCAAGCCACTGCACAACAACGCGCCACATCGGCAAGCGCTGGAACGATCGGTGGCGTCACCGTGGCCTCAGGCTTGCAAGTAGATGCAGGAGCTAGCGCCCAACTCCAGGAGTTTTTTCGTCGCCAGATGCGGCCCTATATTGCGCAAGGCGGATCGAAGGGCATGCAGCTCGCCGATCGCAATCGGTCCGAAAGCATGTTTCGCCAACTGCGTCTGCCATTGCCTCCTAACTTGCATCCGGCGATCGATGATCTGGAAAATATCTGCGAGGAGAAGCGCGAGCTCGACCAACAAACCCATTATCACCGCATCCTCCACGGCTGGCTGCTGGTGCACATACCCGCTTCCTACACATTGTTGCTGCTAGGCGCCGTGCATGCGGTGATGGCTCTGCGTTACTAAAGGAAACGATGGCGCGCCGCATACGCACAACCAAGAATCTCGCCAAGCGGATGGACCTCCAGTACTTCAAGCAATCGCATCCGCTGCGCAGTTGGCGGCTCTGGCTGTCCATTCTGGTTCCGGTCGTGGCCGTCGGATGGTTCGCGGCCCAGCGCGCCGGCAGCCAGAAGATCTACAGCAGCGGTCCGCTCTCGGCAGCACATGCCGTGTTAGGAAAGCAATGTAACATTTGCCATGTAACCACGCTTGGTTTGTTTCGCGCGAAGGTTGGTGATGATGCCTGTGCGAGGTGCCACGACGCGCCCGCGCATCACGCCGATGAGGTTACTTCTCTGGTAAGTTGCGGTTCTTGCCATGTAGAACATCGCGGCTCTCTTCCGCTGGCGAATGCACCCGATGTCAGTTGCACTCAGTGTCATGCCGACTTACTAACTCGCGGAGGCAGCCCGCAGTTCGCGCGTGCGGTAAGAGATTTCGATAAGCAGCATCCAGAGTTTGCAGCATTGCGTCCTGGTACCAGGGACCCCGGCCAGATAAAGCTAAACCACTACGCACATTTGCGGCCCAATCTTGCCGGACCGGCGGGCTCCGTGCAGATGGATTGCCAGGATTGCCACCGTCTTACAGCGCTGGCCGGCGACTGGCCCTATTCACAGCCTGGGTCGGCGCCGAGACCGATGCCCGTCGCCACCCCCACGAGCGCCGACTTGAAGCACTCTCGTTCCCTCGACTCTATGTTGCCGATTCTTTATGTCAATCAATGCGCCGGCTGTCACGTGAAAGATCTGCAGTTTGACAAACGCTTCGATCAACCAGCGCCTCACGACAAGCCAGAGGTTGTTCAGGAATTTCTGGTTCAGAAGTATGGCGAATACTTCTCGTCTCATCCGCGGTCGCTCTCGGAGCCACTAGCACCGGAGCGCATTTTTCCCGGTGCGCTTATCCCGGGCTCAACAAAAACGCAACTGTCGGTTCCGAACAATCGGCAGGAATGGATCGACCAGCAAGTCATGCTGGCCGATCGATTGTTATTCGACAAGGGCTGTAAACTTTGCCACGTCATGATCGAAGGAAACGGGCCACTGCCCACGGTTGCCAAGTCTTCGATTCCGGCGCGCTGGTTCCTGCACGCCCAATTCAGTCACGAGTCCCACGACTTGTTGACTTGCACGGCCTGTCACGACCGGACGCCAGAGAGCCGCCAGAGCGCCGATATCCTCCTGCCGGGAATTGCATCCTGCCGAAGTTGCCATGAAGACGCCGGACCGCCCCATGATGCCGCCAGCGGACGTTGTTCCGAGTGCCACGCGTATCACGATTGGACCAGGGAGCGACCCAGCAAGGGGAGATTCACGATTCCAGAACTGCGAACTGCCGCATCACAATAGCTTCCAGATCAGCGCCCGGGGCCGGGTGGTGTATCCGTAACTGTGTAGAGCTGCCCATCTCGCAGATAAATCCGCTGCATCTCATCGTGATTGAAGGGGCGTGCACCGCGGCGTCCGAGCACCGCCACCTGATTGCCACTCTCGTCCACGCCCCGATCGCGATCGATGCCCTTGGAGACAGCGAGCGCCGGCCCACGCGTATGCCGAGTGGCAATCAATTTGGGAGTGGGGCGGGGGCTGAATCCAGAAAAGTTGGGATTGTCGGTGGGAGAGAATAACTGAATCACGCGCAGACCGTTCCGGCCATCGGCCACGTAGGCGAACAACTCCGACGAAACCATGCCGAGTTTAACGTCGTTCACATCATTCATCGCGCCATCGGAATTGAACACTTGGTCGAGTTTGGGTAGCTCAGGATGTTCGACATCGACGATAGCCAACCCCTGCTTGCCTGCGGAAATATACGCGTAAGTGCGCGCGACATAGACGTTGCGCGCGTCGGCAAGCGGAACTCGAGCGTCCGGAACCGGCACCGGACGGTCGAGATGAGTAATATCCAAAACCTTCAGTCCCTCGCTATCCACCACGAAGGCATAACGAAATTGCACCGCGATGCCCCGCGGAGCAACGAGGAACGGTGCTCCCACTCGCGCGACCAGTTCGGGCTTCAGCGGATTGTCTAAACTCACAACAGCCAAGCCAGCATCGCAGAGAATGTAAGCATAAGTCCCCACGATCGTGATTCGGCGCGCTCCATGGAGCGCACCATCGGGATTGAAAGCCAAAGCACGCTTGAGAAAGTTATTGGTAGGATCGCCGTCAAGCAAGGTTTCGACGCCGGGGCTCTTACTCTTCAGGTTGGGATTGCCGATCACGACCAACCCTTCTTCTTTATCTGCGACATAGAGAAAGCCGTAGATGAGATGAATCGGCTGCTCTTCGTTCTCGGGACGATGCGTGCGCAGCGGATCGACACCCAACGTCGTCGGAGTCGCCACCGCCATCGCATTCTTCGTCGGTACATAAAAACGCTGTCCCAACGGCGAGACCGGCGCCGTAATCGTGCGTTGAGAGATGTCTTTGTCGTCGACATTTGCGAGATCGTAAACGCGCAGGCCGCCCCTTCCCATGGCTGCATAGAGATATTCGCCGCGCGCCTGCACATCCAGAATCTCCGATCCGCCGTGCCCATATGCTTCTTTGAGTTCACGACCATTCTTTAGGTGCTGGTTGTAGTCGCCGGGATAGGCGAGCTTTTGCAGATCGCTTCCGATTACTGCCGGGGGCTCGTCGTGCTCGGTAATCGCGACGGCTTCGTATCCGTGACTGCCCGTTGCCACGTAAATGTAGCGGCCCATAAAATTCATGAAGTTTGTGCCGAGTAGCAGCAACTGGGTCAACCAGGCATTGTTGTCGCCCGCTTTCGACACATGGCAGTCGGTGCATCCCTTGGTCTCCCGAGCGCGCACCGTGTGTGGAACAAAGGTGCTGAATGCCTGCCCGCTGAAACCTTCCGCCGAAATTGTTTGCTGCTGGTAATAGATCCAATCGCGGTTGTTGTTCTGCGAACTCACAAGCACGGCGCATGCCGAGCGCACCGGCGCGACCCGATGACCTGTAACGGTGCCATCAATGGCCAGACTGAAGACGTCGTCACGCAGAATCTGAAAATTGTAAGAAGTCCAATTGCGCGTTGTCAGGCCTTCATTGTGAAGCATCGGCATCTTCTGATTTGCGGTCATCGAAAGATGGCAGCCATAACAAGTAGGAGCCCACGAACTGTGGCACGAGTAACAAGTCATCCGGCTGTTTTGGTGCGCCAGTTGCGATGGATCACCATTGGCGCTTCCCCATGTCGTTCCATCTTTCTGAATCGTCTTGGCCAGCCGCGATTTCTCGCTATAGTGCGGGTTGCCAGGAGTGATCGAATCGACGACCTGCACCACCTCCCACTGCTGATCTTTCTCCACCATGGAACGTTGAAACAACCGATCTCCTTCCCAATAGAAACGGCGCGCGCCCCAAGGTGTGCGCAGCCGATCAAGCACCGTGCCTCCATCAGGCGCAGCGACGCCTGATGTCCGCAACGTTGCTGGTTGCTGGATCGTGCCGTGGCAATCCACGCAATCGACTTCGATGGCATTCCGCGTTTCCCCATATAACTTTCCATTGCCGTGATTGTCCTGCTCAAAGTGGCAGTCGATACAATGCATTCCCTTTTCCAGATGAATATCCTTCAGATGGACAGCCTTTTTAAATTTGTCGGGATCATCGAAGGGAACCCGCCTATCTTCGGCATCGAGAAGATTGCCTTTGCGATCGTGCTTAAATACCGCGCGGAAAATCCATCCGTGGCTGTGGAAGTCGGCAAACTGGGTATTCTTGAGGTCCTTATTAAATTCTGGCGTACCCGTTCTCTCGAGAAAATCCACATCCGACCATAAACCGCGAATCGCCGTCCGCTCCGGATTGCGCGCCTGCACCTCGTGCTGTTCCTTCGCACTTGGATTGCGCTGCTCCTTGGGATACATCTTGTCGCCGTCGATCTCGTTGTCCCACCACGTGTAGCCAAAGTACGTTGCCACCATGTTGGTGCCCGGATGAATGTGGCACACGATGCACTGACTCGACGGAATCGATCGTGTGAACTCATGTTTGATGGGATGTCCAGGCTCATTCTTTGGGATCGTCGGATCGGTGGTTGCACTCTGGCCCAAGTTCCCCACCACGGAATAATGCCCCGAGTGTTCCGGCGAACGATCGTTGGCGTAGATCACGTGGCAAGCGCTGCATCCGCTCGCGCGATAATCGCCCGCTTGATCGTTGGTCCCCGGAAAAGACAACAGGGGATCGAGCAGGCGCGTTTTTTGCAAACCGAGAACGGTAGGATCTGTGCGCAACAGCGTGCCGAAGCCGCGCTCGCCGAGTTTCACATCCGGCTTTCCCGGCTGTTCGTCGAGGCTGGGAATGCCGACCTCAGGTTTCTTTTCGCCGCCTCGCTCAAACACGCGCAACACATTGCCTGGCTGCGATACCTCCCATCGCTCGATAGGCTCGATATAAGGAAGCACGCCTTTGGTGCGCGTCTCCTCCGAAGTCGGCCGCGGAAACGTTTCCAATCTCTGCGGCTTTCCGTCCGGGCCATAGCTTTCGCCAAAGAACGGGTTCTTCAGCGGAACTGCACCATTGTTATAAAGCGCCGCGCCCCACAGCATCGCGCCATGCGTCATCATGCTGGTCTGAACGCGTCGCACCTCCAAACTATGACAACCCGATCGGCCGCAAGTTTGCCCCGCCACACGAAGGTCGCCGGGATTTACAAATTTGATGTAATCCGCGTCTTCTTTCAGCCACTGCGTATAAGCGCGAACCGGATTGGCAGAGGATCGAGTGCTCCCCGCAAAACGGGAACGAGGATGAGCCTGCCTCGCCAATTCCTCATATCGCGGCGATGCTTTCGCAACGCCCGCCGGTAGCGAGATTTGCGCATCTCCTCCATGACAGTCGTTGCAACCGAGGCGCACGGTTCCAGTGCTGTGCATGGTCGCGCTGTCCATTGGATTATGGCAACTAACGCAACCCGCTGATCTTTGCTGCGCTTCATCGAGCGAATCTCCGAGGCCCGGCGGGCTTTGCTCAGTGTTGGCTTGTGCCGACGGCCCGGCAGCATGTCCTGACGCTGAAGTTCGGGCCAAAACATGAAACGCCGCCGGCGCCACGCATGTGATTGCCGTCACGAGCAGGACTTGCGCAAATCGTCGCCCCATACAAAACCGCATAGCGTTAATTCAAAACGTCAGCCTGATAGTGGTGAAGCCGGAGATTAACACGCGTTTATTGAAGATTTCCTCAAACCCTCCGCCCGGAAGCAAGTTTGATACTCCCGCCGTGATCACAATATTTTCAGTTAACGGTGGCCGATACTGCACACCCATCCCGCTGTCTGTGCCGATGCTGTGCCGGATGCCCGGCTGCGCCAGCACGATTTGCAGCGGCTCGGTGCGGTCAAATCTCAGATAATTCGCGTTCACAAAAGCGCGCAGCTTGGGAGTCACATTAAAATCAGCACCCGCGTTGAATACATAGACTCCGGGGTCCACGAAATTCGCCTGCCCTTCTTCCTTATTCGTACGCAAGCTGACCAGCAAACTGCCGGGATTGGTGAGCGCAATTCCCGTGCCTGTCAGGCGAATGCCTTGCTGATCAAAAAAGCTGAACGCTCCTCCGGCAAAATTCGTCTCATCGACAATCGTATCGAAGCCGCGCGCGCTCGAATCACGGCCGCCTCCCAGCGCATCCGACCGATTGCTCGGATCGCCCGACGCGTAGAAAAATGACGACCGGAAGCGTACCCAATCTTTATCCACCGACAATTCCAGCGCCGCCATTCTCCCATCGATATCCACGCGGCGTCCCGCGATCGGATTGAGCGTGTCGTGGCCCAGCGCCTGATAAAACGCGTGGCTCACATTCAGGCGGCCGATGTGTCCGTTGCTGGCCCAGCCCAGGTAATATGCATGAATGCCGTGCGGCGCAATCAGCCCGACAGGTTCAGGACGAACCAGGAATCCATTGTCGTCGTAGTGAATTGAGGGATCGTCGCGGTTATAGTGGAAACTAAATTCCGTGGTATAGCCCTTGGCAAAGAAATCCTGGATGTACACGTTCCCGACGTAAACCTGTTGATGACGGGGCTGAAATGTATTCAATCCGCTATTCGTGTTTTTCTCCAGAAAATAAAACCAAGCCAGGTTGTAGTTAATGCGGTTCGAACGCAGATTGCCAAAGATGCGGACGCCAGGTTGCTCCTCGGCAAAAATAAATCCGCGAAAATCGCTGATAAATTGCTGGATGCCCGCTCTGACGGAAACGAAATCAAAATTCGGGCTCAGGTCGTGAATTTTGGCCTCGACAAATCCCTCCTGCAACCCAGTGTGGGTATCGAAGCGATTGGTACCATCACGGGCGTCAACATTGACCAGCCCACGCTCGCGCGTTTGCAGGAAGTTGAGATTGAACTCCGGCGTAAAACGTATGCGGAAATCGATCGGCCGAAAACTTGTGTCGCCTTCAAAAAGATCAAAAGAGAGACGAAAACTCTGCGCGGCGAATCCCTGTTCGCCGCGGCCGAAGAAATCGGAGCTGCCGCCTTGCTCAGCCGATACCCCGCTCGGCACCGGCAAGCGGCGCACGTCCAGTCCTGTGATGCTCGTCCCCGTGAAATTAAAAAACCATCGCTCGCCCCATTTCTCACCAAAGACCGGCTCGTCTCCCTTGATGCGGCTGCGATTGAACGGATCGTACCAGTGGCCCTTGGTATACGGGTATTCGCCACTCTTGCCATAGCGCTCCCAAGCCGGCATGGGAACATTCCAGCGGTCCGGTTCCTTCGCAAAATTCGCTGAATCCGGCGGCAGTTGCTCAGGAGCGATCCCAAGCGGCCCCGGGGAAGACGCGGTTTCGCTGGTTCGCAATCCGGGGTACGGGCTTATCTGAGAAGACGGTGGCGCAGGTGACGAAGCCGCAGCGCCCGGCACTCCAGATGACCCCTTCGTCGCCGCAGTCGCGCTGGCGATCGGCTCCAGCTCCAGATCCTTCACCTCCGCGTCTTTAATTTCAAGAAGGGATAGATCAAGCGTCTGAAATCCCTCTTTCTCGGCCCTGACCTCATAGCTCCCAGGCGACAACTCAGTGAAGCGGAAGATGCCCTCAGCATCCGTCGTCTTTTCGCGAACCACAACACCAGCCCGAAGCAAAACGATTTTCACTCCCGGGACGTCCAAACGAGTCTGCCGATCTCTCACCGTTCCTTGCAGTGAAGTTGTGTTGGTGGCTGCGTGGCCTGGGATTCGCTGCGCTTGTCCTAACGCCGCAACTTGCAGCGCGACCAGACACAGCAGCGCGGCCACAGAAGTCCACGCCTTCATCAACAATGACATTCTCGCCAAGTCAATCTTCATCGCCAAATGGAGTCGCTTCTGATGGCCGTTATCAGACGGGCCCTAACACCTATCACAACCACAACCCGGGAGCAAGCGTTGCTTGACTTTGTATCGCTCGCCGTCATAATGGACCATCGCGAAAACACAAAGGCACGGTTATGAACACGAGGTTATGAAGACTGGAAGGGAGAATTATTTTCTGGTAAGGCTTTCCGCATTCTCTCTCGTGGCTTTTGCGGCTGCTCTGTTGTGCTTGTCCTGTGGAGGCGGATCTTCCTCATCGAGCTTGCCCGATCCTCCTCCCGCAGCGACTCCGCTCAGCATCGCCGACGTAACTAACGTTGTCCAAAACGCGGTAACATCGGTGAACGCTCCCATGGTAGTCGCGGTTGCCGACCGCGCCGGAAATATTCTCGCAGTATTCGAGACACCGGGAGCCCCGACAGCTTCAATCGGAAATTTCGGCCAGACCGTTCCCGCCGACGAACTAGCCGTTAGCCTCGCTCGTACCGCAGCTTTGTTCAGCAACGATCAAGCTCCGCTCTCTTCTCGCACCGTTCGCTTCATCAGCGGCGTTCATTTTCCGCCCGGAGTTGCCGGCACTCCCAACGGTGATCTCTACGGCATCGAAAATACCAATCGCGGCTGCGCGCTAAGCACAAACTATCTTCCCGGTCAGGGTTTAAACCCATCTCTGTCGATCGACGGTTCCAGCTTCGGCCTCGGCATCATTACGGGCAAAGCTGACACCGATGACAGCAACCCGCTCGCAGTCAATCCCGGCGGCGTGCCTTTGTTCAATGGCGGAGCAGTCGGCGGCGTAGGCGTCGTGAGCACATCGCCGGCGATCGCCGAATACGCCGCCTATTCCGGCGCAATGAATTCCGGATTGCTACCGACCCCCGCTCAGCTTCCTCCGCCCGGCGTCGTGATCGTCGGCGGCATTGCGCTGCCATTCGTTGCCCAGACCACGCAGCCGGCAGGCACATCTCCCGGTCCCTTCGCAGGTTCGTACAGCGTGTCCGCAACGGCAGGCACGTTGCCGCCGGAGGGATACCTGGTGGGTCCGAATGCCGGCAGCGCGCTCTCGCAGAGCGACGTCGACGAAATCATCATGAATGCCGTGGCCACAGCAAACACAACCCGCGCCGTCATTCGGCTCCCGCCGGGTTCGCGCACGAAGATGACGATATCCGTCTCGGATCTCGACGGCACACTTCTCGGCCTCTATCGCATGCACGATGGCACCGTATTCAGCGCCGACGTTGCGGCAACGAAAGCCCGCAATGTGATCTGGTTCAGCACCACCGGAGTGCGGGATTTGCCCGGCGTTCCGTCGGGCACGGCGGTGACGAATCGCACCGTCGGCTTCGGAGCGCAACCCATGTTTCCGCCTGGCATCGACGGCTCGGGAGACGGGCCATTTTTTCCTCTATATCTTTTCGATACTGCCAACCCTTGCACCCAGGGATCGGAAGGCGGCTCGCCCAACACCAACAACATGAGCGGAGTCGTCTTTTTCCCCGGCAGCCTGCCGCTTTATCAAAATGGCGTTCTCGTNGGCGGCTTGGGCGTCAGCGGTGACGGCGTCGATGAGGATGATTTCGTCACTGCGGGCGCAGTCAATGCCGCTTGCGGATCAGGCGGCCCGTGTGGCGTGCCTGATTTTCAGGCGCCGGTAAATATCCGCGCCGATCAGGTCGTGCTCGACAACGTGCGCCTGCCCTATCTGAAGTTTCCAAGGAATCCTACTGAGTGAGCACAATAACGACTTGCCGTGGTGAATGCGCTGCCTCGTCAACGCACGCTGAAAACGGCGAGGCTCTCGCCTGGCAATGAGAGATGTACTTTGCCGTTTACTATCTCCGCGGGCGCATTCCCAAAAACCGCCCGCAACTGGTGCGCGCTTTCAAGCGGTGTGTTTTCGACCGGGATATCGAGTTCTCGCGTCGGAAGCGCGTTGTTGTAAATCACCAGCAGTTTTTCTTCTGGTAACTCGCGCAGAAACGCATAGTAGGTATCGTCCCATCCGATGTGCCACTGCTTTCCCGTGCGTAGCGCACGATGGCTCTTGCGCAGCGCCAGCAGCGACTGCACGTGCCCGAACACATCCTGCTCCTCGGCAGTGCGTCCACTGGTAATGAAAGCGTTGTGCTGATCGCCCGCAAAACCTCCCGGAAAATCGCGCCTGTTGTCCGGGTCGTCTCCGCCTTGCATTCCGATCTCATCACCCGAATAAATTTGCGGAATCCCACGCAAAGTCAGCAACAATGAAAACGCAGCTTTCAGTTTGGCGGGGTTGCTCCCTTTTTCGCTAACAAACCGCCGGTCGTCGTGATTACCAATAAAAGTGACCAGTGTCTCGGGATGCGGATAGAGCTCATCATGTCGCAGCACCTCGACAATTTTTTCCATCGGCGCCCCTTGAATCACAACGTCGCGCAAGGCGTGGCAAAGCGGGAAGTCAAAAACCGTGGCCAGGCCGGAATCGACACCATCGAACTGCGTTCGTCCGCCTTCAAAAAACGACGCGATGGCCGAATCCGAATCGGCCACTTCGCCAACGTCCATGATCTGCGGATAAACCATCCGCGGATAAGCCTCATGCAGCCGCTCGTGCCATCCACTCCAAAACTGCCGCGTCGAATATGGAAATGTATCCAGGCGGAATCCGTCCAAGCCGGCAATCTCCATCCACCACATCGCATTCTGCGCCAGATAAACAGCAAGCTTGGGGTCGTCCGGATTCAAATCAGGCAACTTGTTGGCAAACCAGCCATCGAGCGTGTTGATATATTCTCGCGGCGAAGCATGCGGATCGACCAGCCCTGAGAAGCTATAAGACGGCTCCAGATGGTGCGCCGCCGTGCCGTGAATCCACGTAGGCGTCGGCGGATCATCCGCCCACGGATGATGCGGACCCGTGTGATTGACGACGTAATCGATCAGCACCTTCATGCCCAGCCGATGCGCATCCGCCACCAGCCCCTGATATTCCTGCATCGCCCCCATGTGCTCGTCGAGAGCGTAAAAGTCGACAACGTGATACCCGTGATAGTCGGAGTCCGTGTTCTTCCACACCGGAGTCAGCCAAAGAGTGTTGACTCCGAGATCATGCAGATAATCCAGATGCTCGCGAATGCCGCGCAAATCGCCGCCGTGATACGCCATCGGATTACCGCGGTCGTAAATTTCGTTCGAGCCGAGAGGCTGGTCGTTCGTCGAGCGATCATTCGCTGGCCGATCATTCGTCGGACGATCGTTCGAAGGATCGCCGTCAGCGAAACGGTCCGGCATAATCAGATAGATGACATCGTCGCGATTAAACCCTTCAAAGCGTCCGCGCGACTCGGCGCGAGCCAGCAGTGGCAATTGCACCGCAGTCGATCCCGCCGAAGTAATCACGCGCAAAGAAACAGCTTGCGATCGCAGATTCGAACTCAGCCGCAAACGAACGAAAAGATAATGCCCGTTCGCCGAAGCTTCCGCGCCCAGCGCACTCACACCCTGCGCCGAGCTCTCCACCCGTGCGCCGCCGAAATTTTCACCGGTAAGCAGCAGCGTAAGCTCAGGCGTGTAGTTCAGCCACCAATTCGGCGGCTCGATCTTCCGAACCACCGGAGCGGGCACACCTTCGCTGCCTGCGGCCGTAGCCGCCTGCGACCACGCCGGTAGCCTGACCAGGCATGCCATGGCCAGCGAGAACGCGACAATGCGTAGAGTTTTCATGGCAGCCAAAGACCAAGGACCATCCAGGTGTACGCCAGCGAGCGATGCAGAACAAAGGCCGACTCACGACCGTGCGCTCGAAGCGAGTTGAATGCGAAGCAGGGGAAGCATCGCGCTCCCCTGCCCTCGCCCCGCTTAGAACGTGATGCGAACCGCCAGCTGCAACTCGCGCTCCGATGAGAGCCGCGTCACCGCCGGATTGATGGTGGTCGTAATCCCATTCACCGGCGTTGCCGTGCTCAGGTTCTGTTGGAAGCTGCCGTTCTGGAACTGCGGATGGTTCAGCAGATTAAAGACGTCAGCGCGGAACTCCAGCTTGTAGCGCTCCCGCATAGTGAAGTCCTTCATCATGCCCGTATCCCAGTCATGGAACCCAGGCCCGAAGAGGGCGTTCCGCCCCAGATTGCCCGGGCGAGTATAGTCTCCGGCCCCGTTTAGCGGCGGTGTGGAGAAGGCACCGCTCACAAGGCCTTCGCCAGTGGCGTGGTCAATTCGCACCGAAACCGGTCCGGTCACGTCCGGGCGGTCTTGCGGCGAGCCGGGGTAGTTGAGATCAAATGGAGTACCAGATTGCAGTGTGACAATGTTGTTCCACTGCCACCCGCCGAGAATATAATCGGCGACCGGCGACCAGTCAGCGCCGACTTGTTTTCCTCGGCCGAAAGGAAGTTCATACATCGACGCAAAAACGAAACTGTTGCGGATATCCTGATTCGCATTTCCTTTGTTGAGTCCGAGCAGCGCGTTTCCATTGCCATCCACAAAAAGTGGATTGGTGCTGCTGATCGGTTCGAAAGCGCCGTCCGAGTTGTCGATGGTATGCGAAAAGGTGTAGGCGGTGGTGAACAACAGTCCTTTGCTCAGGCGTCGATTGAAGCTGGCCTGCAACCCGTTATAGGTACCACTCCCGATGAAAGCGTATTCGTTGACCGCCCCACCCAGGTTGTACCAGCGCTGATTAAAGGCGCCCGTTTGAAACTCGGCGAGCTGCACCGCATTGGCATTGAAGGCTGTCGCCAGGTTGCTCATCTTGGTTCCCACGTAGGCAAGGTCGAGGGCCATATTCGTTCCCACTTGCCGTTCGAGTTGGACGTTCCATTGCTGCACGCGCGAGTTTTTACTGTTAGTGGGCCAATAGATCACGTTCACGTTGGTGGGATCGTTAACATTTACCGTGCTTACAGCTGAGGGCAGCGGATTGGTGGCATCGAGCCAGTTGTTGTCAGGAGGTGTGGGTGGATTCGGCGAGGGCCCCTGGCCACTCAGGGTGATTCGAAACCCGGACGGACTCTGCGTCGCACAGTTGCTGTTAGCGCCCGGGCAAGCCTCGTAACTCGAAGTGCCATTGAAGTCCGGATTGTTGCTCAGTTGTTCGCCGACACCGCCGCGATCAAGGTAGTAGAAGATCCCATATCCTCCCCGGAGTACAGTCTTACCATTTCCAAATAGATCATAAGCAAACCCGACGCGCGGCGCCCAGTTGGTCTTGTCATTGTTAATCAGGCTCCTGGGCAGTCCCGCCGCTCCGGAGCTGCCCGGCGTAATCAGAATTCCACTGCCCGCATCGTTCGGGTTGTTCCCAACCCAGTTGGACTGTAGGTTATTGATCTCGTATGGCCAAGTGTAATAATCGTAGCGGATGCCCAAGTTCAACGTCAGTCGATTGTTTACCCGCCAGTCGTCCTGTGCAAAGTAACCGGTTTCCCAACTGTGGGTTTCGTACAAGCCGTTGAATTGGCCGATCTCATAGTCCGGGAAGCCCGCCACAATCTCGGAAGCTTCGTATCCAGTGAACCGCCCTGTCCCCGGATAATCGTTGCCACCAAGAATAAAAGATCCTTTGGCATCGTTACCCTGCACATAGCCCAGCCGCCTCTGCCCAACCGAAGTGCCAAACTTGAAGACATGGCGTCCATGCACATAGGACAGGGCATCCTCGAATTGATAAAACTTTTGATCGACGTTGTAGGGTCCACCGTCTCCCTGATAAGTAATCTCCGAAGCGCTGCCACCGATCAGGACTTGACCGCCCAGCAGCGGCGTCGGATTCGCTCCCGGAATTCCGATTGCCGCACCCAGCTTCTCATTGATGTCTGGCGGATTGTAGCCGTAAACCGAGCTGAGATAACCAAACCGGAATTCATTCACTATGTTCGAGCTAATGGTCCGCGTGTAGCCCGCCGCAATTCCGCGCGGATGGTTGATGTTGTCGCCCGAACCAAAACCAGAAGGATCGTTCGGTCCGAGACTGTTCGTGACCGTGAAATTATCTTGCCCGTAGCTGTAACGGAAAAAGATCTGGTCCCTCTGCGTAGCATTAAAGTCGACCCGAATATCGAAATCGTTGAAATCGCGAATCTGCTGGCGGTCGGTCGTGTAGTTGTTGATCAGCGTACCCGCCGTCGGCGCAGTATTCGGCTCGGGGAAAGTCTGCAGATATTTCAAACCAACCGGATTCGGGTTGGTAATGATGTTGGTGGCGGTTGTGCCATTCCAGCCGAACGGTTCGCAGGTAACCGGATCAAAGATATAACCAAACGAGATGGGATTCGTGGGCGTTCCCGCATTGAACAGCGGGTTCCCCACCGCGCATTGCGGAACGCTTGGTGTAGTCAACGTGAGCAACTGGGAAAAGTCGGAGATCCCCGTCTCCCCCGGAGCCGTTCCCTTCATCTGGTCGGTCGGAACCGTATCGTGCTCCACGCCATTCGGTTGAATCTGCCGCCGCCCCTGATAGTCGCCGAAGGCGAACAATTTGTTCTTCCAGATCGCCCCACCCAGCGTGCCTCCGAACTGCGCCTGCCGGAATTGAATCGGACCGGTTCCGCCGTAAGGCTCAGCGTCTGCAAAACCGCTGCGGCGGAAGAGAAAGGCCGATCCGTGCAGCGCGTTGGTTCCCGACTTGATGCTCGTCTGAATAATCGCGCCGCCGCCCTTGCCATACTCCGCAGGCGCCACGCTGGTATTCACACGAAATTCCTGGATCGCTTCCGCCGGCGGGAAGAAGATGATTCCGTTAACGAACGCATCGTTGTTGTCGACGCCGTCGAGAATGAAATTGTCTGCCTGCGGTCGCAGGCCGTTCGCTGACAGCGCCGCGCCGCCAGTTTCGGAGTTGCGGAAGGTCTCCGCGTTGGTTCCCGAACTACCGCCGGATGCAATATCGCCGTACGCGCCACGGGTCACGCCCGGAGTCAGCAGCGCGAGCTGCGTGAAGTTGCGGCCGTTCAGCGGCAGTTCCGTCACCTGCCGTCCCTGAATCACCTCGCCGGTACTCGATGTCGAGGTATCGACCAGCGGCACGTCGCTGGTCACGTCGACGGTAGTGGCGGCCTCGCCGGTTTGCAGCTTCAGGCTGATCTCCTGCACCTGCGAAACTTCGAGAGTAAAATCGGCGCTTGAAGTCTTGAATCCCGGTGCCTTCACATCGATATGGTACCTTCCTGCGCTCAACGCATTCACCGTGTATTCGCCAGCACCACCCGTTTGCGTCGTCACCGTTCGGCCCGTCGCCGTGTTGGTTACGGCAACGGTCGCATTCGGTATGACTGCGCCGGTAGGATCTGTAATATTTCCAATGAGGCGGGCTGTGTCGGTTTGCGCCAGAGCCAGTCCGGTCAGGCACAACACCAGAATGAGCGCCAGAGAGAATTTACTTTTCACAATTCCTCCAATTACGGGGATGTCTTCGAGGGCATCCACGGGAACATCGGGAGTTCTTTGCAACCACACTCTTCCGTCTACCGGCTACAAGAACCTGCAAGTTCTAGTGCAAAGCGAACGGTAGCGGACGTTTCACTAGGTTTTTAAACGGTTACTGAGTTAAAATGCTGAAATCGCACGCGATACCTTCGCTGTTACATCAGTGTTAAATGTCCGTTACCCGCACTCTCGCCGCCGCTCCCGAACAACTATTCCAACAAATAGATAACATTATTAAAAGTCATAGCCTGCGGGGCTCTGAATCTCTCTGCAAACTCCTGCAATATCTCGCAAAACAAGCTCTCGAACATCCCGACGCCCCTTTGAAGGAGTATCAGATTGCCACTGAAGTCTACGGCCGGCCCGCGGACTTTGATCCCCAATCGGATTCGACTATCCGCGTCCAAGCCGGTCGCCTTCGCATGAAGCTGGCCGAGTACTATGCCAGCGAGGGGGCCTCCGATCCCATCGTCGTCAAGATTCCAAAGGGCAGCTATCACCTCACATTTGAGCCGAGGCTGCCCGATCCGCAAACCCAGCCGCCGGCCGCGCCAGCCACCGAAGCGCCACGCAGCATCGTCGTCGAAGTTGTTCCCAGAGCTTGGCGCGTCGCCGTTGCCGTGCTACTGCTCGCACTCATCGTCTCGTCGATCGTTCTAGGGATCATGTTGTGGAATCGCAAATCGGCGGCTCCGATATCGGCAGTCGTTAGCGCTTCGCCAGCGGCCGGGCCGCTCGCCAGCTTTTGGCGGCCTTTTACCGCAGACGTCGAAGAGCCGTGGGTTATCTATAGCAATGCGGCCTTCGTCGGACGCCCCGAGACAGGAATGCGCTACTACAACTCGCTCCAGGATTCGAAGAGCGCCGTCTATGACCACTACACCGGAGTCGGAGAGGTACTGGCGATCCACGCGCTCGATGACGCTTTCGATTCACTGGGACGAAGAATCCTGGTGAAGCGCGGCAGTTTGTTCACGCTCGACGACGTGAAGAACAACAACCTGATCTTCGTCGGCTCGCCATCCGAAAATCTGTCGCTGCGCGACATTCCGAACATGCAGGAATTTGTTTTTCAGCGAGTGGCGTCCGGCTCACGTCAAGGCGATCTCTCAATCGTAGACCGGCACCCGAAATCGGGTGGGGTCAGCGCCTACCTCGCAAGCCCTTCCGATGCCCCTCTGACGGAAGATTACTCGGTGATCGGGTTAATCCCCGGGATAGGGGCCGGCCGGTACGTCATGATTCTGGCGGGAACAACCACATTCGGCACGCAAGGCGCGGTGGAATTTGTTTGCCGGCAAGAGTCGCTGGAAAAATTGCTGCATGAAATTCCTGGAGCGAACACGGGATCAATCGGGCCATTCGAAGCGCTGGTCCGAGTGAAAATTGCGCGCGGAGTCCCGGTAGCAACAGAACTCGTAGCGGTGCGCGCGCGATAAGGTTGCTAGCGAGTCGATAGTCGCTCGCAAACACCGAGTGGCCGAGTATTAGCGAACGACTAACGACGAGCAACTAACGACTGCCTCACGACTTCGCCGCAAACGCATTGCCCGGAAGCGAACCGCTCGGATGCCGCAGATCGTAGAAGTCCTCCACGCGCTGCGTCAGAAGCGCCGCCAGAATAAAAAACAATCCTCCCGCCACCACTGCGGCGATTCGATTGTTATTCAGCAGATGCCCCATGACCCAGCCAAACCCAAGCGACGCCGTAATCTCCGGAATCACGATAAAAAAGTTGAATATCCCCATGTAGACTCCTGTCTTTCCATGAGGCAGCGATCCCGCCAGAATCGCGTAGGGCATCGAGAGCGTGCTGGCCCATGCGATCCCTACTCCGGCCATGGATAACAGCAGCAGAAATTTGCCGTGAATCACGGCCACGGAAAGCAAACCTGCGCCGCCGCACAACAAGCAGAAGCTGTGCGTGGCCTTGCGCCCGTATCGCTGCGAAAGCTCGGGCAGCAAAAAAGAAAATCCAAAACACACCAGCGAATACATTCCAAAACAAACGCCGGCCCACTCCACGCCCGCCGAATACAGAGGAGAACTCGTGTCAGCCGCACCGAAAACATTGCGCGCCACCGCCACCGGAAAGTACAGCCACATGCAGAACAGCCCCAGCCAGGTGCAGATCTGCACCCAGGCCAGTTGCCGCATGGTGCGCGGCATTTCGCGGATCGACGCAATGATTTCTCGCGCGCTGGTGGCCAGACCCGCGTGTCTGCTCTTCTCTTTCTGAAACTCCGCCAGATTCTCCGGCGGATATTCTTTCGTAGTAAATACCGTCCACAGCACAGCCCCCAAAAACGCCGCCGCGCCAATGTAGAAAGAAAGACGCACAGTCAAAGGGATGGTCCCAGCCGCAGTCGTTCCCCGCACGTGAAAAACATTCGTCAGCAGATACGGCAGTGCTGAAGCAATCACCGCGCCCAATCCAATAAAAAGGCTTTGCATCGCAAAACCGCGAGTGCGCTGAAATTCCGGCAGCAGGTCCGCCACGAACGCGCGAAACGGTTCCATGCTGATGTTGATGCAAGCGTCAAGCACCCACAGCAGACCCGCTGCCATCCACAGCGCCGAACTGCGCGGCATCAGAATCAGCGCCATCGAACTGAGAATCGCGCCCCCGAGAAAGTAAGGACGACGCCGGCCCAGCCGGCCCCAGGTGCGGTCGCTGGCGTGCCCGATGATCGGCTGCACGATCAATCCAGTAAGCGGCGCCGCCAGCCACAAAATCGGAATCTGATCGGCCCTCGCCCCCAGATATTCATAGATGGCGCTCATGTTCGCCATCTGCAATCCCCAGCCAAACTGTATGCCGAGAAAGCCGAAGCTCATGTTCCAAATCTGCCAGAAGGTTCGTGGTGGCTGGTCCATAACTTCTCGTGTCGAACGATCTGCCGAGGACTCTCTTATCGTGACAGGTCCCTGTCGGCAATTCTCCCTACCGATCGTACAGCGCGACCAGCGCTCGCAGCCGCGCGCTCAACTCGCCGCTCAAAGCACCCGGCCGATACCGCCATTTCCAGTTTCCGCTGACCTTGCCCGGCAAATTCATGCGCGCCTCGCTCCCCAACCCGAGCACATCCTGCAACGGGACGACAGCCACATCTGCCACCGACGACAGCACCGCGCGGATCATGACCCAGTTGATCTCGGAATCATCATGAAAGTTAAGATAGGCGCGCGCAAATTCGTGCTCCTTCAGAACATCTTCAGCTGTGCGCGTGCTGTCGCTCGCGCCCGAACTCCTCCACCAGCCGAGGGTAGTGTCATTGTCGTGGCCGCCGGTGTAGGCAGCGAGATCGCGACTGTAATTATGCGGACGAAACGATGGCCCCTGCGGATCATTGCCGAACGCAAACTGCAAAAGACTCATCCCCGGTAGACCGAACTGCTGCCGCAACTTCTCGACCGGAGGAGTAATCACGCCCAGGTTCTCCGCCACAATCGGCAACTCGCCAAACGCGCTTTGCAACGCCGACAGAAGATTCGCTCCCGGCCCTTTGACCCAGCGCCCGTGAATCGCGGTGGTTTCGCCGCCAGGAACCTCCCAGTAAGATTCAAAGCCGCGAAAATGATCGAGCCGCACCATATCGAAAAGCGCGAGGGAGTCGCGAAAGCGCTCGATCCACCATTTGTATCCGTTGGCGGCAAGCAAATCCCACCGATAAATAGGATTCCCCCAAAGCTGCCCGGTCGCGCTGAAATAGTCAGGCGGCACGCCGGAGACCACGGTTGGGCTGCCCTGATCATCGAGATAAAACAGATCAGGATGCGCCCAAACGTCCGCGCTATCGTGAGCAACATAGATTGGAATGTCGCCCATGAATCGTACGCCGCGCTGCTGACAGTAAATCTTGAGACGTTCCCACTGCTGAAAAAATTCAAACTGCCAGTACTTATAGGCCTGCACTTCGGTCGCGAGCTTTTCCGACCATTCGCTCATCGCCCGCGCGGCTCGCCCGCGAATCTGTGGGTCCCATAATGTCCACATGATTCCATTGTGCGCATCTTTGCAAGCCATGAAGAGCGAGTAGTCGTTGAGCCACCAACCAGCGGTTTCGCAAAAGCGGTCGAAGGCCGCCCGATCGGCGCGCGAACCATCGGCCAGGAAAACTTGCGCGGCTCGCCGCAGAGCCGACATGCGAAATTCGATCACCGGCCCATAGTCGACAAAGTCCTCCGGAAACGGCGCCCCAGCCCGAGTCAGGTCTGGCGCTTCAAGCAAACCCTTCTCCTGCAGTCGCTCAAGACTGAGCAACATCGGGTTGCCGGCAAAAGCGGAAAAGCACTGATACGGAGAATCGCCATACCCCGTGGGATTCAGCGGCAACACTTGCCACAGCTTCTGCCCGGCGGCGACGAGGAAGTCGGCGAATTCGTATGCGCACGGACCCAGATCGCCGATGCCGAAGCGTCCGGGGAGAGAAGTCAAGTGCAACAGGATGCCACTACAACGGGGAAATTTCACTCCGTAACCATACTCAGATTGGCGGCATTAGAGCAAGGCGTGACCCATGTTTAAGAGTCGTAGTGGATTTTTTTGCCTTGTGTTAAGCGCTAAGAAGAAATCACGCGAGCACTAAATATTTCCGCGGATGAACTTCCAATTTTGCCGCCACCACCAGCCATTCGTGAAGATAATCCATGCGTTGCTTCAGCAGTCTTTACGATAAGCCGACCCTGCTCAGACCGGTCACTGGCCTATCGATTACCTGTCCCGAAGGACACTCGGTTATTCGCGACTGGACCGCGTCGTCCTGATCGTTCGTTATCTGCCCAAAACCTTTCGCTCGTCGAAGAATAGCTACATGCACCGCGCCTGCGCGCGACATGTTCAGTCGCAGGCCGACGTGCAGCTGCTCCACATCCCCCGCCGTGCGGCCTCCCGCATGGAAATAGGAGAAGCGAAGTGAAACGTCATTATCTCCCACGCACTTTGGTGGGCTACGGATTCGTTTGCGTGAGTGTCTTTCTGTTCGCAGCGACTGCCCGTGGACAACTCGCGGTGACTCCTTCCAGCGTCAACTTCGGTAGCGTTCAGGTCGGCAGCAGTGTGTCGCAAACCGTGAGTCTGAACAATACCGGCGACGGAGATTTGCTGATTTACCAAGCGACAGTAACAGGGACCGGCTTCAGCATCAGCCCGCCCAAGATGCCATTGTTCCTGCGCCCGGGCCAGAGCGCGAGCTTGACCACGACCTTCGCGCCGCTGTCCACTGGCACGACCGCTGGGAGCATTTATCTCGAATGCTCAAGAATCCTCGCAAGCCGCCACTCGAACGTAGTGACCGTAGCCCTCACGGGAACAGGCACGGGAACACCCGCTGGTCAACTCACTGCCAACCCCACCGGCCTGCCCTTCGGCAATGTTCAAGATGGTAGTAACACGAGTCTATCCGAGACCCTCACCAACACCGGCGGAGCCAGCCTCACTATCTCGGCCGCCAGCGCCAGCGGGACTGGATTCAGCTTGAGCGGACTGTCCCTCCCCGTGACTTTAGCGGCTGGACAGAGCACTTCGTTCTCCGTACTTTTTTCTCCGAGCGCCGCCGGCGCTGCCAGCGGCAGCGTCAGCATCACCTCGACCGCATCGAATGCCAACCTGAGTATTCCTCTCACCGGCACCGGCGTGACGCAGGGAACACTGGCCGCCAACCCCACCAGCCTGCCCTTCGGCAATGTTCAAGATGGGAGCAGCACA
>JGI12635J15846_10000461_pt1 | contig 34699 bp, 35 predicted proteins | sample BlaSpr_A8_OM2_M2_FD_15846 | JGI IMG/M metagenome (IMG submission 15846)
CGGCGACGCTCCGGGTGCAAGTCCAGAATCTGACCAATTCCTATTATTGGAACATGGGGACCAGTCCCGGATTCTCGCAGTTCCAGCCACGGAGTGTGTTCGGCTATCTGACGGCTGACTTCTGAACTCTCGGAAATCATTCCGCGCAGAGAGCATCCGTCCGATAGGATGTCAAGAGACCTGCCGCACCGCAGACGACGGTATAATCGCCGGACCCTCCAGCACAGGCACTCTTCCATGCGGTTCAAGCACCTCGCGAAGCCGCTGTCGCGTCTCTTTGGCAAACCGCCACCAGAGGCAGCAGCGCCGGCGGATCCGATCGCGGCACTCGATTCAGCGGCGCCGCGGCGCCTCATCGCCACCGCGCTCGGCGCTGGAGACGAAGCGCAGCGCGCGGCGGCCATCCGCAAACTCGAGGACGGCGAGAGTCTCATGGCGCTCGCAGGGTTCCGCGCCGATGCTGCGGACGCGGTGCCGGCGAGTCTGGAACGCACCGCGCAGCAGCGCCTCGCGCACCTCGTCGATGCAGGAACCCTTGATTTCGACCAGCTGTGCGCTGCTCGAGGGAATGAGTCCGCACTCCTGGCCGTGGCGGGATATTGCAGCGACCCCGGGCGGCTGTCCCGCGCGTTCGCCTCGATCGAGGATCCCCGGCGCAGGGCACGACTCGTCTTGGACGGCCCTTCGAGCCACATCCGTCAACTCGCGGCGCAATCCGTATCGGACCCCGCAGAGCTCAGGCAGCTCTTGAAGCAGCTGCGCGGCAAGGACAAGGGCGTCTACAAGATCATCCGGGAGAAGTGCGACGCCCTCAATGCCGAAGACCAGCGCATCGCCAAAACCCGAAGCGCCGCCGTCGGCGCCTGCGAGTCGCTCGAGCGGCACAGTCATCGGGTCCACGACGTGATTTACGAGCCGACCTTCCGGCACTTCCATACGCGCTGGCAGGCGCTGGCGCCAGAGGCCCCCCCGGAGATTCGCGAGCGCGCATCCAAGGCCATCGAGCGCTGCGAGAACATCATCGACGAGCACCACCGACGGCTCGCGCAGCAAGCCGCCGACGTGTCGGAGCAGGCCGCGCGGGAAGCCGCCCGCGAGCAGGCGATCCAGCTTGCCGAGCTCGAATCGGAGCGCCTGCGCGAGGCCGCCGCCCGCGCGGCCGCGGAGGAGGCGGCGCTGCGCGAGGCCGAAGAGAAAGCACGCGCCGAACAATCCGCGGCGCAAGCGCTCGCCCTCCGCGAGATTGGCGGTCTGATCGGCAAGGCGCAGGGCGCGCTCCGTGAGGGCGGCACGGGGCGGGCGTCGGGCCTACGGCGCGCCCTCGAGGACAAGCTCGCATCGCTGCCGCTCGTGCCGCCGCCGCTCGCGCGTCAGGTACAGAAGCTCGATGCGACCTTGAATGAGCTCAAGGATTGGAAGGAGCATGCCGCGGCACCCAAGCGCGCCGCACTCATCGAGGAGATGGAAGCGCTGATCGGCTCCGCGCTCGAGCCCCGGGCGCTTGCGGATCGGGTCCGGCAATTGCAGGAAGATTGGAAGACGGTCAGCAAAGGAGTCGTCAGCGATTCGGACGCGGATTGGCAGCGCTTTCACCAGGCCGCGCAGAGCGCCTACCAGCCGTGCCGCGAATATTTCGAGGCCGAGGCGAAGCTCCGGCAGGCGAATGCGGAGCAGCGCAGGGCCATCCTCGAACGGCTGCGCGTCTTCGAGACCACGCAAAGTGGCGAGGTTGCGGACTGGCGCGCGGTGGCGGCGGTGCTGCGAGAGGCGCCGCAGGAATGGCGCCGGCATTTTCCGGTGGAGCGCGCGCCGGGCCGCGAGCTTCAGCAGGAATTCGACGCCGTGATTGGCCGGCTGCAGGACAGGCTCGCTGCGTGGCACGCGAGCAATGCGGCCGAGAAACAGGCGCTCATTCGGCGAGCCGAGCAGCTTCTCGCGCTGGAAGACGGCCGCGAGGCTGCGGAGTCGGTCAAGCGACTGCAAGCGCAGTGGAAGGCGGTGGGCGCCGCCGCGCGCGACCAAGAACGGACTTTATGGGAAGAATTTCGCGGGCACTGTGATGCGGTCTTTCAGAGGCGGGAGCAGGCGCACGCGGATTACACCGCAGGTCTTCAGGCGAACAAAGCTCGAGCTGCGGCGCTCTGTGGGGACGTAGAGGAACTTGCGGAGCGATCCGGAGCTGCTCTAGTGGAAGGCGCATCGAAGCTGGCCGAGTGGCGCTCTGCCTTCGAGGCCCTCGGTGAGCTGCCGCGCGGCGAGGAGCGCACGCTCAAGGTCCGGTTCGAGCGGGCCCTCGGTCGGGTCCAAACCGCCGTCTCGCGGCAACGAGCGAGCGAGAAGGAGCAATCGCTCGTCGATCTGTTCGAAGCCGCCCGGCGCATTCACGCGTATGGTTGGGCGCTGGCACGGGCGGCACCCGAGTCCGAGCGCGACGCGCTCAAGCGGGCGGCCGAGACTTTCATCGCCGGCGTTTCGCAGTGGCCAAGAGGGGGCGCCGAGGCGCTCACCGGCGCGTGGGCCAACGCCGACGCCGCGGTCCACACGGACCCCGAGACCGCACTCCGGATGCTGTGTATCCGCCGCGAGATCCTCGCCGATCTACCTACGCCGCCGCAGGATCAAGCCTTGCGGCGCGACCACCAGATGCGCCGCCTGGTCGAGCGCATGGGGCAACGGAGCGAAGCGGCTGCAGACGAATTCGAGACCCTGGCGCTGGAATGGGTGCGCGTCGGGGGCGTCGCACCGGATACATACGATTCTCTGCTCGAAAGATTCCGCCGTTCGACGCCACGCGTTGAAGGTTGACCTCCGCAGCCACCCCCTCTTGGTGATATCTTCGGATCACGATGGCCGAAGGCTGGAAGAAGGATTGGGAGCGCCGAATTGTCAACGGAGTGTATCCGCTGCGCCGCTTTCTGGGCCAATCAGACCACAGCGTGGTATTTCTCACCGAATACAAGGCACAAAATATCGTCCGGGCCGCGATCAAGATACTGCCGGCCGACCCGGCGCTGACGGAGGCGCAACTCGCACACTGGAGGACGGCTGCCACACTGTCTCATCCTCACTTGATTCGCCTGCTCGACTCGGGCCGTTGCCAACTCGGAGGGCACGACTTTTTGTTCGTCGTGATGGATTATGCGGAGCAGAACCTCGCGCAAATTCTTCCCGGCCGCGCCTTGATGCCCAACGAGGTGCGAGACCTGCTGCCTGCAACCCTGGATGCGTTGGCTTATCTCCACGGCAAGAATCTGGTGCAGGGCGGGCTCAAGCCGCCAAACTTTCTGGTCGTCCATGATCAATTGAGACTGGCGAGCGACACGATCCGACCCGCCGGCGAACGCACGGCAAGCACCGCTCAGCCGTCGCTGTACGACCCTCCAGAAGCCAAGGACGGCAGAGTATCCGCTGCGGGTGACATCTGGGGACTCGGCATCACGCTGGCCGAGGCCCTCACACAGACTCCGCCGGCGTGGTCCCGGGAGCGCTCCGAAAGCGTCCGCCTGCCCACCAACCTTGCGCCGGAATTCGTTGAGACGGTACAGCGATGCTTGAATCGCGACGCTGGCCTGCGCCCCACGATCGCCGAGCTCGTAGCACAACTCAACCAGCCGCCGGCGACGGCGACCCCGTCCACCACGGCGCCCCCGTCCACCGCGGCGCCCTCGTCCACCACGGCGCCCTCGTCCACCACGGCGCCCTCGTCCACCACGGCGCCCTCGTCCACCACGGCGCCCTCATCCACCACGGCGCCCTCATCCACCACGGCGCCCTCGTCCACTGCGGCGCCCGGTCTAGACGAGCCCTTGGTCCGGACACTATCCCCGCAGAATTCGCTGAAGATACGGTTTCTCGTCATCGCGATCACGGTGGGCATCATCACGGTGTGGGCGGTTTGGACCGGAGTGCACCTCATTCATAGCCATGCCGGTGCTCATCCAGCTGCTTCAATGACGCCTCGACCGCCATTGGCTGATTCGCCGCCGGCCGCCATGGACAGTCCGAAGGCAAGTATCGCCGCCTCGCTCCCCACGGTGCTTCATCAAGAGATTCCCGACATATCGCGCACTGCGCGCGAGTCGATTCGCGGCATCATCCAGATTGCAGTTCGTGTGACCGTCGATCGCCCAGGCAATGTCGTCGCGGCGACCTTGGACAATCGCGCATCAAGCAAGTATTTCGCCCGCGCCGCAACCGATGCCGCCAAGAAATGGAAGTTCGCTCAGGCCACAGACCAGGCTACGCACGTGTGGCTGTTGAACTTCGAATTCACCCGCAAGGGCACCACCGCCCACGCTGCCGTACTGCGCTGACGGGACGGGAATTGAATCCCCGACCGGGCGGATTCCAGCCCGCTGCGGGATGTTCCAAGGGCCCATCAATCAATTGCTTGCAGCGGTTTGCCGCGTGCTTTGTGCTGCGAGGCAATATTTGCCAATGCAATTGGCATAGGCAAGAATCTCGGGCGCTCCCTTTCCCGAATACCAATAACTGATTTACAAAAACAAGATGGGGTGACAAATCATGTACAAAATATTCATCTCCTGCGCCGTCGGCGCACTTACCATGGCCCCGGCGTTGGCGTCAGATAAGACCGATGTCATGGCGGTCGTCCATAAGTGGGCGAGTATTGACCCGAGTGCCCTTGGATCAATCTGCGATGATGAGACTACCGTTATCGATTCAGCTCCGCCGTACGAGTGGCACGGTTCGGGGGGCTGTTCAAAGTGGCTCAATGACTATGGCGCATTCGTCAAGCAGAATGGCATGACCGATGGTCACGCGGTCGCCGGCAAGGCCCGCCACATCGATATCACCGGCGATCATGCTTACGTCGTTGTGCCGCTCACTTACTCCTACAAGCAAGGCGGGAAAGACGTTCATGAAACGGCGACGGGAACATTTACCCTGCACAAGACCGCAAGTGGATGGCGTCTCACCGGTGCGGTCTACAGCCCGCAATAGGCGCCGCGCGACCCGGACGGCGACGGAAGATCAACCCTTCAGGACGTCGGGCCCCGTGCCGCGTTCGCGCTGAATCCTGCCGCCGGCAGGCGAGGGCCGGCGGCGGCCGCTTGACACTTCAATCGCCATTTGGATATATAGCTAAATGGTAATACATAAAAACGAGACGAACCGCTTGAGCAGCGCCTTCCACGCCCTGAGCGATCCGACGCGACGTGCGATTCTGGCGCGTCTTGTATCGGGTGAGGCAAGTGTCTCAGAGCTCATGCAGCCCTTCGAGCTGAGTCAACCGACCATCTCGAAACATCTGAAGGTTCTGGAGAACGCCGGACTCATCGAGGGCGGGCGCGATGCGCAGCGGCGCCCTCGCAGGCTCGCGCCGCTCGCCATGAAAGACATCGCCGATTGGATCGAGCCGTTCCGCCAAGAATGGGAGAGCAGGTTCAAGAATCTGGATGCCCATCTCGCCAACGTCAAAAAACAGGAGAAATGATATGCCGGCCCCATCACGAGCGAGAGCCAAGACCGACCTCGACATTGATCGTAGAACTCACACGATCAGGCTGACGCGCGTTTTCGACGCCTCGCGGGCCCAGATCTTCGAAGCATGGACAAAGCCTGCGCAGGTGACATGCTGGTGGGATGCAGCCGGCGATCCGCTGACGGTCTGTGAGATCGACTTGAGGGCCGACGGTGCTTTTAAATTCGTCACCAAGAGCCATCCCGAGATGCCTTTTGCCGGAATCTATCGCGAGATAGCGCCGCCTGACCGTCTCGTTTTCGAGGCGCTCGGCACTATCGGGCGAGTCGTCCTTCGAGACGTCGCCGGCCAGACTCACATGTCGGTGGAAATCGAATGCCGTTCCGCCGAGCAGCTGGATCAATATCTGAAGATGGGCGTCGATGTCGGCACGTCGCAGACCCTCGACAATCTGGTCGAATATGCGCGGCGATCGAACGTCTGAAGGATGCCTCCACCAGCGCTCGATGGGCGCTGAACCACGGCCCCAGGGAATTGCAGTGGCGTAACTCCACGCGAAGCGAGTGATAGCAATGTTTACCGATCTCCCGCAGAGTCTTCAGGCTGTCAACACCCGAAGTCTTTTGGTAATGCGTTTAGACGTCAAACCCTATCAAGTGCTCGGAGCCGGCCCCGCCGCGACTCGGCGAATTGGCGTTGTACCTGGCGGATCTTTCGAAGGCGACCGATTGTCGGGCATCGTATTAGAGGGGGGAAACGATTGGCAGACCATACGCCGCGATGGAGCCACGACATTGGATGTACGGTTGGTTCTCAAGACGGCAGACAACGCACTCATTGGCATGACCTATCACGGAATTCGTCATGGACCGATGGACATTATTGCCAGGCTCGACAAGGGCGAAACAGTTGATCCAGCCCAATATTATTTTCGAACGAGCCCGACATTCGAGACCGCCTCAGAAAAATATGACTGGATGAATCGAATCACAGCGGTTGGATTGGGATATCGGACCACCGCCGGGGTCATTTATAGCATCTTTGAGGTACTGTAAATCCTTTGAGGTACTGTAAAGAGTGTGCGTGTCCATGAAGGAAGCGTTTGCGCACTCGGTAATCCACCGGTGATTTCCTCGTGGAGCAGGGTCTTCGGCCGCTACAGCGGATGCCAATACGCACGGGTCACGCTCACCGACTCCCGCCCCTTGGCCGCGATGAGCTCCATTTGTGTCGCCGGCAGCCCGAACACATCCACCTCGATGTAAACGACATCGCCGATGCCAAACTCCGCGACCACCCGGCGCGGAACGACATTCAAGTTTTGAAACCGCTCGAGAACGCGCGCGATGGCGCCCGGATCAGCGTCCGCAACGACCTTGAGACGCAGAAGGGAAGAAACATCCTGAGACGAACACATGAGAAAGATTCCTCGATCGATTGGCCAATCCCACATCCACCACCACGCCCCGGCTTCCAGCGAAAGCCGGGCCGGTAATGGTCGCGATCGAGCCAATGAATCCACTCATGCGATAACTAGCCTATATACAAGAGCGCCAAATGGCAAAGGCGACGTGGCGCCGCACTCACGGTTTGATCCTCCGTAACGCGCCGATGCGCGATTGCTCGATCAAAGTGTAGGTCCGCGCCCGCAGATCGCCGACCTGGTGCCGATCCGGGTAGTCGGTATATCCCTCCACGCCGCTGCCATAGAAGGTCTTGCGGTCATAGACGTTCAGCGGGGTGCCGTCGCGCAGGCGATCCGGAAGGTCGGGGTTGGCCAAAAACCACCGCCCGAAGGCGATCAGGTCGTAGTTGCCGCTCGCTACCGCCGCTTCGGCGCTCAGCGGCGTGAAGCCACCAGCGCCGATCAAGGTGCCGCGATAAAGCGTGCGAAACCGCGCATTGCGCATCGGATGGCCGTGCGAACGGTCGGCGTCCGGGTCAACCGAAAGGGCACCCACGCGCGGCTCGGTCAACATCAGATAAGCCAGCGGGAACGCGTTCAACCCTGCGACGGCGTGGCCGTACAGTGTCTCGGGGTCGGATGAGATTGCGCCGAAGTACGTCTGGTAGAGCTTGCCCGTCGCCGGATCAATCGCGGTCGGCGACAAGCGCACCGCGACGCGGTCGGGTCCCATCTCGGCCACCAGCGCCGCCACTACATCGAATAAAAACCGGCACTGGTTTTCGATCGAGCCGCCATATCGATCCGTCCTTCGGTTGATGCCATCGCAAAGGAATTGTTCGACCAGGTATCCATGCGCGGCGTGCAGTTCGATATAGTCGAATCCCGCGCGCTGGGCGTTGCGTGCCGCCCTGCGATAGTCGTCGATGATCCGCGCAATCTCACTGGTTTCGAGCGCCCGCGGCTCCGCCGCCGGTCGATCCCAATTGTAGTCGCCCGAGTCCGGCCCTGGGCGCAGTGCCACCGCCGAGGACGACACCGGCGGCAACGGTGCATCGGTGCCGCGCACGATCGGATGATCCGCAATCCCCGGCTGCGCCACCCGGCCGGCATGCAGCAGCTGGCAACAGATCAACGCACCCTTGTCATGCACCGCGCGCGTCACTGCCCGCCAGCCGTTGACCTGCGTCTCGGTCCAGATCCCAGGCACCTGCCCTGCGCCCTCGCGCACGGCCTCATAAATCGTCCAGACCGGTGTTGCCTCGGGCGAGATATGCGTCGCCTCGGTAATGAGAAACCCGCCTCGCGAGGCGCGCTGGGCATAGTACAGCGCGGTTTGCGCTGTCGGCGCGAGCGTCGCCCCATCGGCCCTCGTGCGCGTCATCGGCGCCAGAACGATGCGATGTGCCAGATCGCGGCCCCCGACTTGGCAGGGTGTGAACAAGGAACGAAATGGCATATGAGCGATCCTCAAGAGGCATCCACCTCACGTCCCGTCAATGTTAACGTGCCCCGCTCCACCGTCCAGGTCGATTCCGCCCAGATACCAAAAAAGGGCCGCCATCCTGGGTCAGCCCAAACCTCAGGCGTCAGGGGTCCGTGAACTCAATTTCGACGGTAATGCCAAAATCCCCGAACGCCCGACTGACTTCGGGCATTAGAACGAAGCTCCCCACTTCGCTGGGCGAGAGCGCAGCGAGCAGGCTGATCTGGCCGCCTTCGGCCCTGATACGGCCCAGCATTTTCGTATGCAAATGGAAAAAACGGGTGGTACTCAAAGAGAGCGCCAAACCGAAGGATTTGGTCGCCATCGCCTGCAAATGCTCTGCAGCTTTCTGCTGCCGCGGATGTCCCGGAAACGATATGTCCGGTTGCCATTCGACTGGATCGAGCGCGCCCAACCAGTAACTTTCCGAATGCACGGACGCCGGCGCGATACCGCTGCGCACCGGGCGCGGATCGCCCGCACGGTAAGAATGCTCTGCCTCTATATTGAACTCTCGCGTGAGCTCCGCCGGGTCCATCGATGGATGACGAATACGCAGCGACAAGCTATAGGGTCGTGGATCCGACTTCGAGACCTCTCTGGCTTTCATAAAGACTTCCCTGCGAGTATGAAGAGCGCGCCGCGTGTTGACTGATGGCGCCAGAGCACGCCACGGTACGCCACAGTATCGGAAGGTTCTCGATCAGGTCAAACCGGCCGCCACCAACGGACGCCCTCTGGCGGTCATCTCATTGGAGAGTCCGCATAGGGCGGGGATGGCTGATGTGCTGGACACGAATGTCTGAGCCAATCGCCGCCAGGAACTCCTGCGGATCAAACAGCTCTGCCGGCGCAAAGGTGCCCCCTTGACCGTCACGCCGTGACAACACCCGCATGCAAGCCTCGACCACGAGTGGAGCAGATACCGCGTATATGTCGCGTCCGAACGCTGCGATCCGCTTCGATTCGCCATTCGCCGTGACGGAAACGTCCATGACAAACGTCTGGCTGGACTTCCCACTCGCCTCTACAGGCGTGGGAGGCGGTATATCCGCTTTCGCGAGATCCTGCAGCGGTGCCTCGTTCAGGAAGCTCTCAATTCGAGTCGCTGCGATGTGTTTGGAAATGGTAATGATTTCCGACAGAGGAACGCTCGCCACGGGGAGCTCCCCAAACGGCTCGGGAAATCGCCAGCGCCCTCCCGATGGGGAGGCAGCCAGCGGCGCCAAACGTCCTTCCGAAACGATGACCCTGCGGGCCGTGTTGCGCTCTCCCGTACGCCGCGTGCCTGCTGTCGGGTGCCAATGATCCAAGGCAATGCCGATGAGAACTTCATCGACCTTCGGATGCCCGATGCAAAGTTGCGCGACGAGCAGATCCGCGAGCCCTCCATAGAACGCCATGGCGGGCAGCACTACGATGCCTCTATCCATGGCTTCGACGGCGTAAGTTGCCAACGTCTGGCGGACCGATCTTTGCTCCGCGGCAATGTCGAAGTAGTGAGTTCCGGTCCGCAGGGCAGCCTCGACCACTGCAGGAGCCGTATCGAGAAAGGGTCCGGCGCAATTAATCACCGCATCCGCACGGTCCAGTGCCCGGTCGAGGGCTTCCGGCTCATCGCAGGAGGCGCGCACCCAATCAAGCCGCTTTCCATTCCTCTCCGAAAAGGACTCCGTGGGAGCGCCGCGGGCGATCCTCAGTACGGTAACACCCCGGCGCTCGAGCTCGTTGACGACGAAGCGTCCGGTGTGGCCGGTGGCGCCGTAAACAGCAACTTGATATGCACTCATGAGATAAGACCTTACGCTACCGATCGGTAGCGCGCACTGTGATACCGCTCGGTAGCGTTGTCAAGTAGCGCTCGAAATTGCCATACGCTCTACGCTCAGACAGACTCCACCAATCGGTTGCGTCAGGCGGGAAAACGATGAGAGTAAATCCCAGTGGGTCGGCTGAATCGGGAACGGCCGATAAAGTTCTCGCCACGGCTTCTCAGCTCTTCTATGCCAATGGTGTCCGTGCAGTGGGCATCGAGTGGATCGTTGCTGAATCTGGCGTGGCCAAGACCAGTCTGTATCGGCATTTCCAGACGAAGGACGAATTGGTCGGCGCGTTCTTGGAACGCGAGGATCGCGAATTCTGGCGGCAATGGGACGGAATCGTTGCCGCGTCGCCCTCCAATCCAAAGGCCGAGCTCATGAGTCTGTTGGAATGGATCGGCAGGCGCGTGTCACGCGAGGGATACCGCGGGTGCCCGCAAATCAATGTCGCCGCGGAATTCGCTGATCCGGAACATCCGGCTCGACAGATTCGGAAGCGACACAAATTGAAAATGTTCGAAAGACTCGAGGAGATTGTCGGCCGGATTGGGGTGACGCAGCCCGAAGACACCGCAATTCAGCTCGCGCTGTTGATCGATGGAGCATTTACGAGCGACGGCCGGCTTTCCAAAGGCAATGCCGCCCGTATTCTTCAGAACGCCGCCAAGGCGCTGCTCGGGGACTCCGGCCCAAAGAGAACCCCACTGCCCGTAAGGCGCGCACGGTGAGCAGTCGAACGTACCGCTCAATTCTCAACCTGCACGCGCGCATCAGTTTAGCCTCTCGAGCAGAGTCGCCAGTTCCGACTGCTGCGCCGAGGTCAACCGTGCCAGCCGCGCACCGAACGCTTTCGACAGTAACGCCAGCCCGCGCGCCATCGTCTTTCGCCCCTCGGGTGTAAGGAGAAGACGGTGGCGACGCAGATCGACGCCATCGATTTCGCGGCGCAGAAACCCCGCGGCTTCGAGCCGCTTGACGTACATCGTCACGGTGGGCTTCGGCATGCTGAGCACGCCGGCCAGTTCCGCGGGGTGCGGGTGCACGTCCACCTCGGCGAGTACGAACAGCTCCTTCGTCTCCAACCCGAGTTCGGCGATGTCAGACGCGATGCTGGTGAGCACCGACATCAACAGCCGATAATTCAGGGTCCAAACCTTTCCGACATCCACTTTTGCCATCGGATCTTGATATTTATTGGTTTAATAGTAAACTATCGTAGATCGGAACTACCAGGTTATTGTACCATATTTGGCAATTTGGAGAGAACCATGGCGCTCGATCACTATATTACCCTCGGCCGTTCAGGGCTGCGTGTGAGCCCGCTCTGTCTCGGGGCGATGACCTTCGGTGAAGAACTCGGCTGGGGTTCCACCGTCAAGGAATCTCAGCAGATCATCGACCGCTTCATCGAGCTCGGCGGCAACTTCATCGACACCGCAAACCTCTACACGAAAAGTCATTCCGAGAAGATCCTCGGCGACCACGTAGGACGCCACGGCGCCCGCCGCGACCGGCTCGTGATCGCCACGAAGTTCAGCGGCAACCTGTACCCCGGGGATCCCAACGGCGGCGGTTCCGGCCGGAAGTCGATCATTGCGGCATGCGAAAACTCGCTACGCCGCCTGCAGACCGACTACATCGACCTGTACTGGCTGCATAACTGGGACGTGCACACGCCGATCGAGGAGACGATGGCGGCGCTCGAGGATCTCGTGCGCGCCGGCAAGGTTCGCTACCTCGGCGTCTCCGACACGCCCGCATGGAAGATTGCCGAGGCGAACGTCACGGCGCGCTTCCGTGGCTGGTCCGCGTTCATCGGACTGCAGATCGAATACTCCCTGCTCGAGCGGAGCGTCGAGCAGGAGCTCGTGCCGATGGCGCGCGAGTTCGGCCTGGGGATCACGCCATGGTCGCCCCTCAAGAGCGGCGTGCTCAGCGGCAAATACACGCGACACAGCGCCGGCCAGATCCGGCCAGATCGCGGCTTCATTGCCGATGGGTTCCTCACCGAAACGACCTACGCGATAGTGGACGAGCTCAGCGCGATCGCCAAGGCGCGCGACAGCACGGTTGCACCCGTCGCACTGGCCTGGGTTCAGGCGCAGCCGGGCGTGACTTCGACGATTATCGGCGCGCGACGACTCGCACAGCTCGAGGACAACGTGAAAGCCCTCGATATTAAACTCTCGGCCGAGGAGCTTCGCCGGCTCGACGCGCTGACGAAGCCGACGTTTGGTTTTCCGCAAAACATGCAGCCTATGTTTCCGGCCATCCATAACGGCGGCACCTCGGTCAACGGCGTCTCCGCGCCGCCATCATCTTTCGGGGTGGAAAAGGGCGACAAGATCCACTGACGACGCCCCGCTTAGAAGCACACCACCGGGAGACAGGATGACGGCGTCACGTCACTGGCTTTGGCTCATCCTGGTCCCGATGACTCCGGGCGTTTCAGGCTGCGCAGTTTCACAGCCCCAAATCGGACGGAATCTGCCTTCTGCTTTTGACGATGCGAATCGCGCATTCGACGCGCGAGTCGACGAGCGCTTTCCCATCGGTTCATCCGAGGACACATTGGTTGCCGAACTAAAACGTGAAGGCTTTAAGGTCTCCGAGAATACGACGGAAGCCGCGACCTTTAAGTTCTTCGCGCTCTATGACGCGCCGGGATTACCCTGCCGGTTGTTTTGGAAAGTGCTTTGGACCTCCGACGACGGCAAAATCACGGCCATCGCCGGGAGGTACAGCGGCGTCTGCCTATAGTGACGCGCAAAGCCGCTTTCTCTGCGCACAGAGATTTCCCCGACCACTTTGCCTTCGAACGACCGCAATCGAGGAGGCATCGAGTTNTCGCATCGTTTAACGGCCGTCCAATTTCTCGTAACCTAGCCTTCTGCTCGGGCCGCCTTCGCTGGGTCCATAGATCGCAAGCAGTCGGGCATGTGTTGGCGCCCAGTACCTGCCCACCACCCCGGCGGGAACCCGCACGATATCACCCGCCTGCGCCTCGAGTGTTACGCCGCCGGATTCCACGAAGAGTTGTCCTTCGATCACGAAGTTGTACTCGCTGTGCGGATGCTCATCCGTCCACGACTCCGCGGTCAGTTCCCACTCAAACATCGCCGGCTCGGACCATCCACCCTGCACTGGCGGGATGATGACCCGACACTTGGGCTTGTCGTCTCCGCTCAAGTCGGTTCGCGGAAATTTCACCGGCGCGCTGGCAGCATCGGTCATTGTCCTGTTCTCCTGATCTGGTGCATCGGAGCTCATTTCCGATCGAATACGTAATGATATTTCCACGCGACATCGCCGTCCTTCCCAGAGATCGGCCCGCGCAGGTTTTTCCCACTCGCGGAAATCGTGAACTGGGCGGCTTCCACCTGCTTACCCGCCTTCTTGAATACGAACTTGAACGTGTTTGGCTGGGGACGCGTGGCGACCACGGCGTCCGCCTCCCCGTTCCCGGTGATTGCAGTTTCCTTGCCGTCATACATCGTCGTGAATTCCATATGGATCGGAGGCCCGTCCGCCTCTTGATAGTCGATGGCCTGATGAAAGCCTCCGCCGGGCGCATCCGATATCGTCAAAGTTTGGCTCTTGAGGGGAGGAGGTGGATCAAACGTCGACTTCGCGATGTTCAGCACCCACGTAGCCACAATTGGGTCCGTAGCGTCTGCCGATCTGGCGGCACCCGCGATGCAGGACGCGGCCCCCACCGAACAGGCAAGCACGGCTCGCAACAGTATCGTTTTCATGGTGGATCCCTCTTTGATTATTAGCCTCTGAATTCAGGATCAACTGGACGGCTTTGACACGATCCTTCGATAGTCTGCAAAATTTCTTGCCTGAAAAATGCCTGATCATAGTGCACCCGGATTACGTCCCCAGTCAAAGCCCGCCAGACACCCCACCGCCCTGGTCCCGGTATTGCAAGGAGCGCTCGCCACTACGCAGTAGCCTGGCCGTCGCAGAAGAGGGCGTCCATCATTTTGTTCGGGCGACCATCGCCGATTTGATTGGTAGAGTAAATTGAAACAATGCGCCCCTTTTGTTGTCCGCCGAAGCCGAAAGTTGACCTTCATGACGTGAAATAATCATCCGGCAAATCGCCAGTCCCAATCCCATTCCCTGTGGCTTCGTCGTAACGAACGCGTCAAATATGCTGTGCAATTTTTCCGGGTCGATTCCCGATCCCGAGTCCTCCACCGACACGACAATTGCTTCGCGGCCATCGCGCTCAGTTCTGACTCGCAACACCCGAGCCCGATCGGTTATCGAGTCCATTGCGTCGATCGCGTTGCGAATCAAGTTGAGCATGACCTCCTGTAATTGCACACCATGGCCGGGCACAAGAGGCAATTCGGGTGCCAGCTCGGCATGAGTTGTGACACCGTGATCCTTCAGCTCTCCGCCAAGGAGATCCAGTGCTCCAAGAGCAATCCCGTTCAAATCGACTGGCTGCGCGTCGAGATCAGCGCCTTTGAACATGGCGCGGATGCTTTCCAACACTTGGCTTGCACGTTGGCTGTCACGGACAATCCGGGCCATAGCCGCCCGCACTTCGTGAAAATCGGGGGGCGTATTGTTGAGCCAGAGAATTGCCGCATTGCCGTTTGTCGCGATGGCCCCCAGTGGCTGTCTGACCTCGTGAACGATGGCACTCGTAATTGCGTCAATGCTCATTAGCCTGTTGTTTTGCTCAAGCTGCAGCATCATATTTGAGCGAGCGAGGCGCGCCTCGCTTTCCCTCCGCTCGGAAAATAGCGAAGCTAGAACGATCGCACAGAGCGACACGACCAAGATAGCGGCCTGAGCGGCTAGGATGCGTTCGGCAACCGGAAACGCTTTGAACATGCCGACGCTGAATGTTGTCGTCCAAACGATCGTAAGGGCAACGACGAACGCGGCTGCCGCCGAGAAGACCGGCCTGCAACGGGCTGCGAGCCATAGCAGCAATGGGAACATCAGGGCGGCAAGCGCCACGATCACCCAAGGCTCCCCCGGCAAGAGGATAATAAATCCGCTGAATGCGGTTAGCGCTGCAAGCGCCAAAACACTTTCGACGATTTCGATACGCGGCGCCGGATGGCGTACGGCGGAAACGAGCCCGATCATCAGCGGCGCGACAGCGACGATACCGGTTACATTGGAGGTCATCCAGTGATACCAGATGGTCAGGACCGGTGCCGTCGAACCTTCTATCCACACAATGCCCACCGTTCCGCCGATGGCCGCGGCGGCGGTCCCGATGATCGCTGCCGTGATCAGTCCCAGCACTTTGCGCAGGCTGTCGAGGCTGAAGGCCGAACCAAAGTAGCGCTCGATCAAACCGGCCACGAGCACGACTTGGCCCGCGTTACAAAGGGCGAAGACGATGGAAGTCCAGAAACTCCAGTTGCCCAGGAGATTGCCCGGAATGCTGGCGACTATCGTCCCGACCACCACCGGCAATCTTGCACCAGGCCCAATGACGATCAGGATGCCGGCCGCCACACCCGCGGCCGGCCAGAACCAGGCGACGTCATCAGGTTTGGTGCGCAGGAAAAAGCTCAGCTGTGACGCCAGGAAATAGGTAATGGCCACCGCGAATGCGAGCACGAGCGACCGCGCCCAGTGCCGCATCAGTGCCTTGGAGGCAGACGACTGGCGCTTGCCTTGCGTTGGCAAATCTTGCAGCATGCGGGGCCACCGTTAACGGTCGAAGTATCGCACGCTACATGAGGGAACGGAACGCTAGAGCAGAAGATTGCCTGGTGACGACGCGATCAATACGGCGCAAACGCGATGACCACGCTCCCCTCATGATGAATGAACCACCGTCCCTTGATGCGGCGGTCCCCCGTGACGATATAGATGCCCGGCCCCCGCCATGAATGGCTCTGATGGCGCAAAATAGCTTGCGGCTCTTCATGGTCCAGGTAACGAAACGATTCCTCGCTGCCCGCCCGGCTCTCGCCGGACCTCGCGATCGGCAAAACGAGGTCGCCCGACCGAAGCGAGTATCGAAAGCTCGTGACGCCGATACGCCCTAAAAGACGCTCATAGCCGGTCTCGCGCACCGTGCCGCCGCTCACCCGCATGAGGTCCGCAAGCTCACAAGGCTTGACGCCAAGCTGCACGCGCGCGCAGTCCGAGGTGATCATTCGTCGCAACGCTTCGAAATCTGCTTCGTGCGACAAGAATCTCGCCGTCAACTCCTCATCCGTCGGCGGATAGCCTCGGTTGACGGCGAAGAATGCCGTTAAAACCACGACCGCCGGCACGACGACAAACAGGCTCAACACCAACACACCGATCAAGGGCGCATGCTCGTCTGCGCGGGGGGACTCACCTATACTGACTCGCGTCGACACGATGAGATACTAGGCGCTTGCTCGCATGATACCGAGTCATGTTTTATGCGATTGGCGCCAAGAAAATCTTTAGGACCCCCACCATGCGTCGCCGCCTTCCCCCGTTGAATTCCCTGCGCGCGTTCGAGGTTGTCTCCCGACACGAGAGCTTTCGTGCCGCGGCCGAAGAGCTGCACGTCACCGCGGCAGCCGTGAGCCAACAGGTGAAGACACTCGAGGATCACCTGGGCCGAAAGCTCCTGCGGCGGCGAAGCGGCGGTTACAGCCTGACTCCCGACGCGCTCGCCGGGCTCAAGCACTTACGTGATGGCTTCGAGCACCTCTCTTCCGCCGTAGCGACGATGAGCTCCGGCCGGCAACGCGTGTTGACCGTCAGTGCCGTACCGTCATTCGCGGCGGAATGGCTCGTGCCGCGCCTGCACCGCTTTCGAGACCAATATCCCGAGCTCGATATTCTGTTGCACGCCTCCGAGGAGTTGGTCGACCTCGAGCACTCGCGAGTTGACCTTGGGATCCGCTACGGCTCGGGCAGCTATCCCGGCCTCACCTCCGAGCGGTTGTTCGTCGACGAGATATTTCCCGTCTACAGTCCGCGGATGCTGAAAGGCCGGGGCTCACTCAAGAAACCCGGCGATCTGCGCGGCCACCCATTAATCCATACCGACTGGACGCCCGAGAGAGGCCAGTGGCCGGGCTGGGCCGAGTGGGTACGCGCGGCCGGCGTCACCGGTGTCGATGTAGCCAAGGGGCTACGATTCTCGGACGGAGCCCTGGTCGTACAGGCCGCCGTCCGCGGGCAAGGTATCGCATTGGGAAGCAAAGCGTTGGTCCTCGAGCACCTCGCCGCGGGACGACTGGTACGCCCGTTCAAGCTCTCGCTCACCACGGATTTCGCATACTACGTCGTGTGCGAGAGACGGCGAGTCGATGAACCCGACCTCCTTGCTTTTCGTCGTTGGTTGATGGCCGAAGCGCGATGAGCATCGACGTTGCCGGCAGTCCAACGTCGAAGCGTCTCACTAGCCGGTGTCCGAAATACTTGGGCGCGGCCGTAAGTGAGGCTCAGTAGGACGATAGCCCGATTTCTGAACGAGAGCGTTAGATTGACCGCTTGACATCCCCTCGACCGTCCACGCTTAATATAAGTAGAAGTCCCCAGCCCAGGAGACCGAAGAGACACCTTCGCTGAATCGAATCGAACTGGCCGACGAATCCTTCACCGCGTCCGCATGCGATTCATCCACCCGCAACACGTCACCCCCCGGCCAAAGCAGTAAATCACCGTCATCACCCCTCCTTTTCAGAGGGCTACGTAGTCCCGCTGCGCGCTCGCCGGTGCTTTCGTGAAAGGCGCCCGATCGGCGTGTGCCGCTCCTACCGCTGCGTCAAGGGCGATTCTCGAACCTCGCGGGCGTTGACCCGGGTGTAGCTCGATCAGTCGTACCACGCGGGCGACTTACGCACCGTGCGAAAGAACTCCATGCTGTGGCCGATCCACAGCTGCGCTCCGGTCCGCCGCAACAATTCCTCGACTTTCTGGCGTGACTCAACCGTTCCCGTGGTCTTTTCCTCGTCCGGCATGCGCTTCAGCTCGCGCTCTTCCGCATAGTGGTATAGGTCGCCCGACAGCACGACAGGCCCGGTGTTCTTCAGGCGCACCAGCAAGGAGCAGTGCCCCTCCGTATGTCCCGGCGTTGCGAGCACGACGACCGTACCGTCCCCGAAGACATCATGGTCGCCGCTGAGCAGCATCGTCTTGCTGTTCTCCAGCGCCGAATACTGGCGGAACCACGGATTGGCGCGCGCCGCGCTGCTGAACATCTGGTCACGATCGCCCTTGTAGACGAGCCACGTCGAGCCGGCGAAGTCACCGGCGTTGCCAACATGGTCCCAGTGGTAATGCGACAGCACGAGGTAATCGATATTGGCAGGCGCGACGCCGATGTCGGCCAGCTGCCCGTTCAGCGTGTTGAACTTGATCTGGGCATAACCATCGAGCACATTCTCGTACAGTGGCCTGCCGACCAGCCGGTCGTTTAGGCCCGTGTCATAGATCAGCATGCCTCTCGGGTGAACCACCAGGTAACAGGTGACGCCCATATTGCTGTCCTTGACCTCATCGCGCCTCAGGTTGTAATCCTCAGGTTTGTTGTAGACCAGGGTTCCACAATCGAATACGTATAGGCGCGGACTGGTTACCTTGGGTGGGGGCGCGAGGTCCGCCGCACTCGCGGGCGGCGCGAGTGCCGAAGCGCCGAGCAGGGTAGCGGCAAGAATCGTCAAGCAAACCGCAAAGCGCATACAGATCTCCGCGTCGCAAATCCCGGCACATTGTATATCCGCGGCGGCCCGGTTTAGCCCCCCCCTTGCCGCCCCTCTTCCCAGCCCGCTCCGGTAGATCCCAATCGGAGGTGGCGGCGTGTTCGCCTCGCACACCCTCTCAGTGCGTAGTACATTTCGAGCATGCGATTGTCCGTCAATAATCCGAAACCCGGGCCCGGCTTGGTGGAGGAGATCCTCCTGGGACTCGGCAGTGAGAACAAGGCGCTGCCATCGAAGCTGCTGTACGACGCGGCCGGTTCCGAGCTGTTTCAACGGATTACCGAACTCCCAGAGTACTATTTGACCCGCACCGAGAAGAAGCTGCTCGGGGAGCAGGCGGCGGACATCGTCGCCGCAATGCCTCTCGAGGCCGATCGCGGGCGAGTATTGGTGGAATTCGGTGCCAGCGATGAGAGCAAGGCGGTCTCGTTGCTCGATGTCGCCGGAAGTCGTTTTTCCGCCTATCTTGCCATTGACATTTCTCCCAGCGTACTCGGCCCGATCCGCACGCGCATGCAGCTGAGTCATCCCAAAATCAAGGTCGAAACCCTCGCGGCGGACTTTCTGCAGCCCTTGACGATCCCGGGTACGTTCGGTGAAACCCAAGCGGTCGGGTTCTTGCCGGGAAGCACCATCGGTCAATTCGAACCTGCCACCATCGTTCGGTTTTTAGAGAACGTCCGCCGCGCCCTGACGGGGGCGGTCCGGCCAGCCTTCGTGATCGGCACCGACCAGTGCAGGGATCCCGGACGCGTGCTACCCGCCTATAACGATCCGGCCGGTGTCAGTAAGGCGTTCAACCTCAACATGCTGTCGCACATCAACCATTTGACCGACGGCGATCTGGATCAACGCAATTTCGGACACAAGGCGCTGTGGAATCCTCGCGAAGAACGAGTGGAGATATACCTTGTAAGCCTCATCGAACAGAGCGCGCGGATCGGCGGGCGCTCGATCCGCTTTGCCGCGGGCGAGACAATCCAGACCGGAACCAGTTACAAATATGGGAAGGAGCGATTCCTATCGATCGCGGCCGAGGCCGGCTGGAATTCCGGCGGTTTCTGGCAAGACTCCGAGAAGCTGTTTGGTATTCACCTGCTTCGAGCAAGCTAGCCCGTATCGCCGACCGCCGAAACTTGGGGCTCATGTTCAAGATTATTGTTGCGTTAAAGGAATAGCGACATGCGTAGAACTCTCCTCATCCTCGGCGGAATCATCTTGATGTTGGTCGTGGCGTTCATTGTTTGGCCAAGACCCGCCGACATCGGTCGATTCGGGTTCTTTGCCGACCGGACTTATAGTTTTGAGGCCGTCCGAGTGCTCAATGATGTGGCCGCCGCCGGAGGTGACACGGGCGAGGCCGCACAGGCCATCACTCAGATTCGAGCCGGCGACGCGCAGGCCTGGTACGCCGCCTGGAGTGCCGCAGGTGATCGTGCAAGGGATCTCGCGGCACGTACGACCGACGCACTCAGCAAGGGCAATGCGCTGCTGCGTGCGCACACTTACTATCGGACGGCCGAGTTTTTCCTCTCGCCGCACGATTCGATTCGCCCGCAGATCTGGAAAAAGAATGTCGAGGCCTTTTACGCCGGCCTGGACGCACTCGGCGTGCCGAACGAGCGCCTCTCGATTCCATACGGCAAATACCACCTCAATGCGGTCTACTATCCGGGTGCGGCCGGTGCCGAGGCGCGGCCCCTGCTGGTGGTGGTCGGAGGATATGACAGTACCATGGAGGAACTCTATCTCTCCATCGGGGCGGCCGCACTACGCCATGGTTATTCCGTACTGACCTACGAAGGACCGGGTCAGGGTTCCGTCATCCGCGAACAAGGAGTGGTATTCGAGTCCGCGTGGGAGAAGCCTAATAGCGCCGTGCTGGATACGTTTCTCGCCGGCCATGTGCGCCCGGTGAAAATCGTTCTGCTTGGCGAAAGTCTGGGTGGATACCTGGCACCGCGCGCCGCCGCATTCGATCCGCGCATCGCCGGGGTCGTGGCCTTCGACGTGTTCTATGACGGCTACGCCGTGGCTACTCGCAACGTACCCCCGTTCGTGTTCTGGCTGCGCCGGCACGGCTATGACGGCATTTTGAAATTCCTGTCACGGCTCCAGGCCGATCCCGGTGCCACCTGGGCGCAAGAGAATGGAATGTGGGTTTTTGGCGTGAATGATCCATTCGCATTGTTGGACGCATTTCAAGCCTACCGTCTCGCTCCCGTTGCAAAGCTGATCAAGGCGGACGTGCTGATATTTGCCGGAGCCGACGACCATTTCGTCCCCGCTGATCAGATGGACCAGTTTCGCAGGAGCCTGACCAGTGCCCACAGCGTATCCGCCATCTCCTTTGATCGCCCGTCGGGCGGATCGCAGCACTGCCAAATCGGAGCACCAAGCCTGTGGCAGGGCTCATTATTCGATTGGCTCAGCTCGACTTACCCGGCTGCTTCGCCCGAAAGACAGACATGAAGCACTTCAAGGCTCGACTCACCTCACGCGGTCCTGGCGGCGCATGGACTTTTCTCGAGATTCCATTCAGCGTTGAGAAGGAGTTCAACAGCAAGGCGCGTGTCGCCGTGGCAGGAACGATGAACGGCTTCGCCTTTCAGAATTCGCTCATGCCCAACGGGGACGGCACGCACTCGATGATGGTCAGCAAGGCATTGCAGGCCGGCGCCAAGGCTGCCGCCGGTGACCTCGTCTCTGTCGCCATGGCCATTGATCGATCAGAGCGCGTGGTAAACATTCCACCTGAGCTGAAGCAGGCGCTGTCCACGAGCAAGAAGGCCGCTCTGACCTTCGAGACATTGTCCTATTCTCATCGCAAAGAATTTGCTGAATGGATTGAGTCTGCAAAGCGAGAAGAGACTCGCGTGAGCCGTGCGGAGAAATCAATCGCCCTGGTACTCGCGAAAAAGCACGTTCGCTAATTTGGACGCCTGCCGGTCACAGTCGCCCGCGACCAACGGAACCTTGTCAGCGGGCGGAAAGTTTGATCTCGAACTCGACGTCGACCGCATCGGCGAGCGTGGTTACGTTGGCGATCGCCAGATTCGTCGCCGACACCTTGATGTCCGATCCCGGCACGCTCGTCGGCTTGAGCAACGGCAAGAGATCGATGTTCACCGATTTCGGCAGGGAGCGGCCCGTGGCGGATTGCAGCAACTCTATCACCTGACGCGTGGATTCGTCCTGGACGTTGTCGATGCGAATGTCATCGATCTCGATGTGTGATCCCGAGCCCACCAGCTTCCCGGAGACTCTTACGTCCGACATCATCTCCGCGCCGAGGCAGGAATCGCCGACCGTAAGTCCCAATCGGGACGACAGGTGCGCGTCGATGGTGACTCTCGCCGCGTCGAGCGCGACATGCGGGCGCTCGAGGTACGCGTAGCATTTGCCTTTGGCCAGATACCATCGTCCCTGATCCTTGAATACCGACGCCACCACCAGCGCCTGCAGCGCCTCGCGGCCGATGACGAGCTCGCTGGCAATTGCGCGGCCGACGAACCCGCAGAGGCCCAGGCAGGTGGCGAAAAGCACTCGCCGCCGAAACCGCCGCTTGGGCATAGCCCCTTTCCCATCCAGACATTCAGATTTTGATCGCATCTCGCGTTCCCGCCATTGGCTGAGACAGACCCGGCAATGTATCAGCTTTGCGGCGATGCTAATCCATCTCGTGCGGGCGCGAATCCATCGGGTCATTTATTGGCTTTCCACGGGCCGCCGGGCTCGCCAGGCACTGGGGGGCCACTCGGGAAGAATGCCGCCGCGGCGTTCTCATTTAGAAACTCGGCGGCGACCTCGTGTATTGGCCGAGTTGGACGAGTCGCCGCGTCGGGCTTCAGAGGCAGGACTTTGCGGAACGCAGCCCACGCGGCTGTCGGCGCGAGACCAAAGTTGCGCCCGGGATCCTGAGCCTTTCTGACATCGAGCCAGTAGGTCCCGGTCAGGAAGTCTTCCGCCAGTAAGTCCACCGTATCCTCGACTACGTGCCGCGCACGTGCGACCTTGAGAGGAGATTGAGACTGCAGATCCTCTACGGTCTGAATCAGGGCGCTGCCTTCCGGCGCTACCGGAACCGCAAGACCCTGGACCTCCTGGACCAGCACCGACGCTGCAAAGCCGCTGGCCTGAAAACCATGGACCTGATCCGGCGGGAGCACCTCGTCCGGGCGGATCACGGTGAAAAACGTGTTCGTGAAACGATTGAGGCGCTGCGCGATGGCGACGTCAAGATTGGCGAGCGCGACCGTGAACGCTTCGACATCGTTCGCGAGCGGATAAGGATCCCAGTTCGCGTTCGAGACGATAAATCCATGCTTGCCGTTGCTGCGCGGCCCGCCTTTAACGAAATACTTCGACAGTTGCGGCGTATTGAGCTCCCAGGAGTCCTTCGGGGACAGCCCAACGCGCACCGCAGGGTTATGGTCAGACGAATTGATCTGAATGAGCTCATCGTCCCGCAGAGCACCCCACGCCTGCCAGGCGGCGCCCTGACGAATGGACGATGCCCGCAGGCTCTCCGGATCCTGGATGATCCGCTTGGGATCATCCTCGAACAGATAGCTACCCTTGAGCAAGCCCAGCACGCGGGTTGCATCCCAATTCAGCCACTGATACGGACGATTGGTCTGCACCGGATAGGACAGCGGCGTGATGCTGCTGTTCATGCCGTTCAAGTCGATCGAATAGATCAGATCGGCCCAATCGAGCGCGCGCCGCGCATCGGCGATCAGCAGTGCCGCGGGTCCGGCCGTATANGCATTGGAACTGGTCAGCTCGCTATCGTCCGCCGCGAAGGGTTGCAACGGCTGCAATCCCGCCTTTTCCAACGCCTCCTTCGCCGTCATGCGTACGCCGCGATAATAGGCATCGCCGGCACCGACCAAGGTCGCGCCCACATTTGACAGCGGTCCCAGATCCCCCTCGCCGACGCTCCCGCGTGACTGCACCACGGGTGTGATTCGGTTGTTGATGAGATCGAGAAGTGCCTGCGTCAGCGCCGGACTGGCTGCCTCGTACGTCATGGTGTTGGCACGGACAACCAACATCGCACGAACGACTTCCTCGTCTGCGACCTCCGGCCCGAGACCACTCCAGGCACCGCGCTGAAAGATGGCGAGCTGACGCTGCTCCAGCTTCGGCTTGTTCTCCAGGGACAGAGGATCACCCTCGAAAATGACCGCCTCCCGCCCGGCACCGGCGCCCCGGTTGAACCAGTACACCGGCACACCTTCCACGGCTGCCTCCAGCAACAGCCCATAGGCGTCAGCCGAACGCTGCCGAGCCTCCGGGCTCAGGGCGACGTGGGCACCAAACCGCGCCACCCGGACCACTTGATCAAGCGTCAAATCCCGGCCGGTGAGGACTATGGTCTCGCCCTCGAGAGTCGGCGATATGCGGCGGTAGGCCGGCGCCGACTCAGGTGCGGCGATAGCGGCGGTGGAGGTCGTGAGAAGAGCGCCGAGCGCGATGGACTGGAAGAGATGCCGGAATGAGTACGTACTACCTAGGGACCACACCACTGACAACTCCTTTCAATCCAAAGCCTCGCCGCATCATAACGGTCCGATGGCGGAGTTATCGATGATCCGCGCTGTCGCTACGTCGCCGCGAATGCGCGGTGCACGCATGAAGTGCAAGACACAGCGATGGTTGCGACACCTTGGTGCAACGTCATTTCGCGCCGGTCTACCGTGGATTATGTCCATCGTGTAAGGACACACTTTTGATGCGTGATGATTCCCTCTCAACAAATTTCTCTATGCACATGCAAATATTTTCTATGCGTGGAGGCGAGATCGGCGCTCGAAGGATGCAATCATTGCAGGCTGCAGGTGAGCGGGCAAGTCACGCCTCACGAAGACGCAAGAAAGAAGGTCGGAACATGCCAAACAAACTCTCGATTGGTCTTTCCTTTGCGGTTCTGACGCTCGGTCTGGTGAGCGCGCACGGCGAGCAGCCGGCGAGCTCGCCGGCAAAGCAGTCCCACTATAATCCGCGCAATTTGGATGGCGTCTGGCACCTGGCCGAGGGCGGCAAATTCGGGCCGGTAGCGGAGAAAGATGGCGTGAAATACGTGGTGTATCCGTTTACACCGGAATACCAGGCCATCTACGACAAGCGCATCGCCGATGCCGCCGCCGGCAATCCCTACCAGGCCGCGGGAACCACGTGTCTACCGTCCGGCGCGATCCGCCTGCTGACCGGCGGCGGACCGCCGCTGGAGATTTTCCACACGCCGAAGAAAATCGCCATCCTGAAGGAGAATGGCGGCTGGTCGCGCATTTACCTCAACCGCGGCCATCTGCCGGCCGATGATCTGTACCCGATGTTCTACGGCGATTCGATCGGTCATTGGGAAGGCAATACACTGGTCGTGGACACGATCAGTCTCGGCGGTGCGAACAATATCGATGGTACGGCACCGCACAGCGACGCCGCGCACCTGGTGCAGCGGATCAGCCGCCCCAGCTTCGATACGCTGCGGGTGGAAGCCACGCTGGAGGACCCGAAGGCCTTGCAGCACGCGGTGACGGCGACCGCCATCCTCAAGCCGATACCGGATGAGGACTTCACCGAAAGCTTCTGCAACAACGAACGCAATGTCCGCGATAGCAACGGCAAGCAGACCGTGAAGTTCGACAAATGACCCACCGTCCGACAACCGGCATTTCGGTACGCATAGGTTCTTCGATGCTGTTTCTGGCCGTCGCAACCGTTGCAGCACTTGCGGTTCCGCCCGCCGCTCTGGCGCATCATTCCTTTGCGATGTTCGATGCCGACAAGACCTTGAGCACGACCGCCACGGTAAAGGAATTTCAGTGGGGTAGTCCGCACACCTGGCTTGAACTGGTCGTTCTGAGCGAGGATAAAACCGAGAAACCCTTGAGCCTCGAATTGACCACCATCAGCGGCCTGCTGCGCAACGGATGGAAGCCGGGAACGCTAAAGCCCGGCGACAGAGTGACAGTCACCTATCATCCCATGCGCGATGGCACGCCCGCGGGACAGCTCGTGCAAGCAGTGACCGAGGACGGACGGACCCTGAAGGGACAGTAGCCGCCCGCGCGGCTATGCTCCACGAAGCTAGGCAACCGCCGCCGCTGGGTCGCGTCGTCCTTGACGCTCCGTTGTCGGGCAACCAGCGAGCAGATACAGTCTTGTCCCACGAATGTGATAAAGGGGATTCAATGACCATTTCCCGCCGCAAAATGCTGTTGGGCACCGCTGCGTCAGCCTCGCTTGCCGCGATCGGCGGTTCCCTCGCGCTGATCAGCGACCGATCCAGGGCTGCACCAGCCTGGAGCTTGCCTGCCAAGCGGCCGTTCAAAGTGATCGAGAATACCTGGATACCGATGCCCGACGGCGTGCGTCTGGCGGCCCGAATCTGGATACCGGACGGAGCTGACGCGCATCCCGTGCCGGTCGTCTGGGAATACCTTCCTTACCGCCTATGGGACGATTTGAGGTGGCGCGACGATAAGACCGGCGAGAACCTTGCGCCTTATGGGGTCGCATTCGTGCGGGTCGATATCCGCGGCACCGGAAACTCCGAAGGAGTCATCGTCGATGAGTATGACGTTCCCGAATTGACCGACGGCGTCAAGATCATCGCCTGGCTGGCCAAGCAATCGTGGTCGAACGGGTCGGTGGGCATGCGGGGTATTTCCTGGGGTGGAATCAATGCGCTGCAGATCGCCGCCATGCAGCCGCCGGAGCTCAAGGCCATCATGCCCATGGGATGCGTTGTCGATCGCTATACCGACGATGCTCATTATATGGGCGGCGCCTACGGCGAACAGAATATGGGCTGGGGCTCGGCGTTCAAGGGCGACATGGCAGCGCCGCCGGATCCGCAAGTTGTTGGCGAGCACTGGGAGGCGCTGTGGCGTCAGCGCCTGGAAGCGACGCCGGCGATTCTTCGAACTTGGTCGACCCATCAGCGCTACGACTCTTACTGGAAGCGCGGCTCCATTGCGACCGACTACGCCGCCATCAAATGCCCGGTCTACGTGGTCGACGGTTGGGGCGATCCGTACGAGAACATCATCGGCGAGCTGCTCGCCAATCTGAAGGTTCCGCGCAAGGGTCTGCTGGGACCCTGGGGTCACATCTTCCCGAATCTCGCCACGCCCCTCGGGCTTGACTGGCCGTATGAGGAGGTGCGCTGGTGGCAGCAATGGCTCGAGGGGATCGACACGGGGATCATGGATGAGCCCATGCTCAGGGTCTATCTGATGTACGAGGCGGATTCGCAAGCCTTTCCCGATGAGGTGCCCGGCCGTTGGGTGGCGGAGGACGTCTGGCCTTCTCCTCGCATCGCCTCCTCGAACCTTTACTTCGACGCCGGCGGGCGGCTGTCGCCAAAGCCGAATTCTCGCGACCACATCAAGTATGTCGGCGACAAGATCGTCGGATTGACCAAACCGCAATGGGTCTACGGACGCCCGACCGAGTTCGAGCAAACCCCGGACGACCGCAATTCGCTGCTGTTCGATTCCAGGCCGCTGGACCACGATCTGGAAATCCTCGGCTATCCGATCGCGAAGGTCCGAGTCAGCGCCGACGTTCCGGTCGCCCAGATCGCGGTGCGCCTGACCGAAGTGACGCCGGAAGGAAAATCCTGGTTGGTCAGCTACAACGTGCTCAATCTGACCCGCCGTGAGTCGATGGAACAGCCAACCGCCTTGAAGCCGGGCGAGTTCTACGATGTCGAGCTGCCGTTGTACATGATCGCGCATCGCTTCAAGAGGGGAAATCGGATCCGCGTTGCGGTCTCCGAGAGCTTGTGGCCGCTCGTTTGGCCCTCGCCCCAGATCGCGACGCTGCAAATCGCGCTCGGCGCCTCGCACCTCGTGCTCCCCGTGCGCCCGATCCCCGCACGGGAAGCGCCGTTCAGCATCCCGGTGATCCACGCGGCCAAAGCCGGCAACGGATATGCCAACGGCGTGCATTGGGTGAAGACGCCCCTCCCGACCTCCCCCGGTGCGCAGATGCCGACACGCGATGCGAGCGGACGCATCCGCTATGACCGGGAAGCACAGCCGACCAGCACCTTCGTGTCCGCCGTCGGCACCACCACCACGACCGCCTCGAGCCGCATCATCGAGATCACCGAAGGCGATCCGACCAGCTGCCGCATGGAATTGGATCACACGAGTAGCTGGAAGCGCGGGGATTGGGACTGCACCATCCAGTTCGGCGGCGACTTGACCGCCACCGCCGAAGAATTTCATCTGAAGGAGTGGGTGGTCGCCAAGAAAGGCGACGTGGAAATCTTCCGTCGGGAGACGCCCAGCACCATAAAGCGGGATCTGCTATAGCAGGAACGCAGATCATCATAACCTTTTGCTATACGACGCAATGTCATCGCTCGACTATAGTCGCCGCTCGCTGTAACGCCCGGTTATGGCTTGCCAGGCGGGAATCTGACACTGCGCCGGGTAAAAGCGCACCGTGGCCCCGGGAGGCAAGCACCTACTGGACAAGCACTACGACGGGGACCATTCGGCCGGTCGCTACAACGTCGAGTAGCGCAGATCCCGACACCCTCCGAGCCGGCGTCGAGCGCACTTCCAGTCCATGGGGGATTTTGAGCTCAGATGACATCTACAGTGCAAGGGTTCATTGACTGGCTGGCGGCGACTCCGCTCAGTATGCAGATCAAGACTGTCGACTGGGTCATCCCCACCGTACAGACGATTCACATCTTGTCGATCTCAATCGTGGTGTCGGCGGCGGCCATGGTGGACCTTCGCGTCCTCGGGGTGTTATTGCGCGGGCAGCCGCTTGCCGCCGTCGCGTACCGTTTCGTGCCGTGGATCTGGTGGACGTTGATCGTGTTGCTGCTGTCCGGCAGCACATTGGTCATCGGAGAACCGGGGCGATCATTGCGCAACCCCGCCTTCATCTTGAAGATGGCACTGCTCGCCGCCGTCCTGGTCCTGACCCTGCTTTTTCAGCGCGGGTTGCGGCGCAACGACCAGTTCTGGGAAAACTCCCCCGGCCGTCGCATCGGCGGTCGTCTCATCGCCGTGGTCTCGCTGGTCTTTTGGGTCGGGATCGTCTTCGCCGGGCGATGGATCGCGTACATCGACGTCGATTCGGCCTGACGCCGTGGATATTTCCCCAGTTTTCGTCTGGCTGCACGATACGACATTCGCCACCGCCATTCGCGAAAGCGCGGTGCTGTTCCCATGGATCGAGAGCGTGCACGTTCTCGCGCTGACGCTCGTCGTCGGATCGATTTCAATCGTCGACCTCCGGTTGCTGGGTGTCGTTTCCGCGAACCGCAGTGTCGGCTCCGTCTCGGCAGACGTGCTGCCGTTCACCTGGACCGCCTTCGTGGTCGCTGTCCTGACGGGAAGCGCCTTGTTCACATCGCACGCGGTCGGCTATGCGCAAAATTTTCAGTTCCGGATGAAGTTGCTGTTGCTCGTCCTCGCGGGTGCCAACATGCTGACGTTCCATTGGATTATGGGGCGCGGCTTGGGTCGCTGGAGCGAACCCCGGGCGACGCCCTGGCAGGGACAGGTCGCCGGCCTGATATCTCTCATGCTGTGGATCGGCATTGTGGCCTTCGGCCGTTGGATCGGCTTTGAGGGCGTCCGATAACCGCAGGTCTCGATCGGCAATGGGTGAACGAAACAGCAACTCATCGGTATCGGCGGCGACGCGAAAAATACGCTGGCGCGCGGCCGGAGTCGCGCTGTCACTGCTGGCGATTGCGGGCGCGTACTGGTCGAGCCAACGCAGGGCTGGCGAGCGGCTGGTGCGTGCGGATCCCACGCAGATCCTCGAGGATCCCGCGCTGCTCCAGCGGGCGCTCAATCTCGGCCGGCCGCTCTATCAAGAACGCTGTGCAAGTTGCCATGGTGCGGCTCTGCAGGGCAATCCTGCCCGCGGGGTGCCGAATCTGGCCAAGAACGCGTGGCTGTATGGCAGCGATCCTGTGGCGGTGGAGCATACGATCCTCTATGGCATCCGCTCCGGACATCCCAAAGCACACAATGTGACGGACATGCCGGCACTGGTGAGGTCCGGCCAGATCAGCGCGGACGACGCCCGGGATGTCGTTGAGCTCATCGAGAGTTGGGCGGGCGTGCCCTCTGATTCAGCGATGACGGAGCGCGGCCGCGCCGTGTATTACGGCAAGGGCAATTGCGTCGACTGCCACGCGGGCGACGCACGGGGCGTGACCGACTATGGCGCGCCGGCGCTGACCGGCCCAACCTGGCTGTACGGCGGTGATCGGCAAACACTCTATCAATCCGTTCTGAACGGCCGGCACGGCACATGCCCGGCCTGGATCGACAAACTTACGCCGCTACAGATCCGCTCGTTGACGCTGTACTTGGTGAGCACATCGGCCAACGCGCCGACCATCACCCGCAATTGAATCGGAGACTTCTTGGCTGCCCAGAACGAATTCTTTGACGTATCCAAACCCTCGAATCGCCGTTCGATGGCGTTTTTGGCATGCGGTGCCTTGATCGGCCTGGTGATCGCCGGTTACGGACTGTTTACCGCCAAGGGAACGCGTTCGAGCGGCGTACCGGCTGAAGCCGTCGCCTTGGTCAATCAACGCCAGATTCTGCGCAGTGATTTCATGACCCAGACCGAGACTCAGTATTCGGTGCCGTTCGCGCAGACAACCCGGGAGCAGCGCGAAAAGATCCTCGAGGATATGATCAACGAAGAGTTGATGATGCAGCGTGGCTTGGAAATCGACCTGCCGAGCTACGATCCGGACGTGCGCAATGCGCTGGTCGCCGGCGTCGAGTTGGAGGTCACCGCCGACGTCATCGCGCAGCAGCCGACTAGCGAAGAGCTGCATGCTTATTACGAACACCACCGGAGCCAGTATGCTTCCGATGGCATCATGCAACTTCGTGACCTGGTGGTCAGAACCGACGCGTCCCGCTCGGCCGCGGTTGCACACGGCACGGCCATCCAGGCGGCGGCGGAGATCCGCGCGGGACAGCCCCTGGATGCGGTGATCAAGCGCTACGGTCTGGTCGATTCGGGCCGATTCATGGCGGCCGGGCACACGGACTTGGGCGATATCTTCGAATTCGCCGTGCGCGCCAAGGTCGACGATGCACTCTACAACGCGTTATCGCCCTTGAAGGACGGGGAAGTTTCCGATCCGGTCGATGAGAGCGAGGGCGTCCATCTGATCGCCATGATCAAACGTCGCTTTCCGGTATCGCAGAGCTTCGAGCAGGCGAGCAACCGCGTCTGGGCCGACGTCAAGCGCGACGCAGAGGCCAAGGTGCGCGCCGCCAATCTGATCTATCTGCACGGTCGCGCGGATATCGTCGTGGCCCCGGATTACGCGCCATGATGCGCCGATTCCGGCGCGGACCCCTGAGGCTCATGGTGCTGTTGATCGGCATCGGCCTGGTCGCTCAGGCCGGCGCGCACACCAAGAGCACGAGCTACTCGAACTGGCGGATCGAGGGAGCGGTCGTGCACCTGTCCTTCACCATTCCGTTGGTGGAGACGGCGCGCCTGAGCCGCCCCGGCGAGACACAGCCGTCGAACGTACATGTGGCGGAGTACCTCACCCAGCGCCTGTCCGTGAGTGCCGGCGGCAAACCCTGCGCATTGACCGCCGCGCCCAGGCCGCTGACTGCAACGGTGCAGTTTCGGCGTTTCGAAATGAGCTTCCAATGTCCGACGGCCGCGGGCATCGCGCTGCACTCCGCGGTGTTTTTCGATCTGGTGCCCTCGCACGTCTCGCTGGCTCAAGTCCAGACCAGCGACGGCAGCGTCATCCAGCAGATTTTCACGAAGGACAATCAGACGCTCGAGACCTTCGCCACGGAAGAGGGCTTGAAGGATGCCGGATTTCTAAAGTACGTGCAGATGGGCATCATGCATATCTTCACCGGTGTCGATCACATGTCGTTCCTGCTCGGCCTGGTGCTGATTTCCCGGCGCCTGCGCGATCTCGTGTTCGTCGTCACCGGCTTTACCATCGGGCACAGCGCCACGCTGGCACTGGCGGTGACCGGCATCATCCGACCCCATGCCGAGTACATCGATGCGCTGGTCGCACTGACCATTGCCATGATCGGCGCCGAGAATATATCCGTCGCCACACATCGGCCGGAGATCGTTGCTGCCGGCACCGCCGGCGCATTGATCCTGATGGCCGTCGGAAGCTTTCTGGGATTTGGCGGCCTGCCGTCGCTGCTGCTGCTCGGTTCCGGCCTGTTCGCGGCCAACTATCTGATGTTGTCCGGACACTTACGGGATGCCGCGCGGCTGCGAATCGTGGTCACCGTCGTGTTCGGACTCATCCATGGATTCGGCTTTGCCGCCGACCTGCTGGAATTGCGTCTGCCCACGGCGCAGCTGTTCAGCATCCTGCTTGGATTCAACCTCGGAGTCGAAGTCGGTCAGTTGACTCTGGTTTTGGTTGCGCTCGGCTTGGTCGCTTTGCTTGTCCGTGCAAGGCTCGCACTGCCGCGACCGATCGTGGTCGATACCCTCTCGGCCGGGCTGGTCGGGCTCGGGATGTATTGGTTCATCAGTCGTAGCTATGCCTGAGATTGCGACCGAGCCACCGAGGCTGGCCGCCGACTGGGTTGCGCCGCTCGATGGAGCACGGCCACACCGCTCAGAGCGCCATTGTTTTTGAAAACCACTCGCGAAACATCGGATCGTCGAAGGCATAGTGGCCACGGGTACCTGACGGCTTGGTCAGCACATGCAGGTCTACGAGCGTGCGCAGTGCGTCACCCACCGATCCGGACGGCACCACGTTCTTATGGAGCGCCAGGGCATATCCTTTGCGGGCATCCGCGGAGGTAAGATCCGGCGCGACATTCAAGCGTTGACATACCAGGCGTTGAAGCAGAGTCATTCGATCCAAAATCGGCTGGAAACTTGAATCGGATATGATTCGATCGACATGCCGCTCGAACACCTCCTTGAAGGACTCCGTGCTTCCTGACGCGAAGACAAACACAAGATCAATGAGTAACCGGGGTTGATGCTGGAAGCGCTCGAACGCCAAGGCAACTTCGCTCGCGAGCACCGGCCGACGCAAATTCTCGTGTATACGGTCCGCAACGAATTTGGAAAATTCGTCGCCGAGAGCAGGGAACGACAGCATACTCGCGCCTTCGTACAGCGCCGCACGAGAGCGACTGAATAACTCGCGCAACCGGTCTTGATTAGATCCGGTAAATATCACGCGAACGGAGCCCTTGCTCTTTGTGATGGCTGAGCGTAAGGCCGAGACGATGCTCTCCGCGTCCTTCACAATCGCCAACTCTTGGATCTCATCGAGCAGCAAAAGGATCGGTTTCTTGGCCGTCCTAATCAGCGATTTGAGCAGAAAATCGACCAACAGTAAGGGGGATTCCGGTCTATGACGCGCCGGCTCGTCCCCAAGGTCGATCGAGGCTGAGCCGATACCGACCTTGTTGACCTTGGTCTTGAGCCGCTTGCCCAACGTCGATCGAGGCACTTCAATATTGTCGATCGCTTCCTGAAGGCCATAGTTGATGGCGGCCATGGGGTCCGATCGGTGCTGCCAGACATCCACGTAAACTGGCAAGTAACCTGCCTTTATTGCCGCAGGAATGACTTCAGTCAGCAGAAAGGTGGTCTTTCCCAGGCGGCGTGGCGCTTGGAGGCATATCGGATCCCCCGACCCGTCGCGCAGGAGCGTCAGATACGACTGCGCTAATTTAGGCCTTGAAAAGTGCCATTGCTCGTAAATGAGTTCGTTCACTGATAGGCAGAATAGCCGAACGAACGACATTTAGGCAAGTTGCCGATTCGACCTAATTCAAGCTGCTGTTGCAATCTAATGCGCACGCTCGCACGGCGGATTGAAGGCTTCGTTGAAGTCGACCTCGGTGCGATCAAATATGGTCGGCCAATCGCGACACGACCCGGATCATACGACACAACATAATGTGGTTCAGAAACGGCGTCTTCATTGGCGCGCGCAGCGACAAGGTATACCGATACGGCATTTTCGACGTCACTCGGATTGGCAATTAGCGCCCATGGCCGATTGTGCAGCCTGATCCCGCGACTGGCGCCCTTTGACCCGTTTCTGACGGGGACGACCGTATGCTTCCGGCATCTCTAATCGATGGATTCGCTAATTGACTTCACACTCGCCTGTACATGTCAGGGTGCCTCGCGTCGTTATGCACCAACAACACCTCGGCATTTTCGGACACGAAAACTGCAATAGTTTCCGCCCGATGATCGCCTCGCCGTATATCGCGTGTAACGCCTCGTATGTCTCGCGGTAGCTATCTGTCGCCCGCGCCACAGATAAAAAATAGTTACCTGTCAGAAGACGGCCATTTGCAACAGCCGAGAGGCCTCCCCCTCGGCTGTCAAATCATCCACACCTGCTGCCGCATGACGCCGAGCGCTTCAGTTCGATTCGCCGAACTGCATGAGGGGAAAAAACCCACCAGAAACCGAGCACCCGCCCAAGTTCAAATTATTGGTCTCTCCGGTGGTCCCGTCATCTGCGACACACTTTGGCGCAGTGCTCGATCCATCCGCCAGTAAAATGCTGGGGGTGATCGAGGAGCCGCTGTTGAAATCGGCTTCCGAGCCACCGGCATCGCCGACGACATTGAACTCCACCTTATTCCAAACGGAGGAGATATCAAGCACGCTGTCCGGTTCGGTAACCCACCAGTAGTCTGACCCATGGTAGAACTCGACCTTATCTTTACCGCCGGCGGTTACGTTGGCCGTGAGCGTCACGTCGCCGAGGTCCGTGATCGAAAGATCCGGTGCCGGTTCCACAACGCTGTTCTTGAAGCAATCTGGCGCATCGGTGTTCCAGCCCTTCGGACAGGCGGAGTAGCC